>Ga0129302_1000039_pt1 | contig 78019 bp, 71 predicted proteins | sample BlaSprsedimmetaG_FD_94476 | JGI IMG/M metagenome (GOLD analysis project Ga0129302, IMG submission 94476) | Hot spring sediment bacterial and archeal communities from California, USA to study Microbial Dark Matter (Phase II) - Blank Spring... | ecosystem: Environmental > Aquatic > Thermal springs...
AAAATTAAAAATCAAGTCCAGGAACATATAAACAACAAAGGGAATAAAGATAACGAGAATGAAGAAGCAGGCGAAATCGAGAATGAAGAAGCAGGCGAAGTGGACGCAGCCACCTCAAGCAAAAAATCAAGAGGCATGAATTAAGCAAAAACTAAAAACCCCGCTTAAAAAGCGGGGTTTTTAGTTTCCAAACTTAGTCGCAAATTTTAACCTTCAGTTAAGTAGCTACATATCTGATTTCTGCCAGCTTCTTTGGCCTGATACAAAGCAACATCTGCTTTCATTACCAGATCCTCAGATTCCTTAGTATCATCTGGATAGGTTGCTATTCCCAAGCTAACCGTCAACTTCGAGCCGATCCCCATTTCTTCCTTATCAAAGTCATTCTCTTCCACAGAGTGTCTTATTCTCTCGGCAACCTCCATGGCCGCCCCTTTATCAGTTTCGGGCAAGATTAAACAAAATTCTTCACCGCCATATCTTGCAACAATATCAATTTTTTCTCTGACGTTCTCCTCCAATAATATTGCCAAACACTTGAGGGCAAGATTGCCAGCCCAGTGACCGTAGGAGTCATTGTATTTCTTAAAATCGTCAATGTCCAAGATGATTAGGGATAAAGGTCTATGGTACCGATCAGCCCTTCTCAATTCGCTCCTTAGCTGTTCCTGAAAATGCCTGTAATTAGAAATACCTGTGAGGTCATCAGTTATCGTCAATAGCTTTGTCTCTTTATGGAGTTGAGCATTTTCTATAGCCACAGCCACCCTGTCTGCAACGGTAGAAAGCATATTTATTTCTTCCTCTCCATAGTGGCGGCTCTCCATATTGGCCAGATAAAGAACTCCCATTATCTCGCCTTCAGTAATAAGCGGCAGAGTAATATGGGTTTTTGGAATGATTACCTCCTCATCAAACTCAAGATTTGATTCTTTTAATTTTTTAAAGTTGGGATCTTGAACTTTATGCAAATTTTTAAGAATCTTAAAATCCATTCTCCTTAGATTATTTAAATATATTTTAACCAAATCAAAGTTATCAGAGATGTCTCTTACTTCTTCAAAAACTGGCCGACTCTTCAAAATGGCCTCCCCCCAAAAACTTTCCCCAATTCTCACGCAAAAATTGTTCTCAACTCTCTTGCTCAACCCACGAGAAACAATTGGTTTTAGCTCCAAGTTCCTAAAAACTTCACATTTTATACAACGTTTCATTTTTCTTTTTAAATCAATTGTTTGCAAAGAACTTGAATCAGGGGACAACATGCTCCAACACTTAAAATTGCTCGATTTGAAGGCGGGACAATTTTTGTTTCCACAGCCCCTCTTCTCCCAGCACTTTGAAAATCCCTCAAAATCCAGAAGCAAAATAGCTCCGATATCTGCTTCAATTATAGGTATTGTCATTTCTAAAACCTTTTTTAAGAGCATTTTCATATCCATTGTAGAAGAGGTCTCTTTGCTAATTTTATAAAGGGTAAAGAGCTCCTCTGTTTTCGCTTGAATCCTTTCCTCCAGCACTTTGCCCCAATCTTTAAGTTCTTCGCCAGATTTCGCCAATTGGTTTTTTATCTTATCCAAACGCACAAACAATTTCTTTCTTTCTTCGCCGAATAGTCCGCTCAACAATCCAATCACCACAAATATTAAAAATCTTTCAAGAACTGCGGAATCAGAAATTGAAACTGAAGCGCTTAAAAACCCTCTCAATAAATAAATCAGCCCAAAGAACAAACCAGTTATAAGACCGCCGCTTAAACCCCACCAAAAAGCGGCAAGGATGATGGGAATAAAAAATAAATCAGAATTAAAGACGCTTGTTTTTAAAATGAAATAGAAATAATATTCCAGAAAACAACATAGAAGAACGATAACCCCAAATAAAATCGCTTTTGTCTTGTTTGATTTAATACATGGCTCCTCACCTAAAAACATATAAGCCCCCTCTTAATATTTTATTTAATGGTTATTGTTATCATTATCAGATAAATTTATCTTTTTTTAAAATAAATAATTGACAAGAAGGAATATTTCGTTTGAAGCAGAAGTTAAATTATAATATTACTCTAAAGTATGAATTATATTCATTTTGAGTGGAGGGGTTTTAATTGGGGAAAGATAAATGGGATAATATTCCAATCTGCGCGGTAATCCACAAATGTTCAATGGGGGTCATGGAGGTGTGCCCCGCTTTCAACGTCTCAAAACCATGCTGGGAAACGGAAGGGACAGCATGTAGCTCAAAACATGAGCAAGAATATTGCACTGACTGCAAAGTCTATAAGCTGTTCGTCAAAAAAGAAAAGTGTTGGGAAGCCAGAGAGTGTAAAGACAGATTCCGCAAAGATTGTGAGGCCTACAATAAAAATAAAAACTGTTTCGAGCTAAATGAGAATTGCCCGATTCACCACCCAAAAAGGTCAATCGTCTGCAACAGTTGTGAAGTTTGTCAATATTACCATTATCAGAAAGATGAATGCATCAAGTCCTGGGAAAGACAGAAAAAATAATTAAAATTAAAATCGAGAACTTGCCCCAAGAAATATGGCGGGGGCGTGTGGGAATCGAACCCACCCGGGACGCTCTTAACGCCCCACCATGGTTTTGAAGACCAGGCAACCCACCAGGACCAATCCGCCCCCATAATCAGCTGCCAGCTACCAGTTTCCAGCCATTCATTGGCCATAGTTGACAGATGAAAATATTGGTTAGATAGTTAGTTTATTGGCTTGTTGGTTATTTTTCAATTTTCAATCTTTCTACAACTTATGCTCTCTGCCCCAAACTATGACTAGTTGGGGCATAACTTCCAAAACAAAGATATCTGTTGCAACTATTTTGTTGGTTTCCCTTGTTTCCTCAGTTCCATGCCCGAATTTTTAATCTTACTGAGAGCTGGGGGCTGACGGCTGGAAGCTACCTGAGAACTCTGTCACTTCCGACCCTTCGAGTTATCTTTTGTGAATCGAAATACTCGAGAAGAGGAAGAGCGTATTTGCGAGTTACTCCCAGAAGGTCCTTAAACTCTACGGGACTTATTTTCTCATTTTTCTCAAGAAAATCAACCAATTTGGTCTTGGCTTCAGTAAAAGCGCCTGTATGATAGAATAAATCGTACCTTACTCTTGTAATATCACCCTTCAAGGTCAGTTTTCTTAAATATTCCCTCAGCTCATCGGCGGAAATATCCACCTTGTCTTCCAGCTCATTCAGGGTTAAGGGGGCGAACATTCCCTCCTTTAATATCGCCAGGATCCTTTCGAGTTTATCTCTCTGCTCCCTACTAAGCTGAGTTTTAGCTTTTGCGTGACGAATCACATCTCCTTCCAACACAATAAACTTGGAAGTATTTAGTTTCGCAAGAAGGGCATCGGTTTGTCTTGAAGAAAGATGGGACATTATTTGAGCCCTCATAACATCTTTCTTTGCCCCCGGGCTCAACGGATTTTCTTTATGATAACGCTCCAGATAATCAAGTATCGCCTTTTTTAAGTTCTCGTACCCCTCTTTGTGCAAATAAAAATCGCTCTCGGTTTCAGTTGCTCCAACGGACAGCACCTCTCCTTTTTCAACTAGCGACTTAAATATCGCATTTAATTTGTCATCGGGAAGCTCGTAGTGCGTAACTATATCTTCCTTAGTAATAAGGGAATCAAAGAACTCTTTGAAGATAATCCTCACAATTTCTTCGGACTTACCACCTTCCAATATTTTTAGCCGAGAAATTACTTCAGGCTTAAAACGCTTGTGTTTGTGTGGGTGCCCATCAATAATTTTTCCGCCTCCTATGGTAAGCATCGGAGAATATCGCCGAACCACATATCTATCTCCATATTTCGGGATTATCGGAGCTTCCAGACGGAACTGCACAAAATCACTTTCTCCTGGATTTAATTCCTCTTTATTAAGAAGAATCACCCTACCTAAAATCTCGTGCGTAGCATGGTAAATTCTAACCCTTGCTCTATTCTTAAGCGATTTTGGCGCATCGGGCAGAAGGTGAAGTCTTGCGTCGAACATATATGTCGGTTTAAGATAATTTGGAGGAAGCATAACATCGCCCCTCTTAACGTCCTCCAAGTTTATGCCGGCCAGATTAATCGCAACACGTTGACCAGCATAAGCTGTTTCAACCGATTCATCGTGTACCTGCAAACTTCTGACTCTTGCATCTATCCCTTTAGGTAAAATAACGACCTGTTCCTCCACAGATATCTTTCCCGACCAGAGAGTCCCAGTAACTACGGTGCCAATCCCTTTTAACGTAAAAACTCTGTCCACAGGGAGACGGTAAGGGGCTTGCAAATCCTTCTCGGTCACTTCTTTTGCAACCGTATCTATCTCTTCGATAAGTTCCTTAAAACCGATACCTTTAACTGAAGAAACGGATATTATCGGGCTTGATTCAAAACTGGTCCCCTTCAACATTCCCTTAATATCATCGATCACCAACTCGAGCCAACTTTTTTCGACCAAATCAACCTTGGTTACCACCACCACGGCCTTCTCTACACCCAAAAGATTGGCGATAGCCAGATGTTCTTTGGTTTGGGGCATCACCCCATCATCCGCAGCCACAACCAAAAGAACCAAATCCATACCAGTTGCTCCGGCAAGCATGTTCTTAACGAATCTCTCGTGACCTGGCACATCAACAATTCCAACTCTGTTGCCACTGGGGAGTTTAAACTGAGCAAAACCGAGATCTATCGAGATCCCTCTCTCTTTTTCCTCTATTAATCTATCAGTGTCGGTGCTGGTCAAAGCCTTGATTAAAGTGGTTTTTCCGTGATCGATATGACCCGCTGTTCCGATAATAATATTTTTCAAAAGAGCACCTCAAAAACCAAAGTTTAAAAACCACAACCATAGAACCCGACATAGAGGTCTGTGGTAATCCCTGCCATACCCAAATCGGCAACATCGTGAACAAAAAACACTCATCCACTACTAAAACCGCAGAACTACATGTCGGAGGATAGCATCGCTAAAGCGCCGACAATCTCTCCTATTTCCTCAAGCTGAATGGTTCTTACGTCCAAAAGGACCCTGTCCTCATGCACTCTAACTATAATCGGAGGATCTGACTTACGAAGTTTATTCTCAAACTCAGATGCCGACAAACCTTTGGGAGATAAAACTACAACCGCCGTGGGAAGTTCCTCAAGCGGTAAGGCGCCGCCGCCAACTCGCGATATATCTTCTGCAACCCCCACTTCAAATTTACCTCTCGTTTTTTCTTTAATCTTTTTTGCGAGCCGTTCCGCTTTTCTCTTAAGCTCTGCTTGCGGGACTAAAATCATATTAAGCGTAGGTATCTTCTCAACCGCTTTTGCAGGGTCAAGGTATAATCTCAAAGTTTCCTCCAGTCCCGCAAGCGTCATTTTATCTACACGTAGAGCCCTCGCCAACGGATGCTTCTTCATCGCATCGATAAGTTCTTTTTTGCCAACAATTATACCCGCCTGGGGCGCACCCAAAAGTTTATCCCCGCTAAAAGTCACCACATCGGCTCCCGATTTAACGGACTCATATACCGTCGGCTCATGTGAGAGACCATACTTTGATAAATCAACCAAAACGCCGCTTCCCAAATCTTCCATGACATATAAATCATTCTCTTTGCCCAGCTTAACTAGGTCATGCAGCAAAACTTCCGCGGAAAAACCTACGACTCTAAAATTGCTTGTATGCACCTTCAAAAGAAGGGCCGTCTCTTCGTTTATCGCATTACGATAATCCTCAAGATACGTTTTGTTGGTCGTGCCCACCTCCCGCAAGATTGCCCCGCTTTGACGCATAACATCGGGTATTCTAAAGGAGCCGCCAATTTCTACAAGTTGCCCTCTGGAAATAATAACCTCTTTGCCTTCGGCAATCGTGCTTAAAGCCAAAAGAACCGCGGCTGCATTGTTGTTCACCACCATGGCTGCCTCAGTGCCGGTCAAACTGCAGAGTAAATTCTCAACGTGAATATGCCTGCTTCCCCGCATGCCTTCAACCAAGTTAAATTCCAAATTTGAATAATTGCCCGCCGCGCCGAGCACGGCATCAACGGCCGATGACGCCAGGATTGAACGTCCAAGGTTGGTATGAACCACAACCCCGGTCGCATTTATAACCCTTTTTAAACTCGGAGACATAATCTCTTTTACTAACTCGCGCACAAGGGGAACTAGATCATCTGGCTCAAGCGATATATTCCGCAATTCATCCTCTTTTTTTGTAGCCAAAATCGTCTCTCTTAGCTTGTTGATGACGGAACGAACCGCGCTTACCACCACCGCTCGAGGATATCTTGGAGTTAAATCTTTTATGGCGGGAAGTTCCATAACCTCATCAACAGGGGAAAGCTGCCTTAAATATTTCTCTTTCATCGTTGCCTTGCGCCTCCTGTTTCTCTTCCAAAAGGATGATCAACTTTTTGGGCAACCTTTTCTGTCAATTACCCAAAGAAATGATAAAATTGAATATATCATAAGTTAGCGCTTATTGCATGAACACTCATCTGAAACCAATGATCTGAGATAATGGGTAAAAGATTAGATAATTTGAAACTAAACCAAAAAAAACGAAAAAAAACAAAACTGATTGTATTCTCAGTTATTTTGTTTTTTCTTTGTGTTCTCTTTATCTTCTATCAAAATAATCTTAAAAATTCAATTTCAAAACAGACGACCGCAAAAACAAATGAAGCAATCATCAAAAAAGAGGAAAACCCCCCACCTAAAAACCATTCCGATGAAACTTCAAAACCGGATGCGGCCATCTCCGTCCCAAAGGAACTTACAGTAATTGCCGTTGGTGATGTGCTTTTGGATAGACAAGTCGGGGAGATGATTAAAAAATACGGCATCGATGAGCCCTTTTCCGATGTGACCAAGATATTAACAAGCGCCGATGTCACGATTGCAAATCTCGAATGCGCCCTTTCAACAAGGGGCACGAAAGCCGATAAAGAGTACACCTTCAGAGGGCACCCCTCATGGGCAATAGGTATAAAAAATGCGGGCATCGATGCCGTATCGTTGGCAAACAACCATTCCCTCGATTTTGGGACAGAAGCCTTGAGGGACACTATAAATATTCTCGATGAATACGGAATTTATCATGCAGGAGCCGGAATGAACTCATCGAAAGCTCTCTTGCCCGCAATGATGGAGATAAATGAAAAAAAGGCATCCTTCCTTGCTTTTTCATACATAATCCCCAATGGATTTCTACCCTCTTCAACCAGAGCGGGGATTGCTCACGCGCGATCGCCTTACGCTCTTGTTACCAACGGGATAAAAGACGCAAAAGAAAATTCAGACTTCGTTATAGTTTCCTTTCACTGGGGAGTTGAATACGAAGACTATCCGATAAAATCCCAAATAGAACTGGCGCACTTAGCCATAGATGCCGGCGCCGACCTCGTGGTCGCGCACCATCCACACGTGATTCAGGGAATAGAGATTTACAAGGATAAACTCATCGCCTACAGCTTAGGGGATTTCGTCTTTGACCATTACAGCCGCAAAACGGGGGAGGCATTCATCTTAAAGTGCAAAATTAGCCAGGAAAAAACCCTTGAGGCAAGGGCAATTCCCGTATATTTAACCCCAGATGGAAAACCTCAGATGGTCAAGGGCGATGAGGCCGACATCATTCTCGGCAGACTCAAAAAAATTTCCGAAAAACTCGGAACAAGTATAGAGATCGAAAATAACGAGGCAATCATAGAAACCCAAAATATCTGAGCATATCAAAGAATGTAATGGTAAAATTCAATTAGGAGGTGGGATTAATGGTTAGCGCATACATTTTAATCACAGCCGAAGCGGGAGAGGCGGGTGAAATCGTAAAAAGAGCAACTGATATTGAGGGAGTAAAGTCCGTAAATGCCGTTACCGGGCCATATGACGCAATTGCTTTTGTAGAGGCCCCCGATTTCAACGCACTGGGGAATCTGGTGGTCGCAAAAATCCAAAGGATTAAGGGAGTAATCCGCACCCTTACCTGCATACAAGTCGAGTTGTAATTACATATTACTCAATTAATACCTTAAAAACACGGGCTATAAATCACGAACATCCAAGTAAACTTTGGTTATTTTGTTTGGAACACTTTTTGTGTATGGTTTCATAATAATTTCACCCTGCAATTTAACAAGGGCTCGCTTGGACAAAATCTTGTGGGCTGGATTTCCCGTGTCAATGGCGCAAACCAAGCAATCGATGCCTTTATCTACCGCCAAGTTGTTTACATAATCTAAAAGCTCCTGAAATAAAAATTCACCCTCTTTTTCGGAGAAACCCACATCGAAGAGATACCATTGCTTTATGGTGCCACCCTTTTTGGGAACGTTCGGAAATGATAAGAAGGGTCTAATTATATAAGAAAGAAATCCCATAAGTTTAAGGGTTATGGGCAAATCAAGAACACAGATGTTAAATATCTTTGAGTAATCCAAAATTGAAACGGTGGCAAATCCACCGTCTCCTTCTGCGTAAAAAACCCCTTCTGAATTCATCTTTGAAACCCTGTCAAAATATTTATCTTCGCTTTCCGAGATAAAGAAGGAGTAATTCCTATAATATTCGCTTAGTACTTCGGACACCCTGGCGATATTTTCTCTACTTTGAGCAAGTTTAACCTCGACTTTTTGAACTTTTCTCTTTCTAGAAATTTGGATAGTGGGTAATTCAAACCTTCGCTTAACGGAAAACCCCTTTTTAACCAAGAGTTTTCGAGGTGCCGTGTTATCATCCACGATGAACCCGTAGCCAAAATCCACTGAATTTTCTCTTGCCAGGATTTCAACGGCATCCACCAGTTTAGTGGCAATGCCCCTTCTTCTGAAATCGGGGTGAACCCTAAGGTCATAGATGTAGTTCGCTTTAAGGGTCGCCCCATTTAAATTGACGTCTTTAAAAGCACATGAGATAACGCCGACAACCTTGCCCTCTTCTTCCGCAACAAATGTGTGGGCGCGCTCATACATCTTGGAGCGCGCGAAGAAATCTTCCCGTTCCAAAAGGAGCTTTACATCTTTTCCTTGAGGACAAGCCATCTCTAAATCTGATAATGCTTGATTGTCAGCACAACCAGCTTCTCGAAGATTTATCACGAACTTTTCTCCCGATATTTGCTCGTTTTACCCCTTCGCCCCCGCTCGATCAAAAGAGCAACAAATATGATAAACAAAATAGCCACAACATCGACCGCAAAGTCTTTCAAGCTGCAATCGCGAGTGGGAACGAAAAATTGATGCAACTCGTCTAAAGCAGCGTAAACAATACATAAGCTCGCAGTTAGAAACGGGGCCCTTTTTGAGGTTTCTTTTTGTTTTTCGAACGCCCTTAGAAACAAGATGCCAAGGATGGTGTATTCAAAGAAATGGAAAACGTAATCGGGCAAGAAGGATGGAACACCCGAAGCGGGCAATGAAGAAAAGAAGTATATAGCCACCATCCATAAAAGGGGAGGAGCCCAAATCAACAAAGATTGAATTCTTGTTTGATGAGGGGGACCACTAACCAAGACTTCCCCTCATTTTGCCCAGTTTTAAAACCCACTCGTTCACAAGATTGAACTCCAAACCTTCGTCGCTTACAATTGGCTCACCTTCAACCCCAATAACCTGTTTAAGCATTGGTTTCATGGTTTCCAAAATCGTGTCATAGAATTTATCTTGTTTTGTCTTTTCATACCATTTTATGCCCAGATATTTTTCTATGAGTCTAAGATCATCCTCCACAAGCGAGATAACTTGAGGCGGCAAAAACTCCGCGGCATTGGCAAGATGAACGAACCTACAGGCAAATGCGAGGCTGCTCTTAAGACCAACATAACACTCAAGAAACTGATTTAAAATCTTCTTTCCATAACGCTTTTCAACCTCATTTAATCCCCTGCCAACTCCGATAATTTCGGGGGGAAGTCCGATACTATACAGGGCCGCTGTGTAAGATATCGCTCTGGGCAATTCACCACCACCCTTCTTGTATGACTTTCTTACCTCATCCGCAAGAGTTTTGTCTGTTAAAAGATCGGCCAGCTCAAGGGGATGCGGGAAATCTCTAGCGTAACCAACATCGCTTTTTCTCGCCAACCGGTCCCTCTGCCCTGGTATCAAATCAGATATTCTACAAACAACATCGCTTACATCATAAAAGCAGGTTAAGTAATGCTTTACAAAGATGCCAATTATATTTATCAAAGTTGAGCGGAAATCATCATCAAAATCCAAGGGGCGTGAGGAGGGGAGCCTCTCTTTAAGGATTTCTGCCAATTTTCTCGTTTTATCGTAGCCGTGGTCGTATCTCATGGCAGACTGAATGGTTAGTGTGCGAACTCCACGATAGTCCTCCATGACATTATCTATGTTTTCCAAAGTAAAATAACCTCTAAACGGAAGCGTTCCACCTCCTAAAATAGGAGCCATCTCAACCCCAAGCTCTTTTTGCAAGCGATAACCATCCGCAATCGCGATTTTATTTGAGAGAGCGGCGGCCACCATCCCGTAGGTAAGAGCAAGATCGGAAAGACCCAGCATGAAGCGTAACCTCTCGGTTTTTAACCCTTTCTCTCTGCAACCGTTCAAATAATCCTTAAAAATGGTGTAAACATCCAATATTTGAGGTATGGTTTCTATGAGCGGAATCACCTTTATAAGGTTGCGATCCTTACTCAGCCCGAATTCTTTATGGGCAAGCTCGATAACGTCGATGACTCTCTCTCGCACAGCAAGAATCTCCTCAGACCCCCTGCACATCGGCAAGATAATCTCTTTAATCGCATAGATATTAGACTGCTTCCAGGCATGATAATTTGATTCGACGACGGACATTAAAGCCATTAATTGTCGAAAAACTCCCTCTTCCACGCCACTTGGAATCCGCGGAGTTACAAAGACTTCTTTCCCGGGCAAAATCCCCTTTCCGATCAGCCCTAAAACAATCTGAGATGTCTGTTGGTAAGGAGTCAGTTTCCCTTCAAAATCGACCATCGCCTCTTCAAGCCCCAGACCATCCGGTGCCGGAGTGAGAGAAAAGATGGCTTCCTTTGGTTCTTCTTGAATGGATATATAGGTTGAAGCATCGGGATGTTGGGTCATCATAGATGTTGGCGTTTTATCCTTCATTGCTCTTCCTTTCTTAATCGCCTGTTGGATAAATATATTTCAATTCTTGGCATTTTAATCAAATTAATTTGGCGCCATTATCACGTTATTTAATAAAATTATATCCTTTATCTAGATATATTGTAATATTCACCCCAGTCATGAACACAATTTTCTGAGAAAATTAAAATTTAATCTCCTCCTTTAACTTTGACTATTCTCAAATAAAGTATTATATTAAAAAATAATCAATTAAAAGGTGGCGCGCAATGAAGGAAGGCAAATGCAGTATTTGTAACAAAAAGACAGAAAAGCTCTGGGTTTTAAATACAGCCATCTATGATGACCTGGATCTATCTGAACAAGGCGTGCGAGCAGATATCTGCGAACGATGCGCTACGGATGTGAGTGAAGTGGTCAATTACTTGAAAAAAACAAGCAAAATGCCCGCCCCGACTCAAACTAAAAGACCTGTAGAAATCAAAAGCCAGTATAAATCGGCAGAACCTACAAAACAGGAAAATAAAGAACCTGTGGTAAAAAAAGAGAAGGAAAAACCTGAAAGTGAGTTTAAGAAATATGATCCCAGACCCCAGTTAAGTAGAGGATTTGCCCAAAATGCCTTCCTTAAGGAACTTCATCACAACAAAGAGAAGATCGAGATACTAGGAATGGACAATGAGGTTTGGAAAGGAAAAATTGAAGCTTACGATGAATTTTCTTTGGTTATTAGGACAAAATATGGTAAAGAGCTGGTTTTTAAACATGCGATAAAATCCATCAAGCCCGCCTGCGAAGAGAAGGAAGTAGAAGTTTTTAAAAAGCTGGATGATTCCGTCCGCTCAGTTCCACCCGTGTTGCCTCACTAAATCTTAACTATCTTTCCAGATATCGAACCACAATTTTTATCTGTCGACTCGTCAATGTCAAGAAACCCAAGTGAGTTTTGGCCGGTAAATGCCCTATCCATAGCACTACCGGGATTAAACAATAAAACATTGTCAATTACCTGATTGTAAAATGAGTGGCTATGACCAAAAACTATGCAATCAACGTCGCTAAACTCTCTCCTTACCCTTTGCGGAAGATCAACAGGGGAACCCCAACCGTGCATCATGCCAATTTTACATCCACCGACTTCAACAACGATTTTTTCCGGTAAAACCTTCTTGGTATCGGGAAAATCCATATTTCCTCTTACGGCAACCGTTTTGGCCACATCTTTTAAGACCTCGAGGACACGCAAATCCACCATATCGCCAGAATGAAGGATAATATTTATCTCTTTGAAGTGGCAATGGACAATTTCTGTTAAGCGATCGAGGTCTTCTTCCGTTTTAACGTGAGTATCCGAAATTACACCTATTCTCAACTTTTGCCCTTTTTATTGGATTTAAGCTTTGGTCGTTCCTTTAGCGCGACCTTGAGAACATCGACCACATTTTTGACAAATATAAATGCTAACTCCTTGCGCACTTGCTCCGGCACTATATCCAAATCCTTCTCATTTTCTTTGGGAACGATTATCTTTTTCAAACCAGCCCTATGAGCGGCGAGAACTTTCTCTTTTATGCCCCCGACCGGTAGAATATGCCCTCGAAGAGTAATTTCGCCAGTCATGCCGACATCTTTTTTGACGGGAGCCTTGGTTAGCGCCGATATCAGAGAAACTGCCATGGTAATCCCCGCAGACGGACCATCTTTTGGTATCGCTCCAGCGGGAACATGGATATGAATATCGTATTTATCATAAAAATTTTCAGGCGCTCCGAACTCTTTCGCTTTGGAGCGCGCATAACTCAGCGCCGCCTGTGCGGACTCCTGCATGACCTCACCCAGGTGACCCGTGAGGGTAAGTTTTCCGTTTCCCTTCATAAGCGTAGACTCAACAGATATGATATCCCCGCCGGCCTCCGTCCAAGCCAGCCCGGTGGCCACCCCAATCTCATCTCTTTCTTCAGCCAAACCATAATGAAATTGTGAGGGGCCAAGGAAATCGGTTAAATTATCCGGTATTATTTTAAAAAGTTTCTTTTCTCCCTCAACAATTTTCCTTGCAATTTGACGACAAACGGCGGCTATTTTTCTCTCTAGATTTCTTACGCCGGCCTCCCTTGTGTGCTCCCTTATTATTTCTACCACTGCTTCCTCGGTAATTTCTAGGTCCTTTTCTTTAAGACCATGGGCTTCAAGTTGTTTTGGTATCAAAAACTGTTGGGCGATTTTTAATTTCTCCTCTTCCGTATACCCCGGAAAGTGAATAACCTCCATCCTGTCTTTAAGGGCCGGTGGTATAGTGTCTAATATATTCGCGGTAGTTATGAACATGACATCGGAAAGATCAAAGGGGACCTCAAGGTAGTGATCGCTAAAAGCGCCATTTTGTTCGGGATCAAGCACCTCAAGAAGGGCGGCCGTTGGATCCCCCCTAAAATCGGCTCCGACTTTGTCTATTTCGTCCATCATAAAAACGGGATTGCTGGTACCAATCTGCTTTATACTCTGAATTATCCTGCCCGGCAAAGCGCCAACATACGTCCGTCTGTGTCCCCTGATTTCAGCTTCATCTCGAACACCGCCGAGAGACACTCTGATAAACCTTCGCCCAAGCGCCCTTGCAATCGATTTGCCAATGGAAGTTTTGCCGGTTCCAGGCGGCCCAACAAAACAAAGTATGGCTTCCCTCATTTTTTCTTTTGCCAACTTTCGAACCGCCAAGTGTTCCAACACACGTTCTTTTACTTTTTCGAGGCCATAGTGATCTTCATCAAGAATCTCACTTGCTTTTTCAATATTTAATTTCTCTCTCGATTTTTTGGCCCAAGGCAAGTCAATTAACCAATCGAGATAGGTTCTCACAACAGAGGCCTCGGCCGCAGCAAGCGGCATCTTTTCAAGCCGACCGATTTCCTTAAGGGCTTTCTCTTCCACTTCTTTTGGTATTTTCGTTTTAGCAATCTTGTCTCTTAATTCTTGAGTTTCCGCAACCCGCTCATCCTCTATCCCCAACTCCTCTTGGATCGCCCTCAACTGTTCTTTTAGGAAATATTCTCTTTGGGATTTTGTCATCTGCTCCTTTACCCTGTTTTGAATTTTGCTACCCAGCTCTAAAATTTCGAGCTCTTTGGATAAAAAGGAGGAGACTTTCTGTAATCTTTCTTTTGGGCCTATGGCCTCCAATATCTCTTGTTTGCCATCGGTCTTCAAATTTAAATGAAAGGCCACAAAGTCAGCCAACCTACCCGGTTCGTCGATGTTTAAAGATGCTACCAAAACTTCAGGGGGGATCGGCCTACCCAACCTAGCGCATTTTTCAAATTGAGAGATAAGGTTCCTCATTAAAGCTTCCGTCTCTAAGTCTTTTTTAGCTTCTTGCTCAACAACCTCAATCTCCACCTTAAAATAGGGGTCAACCTGAATAAATTTTTTAATCTTTATACGAGACATCCCCTCTACCAGAGCCTTAGCAGTACCATCGGGAAGTTTCAATTCCTGCATTACCAAAGCAACCGAACCTACTTCATAAAGATCCTCCGGAAGCGGGTCCTGAACCTCAACATCTTTTTGAACGGCCAAAGCCACCATATGGTCTTCGTGCATCGCCGCTTCCAAGGCGTTTATGGATCTTTCCCGTCCCACAAAAAGAGGTACCACAAGATTGGGAAAGATTATTAAATCTCTCAAAGGAATCAGCGGCAGCTCGTTTGGGATTTTCAAATCAGCTTCGTTATGATTTTTTGCTGTCATTAAAGTCGTCCTTCCTATTTAATTATTTTATTTAATATGTAAACATATTCTTTAGATTCAATCATAATCCTTCCACAAATTAAGTAAGGTGATTACATAAAAAAGAAGGAACTAAAAAGGAAGCGCAATGAAAAGATACACCTTTTTTTTAATGATGACAACCTCTCTCTTTTTCACATTTGCATGCATTTCTTGGGCCGCAAATGAAGCTCAGCTGGGACTCGTCTTCGATAAACCATTTTATGAACCCAACCAGAGCTTTTCCTTATCGGTTACAATTAAAAACCTTTCAAAAAATAAACTCAGTAACACCAAGGCAATTTTAACAATTGAGAATCCCGAAAACGGAGAGAAAATTTACGAACGAAAATTTTATCCCGGTAGCATTTTCTCTGAAAAGACCAAGAAATTTAGCCTAAAAAAGGATGTCTCCAATTTAAACTTATCAGAAGGAGTTTATCCCGTTCAGTTAAGATTTATAAAAGAAAACGAAGTCCTTGTGGAAAAACAAACATTCCTCACCATTTTAGATGAAGTAAAAATGCCATTGGCCGTGGCGCTCATCTGGAACCTCCATGAAACCGCACACTTTAATCCGCAGGGCATATTCCTGGATAACGAGCTCCAGGTCGCCTGCGACAAGAAAGGTGTGTGTCAGAAACATTTGGAAGCATTAAACGCACACCCAGCGGTAAATGTTTCGATGAACATAACCCCGCTCTTTGTGGAACAGCTTCGAGATATAAGTGACGGTTACAAAATTCTTGCCAAAGGAAAAATTAAGAACATAGGGGAGAACTCAAAAGAGGCCCAACGCGCAACCAAAATCCTGGAAGGATTTGAGAGGGCGATTAAAAATAAGCAGTTGGAACTCATGCCCGCTCCCTATTCCTACCCTCTCTTAAACGAGCTTACAAACGAAGAGTGGGGAGCAGACGATGCCGACCTTCAGGTGGCTTTAGGCAAGGAAGTAATCATGAAAACATTCCACTTATCTGAAGAACCAAAAGGAATGTTCAGCCCAAATCTAACATCAAATTTGAACTCATTGTCGTGTTTAAGAAGCGAAGATATTGAATATACCGTATTAAATAGCAATCTTTTCGGTCCCACCGTAGGTAAATCCGAGGGATTAGAAACAAAAGATATCTTCAAGCCATATAGGGTTCAAAACATAAAGGGAGATAGGGTATCCGTTTTATTCGCGGACGAAGAAATCTCAAACTCATTCGTAAAAAAGGAAGACCCTCACGAAGCGGTACAGCTTTTGGCCGGACAGCTCGCCCAAATTTACTTAAAAGAGCCCTACAAGCAAAAAATCGTGGTGATAGTCCCCGACAGCCCGGGTTGGCAACCGTCAACGGAACTCCTCGAAAACATCTATCTCTTCCTCGAGGGACCCTGGTTAAACCCAGTAACATTGGATATCGCATTTGAGCTGGGTCAAACTCCCAGTCAGCCAATCGAGCTTCTCGAACCAAGAAGAGAAAAGAGCTACCTTCAAGTAAAATACGACGAAAACATAGGGCTTGCCCACACCGAATTGTCCAATTTCGGGAAAGTGGTTGAAGACGACAATCCCCTATTGAATAAATTGCACAAACAAATTCTCATAGCCGAAGCAAATGATTGGAGACTATCTGAAAACCCCGTGGTTGCAAACCGAGGTTTGGCTTTTTTAACAAACGTAATTGAAACCATAGACTCCGAACTGGATAAAGTATTCATCGAGCCCAAGGCGAGATTAAAAAACAATGAGGCACAAATCATCGTGCGCAACCGCTCTGATTATGACTTTAATGTATTTGTAAATCTAAATTCCGGGACAGGAAAAAGGGTAATTTTAAAGCCAGAGAAAAACCTAGTTAATCTCCCGCTTGATAATCAAAAAAGCTATGCCTATCGGCAGGCAGGCGGACAAAAAATTAAAGTTTTTATCAATAATGGCGATAAAAATATAAAAGAGGCAAGTGTAACGCTTTTTGGGGAGCAATCTTCCAAGAAAACTTGGTATGTGGCCTTAATTGGAAGCTTTGCTCTAATAATCCTTACAAGCGCAGCCATAATCTGGTTTTTCAATAGAAGAAAGGTGAAAAATCATGAGAGAACTGCTCGGAAGCGCCCTTAAAATAATTCTAATCGTCGTGATCGCATTCGTCATCATGAATGACGTCGGCATAGTCATAACAAGCTACTGGCATAGCTCAAGAACAGCAGCTGATATCGCGAATGCGGCGGCGATCAACTACAAGCTAACCGGCTCAGCTGAACAAGCTCAAGCGACAGCCAAAGACTGGGCCGATCAAAAGGGGGTTGAGATAACCGATTTAAAAGTAGAAGAAGGCACTTTGACAGCATCTATTAAAATACCGTCAAAAAGAACTTACATAATTCGCCACATTAAATTCCTGGAAAATATTCTCCCCACAAAAAAAACCGTAAGCATCGATATCCCAACCTCATAAAAATTTCAAATTTAAAAAAGGAGTTTTTCTTCCTTTCTGCAAATAATAAATGTAAGTACACAATTAGATATAAGGTTACGCGGAGGGGCGCCAATGAAAGACTTAAACAAAAATTTAAATCCATCTGACCATTTTATTATTTCTTTTGAAAATGAAGTTCTCACCAAATGTATCGGCTGCGCCAAGTGCTTGAAAGAATGCGAGATTATCAAGTTCAGCAAATTCGCCAATGCCGATTTAAGGGAACTGCAAAAAAAGCGGCTCGATTTTCTAATAAGCGGGACTTTGTCGAACGATGTGTACGAGAGCGCTTATCTTTGCATGCATTGCCATTCGTGCGAAATTTCCTGCCCCGTTGACCTAAACACATCTGCCATAAATGAACTAATCAAAGCCAGGCTAAAGGAGCGCGGAAAAGCCGCTCCGTTTGCCTTAAAGCTTTCAGTTCCCACAGACAAGTTAAATGCCTTCGGAATTCTTTCAAAAGTAATGTTCAATAAGAATGAAATGATCTGGCTAAACGAAGTCCCCGACGTTGATGTGGCCGTTTTTTTGGGATGCCTCTACCCGATAGTTGCAGATAAGGTCCTGGCCTCTTTTGATATTTTAGATGAATTAGGGGTAAAATTTGCCGCCCTTTCCGGTGGCGCCAATTATTGCTGTGGAGCTCTCGACTCGATGTCCGGAAACGCAAAAGAGGCAAGAGAAAGAGCTATAAATCTCGCCATGGCCCTCGACAAGCTCTCGCCACGAGGGACCATCCTTTGGTGCTCCACATGTTATCAACGATTAACCGAAATCAGCAAAGAAGAAAATTTGCCTTTCAAATGTCAGCACATAATCCCGTTTCTAAGAGATAATTTGGAGAGAATCAACTTTAAAAAGACGATAGATAAGAAGATTACCATCCATGATCCATGTCATCTGGGCAGAGGAGCCGGCAAATACGATAGCATTCGCGAGCTGCTTGGAGCAATCCCAGGCGTTGAAATCGTTGAGATGAAACACACAAAAGAAAAGGCGCTTTGTTGCGGTGGAGCCGCTTTATTCTCTAAGCCACGCGTCGCAAAAAATATGACGAAACAACGAATGGTGGAGGCGCAAAACACCGGAGCCGACATTCTCGCAAGCATGTGCGCGGGGTGTCACATGGCCTTCTGCGAAACCGAAGATAAATATTCGTTTGAAGTCCAAAATGTAATCGGGGTTCTCGCTGAGGCAATGGGGATAGAGTATGAAGATAGACTGAAGAACCATTCGGGCATCTTAAAAAGAGCTATGGGGATGCTTAGAACCTTCTGCCGTTAGCTCGAGGAAAACATGAAAAAATTAGATGGATATGAAAGTTTCCCGGTTTGGATTGTTTTGCTTGCAAATTCCTTAATGATTTTGATATATGGTCTCGGATTCTACCTCCTATCCAAAATAAGCATCTGGATAGGCATCCTTTACCTGTTATATTGTCTCTGGGTTGAATTTATGATTTTAAAAAGAAGCTGTATAGATTGTTACTATTACGATAAACTTTGCGGACTCGGTAAGGGCAAGGTTGCCCTTCTTTTCTTTAAGAAAGGCGACCCCAAAAAATTTGCTGAAAAGGAGCTTGTCTGGTATACGCTTATTCCAGATTTCATGGTAAACATATTTCCAATTGCCGGCGGAATAATTATTTTGGTAAAGGACTTTTCCTGGCCTCTTTTAGCGATCCTCGCAATTTTTATAATCATCTCCTTTGGCGGAACCGCAGTTATCAGAGGACAATTTGCCTGCAAATATTGCAAACAAAAGGAAGTCGGTTGCCCGGCTGCAGAAATGTTTGAAAAGAAAGAGTGAGAGAGAACATAATAAAAACGGATATAGGAGGAAAAGTGGAGGAAAAGAAAAAGATAACCGAGGAGCCGAAACTTGAGGATATCATCGCTGAGTTGAAAGTGATGGGGGCTCAATTGAAGGATGCGTTTAAGACAACGGTTGAGAGCGAAAAAGCAAAAAAAATGAGAGCACAGGTTGCGGATGGCTTCGATAGCTTAACCGATGCCTTCGATAAGTTCATAAAAGATGCAAAGAGCGGCCAGCTTGAAAAGGACATAAAGAAAGGCCTCCGCGACAGCATAAAGGTCATAAACGAGAAGCTTAAACAATATTCTGAGGCAAGAAAGGAAGAAGAATAAAAATTTTCTTTTGCAAGCTAAACGGCTAAAAATTTCACCTAACGGAACGAGAACAAAAGAAGTTTATGGAGCGTAGTGGAGAAAATATAGAAAAGTCAAGCGCAAAGTGGCTTGCGCACATTTTTTACCTTTCATTTTGCTTTCCCACGCAACTTTTATTGTTAATTGCTAAACAAATTTTTTCCGTTTTGGACGAAGGTCAAAGGAAGAATTAGGGGGTAAATACCCAAAGCTCAAAACACCTTATTACTCGTTGCTAATAAAGATATCGACGTATTCTTTATATATGAAGGACTGGCCGTATTTTTTATCTTTATCTTTGGGCGATAGAATTTCCATTTTAATAAATCGGTCAATGACAGTTTGTGCTCCAGCACGCGTAAATCCTGTCCAAGTTTGAATAACATTATTATTTACAATTGGCTGGCTGTAAAGTTTCGGCAAAATAATGGCGGCGCTTTCTGAAGCACGTTTTCCTAGTTTTTGAATTTTTGTCATATCTCTTTCTCGCAGTAATGTTATTTTATCTACAATATCAATAGCTTCATTGGAAATTTCAATCACGCCGTCAAGAAAAAAATCAATCCAATCAGACACATTTCCGTTGTGATATCCAAATAATTTTTCGTAATAGAGTTTTTGATATTTTTTAAAGAAAGACGATAAAAACAAGACGGGCCTTTCTAGGTAGCCTTCTTTCCAAAGATAAAAGGTGATTAACATTCTGCCAGTCCTACCATTACCGTCTAAGAACGGGTGGATTGTCTCGAATTGCGCATGGATTATTCCTGCCTTAATTATGGTTGGTATAGTGTCATCAGTATGTATAAATTTTTCAAGATCGTTGAGCGCTCTTCGCATATCATCAACGGGCGGAGGTACAAAACTGGCGTTATCCGGACGAGTACCACCAATCCAATTTTGTGTTTTGCGAAATTGGCCTGGATCAGGAAAATGAGTAGAACGCGCTTTGTCCATAAGTTGTTCGTGTAATTCTCGTATAAATCGAAGTGCCATCGGAAAATTATCCGTTGTTACTCTTTTTATCCCGTAATTAAGCGCTTTGATGTAGCGCAATATATCGTTAACGTCTTCCGGTATGTTTGTTTTTATTTTTATTTCAGCTTCAATGGCATTAATCATTGTCGCCATTGTGCCCTCGATTTGGCTCGAAGAAGCAGCATCTTTTCTTAGATACATTAAAAGAAAAAAATCGGCATCAGGCAGAAATTTTGTAATGCCATCAAGCTTGCCGAGTAATCGAGTTGCCTTGTCGTTATTCTTTAAAGTTTTTGGATCAAAATCAAAACCTTTCTTCGGTGGAAAAGGATTTGGAATGAAGGCTTTAAATCCATCTTTTTGTTCAATGTTTGTGCCAATTTTAATATTTTTCATAGTTTGTTTACATCTTTTACATAATGTATACAAAGTATATCGGTTTGTATCTATTGTGTCAACGAATGTATGCAAAGTTTACTTCGTTATTTTTTCACATTTACGATATATACATCATATTTACCAAACATTTGTTCGATTATCAAGAGCTCTTACCAATCCTTATAAATTTTTCATAAATATGTTACCCTCCCCTATCCTCCAATCCTAATGTAACTCCCTTCAAAAAAATAGCTTTTAGACAATGACGAATAGCTATTTTTGCTATAAACACTCCTTAACTGAAAACGTTTTCAGTTTTAGACAAAATTATGGCATACTACCAGCCAAATATCACATTTTAACCAACGCAAAAGTTCCTTTAACCCAAAAAACTTCTTTTGGAAAAAACAAAAAAGTACAATATATTGAGTCTGTTTATGCAAATATGCCCATATATTGTGGATAACGCTGTGGGAATGGGGAAAACTAAAGAAATTCGGGAATCTATTAGTCGAAAGTGGGGAGATTTTTAGTTCGTTATTCATTGTTCGTAGTTCATAGCTCATTGCTCTGTCATAAGCTTTAAGCTATCTGCTATCTGCTATCTGCCATCGGTTATTTGCTGTAAATTACGCTCTCTCAACTCGCACTGCGCACACTTTAAGCTCGGGTATCTTCGATACCGGGTCGAGCGCAGAGTTGGTAAGCATATTTACCGGAGCTTCTTTGAAATGGAAGGGCACAAACACGGTTCCTTTTGGAACACGCGGAGCAACACATGCTTTAATTTCAACTTTCCCTCGCCGTGAGATGAGTTCGACCCAATCATCGTCTTTTATATTAAGCTTTTTAGCATCTTCGGGGTTTATCTCAACCCTGGCCTCCCTGCAGACCTCGTCGAGCCCCATTGAATGTCTGGTCATCGTGCCAGTGTGATAGTGATACAAGAGTCTTCCAGTAGTTAAAACGAATGGATACTCTTTGTCCGTTTCCTCCGCAGGCGGCTTGTATTCAACCGCGTGAAATTTGCCCAACCCTCTTGTAAATTTCTCGGCGTGAAGAATTGGCGTTCCTGGATGCGTTGCGTCTGGGCATGGCCATTGAACGCTTTCTTTGCTCACCCTCTCAAATGTTATTCCTCCATATGTGGGAGTGATGCTCGCAATCTCATTGGTAATTTCACCGACCGTCTCGTAATTCATCTCATAACCCATGACCTTCGCCAAATCGGAGATTATTAACCAATCGGGCCTGGAATTGCCAACTGGCGCAATGGCTCTTCTTACTATCTGAACTCTTCTTTCAGTATTGGTAAATGTTCCGTCTTTTTCAGCAAAAGAGACACCGGGTAGAACAACATCGGCAAGCTCAGCGGTCTCGGTTAAAAATATATCCTGAACGACTAAGAAATCCAACTTTTCAAAGGCTTCTTTCACGTGATTTAAATCGGGATCTGAGAGCATGGGGTTTTCGCCCATAATATACATGGCTTTGACCTCGCCACGCAAAACGGCATCCGTCATCTCGGTAACACTTAAACCGCCTTTTTCTGGAAGTTTCGCTCCCCAAATATCTTTGCACTTCTCAATAATCCCCAAATCGCAGACATTTTGATAACCGCTTACGCAACCGGGAAGCGCGCCCATATCACAGGCACCCTGAACGTTGTTCTGTCCCCTCAGCGGATTAACGCCCGCTCCAGGCCTTCCGATGTTTCCGGTAAGCATTGCCAGATTAGCAATGGAGAGAACGTTGTTCGTGCCCGTGGTGTGCTGGGTTATTCCCATACAGTAAAAGATTGCCCCGTTTTTAGCCGCAGCAAAGAGCCGCGCCGCCTTCCTTAAAGAATCGGCCGGTATGCCCGAAACATTCTCAACTTTCTCAGGCGTATATTTAATAACTGTTTTCTTTAATTCTTCATAATCTTCCGTTCGTTTATTGATAAAGTCCTTATCTTCCAAGCCCTCCTCAATTATCACGTTCATGAGCCCGTTTAAAACAGCGACATCTGTTCCTGGTTTTTGAGAGAGCCACATATCGGTGTATTCTGTTAGCCGAATTTTTCGAGGATCAATTACAATTAATTTCGCTTTAAAATCATATACCGCTCTCTTCATCTCAAGAGCAACTATCGGATGATTTTCGGTGGTATTTGATCCGATAACGAGCATTACATCAGCTTTAACTATGTCATCAAGGGAGTTTGTCATCGCTCCGCTTCCAAACGCTTTGACCAGACCGGCCACAGTTGGAGCGTGTCACAAACGGGCACAATGGTCGATATTGTTTGTGCCAATCACCGCCCTCATAAATTTCTGCATCAAATAATTTTCTTCATTGGTGCACTTTGCCGAGGAAAGACCCGCAATTGCATCTGAGCCATGTTTCTTTTTTATCTTTGAAAACTTGTCTGCAACGGTTTTAATTGCCTCATCCCACGAAGTCTCAACAAGCTCCCCGTTTTTTCGAACCAAGGGCGAGGTGAGTCTGTTGGGGTGATTTACGAAATCATAACCAAACCTACCCTTTGCACAAGCATTTCCTTTATTGATACCACTCTCAACATCGGTTGAAACACGAACAATTTCGCCGTTTTTAATTTGGATTTCTAGCTCACAGCCACATCCGCAATAAGGACAGATGGTCTTCACTTTTTCTATTTCCCAGATTCTTCCCTTATATCTGCTCATCTTTTCAGTTAAAGCTCCTGTGGGGCAGGTGGATACACACTGCCCGCAAAGCTCGCACTTGGTTTCGATGAGCGACCTGTCATAAGGAGTTGTAACTATGGCATCGAAACCTCGGTTAGCAAAGGTATAGATGCTGTTTTGCTGAACCTCCTCACAGATACGAACGCAACGGCCACAACTTATACATTTATTTAAGTCCCTTTCAATCAAAGGATTGTAATCTTCGATGGTATAGGTATGTTTTTCCCCTTCAAAACGGTTCTCTTCTATCCCCAGTTCATAAGCTAAATCTTGAAGTTGGCACTGCCCCGCGCTCTCACAGGTCACACAGCTTAACTCATGATCGGAAAGCAGTAATTCAACAATGGTTCTTCTGATTTCATAAAGCGGAACCGTATTGGTCTTTACAACCATGCCATCGATGACTTCGGTCGCACAGGCTGGCAGAAAAGTTCTTGCTCCTTCAACTTCAACGAGGCAAACTCGACAGGCTCCATACGGTTTAAGCCGCGGGTCATGGCAGAGCGTTGGAATTTTTATCCTATTTTCGCCGGCTACCTCAAGTATGGTTTTGCCGGGTTCGGTTTCAATTTTTCTATCATTTATGACCAAGTTAATCTTCGCCATGCTTCCTCCGTTTACTTTTCTTTCTTCTTGGCGACCCTTGCTCCAAGCTCAATTAAGATACAGTCGATAAAATCCTTAACAAAGTTCGCTATGTCTGATATGGAAAGAATTCCCACAACTTTGCCATCGACGACAACCGGCAGATATCTTATCTCAAGTTCTTCCAATAATTTAGCCGCCTTTGCCGCTTCCATTTCGGGAGGAACAGAAACGACGCTCTCATGCATGATGCCGCCTACTTTTACCTCTCGAGCATTTAATCCAGAGGCAACAATCTCTGTGACTATCATTCTGTCAGTAACTATTCCAAGAAGTTTTTTGTCAACGAGAACAAGAAGCGAACCGACCTTTTTTGTCCTCATAATTTTTGCCGCTTCTTCCGCCGTGGCATCAGGCGAAATTGAAACGGGATCCTCGGTCATTATGTCTTTAACGATCATTGAAAGCTCCTTTCATAAAACTTACTCGGCAACGTATATGGCATCAAACGGGCAGTGTTGCATGCAGATACCACATTTTACACACTTTGCCACGTCTATTTCGTGTGGCTGTTTCTTTTCTCCACTTATTGCCCCAACCGGACAGTGTTTTTTGCAAACCCCGCATCCCTTGCAAATATTCTCTTTGATAATATAGGCAATGAGCTCCGAGCATACTCCCGCTCGACATCTTCCTTCTTTAACATGTTCTTCAAATTCCTTACGGAAATATTTAAACATCGTGAGAACCGGATTCGGAGCTGTTTGTCCCAAACCACAGAGCGACGAAACCTTAATGTCCTGCGCCAAGTTTTCCAGGAGAACCAGCTCTTCCTCATTGCTCTCTCCTTTTGTCATCCGTTGAAGCATCTCGAGCATCCGCTTGGTCCCGACCCGGCAGGGAACGCATTTTCCACACGACTCCTTCTGGGTAAAGGCCAAGAAATATCTTGCCAAATCGACCATACATGAGCTTTCATCCATAACAACCATCCCACCGGAGCCTACAATGGCGCCCGTTTGGGTTAGAGATTCGTAATCTATCGGCGTATCAAGAAACTCAGCTGGAAGGCATCCGCCGGATGGACCTCCAATTTGAACGGCTTTAAACTCCTCATCATCTTTTACCCCACCACATATATCGAATATTACTTCTCTCAGCGAGGTTCCCATGGGAACCTCGACCAATCCGCCGTTCTTAACCTTTCCCGTAACCGCAAAAATCTTGGTGCCTTTGCTTTTCTCCGTTCCTATGGCAGCAAACTTGTTGGCGCCGTTAATTATTATCCAGGCGATATTCGCAAGCGTCTCAACGTTGTTAATATTGGTAGGTTTACCCCAAAGCCCGGATTGTGCCGGAAAAGGTGGACGAACCCTAGGCGTTCCCCTTCTGCCCTCAATCGACGCCATAAGCGCCGTTTCTTCCCCGCAAACGAAAGCGCCGGCGCCCTCTTTTATCTTAATCTCAAAATTAAAAGAGCTGCCAAGAATATTTTTACCCAAAAAACCTTTCTTCTTGACATGCTCAACCGCAATTTTTAATCGCTTAACGGCCAAGGGATATTCAGCTCTAACATATATATACCCCACAGACGCGCCAATGGCATAAGCGGCTATCATCATTCCTTCAAGAACGCTATGAGGATCACCTTCTAAAACACTCCTGTCCATAAACGCTCCAGGATCTCCCTCGTCCGCATTACAAATGAGATACTTTACATCACCGGAGGCCTTCCGAGCAAAATCCCACTTAATACCCGTGGGAAAACCAGCGCCACCGCGGCCCCTCAAACAGGAGGCCTTAACCTCCTCGACAACCTCTTCCGGAGTCATCTCGCTTAAAACTTTTTTAAGCGCCTCGTAACCGCCATGCTCTATATAATTGTCAATCTCTTCTGGGTCAATTTGCCCACAGTTTCTAAGAACTATCCTCGTTTGTTTCTTATAAAAATTTATGTCCTTATAGAAAGGAACTTTCTCGCCCGTTGATGGGTCTTTGTAAAGTAAATCATCAATAATCTTGCCACCCAACAGATGTTCTTCAACGATACGAGCTACATTCTCCGCTGAAACCATTGGATAAAAAATACCTTCAGGTTGAATGACAATAATTGGACCTTGCTGACAAAAACCATGGCAACCAGTCTGAACAATATCTATTTCAGAAATCTTCCGCTTTTTAAACTCTTCTTTGAAAGCAGCATTTACTCTGTCTGCGCCGCTCAAAATACAGCCAGTTCCTGTACAGATAAAGACCCTATTTTGTTCTTCTTTGACATCTATTTTGCCCATAAATTTCACCTAATCCAGATAAGAATGACAATAAAGAACCTCGTTCCTCAATATCCTAACCGTCTTTACTGTATCCATTAACTCTTTGTCAAAAGGATCGGCAATCGCGGCATCTAAGCCAACGGTTGCAAGCATAGTAAGATATGTCCTATCCAAAAGAGGTTTAGTTTCAGCAAGAGCGCCATTTGATATATTGCTTAGACCCACAACCGTCTTAAGCGGAGGATCGTTTAGCTGCCTGAACATTTTTATTGCCTCGATACCCTCCAAAGCTTGCTCTTGTGAAACAGCTATGGGAAGAATCAATGGATCAAGGTAAAGATTTTCCAAAGGCACACCCTTCTCCGCCATTTTGGTCATAATATCAACGGCTATCGCCATCCTTCCGTTGGCATCGCGAGGAATACCCGTTGCAGGCATAGTCAAACCAATAAGTTTAGCATCGTATTTTGCGGCTAAGCTGGTCATCGTTTCGAGCCGAGTTGGCTCGCCCGAAGCAGAATTTATGATCGGTTGCTTCTTACAAACTTTTAGTCCCGCTTCCATAGCTTCCGCATTGGTGGTATCTAAACAAAGGGTTACATCAACCGCATCTTGCACGGTGTTTACAACCCACTCCATCATCTCCGGTCCATCTTTTCGAGCCGGTCCAATGTTTATATCCAAAGCATTGGCACCGGCCTCAACCTGAGCTGCCGCCATATCTTGAATCGGCTTCGGATCCCGATTCTTCATAGCAGGACCTATGGTCAGCGACATAACATTAACTTTTTCTCCAATTATTAACATTTAAACCTCCTGTTTTTAATTAATCGTTTTTTCTCTAGCCCTTATGCTACGTATAATTTCTCTAGCTTCGTTGGGCGTCAGCCGCCCATAAGTTTCATTATTTATCCTCATAACCGGAGCAAGACTGCAAGCTCCTAAACACGCAACCGATCTCAAAGTGAACTGACGATCGTGGGTTGTGCCATTCTCTTCAATTCCAAGTTCGTTTGCCAACGCTTCCGTTACTTTCTTTGCGCCACTTACATGACAAGCCGTTCCATGACATACAGATATCACGTTTTTACCGACCGGAATGAGCGAAAACTGCGAATAAAAGGTGGCGACGCCGTAAAGCTGACTCAACGGAATTCCCGTCGCCTCGGAGACATAATCCAAAACTTCCTCAGAGAGATAACCGAATCTCTCCTGTATCTCCTGGAGCAGAGGAATGGTCGCACCGTTATAACTCTTGAATTTCTCAATGATGTCAGAAATTTCAGAGATACCAAATTTTTTATCTTTTCGCCCATCACACTTACATTGACACGCCATCTAGCCCCTCCCTTCCTTGAAAATAATTTAATTTTTAATCTACGACCTCTTTTCAAGCTCCTTTTTAAGAAGGCCAATCTCTTTCACAAATTCTTCATCGAGGTCATAGGGTGATTCCCCTTCCATGTCGGCAAGATGAACATTTTGACTCTCGCTTATCCAGCCAATTATAGGCAAATTTGGAATTTCTTGCTCTATTTTTTTCTTTATATGATCACTTTCTCCACCTTTAGCTTTATTTATTACCAAAAACATCTTTCCGATACCGATATCATAGGCAAGTTTTTTAATTGACTTTGCGGTCTCTATGCTTCTAAGACCGGGTTCGACCACAATAAGTAAGGTATCTACCGATTCGGCCGTCGCTCTGCCTAAATGCTCGATGCCCGCCTCCATATCCATGATGACCACTTCATTGCGTTCCACAAGTAGATTCCTTATCAAGCTCCGCAAAAGGGTGCTTTCGGGACAGATACAACCGCTTCCCCCTTTTTCTATACCGCCTAAAACCAAAAGCTTTATTCCCAAAAGTTCTATTCCCAGCCTTTCGGGAAGATCATCCACTTTGGGATTTATCTTGAAAAAACTTCCCACGGTACCTGATTTTGCACCCGTGCGCTCCTCGATCAGTTTCTTCATCTGTGAAATTGGCACAATCTCCCGCTGTACCTTAGAAACACCGGCAATGGCAGAACCGAGATTAGCATCGGGATCGGCATCAACCGCCAAAACCTTATAACCATCATCGTTATATAACCTGGCAAGCGCCCCAGCGATGGTCGTCTTCCCAACACCGCCCTTGCCCGTAATTGCTATTTTCATTTAAACGCTCACCTTCGTCGATGTACAACCCGGCTTACCTGATATCTGATACAGGACATTATTTGGTTGGCTGACCCGTACCGGGCAACTTTAATAATAGTCGATGGCCCAAAACTCTCTGCTCCATTAGTCGATAGTCTCTTAGTGGGGAGTCGGCAGTAAGTTCAATTGAGAATTAAAAACGAAAAAATTTAAAATCTTTAAAGACATTCTTAATTTTTAATTACCGCCCGCACTGGGGTGGGTCGTTTTTATTTTTTTCGTAAGACCAGCATCTGGCATTCTCCATTCTCCATTTGTCTTCTAACTTTCCCCTTTCCCCTTCACCCTCTACCCTTATTTTGCCTTCTGCCATCTGCCATCAGCTATATGCAATTAGCCAAAATATTTGTCTCTCAAAACGGAGGAAAGCTCAGCCGTTAATTTTATGCTTTTTTCCGCCAAATCCACCGCCATTGAACCCGTGCCACAATTTGGCGTGATTAAGCTCGCCTCAAGGAGTTTCATCTTATCAGCACCCTTGTCGACCAATAATTGAACTTTTTCTTCAAACCTTTTAAGTAAATCTTCCAGGGTCTCACCCGATATCGCATCTGGACTCGGATAGGTGGATGGGACTATCCCCCAGGCGAGCACCCCTCCTCTATCCAAAAAATTATTGAGTTCTTTTGGATATAAGGCCATGCTTTCAGTGTGGTCATACGCATCGAAGCTTATGATGTCAACGGCAGTTTCCATTAAGATGCTCCAGTCAGTGCGACCACAGCAATGAACCCCGCAAAGGCTGTCCACCGCATAAAAACACTCATTTAAATAGGATATAACCTCGTCTTTATTGAGTTTTATGTAAGCCGAGCCGTAAGACTGAAGATAGGGCTCGTCAAAGAAAACAACCGTTTTTACATCGGGAGATAATTTCTTAAATTGTCTTAATTGCCACTTAGCCTTCATGATAAGCGTCTTTATGATGGCATCTCTTAAAAGATCATTGTAAAGAACCGCTTGTTTGTTTTGATCGGTTACGGTCAAACCAAAGCTAATTGGCCCTATCATCTGGCCTTTTAACATAACCAAATCAGCCGGCATGCTCTTTTCCAAGATGCTCATCATAGCATGGAACCCACGCGCGTAATCTTCGGATATCTTGAAATAATCTAAATCTTCGGCCAAAAATCTATCATAAAACCTCTCAAGCTCCCATGCCAAATTTCCCCGGGCCTCGAGATGAATCCTTTTCTTTTCCTCATCTATCCTTATCGCCGGCATGCCCTCTGAAATTTGAATGAACATGCTCTCTTTGAAAGAAACGTTAGGAAGTTGGGGCCATATCGGTATCTGGGGAGTATGCTTCAAAACCACCTCACACGCTTTATCTGCGTCTATGTGCGGCATACTTCCAATGGTTGTCGGAAGACAGCATGGCTTAAATTCCATCTACAAAATTCCCTTCTTTTTTAAGATTGGAGAGGGATCAACAATAAGACGTCTTAAACCGATATCTTCGGAACCCGCCCCTAAAGCTAGACCCATGAGTTGCGTAAAGTACACTATCGGTATACCGTATTTGGTATTATATTTCTTCTCAATCTCTTTTTGTCTCATATCAAGATTGGTCTGACAGAGGGAACAAGCTACAACAATCATATCCACGCCGAGCTTCTTTATCTCTTCCAGCAAGTCGTGGCAGAGCTTGATGACGACATCCGTTCTGCTTAGCGCGAAACTTACTCCGCAACATTCGGTTTTATAAGGCCAATCCAAACTCTCGGCTCCCAGAACTCTCATTATATTGTCCACACTCTGGGGGTCCTCAGGCACATCAAAATCGGCAACCTTCGGGGGTCTCGTTAACATACAACCGTAGTAGCAAACAACCTTTAGCCCTTTAAGCGGCTTCTTTACCGCTTTCTCTATCTTCTTCAAGCCAACTTCCTCGGTAAAGAACTCCACTATATTGAAGACCTCTGTGCCGCCTTCAAATTTTCTTCCAACAACCCCTTCGGCCTTCAATCTAAGTTTTTCGTCCTCTTTTATCTCCTTGATGGCCGTCTTTAATCTCCAGGCACAAGCAATACACGGAGCCAGCAACTTCTTGAAACCAGCCTTACGAGCCGACACCAGCGTATATAAAGGTAGAGCCGTCGCAAGAAGATGTGATGTGTTATGAGCCGACGAGGCGCCACAACAAATCCAATCCTTGAGTTCTTCTACATCAAGATCAAGAATATTACAAACCGCATCAACAGATTCTCCAAATTCCCTAGCCGTTCCCTCGTATGAACAACCAGGATATAAACCATACTTCATTTCGACTCCAGCTCTTTAACTTTGGCAAAAATTCTTCTAACCACATGTACATTTTCAACCTTGTGAGGCAACAGACTAAACTTGCCCTTTAAAAACAGGGGTAATCCGGATGCCACATCCTTTAGGAATTGCTTCGTCTTTAACTTAATGAGCATCACAAGACCAATTTCATAGGTGCGTCCAAACCTCTCTAGAAGAGAGAGAAAGGAGTTATTGAAAGCATCGATTTCTAACACCGGATTCCTATGTCCTTCATGCTGCGCTATTATTTTTGCGGCATCGGCCACCATAACAAAATCGAGATTTTGAGGACATCTTGTCATACATGTTTGGCAAGAAAGACAAAGCCAAACCGATTGATCTTTGAGCACCAAATCTTTTTGCCCTAATTGTATCGCTCTAATCAATTGATGCGGCTTGTATTTCATCGCGTACGCCAAAGGACATCCAAGCGTACACTTCTTGCACTGGTAACACAAGTTAACATCCTCGCCGCATTCTTTCTCTATTTGTTTAGCAAATGTTGTATCAATTTTAAGTATTTCTCTCATCGAGAAACTCCTTTGGTTGAGAGTCTGTTAGTCGGTAGTGAGGAGTTACTAGTTGTTAAACCTTCGTTTCATCACCCTCAACTACCCACTCCCCACTAATAACTACCCACTGGCCTTTGGCCTGGGCAAAAACCCCGCTTTCTCAACTATGCCCGACACAACTTCCTCCCACTCAACCGCCATTATGTGTACACCGGCTATGCCTTTTATCTTCTTAACTTGCTCAATAATATCGACACAGATGTTTTTGCCTTCCTCTTTGGCTCCCTCTTTTCCAACGGCAACCATCCGCTCAATGACTTCGTTTGGAACATCCATGCCGGGAACACAGCTTTTCATATACTTTGCCATCCCCACAGATTTTAAAGGAGCAACACCCGCAAGTATGTAAACCTTCTTATGTAAACCAAGTTCTCTAACCATCTCCATCCATTTGGCAAACTTTTCAACATTATAAACAATTTGTGTCTGAACAAAGTCGATCCCGGCTTCAACCTTTTTTGCGAGACGCAGCGCCCTGTATTCAAAGGGGTCAGAGAAGGGATTTTCGGCCGCTCCAACGAAGAAGCGCGGTTCCACCTCTATCTCCTCGCCGCATTGGAACTTCTTCTCGTCGCGCATATCTTTAATCATCTTAATGAGCTGTATGGAGTCTAGATCAAAAACATTTTTCGATTGAGGGTGATTGCCAAATTTTTGATGATCACCGGTTAGACAAAGAAGATTTTTTATCCCCAAAGCGGAAGCCCCCAATAAATCGCTTTGTATCGCTATGCGGTTCCTGTCGCGACAGGTCATTTGGATTATCGGCTCTAGACCTTTCGAAACCAATATCGCCGCCGCCGCAATTGAGGACATCCTAACCACCGCCGTCTGACAATCGGTAATATTTACCGCGTCAACACAGTCCTTTAAGATGTCCGTTTTTTTGGAAATAACTTCGGCATCGGCGCCTTTTGGGGGACCAAGCTCGGCCGTTACCGCAAAATGTCCTGCTTCCAAAACCTTCTCAAGATTGCTTCCCGATTTCACAGCTTCATATCCTCCCTCACCATCTTTCTTGGCCCACCATCCCGACTCGTTGACCAGTCTTTTGCTGGTAAAATATCGGTCAAATTATCGAGCTTGCCAAGCGTTTTTAACCTATCGTAAATGAGCTGCCAGCCACAATCCACTTCCGAGTCAATTTCGCACTTTCCGTCCTGAGAACCACCGCAGGGACCGTTCAAAAGACTCTTTGAGCACCTAACGATGGGGCAAATTCCACCGGTCTTGTCGAGCACACAGTTTCCACAAGCCCCGCACCTCTCCGACCAAACCCCTTGTTCTTCAGGCAACCCCAAAAAAGTGGTATTGACGGCCGGGTAAACAACGGCCTTCGGGAACCGCTCCACAAGCGTTTGAACACCAATTCCGCAAGCCATCGAAAGAACAGCATCACAAGTTTCAATTTTATCCTTCAATTCATCTACAAACTCCCATTCACATTGACGAAGCGGGGTTTGCTCCAATATTTGAATCGATTTTTCCTCTTTATTTCGCGCCAACTTAATCGCGGACGCAAGAATACTCACTTCTTTGTCCCCGCCCGCCATACAGATGGCAACACAGGTGCCACATCCAGCTATGAGAATCTTGTCATGCTCAGCAATCATACCCAAAACCTCTTGTATTGGTTTCCTTTCTCCAATAATCATCCGACTTTCCTCCCCACATTGGGTCCTAACTTTTTTAAGTTTTCATAAAAAACGCGGAGCAACTGTGCAAATTTAATCCCGTTGGAGGGAGCCAAATAATACATCTGCACCCTCTCCTCTTCGACACCAATCTCCTTTAAAATTTCCTTAATGCTAGACACCCTCGCCTCAGCCCTTAAGTTCCCTCTCAAAAACTGGCAAGCTTCCTTATGGCAAGCAAAAACAGCAACACCATCACCTTCTTCTAGCGCCTTCATGATGTGAATGGCCTCGATCTTTCCTGAACACGGCACCCTTATCATTTGTACGTCGTTCGAGAAAACAAACCGGGACTCGACCGCCATGTTGGCAGAGAGTAAACCGGAGTGCTCACAACAGAAAGCGGTTATTTTTGGCTCAAAATCTCCCTTCATCAACCCACTTCACCTGCCATACTATTAACCAACTGCCCCATGACCTTCGCGTTAGTATAAAGCGGAAGCTCTATCGCCATAACAGGACACTCGCTTGCACATATCCCACACGATTGACAGGATATTGGTATCACTTTTGCCGTCTCTTCTTTTTGATCAACAACTATCGCCCCATGAGGACATGTTCTAACACATGTAAGACACAGAACGCATCTGTCCGAATTTATCTTTGCAGACGTTAAATCCAGCTCAATTTCTCCCTTTGAAAGAAATGAGAGAATCTCTTGTGCCGTGGCCCTCGCCTCGGTAAGTGTCTCGTTTATATTCTGTGGCAACCGGCATCCGCCAACAAAAAAAACCCCTCGTTTAGATGATTTGGTCGGCAAAATCTTGACGTTGTCCTCTTGGAAAAACCCGTTTGAATCGAGGTTTACCGAGAGTAACTTGGCCAGCTCTTCAAAGCCTTTGCGGGGTGCCGCTTTCTCGCCCACAACTAATAAATCGGCCTCGAAAACCATTTCTTCGTGGGGATAATCTTCGTTTATCAGAGAAACTTCAACAACGTTATTTAAAACCTTGATTCCCGGTTTTTCGACGTATTTAAAGAACAACACACCGGCTTCACGAGCTCTCTTATATAATTCTTCACCACCATCGAACGAAACCTTCAAATCCTTACACAAACAAATCACATCGGAGTCAAATTCTTTCTTTACAGCCAACGCCTGTCTCAAAAGCGCTTGTGTCTGCACTTTTAAATCCTCATCGACCAAATCAGTTAAGAAACATATCCGCCCGGGTACATCGTTTGAAGATAACCTCTTCTCAAAATCTCTTTGTCCAATAACTCTTGAATTGAAATTTTCGCCGAGCTCCTCAATGGGCACTATGGACTCATAACCCACCGCAACAACAATTGCGCCGACTTCAAGAACCGACTCATCTTTCCCCTCAATTTTTACGATAAATCCTCCAGCATGACCCCCCGTGTTGGCCAAACGTGAAGAGCTAATGATCTTTATTTTTTCTTCTTTTTTGAGCGCTCTAATCTTATCGCCCAAAAAATCTTGCAAGCCCTCAATCGCAGCAATTTCTCCACCGAGATCCTGACCCCCTTCTACCAAAACCACATCTAAACCGCCTCCGGCCAGAGTAAGCGCTGTCTCAATTCCAGCAATTCCACCCCCCAAAACAAGAACTTTTCGATTTAACAAAATTTTCTGAGTCTCGATTGGTCCCTGATTTTCAATCCATCTCGCGGCACGAACTATAAGTTGAACAGCCCTATCAAGAATTTTTACCTTCTTGCCACATATAACAATAGCTTCACCAAGATTTATAAAAGCCAGCGCGTAAGGATTTAGGCCAGCCTTCTTGAAAGAATTCTTAAAAATTTTCTCATTTGATCTCGACGAATAACCGGCAATAACAGCGGCAGATAATTTGTTTTTTTTCACAAACTCTTCAAAATCATCTCTGAGCCCTTCATCGCGCACAGAGGAGCTTACAGTGGACGCGAAATGAAGTCCGCTCAACTTTGAACATATAGCTTCAACGCTCAAAAACTTCCCCAGGTTACCCTCAGGATCATATATAAATATTCCTATTTTGGAAATTTTATCTTTCATTACTTCCTCAACATCTTTCCGACTTCCGCCGCCGCCGCTTTACCGTGAGCCATAGATTCTTCGATACTTTTCGGCCCTTGACACGCCCCAGCAAGAAAGATGCCAGGGTTGCTTGAACAATTTAAAAGTTCTCCTTTGGCCCTATAAAAACCGTGCCCATCTTGGTCAATCCCTAAAGTATCAGCCAAAAATTTTGCGTCGTTTTGAGGTGACAACCCAACGGATAAAACGATGAGATCGAACTCATCTAAAATAACCTCTCCCGTATCGGCATTTATACTCTTAACTTGCAAAAAATCGGAATTAACATAACCATAAACTTTCGACGGCAAATTCCTCACAAAACGTATCCCAAGCCCCTCACAACTCTTGCGAAGTTCATAAAAACCCTTGCCAGCGGGCTGAACATCCATGTAAAAAATAGTAATATCCGATTCGGGGGTCTCCGACTTAATAAGTTTTGAAAGCCGCAACGCGTACGGGCAACACACTTTTGAACAATAACCCTTGCCTATGCTCTCGTCTCTGCTTCCAACACACTGAAAGAAAGCAATTTTCTTTGGCGTTGAGCCATCCGTGGGTTTTGCAATTTTTCCAGTTAGACGCAGGGACCGTTCAAGGTCCAATGCCGTGATGACATTTTTGTACTTTTTGTATCCGTACTCTTTTTTTGCCTCCGCATCGAAAGGCATGAAGCCCGTTGCAACCACCATGGCTCCAACTTTCAACTCCACTTCTTCAAAGAGAGATTCCTCTTTTGCCGCTCGAGAAATTTGCAGCCTAAAATTATCGGGCTTGCCTGAAAAAGACATCACCTCAGAACCGGTTAAAATTCTTATCTCCGGATACTGAAAAACTTTTAAGATAAGTTCATCGGCAACGCATGCCGAGCACTTGTTGCACTTCTCCGTGGCCTTGCAAGCAAACCCAGCCGCATGCCCCCCGGTTTGAGTATCTCTTTCAATAATGTAAACCAGAGAACCCATATCAGCCAGGGCTATGGCCGCGCTTATGCCGGCTATACCGCCACCGATAACGGCAACGTTTCGTGAGCTCATATCGCTCAGTCCTTTTAATTTATAGGATTAATTGCTCCAATTTTTAAGATAGGATGGGATATCCCCAGCTTCTCTGGGTCCAACTTCAACTACCCAATCTGGAAGTTCATCTTCCAGCTCTCCACTGATTTGAGCCACATATCCCGGTATAGATACCTTCCTATGGCTGACCTTGTCGGTAATTCCACAGCGCTTCATGAACGGCCCGATGTTTTCGGGAATAAACTTACCGGCAGCCCAAGCAGTTAAAACCGATAGCCCTTCCACATCCATTATGCAAATCCAGCAAGGAACTTTGCTCGCCTCCACCTCTCCAGAGACCGTAAAGTAAGTTAGAGAGAAGTTAGTTGTAAGCAATACCGGCGAGTTTTCATCCGGCTCACCAATGGGATAAATACCCTCGTCAATTTGCATGGGCTTCTGCGGATCGGTGTAGATGTTTTGTCGCAAAACATAGAGTGGAAGCGCTCTCCAAGGTTCAAGATCTTTAACCACAATTACTCCCGCGTATTTCATTATGCTAACAGCAGCAGCAACGGCTTCCATGTACGGATCATCATACGCTTCGCACGGAAAAGCAATGATGGGATAGCCAAGGGGCTTAAATTTTTTCTTCAAAGCCGCGCGTCTTATAAAGGTGGCGTCTTTCAAACTATCTTTTATACTTCTTGAGCCGGAATCTAAAACTAAATCCTTAACTCCTTGAGCGGTTATCTTTTCAACCAACTCTGAAAGAGCGTTTAAATCTTTGGCGGCAACTACCAGCGGGCAATTATTTTCTTTGGCAAGATTTGCCATCTGCTCAAAATTGTTCTCATTTGCCGCACACAAAAGCGGCTTGCTTTGAGCGCAAACCAAAAGGGCGGCCTTCATCACCTCAGAATTGTCTGTGATAAGCACCAGAGGAAATTCCGTTCCCATCGCTTTTTTAACTAACTCGGTAAACCTGCCCGCATCGTTAGAAGATGATTTAACGGCCACCAAATCGGCCCGAAGCAGCTGACCCACTCTCTCAAATTGGGAATTTTTTATTTGGGCAAGTTTTCCGTCGATTTCTGCATCGCTCATCCCATCATCCACAAGAACGGCGAGACCAGGTTGATTATAAAAGGTCTTTTCGTGACGGAAAAGAACGGCCTCCTCCCCAATTTTTATAGCTTTGTCACCCGTTCCAATCGTTACAAGACGAATAGGAGGAGCTGAAGCTTCGGATAATTCAGTTTTAGTTTCTTCTGAAACGTAAGGACACGCCTCCAGTTGCGCCTGCCCCGCGGCAAGTTTCATTGCAAAGGCAAGACAAGTAGGGATACCACATTCACCGCAATTCTTTTGAGGTAATTTTTTGTAAATATCAAGTCCAGTTAACGCCATATATAAATCTCCTTTCAGTCGATTTTAGCTATCAGCCATTTGCTACCTGCTATCTACCATCAGCCATTTAGTCGGTAGTCTCTTAGTCGGGAGTCGGGAGTTAACAATTATTAGTTTCTTAATTCTTTAATTCCTGTTACCCGTTCCCTATTACCCTTTGCTATTGTTGTTTTGCAGCCTACGGACTCTCTACCCTTTCCCCTTATTTTGCTATCAGCTATCTGCCATCTGCTATTTGCTATTTGCCAATTAGAACATCGGTGGCATCTCTAAAGCAGGATGACCCACCTTCTGCATATGAGTCATAACCTCTTCTTCGGTGGTTGCCACCGTTTCATCGGCTATTTTATCAACAAAATCGGCGATTCCTTCCTCTTCTCCACGCTTTTGTAGTTCCGTTCTAAGAGCATCCTTTAACTCCTTTGGCATCCAAACAAGTCTCTTTAAGCCACCATCAGCAGATATAAACTTTTTGCTGGTTATGTATTGGCGGCCAATCCCGATAAATCCTGGGAGCTGGACACCTCCTCCGACCGTGCCAGCCAGAGTAGAAAACTTCATTCCACAGGGAGTCATACCGGGAAATTCTCTGTTAACTATCATTACACCATTTGCCATCGGAAGAACCGCGACCACACACTCAAAACAACCACATGAAGTCATCGGATCTTCCATCATAGAATAGGCGTTAAACCGCTCGAGAGATTGATTTGATTTTACAAAAACAAACTCGTTGACGTTTTTCCACTGACCTTTAATCGCATTTATCGTATCGCCCTTCTTAACGGGTTGGTTGGGACCAGTTGGATTAATTTCATAAGCCGCTTTGCCATCAAGCCAATTATAAGCGCCGCAAAGCCCCAACCTTTCAGGTGTAATCATACAGACATGGTTCGGAGCAAAGCTCTGGCACAAGGTGCAGGAGTAGAAGGTGTCCACATTCTCGTCGGTCATACCGCGAACCCTTTCATCCCTGTGATGATATGCCCTCCTGGCTTCCTCCAACATCTGGTCAACCTTTTCAAGATCGGTATAGACAGTAACCTGAACTTTATCTACTATCGCCGGATAATCCGCAGCAAGTTTCGCAATGAGTATCTTTCCAAAATGATGGAAATTGAAACCTGCGTTCTTTGCCTTCTTGCTAACTCTTACCCATATGATGTCGCGCTGGCCCATATGAAAAATGCCTTCGGCGCCGTTTATCATGTGGTGGACCTGTCTTTCCAAAACCGATTCGAAATCATCCTGCATCTTTCTGCCTGCAACATCTATAACCATAGCGAGAGGAAGTCGTTCGCCCTCTTTGATCTCACCTATATCTTTTCCAATGACTTCAACCTTACCGTTTTCTACCTCTTCCATTTCTTTCGTTCTTAAAAATTCAAAAGCGTGTGTCTTTTGCCCGCCAAATTCAACGTACGTATCTTCCCCTCTAATCCTTTCTCCTTCAAAGGCGGGGCCAAAAGCAACGGGGATATCAATCTTGGTAACCTGAATTTTAAGTCCTCTTACCTCAATCGCCTTTTCCACCATTGCGTCCGGGGAAATATTTGAAACCACGTGCTCATACGTACAAACTCCGGTTGGAAGAATTTGGGGTATATCTGTATCGGCAATGGTCGGAAAACCAAAATTTATGGCGCCTGCCGCCTGAGCGTATTTCTCATCATCGACCTCGCCCAGAGCCAAAACAAACGCAAAGATTCTGTTTTTGTTATAAAGCAGTATTCTTCTAAAATCGCCGGGCTTAACCCCGCCGAAGGAAAGCGCCGCACGGGTCGCAAAACCCAGAGGGAAAACCGTAGCTGTTATATCTTTTCCAAAAGGAACGAGTCTCGTCTCCCAACCCATCTGGACACCTTCCTCTTCAAGTTGCTCGGTCATACTCTTCCCATCGGTTGAAGCCGACATGAAGACGTAGATATTTTTTTCCTGAAGTTCCCGAGCTATCTTTACCGCCATTTCATTGGTGGGAGCCGCTCCCACGCATGCGGCAAATCCCGGAGCCGAGCCATCGACAAATTCGACGCCTCTTTCCCTCATTATGACGTCATCGGCTGCACCCAACCAAAGGTTGTTATCCGCCGGCTCCAACGACATTGTGTAAGGAGGAGATCCCACATATTTAATTGCCTCAATGATTTCATCTGCAAAAAGCGTTGCCATTCCGGCATCCAAGGCGGGGCCCAGATACGGCAACCAAACCTTCTCCGATGGCACAGGAGGGAGTATGCTTTTGGTGTATGCCAGAACTTTCTCCATATCCCCAAGCGTGGAAACAGCCATCCCCGTAATTCCGTAAATTACGGGCAGATAATAACCTGTGTTTGGAAATTCCACCTTTTTGTCTGGCCCATATTTTCCCAAGGCTTCTTTGAGATCTTCTTCCGCTCTCTTAGTTATCTTATGGGCGCCCCTTATGGCAGCCGAAGCGATGATCTTAGACAATTTCCAGCTCCCTCCTCATTTCCATATCGTAAAGCACTCTCTCTTTTTCGCGGTCTATTCCCAGGGCCTTTCTTCTCTTATCTATATTCTCAATCAGAATCTTAGCCATCTTAACAGGATCGGGCTCGTAAAACCACTTTCCGCCCGTCGTCTCCTCAATTTCTTTAAAGAGATAATCGGATATTATCTCGCTGTTAGCTGTCGGGAAGGAGACACCGAAACCAACCACGGCTCCGCTTGAGACAAAGTACTGACCTATGGCTACAGCTTTTTCGCTCATCCATTCCGGAGCGCAGCCAGCAGCCGGTATCTCGCTTATATCTTCACCGAGACCGCCTTCTTTAACTATCTCCGAGACAGCGACGAGAATTCGGCTGTTATCAACACACGAGCCGCAATGAAGCACGGGGGGGATACCCACCGCCTCGCAAACCTCGCGCAAACCAGCGCCCGCCAACTCGGCGGCTTCGGGGATAAGCAACCCTTCCTTTGCGCAACTTATCGCTGCGCAACCCGTAACCAAAACAAGTATGTTGTTTGCGATAAGCTCCTTAACCAATGTGGTGTGGACATAATCGTGTTTTACGCGCGGGTTGTTGCACCCCACAACGCCCACAACGCCCTTTATCCTGCCATTGATTATGTTGTCGTTTAATGGTCTGTAAGAAGCGCGGAACCTTCCGCCTAGCATGTAGTTTATGGTTTCGTGAGAAAAGCCCGCCACAAGTTCAATTTCTTCTTTGGGAATATCGACCTTTCTCCTTTTGGGATAATTTTTAATGGCCCTTTTGACGATATTTTTTGCCGTTTCAATGGCATTATGATGATCGAATTCCATATGCGTGGCGCCCAAAATTTTACCCTTAGAAGAGGTAGTGATTATCTCTGTATGATAGCATTGAGCTACCGTCGGCAAAGACTGCATGATACATTGCACATCCACCACCATTGCATCGACAGCGCCCGTACAGATGGCCAACTCCTGCTGTAAGAAGTTGCCAGCCACGGGAATACCTTTGCGCATCAAAATTTCATTTGCCGTGCAACATATGCCAGCGAGGTTTATGCCTTTAGCGCCCGCCTCCTTGGCCTGTTCAACTAACTCAGGATCCCTTGTCGCGGCAACTATCATCTCGGAAAGCAAGGGCTCGTGACCGTGAACGATTATGTTAACTTCATCTTCTTTAAGGACACCTAAATTCACCTTTGCCCTGATTGGAATGGGGGTCCCAAACATTATGTCTTGAAGCTCAGTGGCAAGCATCGAACCACCCCAGCCATCAGCTAAAGATGCCCTGCAACCATGAAGCAGGATATTTTTATAATCCTGATCGACGCCCATGTGGGTCCTGTGCATGGTTTCAACTATCTCGCGGTCAACCCCGCGAGGCGATATTCCTTCTTCTCTCCAGCGTTCTTGTCTCTTTTTCGGAGCTTGTTTTACAAGAGTTATTTCACCTTGCTGTTTGCTCATCTCAGCGAGAGCTCTCTCGCCCAACTCCAAAGCTATCTGGTTTTTGTCTTTGCCTTCTACATTGATATCAAAAGTTTTGGCCAAGGCATGCAATTTCGTGTCATCTTTTATCTCATAGCCGGGCACTTCGCCTTTTGCTGCAGCAATAAAGGTAAATATAACTTCCCTTGCGTGATCCGAGTGCGCGGCCGCCCCAGCAGCAATCATTCGAACAAAGTTTCTAGCCGCAACCGTGGAAGTGGTAGCGCCACAAACCCCGGTTCTTGTCTCGGTTACCCTGCAAGGACCCATTGAACATATTCTGCAACACGTTCCGCCCGAACCAAACGAACATGACTTAAGGGAAGCGACCCTATCAAAAGCGGTCTCTGCCCCGTCTTTTTTAGCCTTATTTATCATTTTTGCGCTTGCGGTGCAGCTGGTCTGCTCGCTAGCAGCAGGGTAAAATTTGTTTTCTCCGTTTTCGTTTTGTTTTTTCATTTACTGGCTCCTCCTTTTGAAACACTTACAGCAATGAGCCGATGCTGTGGACTCTTTAACTTTGAATCCACGTTATCGCTTGCCAAAACGCCTCTTTCTTCATGACAACTTGGCATAAACAGCAACCCTTTGGGCAAAGAGCCGAGCATCTTCACCGATGTTGTTATCTTGCCTCGCCTAGAGGAAATTAAAACCGCGTCTCCTTCTTTTAAACTCAAAGACTCAGCATCCTCGGGGTTAAAGCCAGCGTAATTTCCCTTGTTTAATTCAAGAATAGACAGTTTCGAATTTCTTGTTCTTTGCCCATCGTAAAATCCAAATGATGTCTCGCCAACAATAAGCGCGTAAGGATACTTGCCATCGGGTTCTTCACCAGACTTTTTTGGTTTTACAACGATAAAATCGTATGTATTCTTTTCGATCTTCTTGGGAATGGGAACCAGGGACTTTATCTCCTTGGCAATCTCTTTCTCAGAAGAGTATTCCATAGTATAGTCCATTCTTTCAGACAAATCAGCTATTGTCTCCCAGTCGGGTTTAGCCAAGGGTTCGAGAGCCGCCTTCACCTCTTTTGTCTGATACTCCAAGTTAACAACGGTGCCATTACTCTCGGCTAAAGTCGCGCCGGGCAACACAACATCTGCCATTTTCGCGGTTTCCGTCAAAAACACATCTTGAACCACCAAAAAATCTAAAGATGAAAACGCCTTCGCCACCTTTGATGAATTAGGAAACTGCGCAACCGGGTCCGCGCCGACAATATACATTCCTAAAACGGACGAGCCCATGTTTTCAACCATTTCCATGGCCGACAATCCCATTTCGTCGGGAAGATCGCGTTCCCATATTTTCTTGAAATCGTTCCCGATTTCATTCGCTCTCCTTGCGCCCGGATAAAACCCAGCCAAAGCCCCCATGTAGATCGTACCTCGCAAGTTGGAAGACAAAAGACATGGTAGCACGCTTGCTTTGGTTCTTCCGGTTAGAAGCGCGATATCGGCAATTAATCCCATGCTTTGAGAGCTCACGGTTTCCGCTCCAAAGAGAATGATTGTCTTTTTGCCTTCTCCGTAAAGCTTTGCGGCTTCCTTTAAAAAGTCCTTGGATGTTTTTGTTTCCTTTTCTATGGTTTCTACTTTTAATCCGTCGAGAGACTTCTTAAATTCATCAAAATTCTTACACTTTTTAGTAAATTTTTCGTCATGCAGGTTTTCTTCCAGCAATTCCTTTAAAATCCCGCTTAAGACAAACTCTTCGGAGTCAACCTGTGGTTCTATATGAAGATCAGCAAGTTCAGAAATCTCCGTCTTTTTAGAATCAATGACAACGACTTTTGCTCCATTTAAAATTGCTTTTTTGACACTGGCGCCAACGCGAGGGTAAGACGCCGTAAGATCCGCGTTCACGAGCAAGAGAACGTCTGCCTCCTCAACATCCTTCATTGAAACAACAGCCCCATCCCTAAGCGCTTCATACAAATCAATTAAAGCGGGGAAACCTAAGAACCTGGCGGAACTATCGATATTGTTCGTCCCAATGCCAGCCCGCAAAAACTTCTGGAATAAGTAAGCAACCTCATTTGTGTTTCCCGCTCCCATGAAACCACCGATGCTGTTTGCTCCATGTTTTTTCTTTATATCAATAAGACGCTCCGCCACAACCTTAATAGCCTCTTCATAAGTACTCTCGGTTAAAACTCCATCCTTTTTAATTAAGGGCTTCGTAATTCGCTCAGAGCTTTCCACAAAATCCCATCCAAACCTACCCTTTGAGCAAATATAATCACACGAGACCTCCCCGGTTGCCCTCATAATCTGTCCGTCCACGGTGCTAAACACAAGCTCACAACCGCAGCCACAGTAAGAACAGACCGTTTTTGTTTCTTTCATCTCCCATTCTCGACCACAAAAACGTCTATCAACCTCAACCAAAGCGCCAACGGGACAAACCGCGAGACAACTTCCGCAGAAATCACAACCCGACTCCTGTAATGGCCTATCCATTGGCGTAGCCACCTTGGTAACCATGCCCCTTTTGACAAAGTCAATAATATCCGCCCCCTGTTGTTTGCAGATTCTCACACACCTTCCGCAAAGAATACAGAGATTGTAATTTCTCTCTATGAAGGGATTGCTTCTGTCAACATCGTAACCTGGATCTTTCATTGAGAAACTGGTTTTCTCGATGCCAAGCTCGTAAGCATACTTTTGGAGATCGCAAGCGCCATTTTTATCGCAACTCATACAATCTCCGGGATGATTTGAAAGTATCAACTCCAGAACAAAACGCCTGGCCTCTCGAACTTTCTCCGTGTCGGTATCAACTACCATCCCATTCTTAACTTTTTGGGCACACGAAGCCACAAGCCCTTTGCCTCCCTCAACTTCAACCAAACAAACCCTACACGAACCCGTGCTGGGAAGACATTCGCAGTAACAAAGATGAGGGATATCAATCCCCGCCATCTTGGCCGCCTGAATGATGAGAGTCCCTTCGGGAACTTTTATTTCTTTTCCGTTTATCGTTACGGTGACTTGATCACTCAATTTCTTTCCTCCTTTAATTAAACAATTTCTATGGCATCAACTTCACATACGGCCAGACATTTGCCGCAGTTAGTGCATTTTTTACTCTTAATATAATAGGGCTTATTATCCGAAAGATATGGAATCATTTTGTCTCCAACAATTGCATCCTCGGAACAAACCACTTTACAAGCTCCGCAAGACGTACATTTTTCTGGATTTATCCAATAATTTAATATATCTTCACAGGACTTTTGGGCACAATGTTTCTCTTTTATATGTTCCTCATACTCGCCCTTATATGAGGACAAGGAGTCCTTTATAAAAACAGCGGCATCTTTGCCCAACTTGCATCGGGCGGTGTCAATAATATGAGAAGATATCTCCTCGAGCAAAACCACGTCTTCCTCTTCTCCCTCTCCTTTTGTAATTCTTTCAAGAACATCGACCATTCGTTCCGTTCCAAGCATGCAGGGCAGACACTTACCGCACATCTTATCTTTAGTAAACCCCTTTAAGAATTCTAGCGTTATCATAACGGAACAACCGTTGGCGCTCACTTGACCACCTCCTGCCTGCCTGTCTGTCGGCAGACACGGCCGGCAGGCACAGCCTGCTTACCAGAAGATACAGTCTTTTCCTCAAACTCCCTCACAACACAACCTGTCGGGCAAACTCCTATACAAGCTCCGCACTTTTCACAATATGACTGGTCGATGTAGAACCTGTCCCGCTCTTCCACGATCGCGTCATAAACACATACTTCCTTACAAAGACCGCAAAGAAGACATTCCTCCTCATGTATTCTGTATCTACCAAGCGCCGTGCATGCGCCGGCTGGACAATATCTATTTCTTATATGAGCTTCATACTCATCCCTGAAATATTTGATGGTTGAAAGCACGGGATTGGGCGCGCTTTTCCCCAATCCGCAAAGAGCTGTCTCTTGAATATGCTTACCTATAATTTCAAGGCGCTCAATATCTCCCTCTTCACCTTTACCTTCAACAATTCTAGTCAAAATATTAAACATCTCATACGTTCCAATCCTGCAAGGAGGACATTTCCCACAGGATTCCACCTGAGTAAAAGAGAGGAAGTATCTGGCAATTTCCACCATGCAATTGGACTCATCCATAACAACAAGCCCGCCGGAGCCCATCATTGCCCCAACCTCATCCAATGAATCGAAGTCTACCGGCAAATCGAGATATTCTTTGGGGATACATCCGCCGCTGGGTCCACCCGTCTGAACGGCTTTAAACTCTTTGTCACCCAAAATGCCGCCACCTATATCGTAAACAATCTCTCGAATGGTGACCCCCATTGGAACCTCGATTAGGCCCGTGTTTTTAACTTTTCCAGTTAACGCAAATATTTTTGTTCCCGGTGAACCCTTTGTCCCAATGGAAGTGTACCAATCCGCTCCCTTGATTATTATCGGAGCAATATTAGCCAAGGTCTCAACGTTATTCAATACGGTGGGTTTGCCCCACAAACCCTTCTCTACAGAACGAGGAGGCGTTGTTCGAGGCATTCCTCTTTTGCCCTCAATGGAGAACATAAGCGCTGTCGACTCTCCACATATGAAGGCCCCCGCTCCCCGTTTTATTTCCAAATCGAAGTTAAAACAGCTCCCAAGTATATTATTACCCAACAAACCAAGCTCCCTCGCCTGATTAATGGCTATAGTTAAATTCTCAACAGCAAGAGGATACTCTTGTCTCACATATATGAACCCCTTTTCGCAGTTACCCAGAGCATAAGCGCCAATTGCCATGCCCTCGATGACTGAATGGGGATCTCCCTCAAGAACGCTTCTGTCCATAAAAGCACCCGGGTCCCCTTCGTCGCCGTTACAAACAATGTACTTTATATTTCCCTTTGTTCTTCGGCCTCCTTCCCACTTTCTCCCCACAGGGAAGCCAGCGCCACCCCGACCTCTCAGGTTGGACTTTTTAACCTCGTCGATAACTTCTTCCGGGGTCATATCGCTCAAAACTTTTGCCAGAGCCTCATAACCACCAACCGCTATGTAATCCTCTATGTTGGTCGGGTCAATTTGACCACAATTTCTTAAAACTATTCTATGTTGCTTGCCGTAGAAGGAAATCTCTTCCTCTTTGACAGCAAGATCACCCGTAATCGGGTCAACCACTTGCAGACGGTCAATGACCTTGCCACGGTTTATTGTAAGATCAATTATCTTAGCCGCATCAAAAGGATCAACTTTTTGATAAAAGACATCAAGGGGCTCTACAATTACAATGGGGCCCTTTTCACATAATCCCTGGCAACCGGTGGGCCTTATTTCAAAATCGACACCTTGTTTGGCCGCTTCTTTTTTGAAGGCCTCCACCACCTTTTGGGAGCCCGAAGCGCGACATCCCGTTCCACTGCAGACCCGAACTATCGTCTTTTTCTGCCTTGCTCTTTTGTTACAAATTTTTTCTCTTAAAGCACTTAATTCTTTAAAATTTTTGAGTTTACTCATCGTTCTCTTCCCCTTTATTTTTAAGGGCCGAGATTATCTTCTTTGGATTTCTCTCTTTAGAGACATTCTCGTTAACCACAACGACCGGGGCAAGCGCACAACATCCGACGCAACTCACCGTTTCCAGGGTAAATTCGAGGTCGTCTGTAGTTTCACCGGCTTTTATTCCGAGCTCTTCTTCCAACCCTTCGAGAATTAATTTCGAACCGCGAACATAACAAGCTGTGCCTGTGCAAACTTTAATTATATTTTTTCCTCGAGGGGTAAAGTAAAAATGCGCATAAAACGAGGCAACCCCATACACGTGAGCCAGAGATAAATCAAATTCATCGGCGATAACTTCGAGTGATTCTTCAGGCAAAAAACCAAATTCTTCTTGAACATCCTGCAGAGCATGTACAAGTACTCCCGTCTTGCCTTCATACTTCTTTAGTAATTTATGGACATCATCTACATCTATCTGAATTTTTTTCTCTTCTTTTTTGGTACCACAAACGCAATTGGACATTACGCTTCCTCCGAACTAACTCATCAGTTCTTCTATGAATTTTTTTGTTAACTTAACCGCTTCGGGATGCCTCATAACCAAGACATCGCCACCGGCGATTAACATGCTAGCAGCCGTCATAAATTCCCAGAGAATCCCCCTCTTTTCAGGATCACCCCAGCTCGGCTCGTCTTCCGTCTTTGCTTCTTTGGCTTTCCAGACCTCTCTTCCAAAGTCACACAATATCGGCATCTGAGTCATTTCATCATTTTGCTGGAGAGCCGCAAGTCGTAACCTCTCCATAATCGAATACACATACTCTAAACCATATCCTAAAGCTGCCCCGCTTGGGTCCATCACCAGTCTATCGGCCTCCAAACCCAATTGGGTCATCAATATATTTAGTTGTTTAGCCATGTTCACATCTATTGGAGAGAGCCCCGAAACATTGTGCTTATAGCCAATCGCCGCAGCCGTTATGGGTTTATAGTTATCTTCTTGAGAGGGACCCAATATAACTCTTTGCCCCTCGGTAACTTCGGCAACCTTTTTTAAAACCTCCCCATCTTTTTCGATATTGCCGCTTCCATAAACGCATAAAGGCACGGAGATTGCCTCTAGAACGGCTTTAACGGTCTCAGCTGCTTCAGCAGGATCGCGATTCTCGCCGTTTGGATCGGTACTCACAAGCCGTAAACAAATCATGTCCGCTCCGAACTCATCCTGGCACTTCTTTGCCCATACAACCGGATCACTCAGAACATCTCTAAACGGCTTTGCTACAGCGCTGGACCAATTATCCGGAGCTACATCATAAACCTCCATAGCTATAACCGGTTTTCTGGACATCTCACCTTCAAAGAAGTGAAACGGCATCGCAATTTCCCCGCCGACCGTAATTTGATTGCTCTCACCACCCATAATAACCTCGCGGATTTTCCCTTGATATGTATCTATCGGTGCTTGAAATGCCATTCTATATCTCCTTTCAAAAACTAAATTTATTTTTCACCCCAAAGAGCTACTTTGTTAAGGATTGTTTCTTGGCCGCCTTAATGGTGTTCTTTAAAAGCATGGTTATGGTCATCGGGCCAACGCCTCCAGGAACGGGGGTGATGGCCGAAGCTTTTTTGCTCACGCTTTCAAATTCTACATCGCCAACAAGCTTTCCACTCTCTAAACGATTTACGCCAACATCTATAACTACAACACCGTCTTTTACCATATCACCTTTTATCATCTCGGGTATTCCCACCGCCGCAATGAGAACATCTGCCCTTGCGGTATGAAAATTTAAATCAACGGTCTTTGAGTGACAAATGGTAACTGTGGCACTCTTTGATAACAACATAAGCAAAATCGGCTTACCAACAATATTGCTCCTGCCAACGACCACCGCTTCTTTTCCCTTTAAATCTATTCCCGAATGTTCGAGCAAAACCATTATTCCATGAGGGGTACAGGGAAGAAATGTATCTTCTCCTATAACCATCTTCCCAATATTTTCGGGATGAAAACCATCTACGTCTTTAGCCGAGTCTATGGCATAAAGAACCCTTTTTTCATCTATTTGTTTTGGCAATGGAAGCTGAACTAATATTCCGTTTATCTTGTCATCCTTATTTAGCTTATCAATTAAATCCAGTAATTCTTCTTCAGAAGTATCTCCAGGTAAATCGTGTTTTTCCGAGTAGATACCAATCTGGGCGCAACCCTTTTCTTTTTGACCAACATAAACCTTTGAAGCTGGATCATCCCCAATAATTACAACGGCCAAGCCGGGCACAATACCATTTTCTTTAAGTTGCGCAACCTCGCTCGTCATCTCTTGTCGTATTGAAGCAGCGATAGCTTTACCATCGATAATTCTTGCCGACATTTAATTGCTCCTTTCAAGTCTTATAAATTCAGCTTATTAATAAGTTCCGAAACCGTCTTAAAAGCGATGGACTCATCAAATAACTCAAAAATCGGTCCTCTTCTTAAATCTATCTCTAAAATCTGCTCATCCAAAGGCACTACTCCCAGAAGTTTGAGGTCTAACTTTTCTATCTCGTCCCTTAAAATAGGGTTTAGCTCGCCGTCGGGAACACGATTTACTATTAAATATGTCTCCTTCACCTTTAACTCAAGATCCTTAGCTAAATCTCTAATTCTCGCAGCAGCCCAAATGCCTCGAGGGCTCGTATCCGAAACCAACAAAAGCTGGTCAACCTCATAGGTCGTCCGTCTACTCAAATGCTCCATACCGGCTTCGTTGTCCATAATCACATAACGATAATTTTTCGCCAGTATGTCCATATACCTTCTCAAAATGTTGTTCACATAACAATAACAACCGGGGCCTTCGGGCCGGCCCATAACCAATAAATCAAACCCCGCCGCTTCAATTAAAACCTCTTGAATTTTAAGCTCCAAATAAGCATCCTTGGACATCCCGGGTGGAATTGAGCCCACATTTTTGGTTATCTCTTCCCTTAAACTGCCGATGGAGTCCTTAACTCTCACACCAAGAACTTCGTTTAAATTTGAATTGGCATCAGCATCCACCGCCAATACCGGTGTGAGTTTCCTGCCCAGCAAATATTTAATTATCAATCCACTCATGGTGGTTTTTCCTGTGCCGCCTTTGCCCGCAACGGCTATCGTAAAAGCCATAAATTCACCATCAATTATCTATTTTTTAACTCTTTCATCACCATAGGAAACAACTCAACGTTTGTATGCGGCAAAAACAGCGCCGAAATATATTTATCCATGAATTTGTTATCGGCGCTCAGCTCCAGATAAGCCATCTTGCTGGCCACTTCTTTCGCTTCAAGCAGCATCTCTTTGGATAAAGATCCCAAGCTGGCTCCGATAAGAGATCCATTGCCCACGAACTTTACCTTCTCAAACGGATATTCCGGTAACAACCCTATGGTTTGAACCCGCTCAATTTCAAGATAGTTGCCAAAAGCGCCGGCGATAAGAATCTCTTCCACATCCGAGATATCTACGCTCGTACTTTCAAGCAGAATGCTTATTCCGGCAAAAATAGCCGCCTTTGCTCTTATTAAATTGTCAATATCCACTTCGGTTACGACTATATCTTCGCCGTTGGCGGTTTCATCGGCCCATGCTAAAACATACTCTGGGCCATGTTTGCCCTCCCTTACCCGCGGACTGTTGAGTTCCACATTTATCTTACCTCTTTGGTCCACTATCCTGCTTAAAAACATTTCAGCCAAGGCATCAATAAGGCCGGAGCCACAAATGCCAGCTGGCTTTGTTTGGCCGATTGTTAAAATCATCGGTTCACATGTACCACAATCTATGCGAACCTGCTCGATAGCCCCTTTAGCCGCTCTCATGCCATGTTTAACCCCGCCACCTTCAAAAGCGGGACCAGCCGAACAAGAACAGGCAACCATCCAATCGGTGTTGCCGAGAACAATCTCTCCATTGGTCCCAATATCTATATATAACGTCAGCTTCTTGGAACGGGACACCCCAGACGCTAAAACACCCGCAACTATATCTCCGCCCACATAGCTGGCCACACATGGAAAACAACAAGCATAGGTTTCTCCGAAAACATCCAAACCGCAATCTTTCGCTTTAATCCAGGGAAAATCACTAGCCGTGGGGATATAAGGCGCTTCCCTAATATATTTCGGACTCAACCCCAAAAACAGATGGGTCATGATCGTGTTTCCGGCCAAAACCAAACAAGAAGTGTCTGAAAATTTAATCCCCGCTTTGTCTGCCAGCTTCATCAAAAGCTCGCTTATGGTGCTTGCAACCAACGACTGCAACTTAATAAGCCCGTCTCTCTTGGTGGAAAAAATCATCCTAGAGATTACATCTTCCCCACAGCTTGCTTGGGCATTGTAATTGGAGGCCTGGGCCACAGCCGTTCGTTCTTTCAAATCTATCAAACGAGCCCCGATTGTAGTTGTTCCAATATCTATTGCCGCCGCATAATTTTCCTTCGCGGTATCCCCGGACTCAACTTTTATAATCTTTACGCTTGAATTATTCTCAAGCAAAGTTACCGTAACCCGCCAATCTGCTTCACGAATAACTCTGGCCATGTACTTTAAAACCGACAGGTCGACATCAACTTCTGCCTCCAAGCCGTGTTCCTTGCCAAGCTCCCGCTTTATTCTCTTCAAATCGTCCACGTTGTCGCTCAAGTTGGGCGCGGGCATCTCAATATAATACTTTTGAATCGGCGGACGCCTTTGCCAGCTCGAAAGATGCTCTTCCCAGCCCTTTGCGGACAATATATGTGAAGCTGGAGCTTTTTCCCTCTCAATGAATTTGCCCAAGCGCGACTCGGGAGGAACCCTTACCTCCAAATCGCTCTTAATTGTTGAGAGACAGGCCAGGACATAGCCTTGCTCGATTTCTTCAGTTGTCAATTTGCTGGTCGGCCTCTGCTCAACGACACCTTTTTCTACAATTACTCGACATTTGCCACACGTGCCGTCTCCGCCGCAGGAAGCGCTTATGTGAACCTCCGCCGCCATAGCGGCACGTAAGAGATTCTCTCCTTCCTCCACTTCAACTTGCTTGTCGTCTGGGCAGAAGGTTACTTTATGCTTCATTTAATGCTCTTTTCCCTTAAAACAAGCCAACTATTTTGCCGTTCTCATCTATATCAATCTTCGTCCCCGCGGGTACAGAGGGGAGTCCAGGCATCGTCCTCATATCGCCACACAGCGGGTACAAGAAACCGGCGCCAATCGATGGACGAATATCTCGCACGGGCAACCTAAAATTGCGTGGTCTCCCCTTCAATGCGGGATCATGCGAAATTGAAAGATGTGTTTTAGCCATACAAATCGGAAGATTGCCCCATCCATACTTGGTGTATAGCTCTATTTTCTTCTCGGCCGTGGGAGAAAAATCGACACCGTCCGCGCCGTATATCTTGGTTGCAATGGCCTCAATCTTTTCTTTGATTGGAGCATCATCGGGATAGAGGAATTTAAAGTTAGACGGCTTATCGCATGCTTTGACAACCGCTTCTGCAAGCTCTTTGCCGCCCTCTCCCCCTTTAGCCCAAACGTCGCTCTTAACGGCATCTTCCGCTCCTGCGGCAAGCGCGCGCTCACGTATTAAATCTACCTCTTTGTCAGTATCAGTAGTGAACTTATTGACCGCCACAACAACGGGCACGCCAAAGAGTTTCATATTCTCGATGTGTTTCTCTAAATTCTCGATACCCATGGAGAGAGAATCTAAATCTTCTTGGATAAGCGCGGGGTCTAATGATCTTCCAGCAACCACCGTAAACCTCCCACTGTGCATCTTAAGAGCACGAACGGTTGCGACAATCACGACACAGTCAGGTTTCAAACCGCTTATGCGACATTTAATATTCATAAATTTCTCAGCGCCACAATCCGCGCCAAAACCACTCTCTGTAACCACATAATCAGCAAGTTTTAAAGCGATTTCATCCTCAATTATCGAATTGTTGCCATGTGCAATGTTTGCAAAAGGACCAGCATGCACTAGGCAAGGCGAGTTTTCTGTCGTTTGAATGAGGGTTGGTTTAATCGCATCCTTCATAAGAACGGTCATCGCCCCGGCGCACTCCAGATCCTCGGCCGTTACGGGTTTTCCATCATGGGTGAAGGCAACAACTATCCTGCCAAGACGCTCCCGTAAATCCTTCAAGTCGCTCGCAAGAGCCAAAATCGCCATCACTTCAGAAGCAACGGAAATATCAAAACCAGTTTCCCGAGGAATGCCGTTTAGCTTTCCGCCCAATCCAACAACTATGTTGCGAAGAGCCCTATCGCTCACATCAACAACCCTATTCCAGCTGATGGTGTTGGGATCGATGTTTAATTTGTTTCCTTTCAAGAGATGATTATCGATGAAAGCGGCGAGCAAATTATTGGCAAGACTTACGGCGTGAACATCGCCCGTGAAATGCAAATTAAAATCTTCCATGGGTAATACCTGAGAATAGCCGCCGCCGGCCGCGCCGCCTTTAATACCAAAGACGGGACCCAGAGAAGGTTGCCTTATGCAAGTCATCACCTTCTTATCAATCGCATTTAATCCAAGTGAAAGCCCTATTGTTGTTACGGTTTTACCTTCTCCCAACGGGGTCGGCGTAATGGCCGTAACATCGATATATTTACCATTGGGTTTATCTTTTAACCTCTTTAACACGCCAAGATCTACTTTTGCCTTGTACTTTCCGTAAAGCTCAATTTCATCATCGGTCAAGCCGAGCCCATCAGCAATTTTTGTAATTGGCTCAAGTTTTGCTTCCTGTGCAATTTCTAAATCAGTTTTCACGAAACAATCCCCCTCGGTTAGTTAAAAAGTGAGCATAGATGAAATTATTCTAGGTTGAGCAACTAAAAATAACAACAAATTTACCTTCAACGATAAAAATTTAAAGGTAAGTGGCGAAAATAGTCGGTTAACTGGCAAAAATTCGTGGGTTACATGCCTAAAAGAGATTTCAGATCGGCAGCTTTTCTTCGACTAACCGGAACTTCAATCCCGCCGGAAAGACGTAGAATAAAACTTCCGTGAAACATCGGCACAATCTCTTTCGCCTTATGGACATTGACGAGGTAACTACGGTGAGTCCTAAAAAATCCCTTTTTTAAAAGACGTTTCTCCAGCTCCTTTAAGTTAAAGGAGCTGGAGTAGACTCCGCCGGTCGCATGAACAAAAACTCTCTCATTTTGTGAGTGGATATAAGCTACATCTTCTATGGGTATTAATATTGTTTTTCCTTTGTCTTGCACCGGCAAAAGGTCTATCTGGGCCTCTTTTTTTTCAACCTTCTCCTGCTCAACCTCACTTACACCCCTTTTAATTCTAAAAATCTTATTTACGGTTTTAGCAAGACGTTCTTCTTCAAATGGCTTAACGAGATAATCCACGGCATCAAGCTCAAAAGCCTTTACAGCATGCTCTCCGTATGCGGTAACGAAAACAACCATGGGCGATAACGGGAATTCGCCGATGATTTCAGCAATTTGAAGACCAGTCAGCCCCTGCATTTGTATATCCATGAAGACTACATCATATTTCAAGGCTTTTATGAGCTCGATAGCTTCATTCGTGTTTGTTGCTTCTCCAACAACCTCAACATCTCCAACCTCTTGCAACATATACCTAAGTTCTGAGCGAGCAGGAGCTTCATCGTCAACTATCAGCGCTTTTAGCTTCATGGCTTCCTCCTAAAATCGGAATACGTACCGTAACTCTTGTCCCCTTATCTTTTATGCTCTGTATATCCAAAGAAAATTCTTCGCCATAGAGACTTTTTAACCTTTCATTTACATTGCTCAAACCTATCCCCATCCCTTTGCCAAGCCCCGAGAACAAAATTTCACCCTTCTCATCCTTCTTCATTCCTTTTCCATTATTCCAAACCTGAATGGTAACTTCGGAGTCATGTGTTTGCGCTGATATCTTCACCTTAATGTGTCCACCGAGCGTCCCACCATATTTGACTGCATTTTCAACCAAAGGTTGAATAATTAGGGCTGGCATTTTTACTCCCAGAGCTTTCTTGTCGATCTCTTCAATAATGTTAAGACTCTGCCCAAACCTGGCTTTCTCAAACAAAAGATATGAATTTACGTAATCTATCTCTTCCTCCAAAGTTACAAAATCGGACTCTCGTTCAAGTGATCTTCTAAAAAAATCGGCAAATTGGATTATAAGCATTCGCGCCTTCTTTGAGTCGGTTCTACACAAACTTGCAATCGTGTTTAAGGTATTGAAAAGAAAGTGTGGGTTTATCTGCGCTTGTAACGCTTTAAGTTCAGCTTTATATGTGAGCTCCTCCTGTTTGTCAATCTCTGAAAGTTCCAGTTGGATGCTGAGCAATTTGGCCAATCCTTCGGCGAGCGTAATTCTGCTTTCGGTCAATTCCTTCTTATCCGGGTAGTAAAACTTTAAGGTGCCCGCGACTACGCCCCTGGTCTCTAAGGGAACCACTATGGCCGCGCTCAAAGGACAATCGGAGACAGGGCAACCTATCTCATCTTTGCTCTCTAGAATCCTCAATTCATCGTGTTTTAAAGCTTCTTTGGTGGCCTCGGTCAAGATTGGCGCACCCGCTTTGTGATGATCCTCTCCCACGCCTGAAAAAGCCAATACGGTCACTAAATTTGTAAGAGCAATGGCCATCGCGTCGGTATTTTTTATCAATATTCTTGCAACTTCCCCCGCGGATTTTTCATTGAGCCCCGTCCGGAGATGAGGTAAGGTGGCATTTGCCATCTCGAAAATTTGATGTGAGTATAGGGCTTTGACGTGTTCTGGTTCGCTCTTTTCAATAAAAATCCTTAAAACTGAGAATATAGCGAGCGCAACGAGCAACCCCAGAAAAATTAAGCCCCATCCTTCGAAGGCAACGCCCAAGAAGAGCAAAATCCACCCTAATAATATGGTGGCAAAACCCGCAAAAACACCAACCGCTATCATTTGGCGTTTAAATTTATCCGTTTCGAAATGTTCTCTATGCTTAACTACCATATTCTTTCCTCGAATAATAAGTAACGTTATTATACAATATTTGATATCCATCTGCTTGGAGGTATCTTAAACATCAAGTTAAAAGAAATTTTCAAACATTTCTTTAAAATTGGTCTCGGTGCGTTTGGCGGAATAGTGGCCATTGCCCACATCGAAGAGGAATTGGTCGGAAAAAAAGGCGTTGTGCCGAAAAGCGAGTTCAAAGAAGGACTCGCCCTGGCTCAGATTATGCCCGGTTCAACAAGCACATCTCTTGTGGCATATCTCGGATATCATTTAGGAGGGTTGGCGGGGGCAGTCGTGGCAATATCCGCATTCATGTTGCCCGCTTTCATCATCATGATACTTCTTGCTTTGGGATATCTTCACTTTCAAAATGTTTCCTTCGTAAGCTCAATTTTAAAGGGTTTAAACGCAGTGGTGGTAGCTTTGATTATTGATGCCTTGGCAAGCCTAGCCAAATCCACGATTAAAAAGAAACGGGAGGGCGTCATCGCTTTGCTTGCTTTTATAGCTCTCTATTTTTTAAAGGCTGATCTATTTTTGCTTATTTTTTTGTCAGGTTTGCTCGGCTTAGTGTTTTACGTATTGGAGGAAAGAGGTTGAAAAAACGGCTTAAATTCTTAATTTACATATTTATCGCGGCCGTGATTGCCTTGGGAATATCTACGCCACTTCTTGCCAAATTAAATTTCGCGTTTCTTAAAATTGGAGCCATAGTTTTCGGAAACGGTTACACCGTCATACCCTTCATACAAAAAGAAATTGTTGAAAGCTACAAATGGTTAACCCCCGAACAATTCGCGGTAGCCATTGCCCTTTGCCAAGTAACACCGGGACCGGTGATAATTTTGGCTACCCTCGTGGGTTTTATAGCCGCGGGGGTCCTTGGCGCTTTGTTTGCAACCATCTCAATACTTTTACCATCCGCCATCTTAATAATTATACTTGCCAAACAACACAAACGGGTCAAAAATTTGAAATCGTTGCAAGCCTTCTTTGGAGGAGTAGTTGCGTCTGTAATAGGAATGCTCGCAGCAATCGCATTGAGTTTTGGTAAGGCAAATCTAGTCGATTTCAAAACGGGCGCACTTTTTGCAGGTGCGCTTGTTGGTCTGGTCTATCTTGATATTGAGCCCATCTATATTGTTCTCGCAAGTTGCATAGTATCATTATTTATCTTCTAATGCACCTAAAGAGCTTTTTCACTAATTTATTTGGATTGGTGATTTTTAACTTTTCCCTCGGTTAAAATCTTTTCAGCCTTTTTAATCATCTCAATCTCACCCTTGTAAGAGAGTATTTTGGAAGCATTCTCAACTGACACCCACCTGACTTCCCTTACTTTAAAATCGTGATCACCTATATCGCCTTCAACATATTTCATCAAATAAAAATGAACAAACTTATGATATCTTATCCTGTGGAGGTTCCAATAAAACCAGTAGTCAATCTGGCCAATCTTATCGACAATTTCGCCAATTAAACCAGTTTCTTCTTTAACCTCACGCAACGCAGTTTCTTCAGGTGTTTCATCCCTCTCAACCAAACCCTTAGGCAAGCACCAAACATTCTTCTTATCGTTTCGAGCGGTAATTGCCACTTCTGTACGATTGTCGATAGTACGATTGTCGATAGCTTTAAAACTACACCACCCGAGGACACAACGGTCTCGGTCTTCAAAAAAATCCGCCTTTCCAGTTTAATAGTCAGGAGTCTGTTGGTCGGGGTGGAGGGCAAGCTCGAATTAAAAAATAAAATATAAAAATGAAAACTAACAGCTCTTAGCCTCCAGCCCTCAGCTGCCAAACGCCCCGCCAGCAGCGGGCAAGCGCCATTAAATGTCTTTAGCAATACAGGTTTTATTGCGACCGCTTTTTTTGGCCCGATACATAGCTTGGTCTGCCTTATCGAATAAGAGCGGCGCTTCTTTTATTCCTCCAGCAAGAGAAGCTACCCCTATGCTTAACGTTATCGGAATACGTTTTCCTTCAAAAATGAAATCAAACTCCTCGACCCTGTAACGCAATTTCTCCGCAACCGCGAATGTTTCCGTTTTTGAAATTTGCGGTAAAATTATGGCAAATTCATCTCCGCCCTGGCGGGCCGCAATATCCGCTTCACGCAAGTTTTTACGCAATATCTGCGCAACCGCTTTCAGCACCTCATCTCCTCTCAGGTGCCCATATGTATCATTAATTAGCTTAAATCGGTCTATGTCGAACACTATGATAGACAACTGGGATTCGTAGCGCTGAGCTCTACGAACTTCTCTCTCTAGAGTGCGGTTAAACCCATAGTGGTTGAGCAGCCCCGTAACTGCGTCAATCATGGACATCTTCTTCGCGTCTTCTTTTATTCGATTCATGAGCTTCTTTTGGTAGGGAAAACATGTGTCCCAATTTGTTATCCCTCTGTATACCGCGAGCGCATTTTCGCTGCATGTTCGGTAACCGCAAGCGCCACAATTCAGTTCATCTTGAGGAGAAAAAATTTCTGCCTCCGCCATCAATTTTTCTATCTCTTCTTTGGATGGGAACGATAAATCTATTGCCTTGCTGGTAAATGTTCGCCTCAAACTAACTTTCGGCAAACCGGGGATTATCTCGGAGGGGCTGGGCCACCCAATTTTCCTATGCTCTTTCCTGTAGTTTTTCTGAATCTGATCCTTTAGAGTATATAAACTTCGCCCTTTAGCTAAACCGTTTCTCATCGCGGGACCATTAATACAACCATTGCAACTTAAAACATCAATAAACCGAGCTTGAACCTCATTTAAACTTAATGCTCGTGCCAAAGATTGCACACCATCAACGCCCCTTGTTGCTTTAAAGTTCCGATTAATTGCACTCGTTTCCATCATAAATTTCCGGGGCAAGCCACCCGGTAAAGAATCAAATCGCGAAACTTTTTCAACCGACTTTAATTTCGCTTCCGATAGAGATTTTAAATCAACCTCTATATCATCAAGCATCTCCTTTAACTCAGAGAACGTTATGACCGCATCGATCGCATCCATAACGGATTCATCGGCCACCTCGGCTTTTTGAGCAACACAAGATGTTACGTAGACGGTGTAAACATCGCCATATAACATTTTACAAAGACGGCCTTGAGCAATCATCGGGGAAACAATTGGGGCGAGATAAGGGATTAAATCAGGAAAATATTTCTCTATTAAATTTACAACGACAGGGCAAGTAGAACGTATTATTGGAAAATCATCGTCCTGGCTCAAAATATTCATATATTCATTGGCCACAAGCTCTTCGCCTAAAATGGCGCCCTCGACAGCATCGAATCCGAGCTTTATGAGACCGGCGGCAATTTCAGTTGAACCAAAAGGATAAAAAGCCGCCAGATGCTCGGGAGCCAAGATTGCAATGGCATTCTTTTTTTTGTTGGCCAAACGCTGTACTCTTTTTTTACTATTTTTAAGTGTTAGGGCGCCCTGCGAACAAGCTATTACACATTCACCGCAAAATATGCACAGTTCATGCAGAACTTCAACGCCACCGTCAGCCACCTTTATACATTTAACGGGGCACGAACGGATACATCTATAACATTCTTTACATTTTTCGGGGCTGCATTCGATTATGTTTAAGGTTTCCATACTGCTTCACTTAACAAATATTATTTTTTTAACGAAACTAAGCACCAAAATATAACGCCTTGCTTAAAAAAATCAAATGCCCCTCTATTTTAAACTTTAATCATCGGTCAAATCATAAACTTGCGCACCTGTCACGTTTTCCAGATCCGAAGACCTCATTTTGAGGATGACGCTGGGCTCGCCCGCACTGGTGTAAATGACATCCCGTGCTTTTAAGTTTAAGTCCATAACTGTGCGAAGCACAATCTTGTGAGCGATAGGTGGGGTTGCCCCCAACATATAACCGGTAAAATCCACGACTTCCTGACCAGTTGCAATTCTCACATTTGACGCCTCAACGGCTCTTTTTAATTTTTTATAGCTAACCCTTTTGTCTCCTGATAAAAGGGTTAGCACCGGCTCCTTGTCAGCTATAAAAAGAACCGATTTAACAATCTCTGTGGGAGGAATATTTAAGATTGCCGCCATTTTCTGGGTAGATGTTATAGGATAAGAAAGAGGAATGACTTCGTGAGGAATATTTTTCTCGCTAAGGACATTGTGAATATCCACACTTGCCTTCATTTGTTTCCTCCTCGCTTAAAAAAACACCCTTAGTATACCACTTTGGAAGAAAAATTAAAAAACATGCAGAACAAAATGTACAACTATATTTATCGAATAAGCTGTAAAGCTTTACTAACTGCTTCAGAAGGTCCACTGGCAGAGATGATTGCCTCTATGGGTTCCCCTTCTTTATTCAACTCCCAGGTTTCTATCCCCACCACAAACCTACCCATCTTCAAGGCAAGGCCTATCTCCGAAAGTGTCCCAAACTCTCCTCCGATCGCTATCACCACATCGGAAGCCCCAACCACTAGGGCATTCCGCGCTTCAGCCATTCCCGTAGGAATTGCCACATCGACAAAGGAATTTGCATATTTCCTTGTCTTTGAAGGCAAAATACCGACCGTTAACCCTCCCGCACCTTTAGCGCCCCTACAGGCAGCTTCCATGACGCCTCCCAACCCGCCGCAAACAAGAATGGCCCCATTCTGTGCTATTTCTTTTCCAACTTTACAAGCAACTTCAGCTAGTTTGTTGTCACACTGTCCTGCGCCTATTACCCCAACATACATATCAAAACCCCCTTAATCCGTAGTTCCTGAATGATTGTTTGAAAGATGATCTTTATGCGGATTAACGTGGACCATCACGTCAATAACATTGCCCATCTCATTTATTATCGATCGCTTTACATCAACAGCTATCTCATGTCCTTCTGCAACAGTAATCGTTGGGTCAGTCTCAATCTTCACATCTACAAGCAAAAACTGGCCGGCAAAACGCGCTCTAATTTCACGCGCATGCTCAACACCTCTTACTCCCTCTGCTATTAAAGTAATTTTTCTTAAGATGGCTTCGTCGGGCAAAGTGTCTATAAGCTGGTAAAACGCATAGAGAGACGTGGTATAACCAATCCTGGTTATAAAAAGAGAAACAATTGCTGCGGCAACAGCGTCAAAAATAGGATACCCCAACCTTGCGACGGATACACCAATTACAACCGAAAATGAAGCCAAAACATCAGAGCGATGATCCCGTGCCTTCGCAAGAACAGCAGGGCTATTTAACTTCTTCCCCGCCTTGTAGGTATATCGAAACATCCCCTCTTTTGCCAGAAGAGTCAAAAGAGCGGCCAGTAACGCAATCGGCTCGGGCTTTGTGTATAACCGATTAACAACCGAGTAAATTGCAGAATAAGCAATAAAAATACCCGTGCCGATGACAAACAGCCCCACAAGAAAAGCAGAGATTGCTTCCACTTTACCGTGGCTATAGGGGTGATTGACATCGACCGGCTTTTTGGCAATCTTCAATCCAAGAATCGTTACGATATCAGTAATAATATCGGCGAGCGAGTTAACAGCATCCGCAATAACGGCCTGGCTCCCGCCCACAATTCCAGCGAACAATTTTACGAAAACCAGCCCCACATTGCCCCAAATGCCTAAACGAGCAGCTTGTTCAGCTATAAGAAATCTTTCTTCGCGTTGCACATAAACCAGACCTTAAAGAAAAGTTAAAGCAGATTGCGTTCCAACAAAACTTCCGCTATTTGGGTAGCGTTTAGAGCGGCGCCCTTTCGTAAATTATCCGCTACAATCCAGAGATTAAGTCCGTTTTTAATAGATTCATCTTCGCGAATCCGCCCAATATAACAAGCATCTTTATTCGCCGCAAAAATAGGGAGAGGATAAACCAGATTTTCGGGGTCGTCAATTACTTCGACACCCGGCGCATTCTTTAAAATTTCGCGTGCTTTATCGGCAGTTATTTTCTTTTCAGTTTCAATGTTAACCGACTCTGAATGAGAGATTAAAACGGGGACCCTGACACACGTTGCGGTTATTCCCATTTCATCGTCTCCCATAATCTTCCGAGTTTCGTTCACCATCTTCATCTCTTCTTTGGTATAACCATTTTCTAAAAAACCATCGATATGGGGAAGTAAGTTAAAGGCTATCTGGTGGGGATATACATTTAACTCAACCTTCTTCTCGCCCAAGACTACGCTTTTAGACTGATTTAAAAGTTCTTCAATAGCTTCTTTGCCGGTGCCTGAAACTGCCTGATAGGTTGAGACAACCACTCTTTTAATCCTGGACCTATTATAAAGCGGTTTGAGGGCAACCACCATCTGAATGGTTGAACAATTCGGATTGGCAATAATTCCCTTGTGCCAGCTCACATCATCAGGATTAACTTCCGGAACAACCAGGGGAACGTCGGGTTTCATTCGAAAAGCGCTGCTGTTATCGATAACTACTGCCCCTGCACGAACAGCATGTGGAGCATATTCTTTGCTTATTTGAGCGCCAGCCGAAAAAAGGGCAACATTAATGTCTTTGAAAGAACTCTTGGTTAACTCTTCAACCGTTACACCGGTCCTTTTAAATGTTAATCGACGACCTGCGGATTTAGCGGAAGCAAGCAATTTGAGTTTTTTAACAGGAAACTTTCTTTGCTCTAGCACCTTGCGCATTTCTTCGCCTACAGCACCCGTAGCTCCCACTATCGCCACATTATATTCTTTCACTCTTTCTTACCTCCAAAAATCAGTTATTTGTTAGTGGTTGATTGTTAATAGCAAACAAAAATCAAAATTTTTCAATTGCCGTTTTTATCTTTTACTTTTCATTTTTAATTAACTTTTAACTCTACCCTTTGCCCATTACCCTTATTTTGCTATCTACCATACGCCATTAGCTATTTCCCAAGACCAAACTTTTCATGCAAAGCCCTTACGGCTAAATTCACATCTTTCTCATCAATAACACATGAAATTTTTATCGAAGATGTGCTTATCATCCCAATATTTATGTTATTTTCAGCCAGAGCTGAAAACATATCTGCCGCCACCCCTGAGTGTGTTCTCATTCCTGCCCCGACTAAGGAAATTTTAGCAATTCTTTCATCGCGCACGGAACCCCTTGCCCCAAGCTCGCTAACCATTTTGTCAACTACGCTTTTCGCTTTCGTTAAATCATCCTTCTCCACGGTAAAAGATATGTCAGTATAGTCCTTCTCGCTGACATTTTGAATAATCAAATCAACATTTACATTTGCATCAGCTAGATTCCTGAAAACTTTTGCAGCAATCCCTGGCCTATCAGGTACGCCTAAAATTGTAATTTTGGCCTCGTTAATATCATGAGTAACTCCACTTATTATGGCCTTTTCCATTATTGCATCTGCCTCCTTAATCAACGTTCCAGGCTTCTCCGAAAAGCTCGACCGAACATGAATACAAACACCATAATTCCGACCAAATTCCACGGATCTTGCCTGCAAAACTTTGGCGCCGGTCGCCGCCATCTCCAACATCTCATCGTAAGATATCTCATCAATTTTACGGGAGTTCTCAACTATGCGCGGGTCAGCCGTAAAAACACCCTCTACATCTGTATATATTTCACAAATATCGGCTTTAAGTTTGGCTGCCAGAGCCACCGCAGTGGTATCGGAACCGCCTCTTCCCAGAGTAGTGATGTCAGAGTCAACCGTCACCCCTTGAAAACCAGCCACAATGACAATTTTTCCTTTCTTAAGCTCACTTAAAATTCGGTCCGATTTTATATCTATTATCTTCGCTTTTGTATGAGCGGCATCCGTTAAAATTCCCACTTGCAAACCAGTAAAAGAAATTGCATCGTAACCTAAAGCTTCAATTGCCATAGCTAAAAGCGCCACCGACATCTGTTCGCCGGTAGCTAAAAGCATGTCAAGCTCTCTTTTGGGAGGTGAAGAGGTTATCTCGTAAGCCATTTTCAAAAGATTGTCGGTACTATCCCCAACAGCGGATACGACAACGACCACGGAGTTTCCTTCGCTTTTAGCTTTAACCACGCGTTTTGCTACAACTTTTATCCGCTCTGCATTTACAACCGAGCTCCCACCGTATTTTTGAACAACTATTCCCAAACGACATCCCTCATTTAAAGATTTACCCTATTTTAGCAACCTACCATTTAAGGAGCAAGACAACTTTAATCAAGCGGTCGATTAAATAAATGGTGATTAGCGACAATTTTGAGTCTTTCGCTCAAATCACCCAGACTCACTGAGAGTAAATTATTTAAGAGGTGCACACCGGACGAGCGTTTAATAAGAATGGCCAGATTCGAAAGAAACCGTTTATACATATCTATCTCTTCTCCTAAAGAGATATGATCCATCTCAACAATTTCAATTTTTCCATTGTTAATGCCCAAATTAAGATCATCGTTTAAAATATATTTCTTGACTTCGACTTCAATATTTTGCACCAGTTTACTTCCGCCTATTTTGGCATATTGCTTCAATAAAGAATTGGTTATGTTAACAAACGTCTCCCTTATCGCCCTTCTCTCTTCTTCTTTGTTCTTCAACAACTTCCAATAGAAATCTTCCTCGGAAAAAATTTTGATTTTTCCCCTCTCGAATGCCAAGAGGAACGCTTCGACCACATCGGGATCAAATTGGGTGCCGGAATTTTTTTTAACCTCTTCAATAGCCTCGGTGGCCATCTTCGCCCTATGATATGGCCTGTTGGAAGTCATCGCTTCAAAACAATCGGCAACTGTAATGATCCTGGCTCCCAAAGGTATCTCTTCACCCGATAATCCTCCGGGGTAACCTAGGCCATCATAGCGCTCGTGGTGATGGCGAACAAGCGATATGATATCCCAAGGAAATTCAATCGGCACCAATATGTTTGCTCCTATTAAGGGATGGGTTTGTATTATTAGCATCTCATCGAAGGTGAACTTGCCTGGTTTAAGAAGTATCTGCTCGCCTATGCCAATCTTCCCTATGTCATGCAATATTGCAGCTACTTTAATCTGTTCTCTTTCGGACTCGCTTAACCCCATTTCTTCCGCTATGGCAACCGCATACTCCGTAACTCTATCGGCATGGCCCCTTGTGTAGGTGTCTTTCGCATCCACCGCTTCGGCCAAAGCTCTTATAACGCCAAAGAAATTATTCCTTATTTCCTGATAAAGTTTAGTATTTTCAAGAGCTACCGCCGCCTCGTTGGCCATCGCGGTGAGAAGCTCGAGGTCATCATCATCAAACGTCTTGTCGCCAATCTTGTTGGTTATGTTTAACACACCGATTATTTTACTTCGCACCTTCAAAGGAACAACAATTGCATCTTTTGTGCCCTCTTTTGCTTGAATTGGTTGAAAACGAGGGTCATTTATCCCGTTGATAAGCAGAAGCGGCTCGCCCTTCTTGGCTACCCAACCAGAAATTCCGTCGCCGAGCTTCAATTTCGTGCTTTTTACAACTTCATCACTTAAGCCGTGAGCCGCCTTGATGGTCAACTCATCTTTTTTCTCATTTAGCATCATCAAAGAAGCTTTTTCTGCCCCTATGATTCCGGTGGCCGCATCCAGTATCGTTTCCAAAAGCTCTTTCTCGTTGAGAGAAGAGCCCAACGCTCTCCCCACGCTGGCTACGCAAGATTTTGCTTGGGACTGGGAGGTGCCAAGCTCGTTTATCAGCGATGAAAATTTTCTGGTCATCTTATTGCAAGCTTCAAATAGCTCGCCGAACTCATCTTTGGATAAAATTTTTGCTCGTTTCTTAAAATCGCCCTTTTCTACCTGCTGAGCGGTACACTTCAAAATCTCAATCGGGCGATACACAAATTTTGATAATACCACCCACTGCAGAAACAAACTAACCAAAATGACAACAAGCGCTAGCAAAAAACTTCTTAAGTAAATTGTGTCCACAACCTCAGCAAATTCGACAAGGTTGACATATATGTGAATTGCTCCCGACAACTCCCCCTCAACAAAAAATGGCATCACAATCTCTTGAGCTCTTGTTCTTCTATCAAAAAACCCAAAACTTTCTACAACCTCGCCTTTTTCCGATTCCTCCCCGATGAAAACCCAAATTTGTTCAATGATTTCCCTTTTTTCAATGGCGCTACGCAAGCATTCATCCTCATCTTTCTCTCCTTTCTCCTCGGCATCCAATGAAAAGAGTATGTTGGCCCCTTTATCAACCACATGAAAGCAAACAAAATCTTGATTTAAGGAATGCGCATAGGAAAATAGGTATTTTTCTTCAGGTAGAGATATGACCTCATCTTCTAAAAAATTCTCAACATGGTATTTAAGAGAATTTGCGATAATAAAATTTTTCTCTTTTGCCCACTCCAAACAACGGTTTTTTTGCCATTGGACTGAAAAATAAGTCATAGCTCCAACAAGCACAAAAATCAATAGTCCGCCGGCTACCCCAAGCTTCCAGCGCAACCTCATTTTAACCATGCTTACCCCTTGTTATTTTATGTTTCAGTTAATTTATCGGCACTTTCTCAAAAAAAATAACCCCCGACCATCTAGGCCGGGGGTCTTAACTTCCGTAACGCAGCACCCTTCTTCATAAAATCAGCTACAGTTGCCTTTAGTTATAGAGATTAATATCATCCACAAAATGGGGTTTTTTCTTTACTTTGCTTGTTTTAAAAATGCCATATCATTTTTAGGTTTAAAATAGGTTTACGAGGATTAGCGCCGAAGCTGTTTGAGCCCCGATTTGTCGGGACGAGTTCTGCAGGCGCCCGAGTAAACCGTACATTTTAAGCCGTTAAGAAAATGATCAGGCTACTTTTCTTTTGGTTACTTTTCTTAGGTGAGTAAGAAAAGTAACAATTAAAATTAGTTTTAATTATTACAAAAAATTTTTTGGGCAAAATAATAACCCCCGACCATCTAGGCCGGGGGTTATACAATCCAAACAACAAAACAGAGGGAGATTTAACCCTCTCCGCAGAGTTTAAGAAGTTTTCCCCAGTCTCTATCGACCTTCTCTTGCAGCTCCTTGACGATATGTTCGTTCTCGGGCTTGAAGAGATGCTTAAATCTTCCTTGAAGTTTGAGCCATTCAGCCAAGGGTTTCTTTTCCCTCGGCTTATAAGTCAACTTCCACTCACCATCTTCAACCTCGTATAATGGCCAGAAGCAGGTTTCAACCGCAAGCCGTGCCATCTCAAGAGTTGCGTCGGAAGCGTGACGCCATCCGCGGGGACAAGGCGCAATCACATTTAAAAACGCCGCTCCCTTAAGATCGAATGCTTTCTTCGATTTTTTGAGCAAGTCTTTCCAAGAGGAAGGAGACGCTTGGGCTACATAAGGAATATCGTGTGCGGCGATGCAGGCGGTTAAATTCTTACGGTTTTGCTTCTTACCCGGCTCCGCCTTGCCCACTGCGGAAGTGGTAGTCCACGCGCCTCTCGGGGTAGAGCTTGAGCGCTGAATGCCAGTATTCATATAAGCCTCGTTGTCATAGCAAACATAAACCATATCATGGCCACGCTCCATCGCTCCCGAAAGAGACTGAAAGCCGATATCGTAGGTTCCTCCGTCGCCACCAAAAGCCACAAATTTAATCTCCTTATCCAGTTTCCCTTGACGTTTCAAGGATTGGTAGGCAGCCTCCACTCCACTAATTGTCGCGGCGACATTTTCAAAAGCCGTGTGGATGTAAGGCGTATTCCAAGCGGTGGAGGGATATATCGTGGTCGATACCTCAAGACATCCGGTAGAGCAACCAACGACCACGGGTTTATCGGTCCCCATAAGAATCTGCCTTACCACAGTTCCCGCTCCACAACCAGCGCAGAGCCGATGGCCAGAGGTGAGTCTTTCTTTTCTCGTCGTCAACTCCTTTAATTTCATGCCAACACCTCCACTTCTTTTAACCCAAGATAATCCATGGTCTTCTTGGCCTTACCAGTCTTTGCAACATCCATCAACGTCTCAAACGCCTTACTTGCCTCATGTAAAGTGTAATCTCTGCCACCTAAACCATAGATAAAGTTGATCAACCGCGGCCTCTTCTCCAAATCAAATAAAGCGGATTTAATCTCCCCAAACAGAGGACCGGTAAATCCAGGTGAAATTGCCCTGTCAAGAACAGCTACCGCTTTCAAATGCTTCAAGGCCTCAGCAAGCTCTTTGGCGGGGAAGGGTCTGAATGCCCTGAGTTTAAGCAATCCCACAGGAAGCCCTTTAGCTCGAAGCTCGTCTACCACATACTTTGTAGTTCCCGCAGAAGAGTTTAAAGTAACAATGGCCACCTCTGCATCATCAAGCATATACTCTTCGAAGAAACCGTATTTTCTTCCGGAAATCTTGGCAAACTCATCGGCTACCTCTAAAATGACCTCCCGGGACCTTTCCATCGCATCTGCTTGATTCTTTTTATGCTCCATAAAAAAACCGCCGAGACCGTCAAACGGCCCGTAAGTTACGGGGTTATTGACATCTAAGAGCGGCAGAAGAGGTTCACGCTCACCCACAAAATTCTTAACCTTCTCATCCTCAAGAAATTCTACTTTCTCGATCCCGTGGCTGATGATAAACCCGTCCAAATTCACCATTACCGGAAGCATAACTCTCTTATCTTCGGCGATGCGAATTGCTTGAAGGGTATTATCGTATGCTTCTTGAGCGTTTTCAGAGTAAATCTGTATCCAGCCTGCATCTCTTGCTCCCATGCTGTCGCTATGATCACAGTGAATGTTAATGGGAGCGCTTAAAGCTCTATTAACGTTGGGCATAACAATTGGAAGACGCATACCAGAGGCAATGTAAAGCATTTCATGCATCAAGGCGAGGCCTTGTGAAGATGTTGCCGTCATAACACGAGCCCCCGCGGCAGAAGATCCGATGCAAGCGCTCATCGAGGAATGCTCGCTCTCCACCGTAACATACTCGGCATTAACTATGCCGTTGGCAACAAACTGAGAAAAGTTTTCCATAATCGCCGTTTGAGGGGTTATGGGATAAGCGACCACGACATCGGGATTTATTTGTCTCATCGCTTCCGCCACAGTGCTGGCGCCTGTTGTAGCCACAATCCTTTTTTTGCTCATATCTTTCACCTACCCTTCCGCCATCTCAATTACATTAAAGGGACACTCTTTGGCACAGATGCCGCAGCCTTTGCAATAATCCATATCTATGCCCCTAACCTTACCGTCTTTAACCAAAACAGCGCCCTCGGGACACGATATCCAGCAAATCAAACACTGCTTGCACTTTTCTTCGTCCCACTTTGGAGTGCTTGAACGCCATCCACCAGTCTTGTATTCTCTCGCCGTACCGCCTTTGGGAATGATCCCCCCCGGCAAAAGCTTATCTGCTCTCCAATCTTTCATTCACCGTCACCTCTTCATAAGCGCGCTCAATCGCTTTCAAATTTCCTTCTAATACCTGCGGGCTAAATTTTTTGCTAAAGGATGCCGCGAAATGATCAATCACATCATCTAGCGCAATCAGCCCTGTGGCCTTGACAAGAGCTCCTATCATGGGAGTATTTGGAATCGGCTTACCCAATGTATCCATAGCTATTGAGGTTGCATTTACAGTATAAACCTTTCCGTTTTTTACACCCAACCTTTTCTTCACATCACTTGGATCGTCTGCGGTATTTACCAAAATAATACCGTCTTTTGCTAAACCTTTGGCAACGTCGACAACGTCCAGCAAGGTCTCATCCAAAACTACTACTATGTTTGGGTTTTCTACAGGACAATAAATACTAATCGGGGTGGATGCTATTCTTGTAAAGGCTTGAATGGGAGCTCCCATTCTTTCGGGGCCATACTCTGGAAAGGCCTGAATATCTTTCCCGCTGGCCAGCGCGGTCTCCGCCAAAAACTTAGCGGCCGTAACCGCTCCTTGGCCGCCACGTGCATGCCAGCGAATTTCAGTGCATTCCTCCATCTCTTCACCTCTTTCCTTTTTTTTAAAGACAGCAATGAAATATACCTCAAATAAAATAGAAAAACCGCTAATTTTCGACAAGCGGTTGATTTACAATGGTTAACGGTCAATTTCTAGCCCGTTCGGTTCTCACATTTCCCTTCTCCCCTCCAGCGCTTTCCCAAGGGTAACCTCGTCGGCATATTCCAAATCGCCTCCCACGGGCAACCCACTGGCTATCCGAGTTACTCTAATTTCAAGGGGTTTGACCAGTTTAGCGATATACATCGCTGTGGCTTCCCCCTCAATATTGGGATTTGTGGCAATAACTATCTCCTTAATCTTCCCATCCTTGAGTCGATTTAAAAGCTCTTTTATCTTTAAGTCACCGGGGCCTATCCCTTCAATAGGAGAAATCGCGCCGCCCAAAACGTGATAGCGCCCCTTAAAATTACCCGCTTTTTCAAGAGCGATAATATCTCTCGGTTCCTCGACGACACAAAGTAATGAATCGTCCCTGTTAAAATCCTGACAAAGTTCACAGACATCTCCCTCGGTTATATTGAAGCAAACCCCGCAAAATCCAATTTTTTCCTTGACATCAACAATCGCATTGACCAATCTTCCGGCTTCCCCAGGGGAAACTTTCAGAAGATAAAACGCCAGTCTTTGAGCTGACTTAGGACCAATCCCTGGGAGTTTCGCCAGTTCATCAATTAACATTGCAACAGGCGCCGCATAATACACGAAATCACTCCTTTGACCATTAATAAATTAAAAATGACAGCTCTTAATTTAGTTCATTGTTTTCCCATCTGCCATCAGCTAACACTACATCAGACCGGGGATGCCCATCCCCCCTGTAATACTATTAAGTTTTTGCTCAGCCAAGTCTCTGCTCTGTTGAAGCGCCTCGTTGACCCCGGCAAGGACCAGATCTTGAAGCATGTCGATATCTTCGGAGTTCACAACGCTGGGGTCAATTTTTACTTCAAGCAATTCTTGCTTCCCATTCACTATAACCTTGACCGCACCGCCTCCGGCGCTTGCTTCAATTTTTTCACCGGTCAACTCCTCTTGAATTTTAGCCATTTCTTGCTGCATTTTTTTGGCCTGCTTCATCAACTTACCCATATCCATAAACCCATCTCTCCTTTATATTAATAAATCTTCCATTGATATTATTTTCAATTACTCTTCGCCGAGGTTACTCTCCTCGGTTATCTCAGCGTCGAAATCGCGCTGCATAAGTTCGATAATATTTTCTCCGTCCAAAACCTCGTCCTCTTTCTCCTCTGTCTCATTTTGAATTGGTCCGCCTTCCTCATCCAAGACACATCTTATTAAAACCTTTAATCCCAAAACCTCCTCAAAACATTCTTGAACAAACATTAAATTTTTAGATTTTTCGATTTCGCCCTTATGGAAACGGGCGCCTTGGTTAAATTTGAGTACCACACAAGAGTCTCCGTCCTCGGCAGGCCGACACTCCATTAATAAAGCGTAGATGGACATGCTCTTCTTTTTAACCTTATCTAAAACCAGTGGCCAAATACGTTTCACTTTGTTGACATCCACGGCGGTTTCACCTGTTCCCGCTCTCAAGCGCTTGGCCTCCCTGCCTATCGCCGCGCCTGTCGGCAGACAGGGTTTGTCGTCCTTCTCTTCGCCCAGCTTTTCATCATCGTTTTTCGGCTCCACGCGCTCACTCGAACCTTTGCGTTCTGTTTCTTCAATTTTTTTACTTCTTTTAACGGTGTCTTGGACAGCAACTTCTTTCTTTGCCTCGTTTGTTTTAATTGCCGCCATCCCTTGCCCCTCAATTTGTCTTTCCAGCTCCTCAACCCTACCAAGCAATCTTTCCAAGGACAAATTCGTCTCCGGCCCAGCAAGTTTCACCAAAGCCATCTCCAACACCAACCGTGCGTCGGGATTCCAGCCCATCTGATTGTGGACAACGCCTAAAATATCTAAAAATCGCATCAGCTCAAACCCCTCAAAGTTCACCGCTTGGGTCTCCATTTGAGCAAAAACTTCCGGCGTTACATTGATTATCTCATTTGCAGTTTTAGAGTTTTTGATGACAAAAAGTGCACGGATATATTCGATTAAGTCCTTTGTAAACTGTCTGGGATCCCTGCCTCTCTCAACCAGATTATCGACAAATTCAAAAATGGAAGCAGTATCTTTTTTGAGCAAGATTTCCATAACATCGAAAAGAATCTTCATGTGAGTCATCCCCAGCAGAGCCACCACATCATCGGCCACTATTTTTTTGCCAGTAAAAGAGGCCAGCTGATCCATGGTCCCCAGCGCATCGCGCAAACTTCCTTGAGCGTGCCGGGCAATTAACGGCAGGGCCTCTTCTTCGATGCTGATCGCTTCCTCCTTCGCTATCTCCGATAGCCTTGCCACCATATCAGATACAAGAATCCTTTTGAAATCAAAACGCTGGCATCGAGATAAAATTGTGGGCAAAACCTTATGCGGCTCAGTTGTGGCCAGAACAAAAATCACATGAGAGGGGGGCTCTTCCAGAGTCTTAAGAAGCGCATTGAATGCCTCCGCGGTTAACATATGCACCTCATCGATTATATAAACTTTTATTTTCCCTTCGGTGGGCATAAAACGAATTTTTTCTCTTAGATCGCGAATCTCATCGATTCCCCGATTTGAAGCAGCATCTATTTCAAGGACATCGAGAAAGCTCCCTTTATTAATCTGATTGCAAGCATCGCACTTGTTACAAGGGGTCGGGGTAGGGGCATCTTTGCAATTAAGCGCCTTGGCCAAAATTTTGGCTACGCTCGTTTTTCCCGTCCCCCTGGGGCCGCAAAATAGATAGGCATGAGATATCTTTTTCTGCTTGATGGCATTAGAAAGAGTGTGGGTGATGTGCTTCTGCCCAACAACTTCCTCAAGAGTTTGAGGACGATATTTTCTATATAAAGAGATATAAGACACTTGAAATTTACCACCTCACAGAAGCAAAAAGAATTTTAACTTAAAATAACACAACGAAGACAAAAATTCATCTGTATTTAGAGACAAATTTTTAACCTGCAGGCATAAAAAACAGGAGGATAAAAGCCGCAAGCAAAGCCATTGCGCCACCATAAACAAACGTAGCGGCAGGTCCAATATATGTCCAGAGCAATCCGGCAATCAAACTGGCCGCAAACGTAACCAACCCAACCGCTGTATGATAAATACCGAGCGCCGTGCCCCTCTTTTCCGGCTGCGCCATATCAGTTACCAGTGCCCTGCTTACACCCTCTGTAACTGCGATATACACACCATATACAGCAAAAAGCGGCCAGATATAGCTGGACTTAGATATAAAAGCGAGGGCAAAATAAACGCCGGAAAACACCAAAAAACCGCCGACCATAAGTCTCTTTCTTCCCATCCTGTCTGAAAGCACGCCTGCTGGAGTTGAAAAGGCTGCGTAAACCACATTGTAGAGAACATAGGTCAGAACAACCAAGGTAGCCGAAAGTCCCAGATTCTTTGCTCTAAGAATCAGAAAAACATCACTTGAGTTTCCCAGACCAAAGACAACCACGACTAAAAGAAGCATCTTAAAATTCTTGTCAAAACCCGCGAAACTTAAACGAGGAGCTTCTTTTGAGCCAAAAGTTTGTCTTTTTTTCTCTTTCACAAAGAAAAAGAGAAGAGCAACACCTAAGACAGCCGGAAAGAAAGAAAGCAAAAAAATCAATCGATACTGCTCTTTTAGGACCGCCATCAAAACGAGAGCAACCAAAGGGCCGATAACCGCCCCCGTAGAATCCATCGCTCTATGCAGACCAAAGGCTTTACCGCGACTTCCCGAATCGGTCTCATCGGCAATAAGGGCATCCCTCGCCGAGGTTCTAACTCCTTTCCCCAGGCGGTCCACAAAGCGGGCCATTAAAACTGTGGGCCAGACGAAAGCCACGCTTAAAAGTAATTTCCCCAGAGCGGAAAGCGAATATCCTCCCAGAACAAACGGTTTTCTCTTTTCAAATCTGTCCGAAAGCCAGCCGGAAAAGGTCTTCAAGATGCTTGCGGTGCTTTCGGCGATGCCCTCGATGAGCCCCACAATAGCAACGGGCGCTCCTAAAACACTGGTTAGAAAAATTGGAACGAGGGGATATATCATCTCGCTGCTTATGTCGGTAAAGAGACTCACCAGCCCCAAGACGAAGACGTTCTTTTTTATCCCGGAAATTAAAAAATCTTTTGGCCCTTTCTCCACATAATCTCCTCTAAGTCCTTCAAGGACAACTGAAAGCTTTTCTCTGGGACTATACTTTTTTCTCGATACCATGTTGTGACCCCTTCTTAGTTAAAAGTATCTCTTAACTAAGTGTCTCGTCAGACCAGTTCCTGGCAGTCAATATGGGGTCAGATTACATCTTTGCTCAAAAAGATAGCTTCCCTTGCATTTCCTCTTGAAGTTATATGGTAAAATGCTCCTTCAAATTCTATTCTTAGTGGTCTTGCCATTATAAAATGAACTATAGCAAATTAATGTTATAATGCAAGACCTGACCCCTTTCCTTCTTGCTGGCCGCCCCGGCTTTCATTTTCTTTTCGTACTGTGCTTTTATCCATAGTAAGATGGATTCGGGTATGAGGGGCTTGATGAAATAGTTTTCCTTCTGTCCTGTATCGCCATTATTAATATCCGAGGCGATTGTCAAGAAAGCCCTTTTATACTTCATATTCAGTAGGGGGGCTTTCACGGTCATTGCGGCAAATGGTCCGCCTCCTATGCATATGGCGAACCTCCAGTTGAGAGACAATCTCCTGCAGAAGTTTTTCATCACCCTGATAAGTTCACCCATGATTTCCGGCCGGGGGAAACCGCAATTTACGACAATATAAATCCCAGCAGCTTTGTTATAGCCATTGCCTTTTGCATACAGGTAAAAGTCTTCCAGCAGGCGCATCAGAGCCCCGGGGATGCCGTAGGTGAAAAGCGGGAACACCATTATGATCGCATCGGCGCGAGAGATGGTCTTTAGATTATTTTCCGGGTAGCCTTCTTTTACTTTTGCCCTGACGTTGATGATATCCTTATTGAATTCAGTATCGGCGAGCATGCCGTTGATGTAGTTTAGGAAAACCAGCGAGGAAGCTTCTTTTCCCCGAAGGCTTCCATTAATGATGCAGATGTTTTTCATAGCTTCCTCCTAAACGTATTTCTTGAATGCTTCACAGATTGCATCGTTATCTTGGGAAGAGGTGGTCAGGTAGACGTCCACCTGTGTATCAAAGCCGGGATGTACGATATCCGCTTCGCCTCGGTGCTTAAGGGTAAGGTCGATGAATGTGCTTTTCTCTTCATCATCGATATCGTCGCTGTATCCGACCATAACCTGCAGGTTTTGGTTGCCGCAGCCGCGGTCGATGGCGCATTTCACCGTCGAGCCGAAATGCCCGAATATAACGGGAGTCAGGAAAATAGTCATATCATATCGGTTAGCATTATTCCTGATCTCGGCGATCCTGTCCCTGGTGACGCAAATTCCCACATGTTTTGTGAGGCAGAGCAGGCAGCCGAAGCAGGGCGTAACGTTACTCCTCCCCAGTTCAACCACTTCAACCCGGTGTGCCTTTTCCTTCAGTATCGTGAGGATCCGTTCTTTTAAATCCTCCGAAAGCTCTGTTTTGGCGTCTTTATCGAGGATAAGAATTGTGTTCATAGGTGTATCTCCTTCTCGTAACAAGGTTATATTTATAAAACTTTTTAAAGGCGAGGTTCGGAATTTCATATAACGGCTTGCGGATAAAAGAAGTTGCCGAAGGCAATTTTGGCGAAGCGTAGCGAAGCCTTTTATCCTCTGTTATACGCAGCAAACATAGTAAGCTTAGTCGGCGAAGGGACACTGTCATTTCTTTATCTTCTTTATCACAGTTGCTCTTGATCTTCTGTTGCATTTTGGGCATTTTAAGTATTTCCAACCGCCACCTTTACCTAGCCCGTGGGGACTTACGAAATCTGTTAGAGTAGATATCTCAAATTCATGCCCGCATTTAGGGCAACGGTAAGCGAAATTCTTTGTGTGCCATCTCACAAGTAAAAATAGACTTCCGACGAAAAGAATCAACCAGATATACCCGTGGGCAGGTAATAAAAATATTGCTCCGATTATTATAATGGCAACGAATGCAGCAATATAAATAATTGTCATTATCCAATCTTCTTTTGTTGTTTCTTGGTATTGATATTGAGTCATGTGATCCTCCTACAAAGTTTTACTTTTTATATCCTTCTGTTTTAAACGTCCCGAAGGGTAAGGTTGCAAAGCAACCGCAGAGTTCCGAACCCCGCCGAAATTTTTCATTATTTCCCCTCTATAAATACGAGGCTTCCCCCTAAAGTTATTGTAACATTTCCGCCGCTAACTATTTTGGTCTCTGTTTTAAAGAAATTTGGATAGTCATTTTCATCTATCTCTGCTCCGGAATCTGCATTAGGCACTGCTTCTGTGATTTTGGCTGAATTGATATTGCCAACATTTAATGTGATTGTTTTACTGCTGCCACTATCATCAAAATAATCCCACCAAACAACCCAGACTGGTTTGCCTTGATTAGTGAATTTGTAGGCATAAACATTATCTGTTCCATCAATCACTGTTTCAATATTATCCCAGTCAGAGTCCTCTAATTTTTCTGTCATAAGTTTGTAAGTGTAGTAAGAGAGCTTTTTGACCCCCTTACCTTTATCGTATTCATATTTTCCATCATAAATAAACCCCGTGAAATCAAAATATCCCTCATCATATTTGAAGCCCTCTTTAAGACCAAATGCCATAAAAACTTTTTCCACTCCAATAGAAAGAGAATAAACATATCTTTTCACCAAATCTATTGCCTGTTGCTTTTCAGTCTGAAATGGTGGATCATAACCATTCTCAAACTTTAACGGAAGAGGATCTCCGCTATAAGTTCCTCCCATCTCGGTTATCCAGTAACCTTCAGTGGGAGAAAGGTCTCTCTCATCAATTTTTTGTTTAATATATTCATAGATGTCCCGAACTTTTAGATAATCGCCAGTTGCGTTTCCATACCAATGAAAATCAAAAATATCGAAATATTTTCCGTTTAATTTCGCCAATTCATCCAGTATTGGAAGATAGTGGGAGCTAAACCTTTATGCATAATCTGAAATAGAACTTGGTGTGCCTAGGCCCGGTACTCCACCTATAATAACTTTTGCTTCCGGATCTGCCTCTTTTGTGGCCAAATAGGTGATTTTTAGAAATTTCGCATAGTCTTCTAACCCGTGTGGCGGTTCATTATCCAGCTGCCAATACTTAATGGGTACCCGTAAACCAACTATATCATCTATACCATCACCATCATATCTTTCAACAGCCGACCTGACAAATCGCTTATAGGCCTCCTCATCTTTAGAAAGGAAGCTTGTTTTTTTAGCATATTCGTAGTATTTTACATCCGCTCTTGGGCTACCGATATAAATATTTGCCATAATTCGGATAGAATCAGGGGCATCTTTTACAACTTGGTCGTAGCGCTCCCATTCATATTCTTCTTTTGTAAGATCTGGTTGAGTAAGCGTCCAGATGAAAGATAACCCTCTGTCCCGTTTAATTCCTATATCAATGGCGTAATCATGTGGGTTGCTGATTTCGTATTTGGCTGGTGGCACAACCGTAGCCGGATGAATCCCAAAAGGAGAATCTTGATAATCTAAAGTGGGAGGTTCAAGATAGACTGGTGAGAGAGAGCGCCACCAAACCCCTCCAGTAATTCCAAATACAAGAATGATTCCTATAATGATTGAAATTGTTTTTTTGTTCATGTTGTTTAACCTCCAATTTAGCATAATCTTTTTCTCTTAAACACGGGGTTCGGAATTTCATATAACTCGTTTTTAGGCGAATTGTTTTCACAATTTCACACTAATATTGTATGTTATGCGAATCTGGGCTAATGTCTGCTCAATTTAAAATCACTTACATTCTATCGATGATCAAATGAATATGCAAAAACAACTTGAACAAACCGAGAGAGAACTAAAAATCCGTAACTATAGCCATAAAACCATAAAAAGCTACATTTATGGACTTGGGAAATATTTTACTTTCAAAAAGAATAAC
>Ga0129302_1000044_pt1 | contig 75798 bp, 74 predicted proteins | sample BlaSprsedimmetaG_FD_94476 | JGI IMG/M metagenome (GOLD analysis project Ga0129302, IMG submission 94476) | Hot spring sediment bacterial and archeal communities from California, USA to study Microbial Dark Matter (Phase II) - Blank Spring... | ecosystem: Environmental > Aquatic > Thermal springs...
CACTCCTTGCCAGGGAGGGGAAGGCCGACGCGCCGAAGGCGGGTCGGGGGAGGCCGGAACTGTTGAAAGAATAACCTTGAATTGGTCTTATGATCTCGATAAATTGTGTGACATCGAAGAAATTTTTCATAGATACGGGTTGTACCTTAAAATCAAGATCGAATGATGAAAACGACGTTCTATTTTACAAAGAGTGTCATGGTCCGACGTCCTGATATCAATTCAGAATGGATTGAGTATGTATTGAACAACCCCATCCGTACGGAAGTTCAAACCAATGGGCGCATTCGACGGTGGGCTTACATTGCGGATGTCGGAAAATACCTGCGAGTGGTTACAGAACCTGATGGTGAGACGGTTCATAATGCCTTTTTCGACAGGCGTTTTAAAAGTAAAGGAGATTAACCATGGTTTTTGAATATTATTCCGACACGGATATGCTTCATATCAAACTTACCGATGGTAAAAGCGTCGAGTCGGAAGAAATCACGCCGGGAGTTGTACTTGATTATGACGATCACAATCGGGCAATCGGTATTGAAATTGAAGACGCCAGCAAGTTTATTGATTTGACAAGATTGGAATTAAAAGCTTTTCCGCTTGCCAATTTAATTCTTAGTGAGAGGATTCCGGCTGAAGCGTGATTTAAGTTTCGCAGGGGCTCCTGCCCCTGCGGAATGACACGGAATAACGGAAAATGGGCACAAAATAAGCACAAGAACGCATAGCCAATTCAAGTGTAAGGGATACACCTATTATTTGACAACCACGGTAGTTGAGTGGAAACAGGTTTTTAAATCACTCCCTGCGTCTCGCTGGGAGCGATTGTTCAGAGGCTCTGACTCGTTTTGTCGAGTAGCAGGGAGAAGCAGATAAATATTTTGCATAAGTGGCGGATCATAAAATGGTCAGAAAATACTATAAAGCAATGTTTGAACATCAGGAAGAAGGCGGGTATACGGTTACGATTCCTTCTCTGCCGGGATGTATATCCGAGGGAGATACGTATGATGAAGCTCTCACGCATATCAAAGAAGCGATGGAGCTTTATCTGGAAAGCCTTAAAGCCGATGGGTTGCCAATCCCAGAAGAAAATCATTTGATTGTGGAAATTGAAACACCTTATGAGCAAGCTACCAGCGCTTAAAATCCGGACGTCATCCGGGCGCTCCTACGAGCCGGCTTTTACGAGCACCGCCAGAAGGGGAGCCATAAAATTTTCAAAAAAGAAAAGTTGAGGGTCACTGTGCCTATCCATGCACGCGATTTAAAGAAAGGGACGGTTTACGGCATCATTGAGCAGTCCGGTTTGACGCTGGAGGATTTTTTAAATCTTCTTTAACGATGTAAAGAGTTTAAGTCCCGCAGGGGCTCCTGCGCCTGCGGAGATGAAAAGAAACCGTTTGGTTCGGAGTCCGGCGCCCTTATGCGCCGGGTTGCACCGGTCGCCGCCCATAAAGGGGCGGCAGTCCGGAGTTATAAGGAAATGGTTTGCCGTCTATGAAAGGGCGGTAGTACAAAAATCGAAACAGTTTTCGGAGTCCGGCGCCTTTATGCGCCGGGTGCACGGGTTGTGCCGTTTGCCGCCCATAAAGGGGCGGCACTCCGAGAAATAAAACAGTTTGCGGAGTTCGGCGCCTTGATGCGCCGGGGCGACAGCGAGTATATTTGATGCGTTCGTCCAAGGATGGGAAGTATCAGTTGTTTGTGCATTCCATGAAGGGAATGCACTCCGAGATCGTTCATGGTCTTGAAAACATACAAGCACGCGCCAGCACATCTTTTTGTCGATGATCAGATTTATTTCTTCACAGGTGCTGTTTATCAGAAAAGGCCTTTGCTTGAAACGCAAACGGCCAAAGAAATCTTTGTCGAAAAACTATTCGGATTTCATGAGAAATTTGACTGGTTTCTGTTGGATTGGACGGTATTGAACAATCATTATCATTTCATGTCGGATATCACTCATAGCGCTGACATGCCGCGAATGATCAATGCCTTGCACAAGACCACCGCGTTTCATATCATGCGGGAGATGAAAATCAAGGTCAAACCATTCTGGTACCAGTATCGGGATCATTGTATTCGAAATGAAGAAGAGTTCTATCGAACCGCGATGTACATCGTATTCAATCCTGTGAAGCATGGTCTGGTGAAAGAAATGAAAGAGTATTCGTTTTCGAGTTATACAAGCCGGTTTCAGGAAAATCCGGAGAAATTGAAGGAGGATTTTGCACGGTATCGTCCCGTGGAAACGGACGAATTCAGGGTGATGGATGATTTTTGATGTCGCCGCTCATGAAGGGGCGGCACTCCGGTGTTTAGAAGAAAATGGAGTCCGGCGCCTTGATGCGCCGGTTGCACGGGTTGCACCGTTTGCCGCCCATAAAGGGGCGGCACTCCGGGAAAGAAACAGTTTGCGGAGTTCGGCGCCTTGATGCGCCGGGTTGTACCGTTCGCCGCCCATAAAGGGGCGGCACTCCGAGAAATGAAACGATTTGGGTTGGAGTCCGCTTGATGACAAGGAGGTCATGATGCGTCAAGTATACCCGATGATTTTGATCTGCATGTTCTCGGCATCCCTGGCTGCCCAGCCGTCCCGCGGGGTGAGTCCGCCGGGGCGGATCGTGGACAACCGGAAACCGGCGGAGCCGCCTGTGGCGAAGCAAGGGACGGAAAGCGGCGTTGCGTTGCTGACGGCCATCCGCCTCACAACCCCCTCGGGAGATCCGGTGTTGAGGGAAGGGGAGACGGGTACCCTCGTCGTGGAGGTGCGGAACCTCTCTCCCTCCCGGACGATCGAGCCGGACCTCGAATTCCTCGTCGGGACGAGCTGGGCGACCGGCTCCCAGACGATCCAGCGATCCATGTCGGCCGTCGCCCCGGGAGAGACCGGCACGTACCGTGGGCAGATTCCGTGGAACGAACAGTTTCCTTCCGGCACCCTGACCTATCGGGTCCGGGCCGTGGACCGTCGGACCGGCGCCGAATCCCCGACGGCGCAGGTCGCCTTCCGGCATGAACAGGGCAGGACGCCGGAGAAAGCGATCGCGGTGGTCCAGGTGGGCGCCTCCATCCCGAATGTGGGAGCCCCGAACCCGGACGCCATCGCCGTGGTCATCGGCAACCGGAAATACACCCATCCCGATGTGCCCGATGTGGACTTCGCGCTCACGGATGCCTCGGTCATGAAGCAATACCTCATCCGCATGCTCGGCTACCGCGAGGCGAACATCATCCACCTCGAGAACGCCAGCAAGACCGATTTCGAGCTCGTGTTCGGCACGCGCGAGGAACCCCGGGGCAGGCTGCACAACTGGGTGCGGGCCGACCGGTCCGATGTGTTCGTGTATTACAGCGGCCACGGCGCCCCGGATGTCGGCACACGGAAAGGCTATTTCATGCCGAGCAACGCAGATCCGCATTATGTGCGCATCGGCGGGTATCCGCTCGATCTGTTCTACGAGAATCTCTCCAGGATCCCGGCGAAGTCCGTCACCGTGGTGCTCGACGCCTGCTTCTCCGGCGCGTCGCAGGCCGGCATGCTGCTCCGGGACGCCAGCCCCATGTATATCGATGTGGAGATGCCCCTGGTCGGGCTTTCCTACAACCTGCTCACCAGTGCCGCGGGCAATCAGATATCGAGCTGGTACCCGGATGCGAAGCATTCGCTGTTCACCTATTATTTCCTGCGCGCGATCCGCGGCGAGGCCGATGCCGACAAAGACCGGAAGATCACGCTCCACGAAATCGGAGAGTATCTCAACGATCACGTGCCGTATATGGCGCGGCGACTCTACGGCCGGGAACAGACGCCGACCATCCGGGGGCAGATGAATGCCGTCTTTTGCACCTATTAATCAGACAGGACGTGTGATGAACAGACGTTCGATCGTATCCATCGTGCTCGTCGTTTTCCATGCGGCGCTGTTCGGACAGGGTCCGGGCCAATGGGTCGCCTGTTCCGGAGAGGCGGCCGTCCAGAATATCACGACCGAAGAGGCCCAGGCGCTCGCGCTCCGGCGTGCGCGACACGATGCCGTGGAGAGAGTCTGCGGCGTCCTGCTTCAGTCCGAGACCCTGGTGAAGGATTTCATGACGGCCGGGGATTTCATCCACACGATTTCCTACGGCGAGGTGGTCGAAGAGAAAGACGTCCAATGGGAGACGGAGACGCTGCCCTCAGACCGGCCGGGGAGTCCGCCGGTGATCGTGTTGCGCGTCTCGATGAACGCCCGGGTGGTGTCCCGAGAAGGGAAGCCGGACCCGTCGTTCCGCATTTCCCTGAAATTGAACAAAACTTCCTTTCAGTCCGGCGAGGAGGCGATCATCCGGGTCTAGGCCACCCAGGACTGCCATCTGGTCCTGCTGAGTCTCGCGGCCAATGACACCGTCTATATCCTCTTCCCGAATCTCGCGCAGACCGGGACGCGCATTCGGGGCGGTGTTTCCCATGAGATTCCGGACAAAGCCTCACGCCAGAACGGATTCCGCATCCGGGTCGCCACGCTGCCGGGGCGCAGAAAAGACACGGAAGTGATCAAGGCCATCGCGACGAAACAGGAGATCGCCCTGCCGGGCGGCGTCGATCTGAGCTATGGGTTCGGGCTCATGGGCACGCCCCGGGTCGCGGCGATTAAACTGGCGCGCTGGCTGACCGAAATCCCGCCTTCGGAGCGGGCCGAGGCGTCGGTGATGTATACCGTCACGGCGGAGTGAGCAGAGAAGCATAAGCAGTCCCCCCCTCCGAAGGTGGAGATCCGTTGTTACGGTTTCTCTCCCTCGGCCCAGTAGAGCGAATCCGACTCTTCCATCCGGACGGGGACCAGGCCGGTGCGTCCGAACAGTTCCCGAATCCGGACGATGCCCGGCAGGCGGTCCCGGTTGACCGGGGCCGCCAGGGTCGCATGGAAGGCGTTGAGCCGTTCGCTCGAATCGGTATGGAGGATGAGGAGACGGCCGCCCGGTTTGAGGACGCGCGCCATTTCCGAAAGCGCGCGGGGTTTGTCCTGAAAATGCGGGAAGGCGCAGAAACAGAGGATTTTATCGAAGGATCTCTCCCTGTAGGCCAGATTCATCACGTCTTCACAGCAATGATGGATGGATCCGTTTCCGCTGATTTTCCTGGACTCTGACAACATCCTTTCCGCGATGTCCTGGGCGACGACACATCCATCCCGTCCCGAGAATTCTCCGAGAAAGCGGGTCATGCGTCCGGTCCCCGCGCCGATGTCGAGGATCCGTTCTCCTTTTCCGACGTTGAATTCTTTCAGGTAATCCCGGAAATCCGGCCGGCCGGGCATCCGCGCCTCCCAATCCATGGCGAGGCGGTTGAAATAATCCCGGTGGGTTTCAGCCATGCGGCCTCCTCAGGGCGAAAACCGGCCGATTTTCCAGACGGGAAAGCAGGGCGGGGATGAGGATCAGCATGACGATCATCCCTGGCATTCCTTTCACCAGGAGATAGAACGCGGCCGCGGTGCCCGGCAGACCGATCAGGGGGGCGAGGAATTTAGTCAGGATGAAGAGGACGATGCGGGATGCGAGGAGACCGGCGAGGAGGATCCAGAAACTCCCCAGTCCGGTCCTGAAGCGCAGACCGCTGACCACGCCTCCGAGTACGGCCAGTTCGCCGGTCATCCAATACACGGTCGGAACGGGCGGCATGCCGGTGGTCAGCGTCGAGACCAGGGGCGTGAGTACGCCCGTCAGGACGGCGAAGAGCGGGGGCAGAAAAAAGGAGCCGACCGCCAGGGGCCAGAACATGGGCAGAAATACGGACCCCATTCCGATCAGATGGAAGAGGATCGGGAAGAGGACGCCGAGCGCGATGAACAGGCCGCCGAGGACGAGATGCCGGGTTTTTCCGGTCATGTGCGTCCCCGCGGTTTCTCAGTGGCCGGTATAATATTCACATCGGTTCTCCGGAATGGCGGGATGTTCGCGGTGAGCCGCGCCCCTCGCCGTCCCGCTCTCGAATTCAGAATGTGTAGCCGATCTCGCTCATCAGCATCCGTCCGGGCATGGGATAACCGTACATGGCCTGGTACGACGCGTCGAACGCGTTTTTCAGGGCGAGTTTCGCTTCCAGCGTCTTCAGGAATCGCCAGGAGACCGACAGGTCCACCACCGTATAATCCTTCATGGGATAGAGGTTGGGGAACGGGGCGGCCGAGTCCCTGCCCGTCCAGTCCTCGACCCGGACGAGTGTCCCCGTGAGCGTCAGCCCCGAAAACCGCCAGGACACGAACCCGCTGGTCTTCCGTTTCGGCATGTTGGGGATCGGATATTTCATGTCGATGAAGGCGGAAACGATTCCGATTTCCGCCCGATCGGATGGGAACGCCGTGATCTCGATTTCAAGCCCCTTGTTCTCGATTTTCCCGACATTGGTGAGTTGGAAACCCGACCCCGAGGCGCGTCGCGCCGGCGCGATCAGGTTGTCTCCGGTGATACGGAAAACGGCGGCGTCGATTTTCAGGATGCGTCCGATTTGCTGTCCGAATCCCGCTTCCAGGTTCCAGATTTCGTCGGGTTTGAGCGCCTCGTTCCGCGACGGGAAGAAATAGAGTTCCCGGATCGACGGACTGCGGAATCCCTTGGAGAAGTCCATGCGCACCGTACGGGTCTGGGTCACCTGGGCGACCAGGCCCAGCTTGGGTATCGAGACGGTCCCGAAGAGATCGTGGTGCTCCAGCCGGTATCCGGCGGAGAGGAGCAGGCGCGCCGGGAGGAGCTGCTGGATATGGATGTAAGGCGCATATTCCAGGATCGTTTTTTCCGTATACGCCACGCTGCCTTCGGCGTGGCCGCCGTACCGTTTCAGGTCGAATCCGATCGTCGTGGTGTTGCCGCGGATGGGCCGCATGTTGTGGTACGCGATCAGGCCGGTCATCCGGTCGGAGGAACGCCATCCGTCCGAGAATCGGTGCCGTCCGAAGTTGCCGTGCCATTTCAGATAGGATTCCCCGTAACGGCTCCTATGGTTCAGCGTCACGTCTCCGCCCCAGCGCAGGATGTCGTACCAGTCGTCGGTTTTCGGCGTAGTGGCAAATCCCGGATCGTAGAGATACAGATCGGCCAGGCTGGCGTTGACATCCATTGAGGTTTTTGAATTCAATGCATAGGACACGTTCCCCGTGAAGAAATTGCCTTCATAGGTGTTTTTGGCGTCTTTCCGGAAACCGTCTGTGCTCCGGCGCGCGGCGGTCAGGTTGTAAGACCATCTGCCCTTTCTCAGACTGTGCCGGAGGCCGAAGTCTTGGGTGTTGTAAGCGCCGTATCCGGCGTTCAGCCGGGTGCTGAAACCCTCCGCCTCCTTTTTCCCGGAGATGATGTTGATCACGCCGGCCGTGGCGTTGCTGCCATACAGGAAACTGGCCGGTCCGCGGACGACTTCGATGTGATCCACGCCATCCACGGAAAATTCATCCGCGATGGTGCAGCCCATCAGTCCCATGAAATCGGGGCGGCCGTTGCGCAGGATCATCACGTGGGTGTCGGCCGTTCCGCCGATGCCGCGCATGGACAATTTGCCGGCGGCTACGCCGGCCGCGCCGTACCCCATCACATTCCATTGTGTCAGATGAAGGCCGGGAACATAGGTGTTGACCGCATCCAGTGCGGCATGGCTCGGGACCGATTGAATCCGGGCAGGCGTGATGACCGAGATGCTGGCGGCCAGATCCCGCTGCGCGCCCGCGGTCCGCGTTCCCGTCTTGACGACGGGGTTGAAGTAATAACGGACCGAGATGGAATCGGAGGCAGAAGCCGGTACTTTCGCGGAAAACACAGCCGGGGAGGACAGAAAGATACAGAGAATCGAGAGAAAACATACATGCTTCATGGAAAGTCCCTCCGGCAGAAGTAACACGAAATATATAATTGTAACACAAATATAGACTATTTTCTTTTCATCGTCAAGAAAAAACTTGCTTTTTTTATATTCCGAACCGGTCCGCGGAAAATCCTCCCGATCCTGCAGGTTTTTCTTTCAGGAAGGGCGGAAGATTTCGTATATTGCTTCGTCCTGATACGTGGTCCGGATTTCACCCATCGAGGAGCCGATATGGATGATCAAAAACTTTTCCTGGGGTATCCCGTGAAGCTACGGGGGGAAGGCATGTCCAGACAGCGGTTGCGTGCGATCCGGAAAGGATTACGCACGCTCCATACGCTCGAGGTCATGGCGGTTCAGATCTACCGGTTTCAGGCAACGGGCGGGTCGCTGGATCTGCGCCCCCATCTGATCGCGGCCATGCAGAACGAGATGCGGCATGTCGAGGATTTTCTCGTCAAACTGCTCGAATACGGTTTTCGTCCCGCCTGGAACCGCTGGATGTACTGGCTCGTGGGCTGGTTCTTCGGATACGGTTCCCGGATTCTCGGCCGTGAACACATCCTGAAGACCGGCATCTGGGTCGAGGACAAAGCCGTTCACCATTACGGGGAATTGCTGGAGACCGTGGAATGGGACGAGGACACCCGGCCGATCGTCGAGAAAGACCGGGAGGATGAACGGCATCACATCCGGCTCTGGCAGAGCCTCCAAAACGGTTAATATCAGGGCAGTCTTTGACGCATCTTTGCTGGAACGACGATCCGATGTCCGTTTTCAGGGGGTCTTGCGTGCAGGGTCCTTCTGATCCGCCGTCCGGATGAAGGGGAAGGGTTCCGCCTGGTTCAGGGTTTCCCGCAGGTCGCGCAGATCCGGTTTCGATCGGGACAGGCCGCCCCTGAGCCCTCGGACTGCGAAACCGTCCGCTTTCAAACCGAAAAAACCTCTGCGGAAGTGGAGCGCCACCTCCACGGGATAGTGTTCTTCTCCCTTGATCCGCCAGACCACCTCACGCACCACCCCTTTGTGTATCTGCTCGAAACAGTAATCGATATGGGGGCCTTCGAGACTGAATTGGCCGGAAAGTTTATGGCGGCCGAACTCCGACAGGGATTCTTTCACGACCGCGTCGAACCGATCCGAGATTTTCCTGAACGGTCCCTCGGGTGCGTGGTGTTTTCTGCCGTATCGCTCATGAGCCTCGAGTGATTTCTCGATGAGTTTGATGCGAGGATTCGTATCATCCGGCGCGTCTGTCATTTCCGTTTCCCCTCAGATATCCGGATTGTTTCTTCTTGGCTGAAACATTCCGAATAATGCAGTAAGGAATCAAAACAACGCAAACCCGATTCGCAGGCCGTCCGAAAGCTAATGAACCCGACGTTCAATGTCAAGCAAAAAAAGAGGCTTCTAATTGGTTGAATAATCGGAAAGTTATGGGAAAAATTTCAGCGCGATCATCTTATGGATGAGTTTGGCCACGGCAAAGGGTGAATTCGGATCGTCCTCCCGGCAGGAGAGTTCGACCACATCGAATCCGACCACCTTTTTATTGCTGAAGATCGTGGCCAGCAGGGCGAGGATTTCGTCCCATGTCATGCCGCCGGGTTCGGGCGTCCCGGTCGTGCGTACGACGCTCCAGTCCAGCACATCGACGTCGAGGGTGATGAATACGGGATCGGGGAGGGCTTCGACGGCCGTTCGGAGGTCGAAGGCGCCTTTCCGGAATGCGTCCATCGTGCAGAGCTGGATCTTTTCCGTCCGGATCCGGTCGGCTTCTTCCGCGGACATGCTCCGGATGCCGATCTGCAAGGTGTGTTCGGTCTCTTCGCGGATACGCGACATCACGCTGGCGTGGCTGAGGCGGCTTCCCTGATACGAATCTCTCAGATCCGCATGGGCGTCGAGCTGGATGACGGAGACGGCGCCGTGTTTTTCGCGGAGCGCCCGGTAATAACCGCCCGTGATCGAATGGTCACCGCCGATGACGACCGGAAATTTGTCCCGTTCCAGTATCGCTTTTGCCGCGTCTTGAATGGACTGGATCATCCTCTCCGGCGTGCTCGGGATGGCGGGCGGGGTGAGTGTGGATATGCCGATTTTGTACGGTTCCGTATCCAGCACTTCATCATAGAGTTCCACATAATACGAGGCGTCGATCACGGCATCCGGCGCCCCTGCCGTGCCCGCACCGCAGGAGATGCCTCCCTCGTAGGGGAAGGGAAGGATCGCCACGGCGGATGTATCCAGATCCGTGAATTCGGGTTCCAGGTCCAGAAATTGTTTATGATACAGCTTCATCCTGTCCTGCCGAATCGAGTTTTTGCATCATTCCGGGAATCATCGAAAGGAGTCTCCGGTACGGACGCGGAGGATTCAATTCCAGCACATAGGCGGCGAGCAGGGGGAAAATGACGCTGTATTCGCCCCAGATCTGGACCAGCTTGTCCTCATCGGCGGTCTGGTACTTGCCCCAGGTGACGGCCTCGCCGAAGGTGCAGCTCGACAGGCTGCCTTCCCGTTCCACGGCCGTGCCGATCTGGAGCCCCCGGTCGGCCCCCTCGAAGTCGACCCCGAGAATCTGGCTGATGGTCGGACCCGTCTGCTGGATGAAATTTTTCGGTCCGCCGCCTCCGAGTTCCACGAAACCGGTGCCGCCCGAGGCATAGGCGACCGCCGCGGATTCCAGAATGTCACGCTGGGCCGAGAGCCGGACCGGAAACCCCTCGCGGTCCGTGCGTGCCAGATTCATGGCGATCGAGTGGTTGCTGTGGGAATCCCAGAATATGGGGACGCCCAGTTTCGCCGCGACCGCGACGAAACTGAGATCCGGATGCGGGGCGTTCTCGAGGGTCCATCTGCCGAGACGTTCGTTGAATTCCCAGCTTGCCAGGACCTTTCCGGACAGGGCCGCATGGTCTTCGCGGACGAAACGCCGGATGATGGCATCCTGGGCTTCGAGCGTCTCTTTTTCCCGGATCCCGATGTCGTAGATCCGCGTGTCTCCATGACGGCGAAGCTGATTGTCGTCACAGTGCGGGCTGATGGCTTTGACGGGCAATCCGAAGGCGAAATGCAGGTCGTGGTAGACCTGGGCGCCCGTCGAACAGACGATGTCGATGAATCCGTCTTCGAGGAGCGAGATCACCGCTCCTCCCATGCCGCCTGCGATGCCCGCGCCCGCGATGCCGAGCCAGATGGTGTCCCCGTTTTCGATCATCCTTCGGAACAGTTCCGCGCCGCGATAGACGTTTCTCGCCTCGAAGGCCGTGCGTCCCATATGGCCGAGCAGATCGGACGCACGCATCCCCTTTTCCAGCCGTTCAGGCCGGATATCCGGGGCGTCTTCAAACAGGGACCGTTGGGAATTCATGATTTCATTCTCAATCGAGAAGCATGACCGCTGCGGCGAGGACGGTGGTCCAGAGTCCGTCCTTGTGGCCGCGCGCGGACTGGCAGATGCTGCGGCTGATGAACTGGCGGTTTTTATCCGCGACATAGAGCTGTTTCCGCTCGTCCCATGCCACATCCGGATCGAGTTCGATGCCGAGGGTCGAGGCCAACATGGTCGCGGCCAGGTCTTCCGCGAAGTCGGAGGCCTTCTTCATGGTTTCACCGAACGCATGATGCTCGCTGATGTATCCGTACTGGATCTTATCCTTGGGGTGGGCGAGTCCGATAGCGGAAGCGACCAGGCGATTGGGCTCATTCGTACATTCGCGCGCCATGACGACGAAGGTAATCTGACCGGGACTCAGCTGTTTCTCGCCTTTTTCGCGGGAGATGATCTTGCAGTTGGGGGGGAAAATGCTCGACACGGTCACGAGATTGCAGATCTCGATCCCCGCGTCGCGAAGGGCGAGTTCGAAACTCTGCAGTTTGTTGCGGTGATACCCCATGCCCTTGGTGAAGAACATTTGTTTGGGCGTCATCTTATTCACATTGGCCTCCGTCCTCGATGTAATCGTCCAATGCAAGGGTTTCAGGAAAAATAACCGATCAAGATACCGAACTCCTGGATAAAAATCAATAAAAAATAAATTTTTATTTGAATTTTTCGGTGCGGCGATTCACGCAGAAGAAGAGACGGGGGGACAGGATCGAACCGGAGACCCCGTACCGGATCGGCGGAGACTGGCAGAGTCGTCCGGATTGTGAGGTACAAACGGCCGGATCCGTGCGGACCGTTTGAATGAGAAAACACCCTGTTTGCGTACCCGCCGGAGGGATGTTAAACCCCGCCATTCCGTATTCAGGTCCTGAGAAACCAAGCAGGGCGGCCGGCCTTCTATCCATTCCGGTGATTTCCGGAAGACCGGTCGCGTTCAGCGCCTTGCGAGTCTGAAATCGATTGGGATGGAAATTTTGACTTTCACCGGCCTGTCCCGCTGCAACGCAGGTTTCCATCGGATGGCGCGCACGGCAGCTTCCGCCGCTTCGTCGCATCCGTTGGGTCCCAGAGATTTCAGGATTTCCGTTTTCACGACCTGACCGGTTTCGTCGATATAGGCCATCACGATGACACGGCCTTCGATGCCGGAAATACGCGCGATCTCGGGATAGACGAGATACTTCAGGATGGCCGGATACCCTCCGATGGGTTCGGGCCGGGTCTCAACGACCTCGAAGAAAAACGATTCTTCGGGTTCAACCGATCTCCAGATGGGCGGCATTTCGCTGATTTTGTCCCACTCCCGGATATCCGGGATGTCGAGTTCCAGGAGATCCGTTTCCTTCTCGGCGGGGATGGGGATAGAAGGACGTTGGGGCGGGACGGTCTTTTTTTCCACGAGGGTTTGCGGCGTTTCCGTCAGGGGGATGGGGCCGGGATTCTCAAAAAAAGTCCTGGAATCCCGAAGGAATCTTTTGTTTCCCTGCAGGATCACGATGCAAAGAGAAAGCGCGATGATCAGGCCCAGTTCGAACAAACGCGTGTGCTCAAACCGACGTTCTGTGAAAATCTGGATGTCCATGGCGATCCTCCTTTCTTGCGGGAATGGTTCTTTTATCGTCACCGCTCCGGGATTTCTCCGCCTCATCTCTGACGCAGGAGGAAGAAAATGATAAAGAGACAGATCAGCATGAGCAGGATGGACATCAGCGCCCAGAAACCCGGATAGATTCTAAAAATCAACCCGAACCGGCGGCGGTCACGCCGTCGCGCCAGGACTTGTCGCCAGATTTCATGACGGAGATGCGCCATGTCGCGTTCCGGCGGCCGGCTCATTTTCAGGATTTGTTCGATGTCGTTCATGGTTTTCATAGCTGTTTTTTCAGTTGTTCGAGACCTCGTCGGATCTGTGTTTTGATCGTATTCTCGGGAATATGGAGGATGACCGCGATCTCGCGGATCGGCAATTCCTCGTAATAACGTAAGGTCAGCACATCCTGATAACGCGGTTTGATTTTGTGCAGTGCCCGGAGCACACGGGCTGATTTGAGCTAGATTTCCTTTTGGTCTTCCTCGGCGGCGATTCCGGAGTCGGTGGAACTGTCCCCCGGGAGGACGGCAATCCGGGGTTCTGTCAGTCGTACCAGCTTCCGGTTCCTGCGGAAATGCTGGTGGATCTCATTGGTGGCGATCCGGTAGAGCCAGGCCGAGAAGGGCAGGCCTTTCCATTCGAAGTGCTGGATCCCATCCAGGGCTTTCAGGAAGGTGGAAGCGGTTAGGTCTTTCGTGAGCGTCTCGTCGCCCGTGCGCCGGAGGATATAATTGGAAATGGTCCCGTAGTATTTGTCGAAGAGAAATCGAAAGGCGGCCGGATCGGATTTCGACGCGGCAATCCATTTTTTGTCATCTGTGAACTCCGTATTCACGGACGCACCGCTTTTCGGGGTCTGCTTTCTCTTCACTTACAAAATACCGAATTGAACGAAAAGTTTCGTTTTTTTTGACAGGGATTGAATTCATCGGGTGGTACCGCGACGAAACGGAAAGACATTTTCGGCTTGAACCTTTCCCGGGGTTTGAGTATTTTGTGTCGGATCGAAAGAAGAGGATCGTCGGGAAAGGCGGATTGATCTTAGCAAACTACTGGCTTTGCCAGTGGTTCACGATCTTAAACGGGTCGGCACTAAACGTGCCTTCTTTTGCTCGCGGCCTTTGGCCGCAATCAAAAGCCACCGGCTTTGCCGGTGGTCGTTAATTCCGTGGGATCACGCAAAGCCTTCCGGCGAGGCCTCAGGCCGGAAAGGCTTTGCCGTTCCTGAAAACCGGATTGTTACGCTTTGTTGCTGAACGCCTCGTCGAAGACGCCCGCGGGCAGCGGATAATTCAGGGTTTTCAGAAATTCACAGGCATCGGCGGCGCCGAATTCACGGTCCATGCCGGGGTCTTCCCATTCGACCGAAAGGGGGCCGTTGTACCCGATCCGGTTCAATACCCGGATGATCCCTTCGAAGTCCACGTCGCCGCGACCGAGCGAGCGGAAATCCCATCCGCGGCCGGCCCGGCCGAAATTGAGATGCGAGCCGAGTATGCCGGTGGTGCCGTCCAGCGTCACGGCGCAATCCTTCATGTGGCAGTGATAGATCCGTTCCTCGAATTCCTCGAGGAATTTCACCGGATCCATGCCCTGCCACTCAAGATGGCTCGGGTCGAAATTGAAGCCGAAGGCCTCCCGGTACGCGATGGCGTCGAGTACCTTGCGCGTCGTGACGAAATCATAGGCGATCTCGGTCGGATGCACCTCGAGCGCGAACCGGACGCCGCATTCGTCGAACACATCCAGGATCGGGTTGAAGAGTTCTGCGAAATATTGATACCCTCTTTCGACTTCGTCCCAGTCGTTGGGGGGGAAGGAGTACAGCATATGCCAGATGGACGAACCGGTGAAGCCGTTCACGACCGGGACGCCCAGATTGCGGGCGGCCCGCGCCGCCGCCTTCATGGAATCGATCCCGAACCGGCGTTTCTTTTCCGCATCGCCCTTGCAATCGTCCGGGACGAAGCCGTCCGACCGGTTGTCGTCGTTGGGATCCAGAATCAGCTGTCCTGTGAGATGATTGCTGATAGCCCAGGTCTTGAGTCCGTATTTGGCCAGGAGTTTGTGTCTGGCGTCGCAGTACGCCTTGTCCTCCGCGGCCCTGAAAACATCCATGTGATCGCCCCAGCAGGCAAGCTCCAAACCGTCATATCCCCAGTCCCGGGCTTTTTTGCACAGGGTTTCGAGGGGCAGGTCGGCCCACTGTCCGGTGAAGAGTGTGATGGGTCTGGGCATGACTCTCTCCTTTTTTTGGTGGCGGATTAAATTTACAGATCGGGATCGGGAATGTCAAGGAATATGAAGCGCGGCGGCAACGGAGGATCCGTTTCGGACAGGGGTGTGCGGAGTCACACAACCGGATGTGAATCAGAAAGGTAAGACGGGATGACAAGCCGGAATATCCGGGAGATCTTTTCATTGGTGAAGTTGAATTTTGTCTGATTCCGAAGAAGACAGCGGGTCGGGATTTCTGTCCTGACCGAAAATAGTGGCTTCTGGTTGGATGAATGGAAAACCGGGGCGGAAACGGACTGCGATTCCTTGCCGGTTTATCATCAAGCGGAACCGGACGTGAATACTCCTGCCTTTTCCATAAGTAGGTTTAAAAACGGGATGCAACAAATCGCCGGGAAGTCCATATACTGAACAGGATGTCTCATGAATACGAGAGGAGGGGTCACTATGAAAACCCGTCTCACATTTGCCTTTTTATTCCCGGCGATGGTCCTGTTCACCGGCTGCAACGTGCAGGTGAACCGGTCGGTCCATCTCGGTGACGGGCGCACTGTCCGCGCCGATCAGGTTACGGTCAACGGGCAGATCACCGTTGGTTCGGATTGTGAGGTGCGCGGCAATCTGACAACGGTGAACGGAAACATTCGGGTCGGAAGAAACTCAAAGATCAGGTCGATTCGTACGGTCAACGGCACCGTTCGTCTCCAGGATGATGTGAAAATTTACGGAAAACTCCAGTCCGTAAACGGTCCGGTGTCGTGCGACCCGGGGGTGAGAATCCGGGGTGACATCGCGACCGTGAACGGGAATATCGACTTGCGACAGACGATGGTCGGCAGAAATCTCGTCACCACTCACGGACGTATCACGCTGGCCGGAAAGTCTGAGGTGGACGGAAACATCCTGATAAAAAGAGATCAGGGAAGTCACAGGATCCGTCCCCTCTCCATCGAGATTACGGAGGGTTCCGTGGTCAGGGGGGATATCCGCGTCGCGGATCGTCGATCGGTTGTGACGGTGTCTCTTTCCCGCGGCGGGCAGGTCCAAGGCGTAATTCACAACGCCACGGTGGTGGAGGAGTAACCGTCCCCGTACCGGCTCAAGACGGCGGTGGTTGTACTCTATCTGGGGTGCGTATTTCCTCCCGAAAGACGCGCCCCCCTCGCATTTTTCTTCCTTTTCCCTCTGTAACCATCGGGTCTCGATCCGATCATTCCGACTCGGTGACGAACGAGAATGTCACCGGATCTTTCAGGGCCGATCCGTGCATGTCCCGGGCACCGGTTCCGAGGGTAATCGTGTATTTGGTGTTTCCCGCCAGGTCCTGGGACGGCCTGAAGGAGATCACATCTTTGGATGGATTGGTGTTGTTTTCCTGATAAGACCATCCCCGGAAGAACGATCCACGCACGGCCGGCTGAATCCCGAACGCGTTCTGTACCGCAGCCAGATTCATGTAGGTGTTGAACTGGATGCTGATAACCACATTTCGGGAAACGAAGATCTCCCCGTTCAGGGGACGGGTGTTCGTCACTTCGAGCGGAGCGGTCTCGAAGGAGAACTCGAAAGGATCGCCGAGGGCGTCGCCGTCCAGGTCCGTGGCCGTGCCGTCGATCCGGATCGTGTACAGGGTTTCGCAACGGAGCGGTCCTCCCGTGAAAATCCTGAGCTGATTTCTCTCGGGCCAGAGGGGTGTGATGTCGGACGGCGGCGAGAGGGTCAGGGCGGACTCCGTCGATACCGCATCCATACGCCTGGGGAAGTTGACATAGATCGAGGCGTTCTGAAGCGGATTGACGTAGATCGCCCCGTGTTCGGGTTGGGTCAGGATCACGTTCTGTGACGTCGCGGATTGCACCGTGCTGAAACGGAACATCAGGGGGAACGAGAGCGGGGAGCCCGCGGTATCCATCGCAGTCGTGGCCAGAATCACGGTATAGGTGGTATCCACATAACCATCCTTCTGAGCCATCCGGTAGGTGAAGGAAGTGATGTTTTCATATGTCGAGATAACGGCTCCGGCACCGGAATCCCGGGCGTATAAACTCTCATCGTTCCAGTAGTACCTCGGTGTGGGGGTGTAGGCGAACGCGCCCCAGTAGAAAACGCCTTCGGAAGGCGGATCGGTCGAGAAAGCGGCCTCGACGCTCTGGCGGTTCATCGGCCGGACGAATTCCACCGAAATGGAAATCTGGGACCAGCGGCGGTCGAAAACGATCTCCGACCGGTCCGCCGGATAGACTTGTGAAATCAGGTCCGGAAAGTCGGAGAGGCGGATTTCCCCGACATAGGTCCGGGCGCCCCCGGTCACCTCGACATCCGCTCTCCGGTATGTGCCGTAATTTCCTGCCTTTACAATGAGATCATAGTTGCCGGCGGGTACGTTCTCAAGCAGAAAAGTGCCATTATACGGGCTGATCTGCACGGAATCGACCGGTTCCGCCTGGCCGATCACGACCCAGGCGCCGCTGTCGGCCTGCACCACTCTTCCGGTGATGGAACCGTCCGTTTCAGCGGTGATGATCTTTTCGATGGTTTTGGTGCATCCCGAAAAGAGGATGAGCCCCATCGAACAATAGATTCGTATGTTTTGCATGAGAGCCTCCCTGATTTATCTGCGGAAAGACTACAAGACATGTGCCAGATCCACCAGCCGGAGATTCGGCCCGGAGAGAAGATGTCCGCTTTAGAAAAAGAGACAAGTGTTCCTGAGTTTTTTGTGGATTCCCCGGAAATCTGAGGATGATGTCTGAATGCATATCATGATCCAGAAAATGATAAGCAGCAAATCCGGATTTGCCGGAGACCGGGATTTCCGACTCCGGTGAATCGAACAATTACGGAAAAACAAGCGTCTTCCTGCTCCGGTTTATGGCGTCATTCTTCCGGGAAAGAAGACAGAATGCCTCCGGTCAGACGGAGCAATTCGGTCTGCGATTCGATGAGCCGGTACACGGCCGTGAGCCGGCCGACCGCCGCATTCAGGTAAAGCATCTGGACGTCCCGGTAATTAAACGAGTTGATCGCGCCCGTTCTGAATTTCTCCCCGGAGATTTCGAGGTTCAGCGCCGCGGTCGCCTGCGCCTCGGCGGCCACATCGACGAGCTTCTTTCTTACCTCAAACAATTCCAGTTGCGCGGCGAGCCGGTTGGACAGACTGTGTATCATGGCATCGGTTTCGACCTGTCCGATTTCATGGTCCACCTTCGCGATTTGTACCGCCCGGTTTCTCGCTCCGCCGCTGAACAGGTTCCAGCTCAGGTTCAGGGTGCCGTATCCCTCGTAGGTCGTGAGGGGGGACGGCCGGATATCGATGCGGCTGCCTTCCAGTCCGGCGCGGAGGGAGAGGGACGGCCACCATTCGCTTCGGGCGAGGGCGACCTGTTTTTCGAGCAGGGTCTGGCGGAGGTACCGGTTCCTCAGCAGCCGGTTGTCGGCAAGCATCCTGTCCTTCAATATTCCATACTCATACGTATTCGCGGCGGCTTCGAACGGTTCCGTCAGCCGGTAAGCGCGGTCGTCCGTTTCGCCGATCAGATAATTGAGATCACGCATGGCGTTGCGGGCGCGCGCGGTTTGTTCCAGGTATCTGGCCTCGTCCTCGAGCCAGGCATTTTTCGCCTGGAGCAGGTCGTATGTGACGAGGGCGCCCAGTTGACGCTGGGATTCCGCCCTCTCGTACCGGTTTCCGGAGAGGGTGCGCAGTGTGTCGAGTACGTCCGCCTGTTTTAACTGGAGCAGTGCGTTGTAATAGGCCAGGATGACGGCCTGAACCGATTCTTCGATGAGCAGGGCCGTGTTCCCCGCGCTCAACCGCTCCAGCTGATCCAGCCTTGCCTTGCGGATCCGGACCGCGAATCCGTCGAACAGGATCCACTGGAGGGTCAGATTTGTCGAGGCCATATCCCGGACATCCCGGTCCCCGGTATCGAGATCCTGCCTGCGTGAAGCGGAAATCGAAAAATCCAGGGAGGGAAACGCTCCCGCCGTACCCCAGGTGTTTTGAATCGCCGCGATTCTTTTGTCGAGACGGCGGATCCGGATATCATAATTGTATTCGAGGGCGCGGCCGACGGCCTCCGGCAGGCCCAGGGAGTCCTGGGCAGAAAGGTGCGTAAAGCCGAGCATGATCCAGATCGCCGGAATAAGAAATCTACGGTTCATCATGAAGCCCTTCCCGGATCGCATGGTTTCGGATTCAATCTCACATTCTGTCATTCATCCTCCCGGTCCCGGTGCAATATCTCGAATTCGACCTCTTCGGGAGCCGGGCGGCGGCCGGTCCACAGATGGACGGCATTGACACGCAGGTCATTCAGGGCCTGGATGAGCGGGGGAAAGAAGATCAGGATGAATCCCGACCCGAACACGACGCCGTAGGCGAGGCTGATGGCCATGGGGATGAGGAACTGCGCCTGATGGCTCCTCTCCAGAATCAGAGGGAAAAGACCGATCGATGTGGTCAGCGTGGTCAGGAGAATCGGCCGCAGACGCCGGCTCCCCGCCTCGGTAATGGCGTCTCTCACTCTCATGCCGGAGGCAACCAGGCTGTTGTATTTGGCCAGGAAGATGACGGCGTCGTTGATGATGACGCCCGAAAGCGCGATCATGCCCAGCACCGAGAGCAGGGAAACGGGTTTCCCGTGAATCCAGTGCCCCAGAAATGCACCCACCAGGGACAACGGGATCATGGCCAGGATGATGACCGGTTGTTCGAGGGATTTGAAATGAATCATCAGGATGAGCACGATGCAGGCGAATGCGATGCCGAAATACGTCTGGAGCTTGTCCACCGTGATCTGGCTTTCGCGCTGCTGGCCCTGAAAAACGACACGGATTCCGGGATATCTGGCCTTGATCTCAGGGATGATCTGTGTGTTGATCTGGTTCAGAATGTCCGGGACCGAGTCGTAGGGATCGACCAGGTCGGCCTCGATCCGCATTTCACGTTGCCCGTTGAACCGGCGGATTCCGACCGGGCCGCGCTGGATATCATAGTCCGCCAGTTCGATGAGGGGGAATGTCCCTTTGGGTGTCTTGATCCGCATTTGTTCGAGCTGGCCGATATGCATCCGGTCTTCGGGGGGGAAGCGCACCCAGATCCGGATTTCGTCCCGGCTTTGCTGGAGCCGCTGGACCTGCTCGCCGTAAAATCCCTGGCGCACCTGACTCACGATATCCGATTCATTCAATCCCAGCAGGTATGCCTTCGATTTGAGCCTGAGCCGGATCTCCTGTTTGCCCTGGGCGTTGTTGTCGATGATGTCTTTCAGCATCGGCATGTTGTTCAGGCCGGCCATCAGCATATCCCGGGCGGCTTCCAGCTCTTCGAGATTGCGGCTCAGGAGGCTGACGGAGACCGGCATGCCCCAGCGGCTCCTGCTGCCGACCGTGTATTTTTCCGCTTCGGGGACCGGGCCGATTTTGTTCCGCACCCGTTCCGCGATCTGCATGCCGGTCAGATCTATCCGGGTCAGATCGACGGGAAAGACGGTGAGCCGTCCGGCGTGCGTGCCGACCTCCTGTCTCGAGAACGCGTGTCCCACCTGGAGGCGGGTATCCCGGATGAGGTCTTCAGACCGGCCCATTTCCTGTTTCAGATCATCGTTGACCGTCCACACGGCCTCTTCGAATCGGTGGAGGAAGCGGTACGTCTGTTCATCCCCGGATCCGGGGACGAAGGCGATGTTGATTTCGAAGCTGTCGAAATCCACCACGGGATAATAGGTGCTTCGGATGAATCCGCCTCCGAGAAGCCCGATCGTGATCATCATCATGGCGGGCGGAATGGCCAGCATGAGGTAGCGCCATCGGAGCGACCGCCGGATAAAGGCCGCATATCCTCTCCCGCTCAGCCAGGCCAGGCCGTCTTCGATATGGTGCTTCACCGATTTTTGGGGACGGGCCATTCTCTCCCGGTCGAGCACATGGTGCGAGGCCAGATGGGCCGGCAGGACGAAAAAGGCTTCAATCAGGCTTAAAATGAGGCAGATAATGACGATGAAGGCCATTTCCCAGAGTTGTTCCATGTTCGTGCCCGTCAGGAACAGCAGCGGCATGAAGGCAACGACCGTCGTGGTGATGCTGGTCAGCACCGCCGGCATGACTTCGAGGGTCCCCTCGATCGCCGCCCTGCGAGGACTGTATCCCTGCTGAAAATAGGCGAACACATTCTCGCCGATGACGATGCCGTCGTCGACCAGGATGCCGATGACCAGGATCATTCCGAACAGGGACATCATGTTGATCGTGATGCCGTAGAGGTTGGCGATCACGAACATGGACAGGAATGAGGCCGGGATTCCCCAGGCCACCCAGAAGCTGACCCGGAAGCTGAGGAAAAGGGTCAGTGAGATGATCACGAGGATGGAGCCGAGAATCCCGTTGTTGACCAGGATTCTCAACCGGCTGTTCAGGATTTCGAGAAAGCTGAAATTGACCCTGAGCCGGACCCCGGGATTCCTGGCGTTGAAATCTTCCGCATAGGCATTGATGTATTTGTCGATGGCTTCGAGGTCTTCTTCCGGCAGTTTGTCGACCAGGAAAGTCACCGAAGGCTTTCCGGCCCGGTAGGCGGGATAGAAACTCTCCGGCGCGGTCTTGCGCACGGTCCCCACATCCCGGATGCGCAGGAAACCGCCGCTGGGGGTACCCCTGAGCGGGATGTCCGCGATCACGTCCGGATCTGCGCTGCGGGAACGCAGCCGGATCAGGATTTCCTCGGAACGCGACCGGATCTGGCCGCCCGAGATGTCCCGGTTGTTGTTCAGGATGGCCCGGGAGACCTCCGTGAGCGTCAGATTGTAGCGCAACAGGTTCGTCTCGGGAATCTCGACCGAAATCTCGGGTGTGGGGGCGCCGCCCAGGGAAACCTGGCTGATGATTCCGGAATTCAGGAAATCTTCCTCGATCTGATAGCCATATTCCTTGAGGGTGAACAGGTCGTCCGTCCCGGAAAGGGTCAGGAAAGCGGCCCGCGAGGTGGGACGCCTCTTGAACACAATCGGGCGTTCCGCGGCGGAGGGAAACGCGGAGATGCCGTCGACCGCATTCTTGACTTCCATCAGGATTTCATCGATGTCATACCGGCCCGTGGTCTCGATGAGCACCTGCGAAGCGTTTTCCGACGAGGTGCTCGTGATCTCCTTGATGCCCACGATACCGCGGACGGCTTCTTCGATCAGCGAGGTGACGCCTTCTTCCATTTCGACCGGCGAGGCGCCCGGATAAAAAACCGAGATGGATATAAAGCGGGATTTGATTTCCGGGAAGAAACTCTTCTTCAGGTTGTTCAGCGAAAGCCATCCTGCGATCAGGATGAAGGCGATGATCAGGTTGGCGTAAAACGGATATTTCACGAAGGTGGTGACCAGTTTTCGCATGGGTTTTTTCCCGATATTTCGCCTGTGTTTATCCGTCGGATTGTTTCAGGCCGTGCGCCGGGGAGTCTACGCCCCTGATTTTGACCGGAGAATTTTCCGACACATTGATCAGGGGCTGCGTCACCACATACATTTCCGGTTCAGGGCCTTTGATCAGTGCGGTATTTTCGGTGAGTCTCACGACATCCACCGTGCGGATTTGCAGGAGTCCGTCCAAGACGAGGAAGACCTGATTGTAATTGAAGAGGGCGTTCCTCGGTATTTGCATGACATCCTTCACGGGCGTGCCTTCGAACCGGGCGAGGAGGAATTCCCCCGAAAAAAGCGGATTCTGTCCTGTCAGGGGAACGCGGACGAAAACGCTTCTCGACTGGGTCGCGTCCTCCACGAAATGCGATACGCGCGTCACCGGGCCCCGCCATTCTATCTCCCGCGCTTCGGACACGAGAACGACCGGATCCCCGATTCGGATCCATCGGGCGTTCGCCGTCTCGATCGGCACCTCGACTTCCAGGGCATCGGTGGCGATGATGCGCGCGATCCGGCTTCCCGTATTGGCATAGGCGCCCGTTTCGAGAAACACGTCGGTGTAAACACCCTGAAAGGGCGCGCGGATGGTATGGCGGGAGAGTCTCAGCTCGGATTGCTGGACGGCGAAATAATCCGAAAGAAAGTTTCTGCTGGCCAGGAAAATCCGCAAAGGCTCCCGGTCGACTTCCGGAAGGCCCGGCAGGGGTGCGTCCAGACGGATTGCGCCGAAAAATTCCAGAAATGTCCCGTAGTATTCCGGATAATCCACCTGGATGTCCGGTAACAGGACGGCCACCCGGTTGAGGAACTGGCTTTTCTGGGCCTTCAGCGCGAGTTCCGCCTCGTCCCGGTAAATCGTCAACAGGGCCTGGCCTTTCTGGAATGTCTGGCCTTTCTTGAGCGGCTGATCGCCCGGCTCGATACGCCCCGAGGCCTCGGCGATCACCTCCACTTCCGCGGTGGAGTGGACCCGTCCCTTGCCGGTGATCGGGGACAGAATTTCCGAATACCGAATCGGTTCGGCCATGACCCACCGTTCACTCACCGGGGGAGGCCGGGTGGGCAGTTCGGGTTTTAAGGTGAACAGATACCGCATCAGAATAAAACTGAAAGAGAGGATGCCGAGAAATCCCGCGATGATGATCCATTTGCGCTTATCCATGTATCATTTCCCTGTCGGCTGGGTTTGGACTGTCCATGGCCGGATGCGACTGCGTGATCCGCCCTGACGGATATCTCCGCCGTTTGCGTTCATTATAAGTGAAAAAACGGAAATTTCACAATGAATTATCCATGTTTGTTCCCGTCTCATACAATTTTTTACACTTTGACGACAAAGGGATTTATCCCGCGATGGATTTTTGATGCTGGATCCGGGAGAACCTGCGTGCCGCGATGAATCCGTCAATCGCATAGATGCAGAGGGCCGTCCAGATGAACAGGAATCCGATGAGCCTGTTTTTTGAAAAAGGCTCATGATAGAGGAATACCCCGATCAGGAACTGGAGCGTGGGCGCAACATACTGGAGGAGTCCGATCAGCGAATAGGGGATCCGTCGCGCGGCGGATCCAAAGAGGAGGAGCGGGAGCGCGGTGGCCGGTCCCGATAAGGCGAGCAGGAGCGTCTGTCCCGCGGGACCGTTTCCGAAGGCACCGGCCTGAATGACCTGAAAATGGATCAGGAAACCGAGAGCCGGAAGGAACAGGATGGCGGTTTCGAGCGAGAGTCCCTCGATCGAATTCAGGGGCGCCGTCTTCCGGATCAATCCGTAGAAGGCGAACGAAAAGGCGAGCACGAGCGCGATCCAGGGCAGACGGCCGAAACGCAGCGTCAGATAGAGTACACCGGCGGCGGCCAGGATGACCGCGACACGCTGCCAGGGGCGCAGGGTTTCCCTGAGCACGAAGACACCGAGGAGCACGGCCACGATCGGGTTGATGAAATAGCCGAGGCTTGATTCGATGATATGCCCGCTGTTGACGGCCCAGATATAGGTGCCCCAGTTCAGGGCGAGGAGCAGGGATGTCCCCAGGAAGATCAGGAAAATGACCGGCTGTTTATGGATCCGGGCGATCCATCCCCAATCTTTCATAAACAGGAGGATGATCAGGATGAAAACGAGAGACCAGACCATGCGGTGGCAGAGGATCTGGAAGGATGAAACCGCGGCCAGGGCTTTCCAGTAGACGGGAAGCAGCCCCCAGATTCCATATGCCAAAAACCCGTAAACAATGCCGCGCTGCATGTCATCTTTCCGCATTGAAAAAACGAATCAAGTTATAAAAGAAAAGGCGCCCCTGCAAGTAAAAAAACCGGGTGATCGGCTGCCAGTCCTGCAGGGATGAAATCAAACAGGCAGAAAAATGTCAATACGGCATAAATAATCATACATTATGTCAATATGGCAAGCAATGAAAAGAACGTATAAACTCCATATATTTAGTTATATACATCGTGGCACACAGGTTGCATCTGCCTGATTTGGATCCACAAACCACCATTCAAAGGAGGTGTGAGCGATGTACGTCAATCGATTTCTTAACCGAACGGAAACCTGGCGCTGGCTGGACGATCTGCAGCGGGAAATGAACCGTTTATTCGACGGGTACGGATTCACGCCGCAACGGGCTTTTCCAGCCGTGAACATCCGGGCCAATGCGGAAGAAGCCCTGGTTTCCGCAGAATTGCCAGGGGTGGAACTGAAGGATCTCCGCCTTTCCGTGATGAACAACACGCTGACGCTCGAAGGCGTGCGCAGGGGCGAACCCGTGAAAGAAGGAGAATCCGTCCATCGTCAGGAGAGGAAAATCGGGGATTTCAAACGATTTCTGGAACTGCCGTTTTCAGTGAATCCGGATCGAATCACCGCCGGTCTCAAGAACGGCATCCTGACGATCCGGCTGCCCCGCAGGGAAGAAGACAAACCCAAATCCATCCAGATTCAGGGATAATCAGGAGGTGATCGCCATGGCTGAAAAGGCTGTTCAAAAAATGGAAAGCCAGGAAGTCGAACGGGTCGAACGAACCCGTTCAGGAAGGACTTTCCTGCCGCCGACGGACATCATCGAAACCGAAAGCGAGATCATTCTCCTTGCGGATATGCCGGGAGTCGATGAGAAGACCGTCGATATCATACTCGAGAATAAATTGCTGACGATTCAGGGGAATGTCGAAACCCGGGACGATAACAATCTCCAGACGGTGTATGCCGAATTCGAATCCGGAGATTATTACCGCGCATTTACGCTGAGTGACGACATCGACCGGGAGAGGATCCAGGCCAAGCTGAAGAACGGCGTGCTGAAACTCGTTCTTCCCAAGGCGGAGACGGCGAAATCACGCAAGATTGCGGTCCACACCGGAGAATAAAAGCATGAAAGGAGGGATTGCGATGAAGATCAAAGAGCTGATTCCTGCGCAGTGGGGACGGAGTGAGGTGCCCGTCAGGCGGACGATGGACTCCAGTCCCCTCCTCGATTTGCAACGTGGAATGAATCGCATGTTCGACCAGTTTTTCGACGATTTCACGGGGTCCCGGTTTCCGGAATCAGCCCGGAATGTCTATCCGCAGATCGACATCCGCGAAACCGATCAGGCCGTCGAGGTGTCGGCCGAATTGCCCGGACTCGAACGCGAAGATGTGGATATCTCGATCGCGGCAGACGTGCTGACAATCCGGGGCGAGAAACGGCAGGAGAAAGAGGAGAAAAACGGCGGAGTCCGTTATGTCGAACGCACCTATGGTGCATTCCGGCGCGAAATTCCGATCCGGGCCGAGATCGAAGTCGAGAAGGTGAACGCGAAAATGAAAAACGGCGTTCTGACCGTAACGCTGCCCAAGAAACCGGAAAGCCGGCGTATGGCCAGACGCATCGAAGTGCAATGAAACGGTCGCAGCCGGTGTACGGTCCGTACACCGGCTGCGTTTTTGCTTTTATTGTCCCCTTATCTGTACAGGATCCGATCCCCGAGGACTTCAAATCTCCCGGTGAGACTGCCCGTGGTCTCCGCATCGGCACTGCCGGAAAAGCCGGGTTGTTTGCCCCCGACGGCAATTTCGAAGAAACCGGGTTCGAGGATCTGATTGGCGGAATCATCCCAGAATGCGAGCTGTCGGGGTGTCAGCGTGAAGGCAACTTCCTTTTTTTGTCCGGGTGCGAGATGGATCCGCCGGAATCCCTGCAGGGAGCGGATGGGAACGGGAAATGACGCCTCGACATCCGAGACATAGAGCTGTACGACTTCGTCGCCCGCCATGCCGCCCGCATTCTCCACCGTCACCGAGACACAGACATCTTCACCCGCCGTGACCGTATCGGGAATCTGCAACTCCGAATACACGAAACGGGTATAGCTGAGTCCGTGTCCGAAAGGATACAGGGGGTCTCCCGTGAAATAACGGTAAGTCCGTTCTTCCATGGCATAATCCTCGAAAGGCGGAAGCTGATCCAGCGATTTGTAGACCGTGACCGGAAGGCGTCCGGCCGGGTTGCAGTCGCCGAAGAGCACATCCGCGATGGCGGTGCCTCCTTCCTGGCCCGGATACCAGACCTGGAGGATCGCTGGCAGATTCCGGTCGGCCCAGTTCACGGTCACGGCACTGCCGCTCATCAGGACGAGCACCACGGATTTCCCCGTCATTTTCAGGGCCTTTAGCAATTCCACCTGGATGTCCGGCAGGTCGATGCGGGTCCGGTCTCCGCCGGTGAATCCTTCGATCCGGACGGGCATCTCCTCGCCTTCGAGCATTGCGCCGATACCGCCCGCGAAAACAATCAGATCCGAATTCTTCGCCGCCTCGATCGCGTCCCGGAAAGGATCCCCCCCGATTTCAGACCATTCGAACCGGATCCATGCGGCTCCCTGATTCTGATAATACTCGACCGTGACGGGGAGGGCTTCCTTCGCCTTGAGCGAGACCGTGGCGGTCCGGATCTCGATGTCGTGATCGGACCAGTTGTCGATGAGCGTATCCCCGTTCACGATGAGCCGGTAACCGTCGTCTCCCATCAGGGAGAATCGGTAATTCCCGCCCTTGGGGGCGATGAGTTCGCCCTGCCATCTCACGGAGAAATTGGCATGGCCGAGTCCGGGAACGGCGCTGCGCCACCAGTTGCTGTCGATTTCCCGGTCCACGCGCACGTGGAGGGGTTCTCCCTCAAGCGCCTGATTCATGTAGTATTCCGCCCTGAGGCCGGCCTGGCCGTTCGTCCTGAGTACACCGGCGGGCACCAGTTCGGCCGGCGGGTTTTTATCCACATAATTGCATCCGCGTGCATACAAGACCCGGGTGTTCTTCCCGACTTTATTTTGTATTCCCTCGAGCACGGTGACCGATTTGGAAGGCGTGCCGTTGTAATTCCCGAGCAGGACGAACCGGTTATCCGCGTTCGGACCGATCACCGCGATGGTCTTGATATCCCGTTTCAACGGAAGCAGCCCGTCGTTCTTGAGCAACACGAGCGATTCCCGGGCGGCCCGGACCGAGAGGGCCCGGTGCGCTTCACAGTCGTTTTTTTCAAAAGGTATCCGGGCATAGGCCACCCGTTCGGGCGGGTCGAACATACCCAGCCTGATACGCGCCGTAAAGAGCCTGCGGAGGGCGACGTCGAGTTCCGCCTCGGTGATGAAACCGCGCCGGACGGCCTGTTTCAGGTCGCGGTATGAATTGCCGCATTCCAGGTCGGTGCCGGATTTCACGGAGAGGGCCGAGGCCTCGGCCGCGTCGCCGACGATCCGGTGGTGCCGATAGATGTCATCGATCGCCCCGCAATCCGAAACGATGTACCCCTCGAATCCCCAGTCATTCCGCAGGATGTCCCTGAGCAGCCTCGGGCCGGCGCAGCAGGCCTCCCCGAGATAGCGGTTGTAGGCGCACATGACAGACCAGGCGCCGGCCTCCTCGACGGTCGCCCTGAATGCGGGGAGGTAGGTGTCGTACAGGTCGCGCAGGTCGGTGACGGCGTCGAAGTGGTGCCGGTCGGGTTCCGGGCCGCTGTGTACGGCGTAATGTTTCGGGGTGGAGACGACCTTGAGGTAATGCGGATCGTCTCCCTGAAGGCCTTTGACGAACGCCACGCCCATGCGTCCGGTCAGGTAGGGGTCTTCGCCGTAGGTTTCCTGCCCCCGGCCCCAGCGCGGATCCCGGAAGATGTTGATGTTGGGGCTCCACATGGTCAGGCCCTTGTACCGCCCGAAATCGCCCTGCCGGACGAATTCGTGATGTTTCGCGCGGGCTTCGGTCGAAGTCACGTCGGCCACCTCGAACATCAGGTCCGTATTCCAGGTCGCGGCGAGGCCGATAGCCTGGGGAAAGACCGTGGCGATTCCCGCGCGGGCCACGCCGTGCAGGCATTCGTTCCACCAGTTGTATTCCGGAATGCCGAGCCGGGGGATGGCGCGGGCGACATCCATCATCTGGGAGATTTTTTCCTCCAGCGTCATGCGGGAGATCAGGTCGTCCACCCGTTGTGAGACCGGCAGATCGGGATTCAGATAGGCCGGGCCCTCCTCTGCGATGGAGAGTTGCATACCGGTCAGCGCGAGAAAGACGATTAAGAGGAAGACAGGTTTTCGTTTCATGGTATGGCTCCTATTGTGTTGTCTTCTATTTCTGAATTGGGTTGATGGACTAAGTGGATGATATGGGCGTGGTGCATCGATTTCCCTCCACATTGGCGATCCTTTTCACCCGGGAAGAAATATAGATCGCAATACATGGCATTGATTATCCCCGACGAACTGAATAGTTGCCGGCATAGTACTGCCGGCACTCAACCCGTTCAGGCTGCGGACGGGTCAATCTGCCGGTCAATCCTCGATAATATCGTCCGCCAGGATTATTACACCGTCCCCAGACTCAGGTCGCCGTGCAGCTTGAGGAGATGCCCATCCCGGTCGATCCAGAGATCCCTGTCGGGGAAGAATTCCTTCAATTTTTTCTGGATATGCCGCATCGCGAGTTCCTCGATCCGTGTCCTGACTTCTTCGGAGATCTTTTCGAGCGTCACCATGCGGATGTCGATGACATAGCCCTTCCCGCGTTCCGAACCCAGGCCGAGGGTGAAATTGGCCGTGATGTCGAACAGGCCGTCATGGGACCGGTTTGCGGTCGCGCCCCGTCCCCGGCGGGCGGGATGGAGGTGATATTTGTGACCGTAAGCATCCTCGAGTACTTCGTCGAGATCGTCCAGGAGCCGTTTCAGCTTCTGTTCCCAGAGGCGGAGATGGGGGTGCTGGACCATAATCCTCAATCTTTGCGGAGGAACGGCTTTTCCGGAGAAGGAGAGCGGCCGGAAATGCTGTTTCCAACCAATCGGTTTTATCTGTTCATTTTTCCTTCGATCTTCGCCCAGGTGTCCCGCAGGGTGACGGTCCGGTTGAAAACCGGACGGTCGGGCCGTGAATCCGGATCGGCGCAGAAATATCCCTTTCGTTCGAACTGGCAGCGATAACCGGGGGAAACATCCTTCAGGCAAGGCTCGATCTTGGCGGTCACGACTTCCAGAGACCGGGGATTCAGATGCGCCAGCCAGTCCGTTTCGGACGCCGGGTCGGGCACGGTGAAGAGGCGGTCGTACAGCCGCACCTCGGCGTCGGCCGCATGCGCCGCGGAGACCCAGTGCAGGGTGCCTTTGACTTTTCTTCCGTCCGGGGAATCGCCGCCGTGGGTTTCCGGATCATAGGTGCACCGGAGTTCAACGACTCTTCCATCCGCGTCCTTCACGACATCCCGGCAGGTGATGAAGTAGGCGTAACGCAGACGGACTTCCCGTCCCGGAGAGAGGCGGTGGAATTTGGGGGGCGGGTCCTCCCTGAAATCTTCCTGTTCGATATAGAGTTCCCGGCCGAAGGGCACCCTGCGCGTGCCTTCTGCCGGGTCTTCGGGATTGTTGATGCAGTCGAGTTCCTCGGACCGGCCTTCCGGATAATTGGTGATCACGACCCGGAGGGGATCCAGGACGGCCATGGCACGCGGGGCGGATTTGTTCAGATGCTCACGCACGCAGTATTCGAGCATGGACATATCCACCAGGCTGTCCCGCTTCGCCACGCCGATCATCTCAGCGAAATTCCGTATGGATTCGGGCGTATATCCGCGGCGCCGCATCCCGGACAGGGTCGGCATGCGCGGGTCGTCCCATCCCGAGACGCGGCCTTCCCTGACCAGTTGGAGGAGTTTGCGTTTGCTCATCACGGTGAAGGCCAGGTTGAGCCGGGCGAATTCGATCTGCTGCGGATGATAGATTTCCAGTTTGTCCAGAAACCAGTCATACAGGGGGCGGTGGTCTTCGAATTCGAGCGTGCAGATCGAATGGGTCACGCGTTCGATCGAATCTTCGAGGCCGTGCGCCCAGTCGTACATGGGGTAGACGCACCAGGCGTCTCCGGTGCGGTGATGCGCGGCGTGAAGGATCCGGTACATGACCGGATCGCGCAAATTGATATTGGATGCGGCCATGTCGATTTTCGCGCGGAGTACCTTCGATCCGTCCGGAAATTCACCGGCTTTCATCCGTTCGAACAGATCCAGGTTCTCGTCGATGGAACGATTCCGGTACGGACTCTCCCTGCCGGGTTTGGTCAGCGTGCCGCGCGCCTCGCGGATCTGTTCGGAGGTCTGGTCGTCCACATAGGCGAAACCCTTCCGGATCAGCGCGACGGCGTGATCGAACATCAGTCCGAAATAATCCGACGCATAATAGAGGTGATCGCCCCAGTCGAATCCGAGCCACCGGACATCTTCGATGATCGACCGGACATATTCATCCTCTTCCCTGGTCGGATTGGTGTCGTCGAAACGCAGGTGGCAGACGCCCCCGAATTCCAGCGCCATGCCGAAATTCAGGCAGATCGATTTGGCGTGGCCGATATGGAGGTATCCGTTCGGTTCCGGCGGGAAACGCGTGACGACGCGGCCCTCCCATTTGCCGGTCCGGTTGTCCTCGCGGATGATTTCGCGGATAAAATGGGGGATTCTCTCGTCCGAGGCGCTCATGGATTCTGTGTACTCCCGGAAAACTAGGTAAACTTGGTTGAATGACTCATCGTCCGAACCCATATAAAATAATAAATCGAGATGCCATTTTCAATCGGAGATTATGAAACGGCCGGGGTTTGCCGTGCAGGGTGACCGGAACAGTGGAGGGAAACGGACGGATCCGAAAAGAAAAATGACATTCTTTTACAGTCTGTGTCGAGAACATATCGTATATTTTAATAAGGAAAGTAAAAATAACGCAAACGAAGCATGATGTACGGATCCGGCTCTGTGATCGGAATGGGGACGGATCTGTCCATGGAGGTGCAACATGAAACGTGTCGTAAAATGGGGTCTCTTCCCGATTCTCGGCCTGCTGTCCTTAATCTGGTTTCTGATCCGCGTGATTCCCAAGCCGAGCCGTGTCACCTATCCCTGCATCCAGGCGACGGCGCCCCTGGCCTCATCGTTCGTCCTCTGGCTGATGGGCCTGTTTTCCTCCGTGGTTTTGTTCAGGAAAGCGCGGGAATACCGGCTTCAGTCCCGGCATGGACTTTTCTCTCTGGCCGCGGTGGCGGGGGCGCTATTGTTTCTGATTTCATTCCTTCAGGACACGCATCCGGTCAAGGCCTTTCCCGTTTCGACGCTCGAAGGACCCAATCAGCCGATCGGGGAGGGAAAAGGCGTCCATCCCGGACGGGTGGTCTGGGTTCATGATCCCGATGCGACCAACGCCGATTACAGTGCGTCCTGGATGAACTACTGGTATCAGGATGTCCATACGAATCAGGATGCCGTGAACCGGATGTTCTCGGACGGACTGCGGCGGTTGACGGGGGATACCTCCGACGCCGCCGCCTGGGATTCAATTTTCCGCTATCACAATAACAGCACCGGCAAAGGGGACGTCGGGTATCAGGCCGGAGAGAAAATCGTCATCAAGATCAATCTGAACGGACGGAACAATTATCCCCAGGAACCCAACATCAATACGTCCCCTCAAATCTGTTACACCGTGCTGGATCAGTTGATTCGTGTCGTGGGTGTGGCCCAGGCCGATATCCACATCGGCGATCCCAACATCGATTTCGACACCCCTCACTGGAACAAATGCCATTCCGCGTTTCCCGATGTAAAATACTGGGGGACGGGGGCCGGTCGCACCCCTCCGGTCCGATCGGAGGAAAAGGTGCTCTTTACCAGCGACGGTTCCATCGGCGACTGGCTGCCTCAAAGTTATCTGGATGCCGCCTATATGATCAACATTCCTGTATTCAAAAAGCACCATCGCTCCGGGATATCATTGTCGAGCAAGAACCATTTCGGATCCGTTACCCCCTTCAATCAGGGCGCATGGCACTGGCATCCCAGTCTGCCCTGTCCTGACGGCGGTGCGGATGTGAGCAACGGCGAGATGGGCGCATACCGGTGTTTCGTCGATCTCATGGGGCACAAGGATCTGGGCGGAAAGACGATCCTCCATCTCGTCGACGGTTTATGGGGTTCCACAAACTGGGGGCATCCTCCCGTCAAATGGCGCATGACGCCGTTCCACGACGACTGGCCCTCGTCGCTCTTTCTCTCCCAGGATCCGGTGGCCGTCGAATCCGTCTGCTTTGACTTTTTGTATCATGAATTCGATTCAAGTCACCCGACCGAAGGCGCGTATGACCGGCGGGACAATTCCGGTCCTTTCCCTCAATATGCGGGGACCCAGGATTATTTGCATCAGGCCGCGGATTCCCGGAACTGGCCGGCCGGCATCCAGTATGATCCGGAAAACGACGGCACGATCCTGCCCGCGAGTCTGGGAGTCCACGAACACTGGAACAATCCCGAGGACAAGCAGTATTCTCGGAATCTCGGTCTGGACACGGGGATCGAACTGTTGCTGATATCGGGGTCGTCCGCGGTCGGGGATCCCGGGACAGGCATGGTTCGGGGATTCATCCTGGAACAGAACTATCCCAATCCGTTCAACCCGATGACCGAGATCCGCTACCGGCTGTTTTCCTCCGCCTCGGTATCCCTGGCGATCTATCGGGCAGACGGGCGGCGGATCCGCACCCTGGCCGAAGGATCCCAGGATGCCGGGATCCACGTCCGGCAATGGGACGGTCTGACCGACAGCGGCCTTCCCGCGGCCTCGGGTGTGTATTTCTGCCGGATCGATGTGAGGAATGAGGACGGGATTTCCCAACAGGTACGCAAGATGGTTCTGAACCGGTAGGATTCCGGGATTATAATTTTAACCGGGAGGACGGTCGTCAACCGTCCCTCCCGGGTTTTATTCTTACGTATGCGATGGAGGCCTTATGGACAAGTCAATCAAGCTGCTGCTTCTGTTCTTCTTCATCGCGGGTACGGGTTGCCGCCGGCAGGCGACCGAGCCGGTGACGACACCGGGCGTAATACAGGGCACGGTCCGGTCGCTTCTGATGACCGGCGCTGTGACCGTTCCGTCCGCCTTTGTTTTCTGGGAAGACAGCCTTCTCGCCACGACCGATGCAGAAGGAGATTACCGGATCGACAAGCTGGAACCCGGCGAGTATCTGTTGACCGGTTCCGCCCTGTTCTGCGGGGATTCCATCCGGGCGGTCCGGGTGGAGTCCGGAGCCACGGCCGTCCTCGATTTCGACCTGATTCCCGATTCGAGCACCGGGAGAGTATACGGCGAGTTTCAGGATGATTTCCTGTTCCGGCAGCGTCTCGTGGAAAATCCGTCCATGTCGGAGTGGAGCGAGAGAGAGATATTCGATGCGTATACCGGCGCGACGCTCCAGTCGAAAACACTCGGATACGCCCTGCCCGACCGCATGGTGTTCCTGGGTGACAGCATCCTGGCTTATGCGGATTCCTGGGGGCAGTTCTGGTTCACGCTCCCGAGCGGGACGTATCCGCTGACAGCAACCTGTGAGGGGTACCGGAGCCGGACCCGGGTGGTGACCGTTCCCGCGGACGGGCGTGTCTATCTCAATTTCTTCCTGCCGAGGTCGGAATAGGACTATCCGCCGTCAGGATTTCCGGAATCGCCGACAGACATGGTGGACGCCGGAAAAAGTACGTATGCCTAAGCCGGGTTCGTCCGGACGAGCCGGTTCGGTAGCCGGAAAAGGGAAAACCTGATTTAAGGACATGCAAATCGGGGAGGAAGGGCGACCGGCGACTCACGCCGATTGGATTGTCCGTTTCAAAAATGAGGCCCGGGATCGTTTCAGAAATCATCTCGTCCGTCCAATTCTCCGGGGTTGCTCCAGTGGTGATCCGCAAAATCCATGAACCGCATCCAGTCGTATTCTGTCAGGTCATGTCGTCCCGGCCGGATAGGTAGCCGATATGACCGTCATGCAGCGGGCGCTTCTTCCTCGGCATCTCTCTTTCGGCAAGACCGGTTATTCCGTAAAGTCTGTAGACGGGATCGGCATGGACACATGCCAGGTATTCTCCTTTTGGGTCCGCATGTTTGTCTTTCTCCGCACTCGCCACATACACGAGCCGGGGTGCCATGAGTGCGATCAGCTTGTGCTGATCGATGGGTAATTTGTTTTCCTGGCCGTTGTACTGTTTATAGTTGTTGCTGAACCAGTGTGGAAATTTCCGGTTGATCCGTTTGATCCGCTCACCTTTTTTGCGTCTGGCCAGTGCGGCTCCCGTACAACCTGAATTGTTGCTGATCACCAGTTCGAAACGTTCATCCTTGGCCCCGCACCAGAGAGCCGCCTTGCCGCCGCGGGAATGGCCGACCACGGCCATCCGGCTTTCATCGATTTCGGGGTCCGATTCAAAATAATCCATGGCGCGACTGGCGCCCCATGCCCATGCAGCCACGGCTCCCCAGGCGTCGGGGAGGGGGGCTTCATCCAAATCATCGAACAAACCGATGACCCCTTTCCGGAAATGGAATTTATCGTCCGGTGCCAGATCGGAGATGTGATAAGCAGCCGCCGTGTAACCCCGAAGAACGATTTCTTCCGCGGGCCAGAACGGTGTTCGGTTTTGCCGGGTGGGATCGATATTTTCTTCACGGGACCGGTGGCAAATCAGGAGGAATCCCGGGACCGGTTTCCGTGTCTCGTTCGGGATGAATATGACGAGTGGAATCATACCCTCTCCGGCGGGTCCGGTGAAGCGGATCGCAACTAATTTGCGTGTCGCACGGCCCGACATTGCAGACCGGGTCTCTTCGATGATGTCGAAGCGAAGGTCATCCGGCCGCGCGGTTGAGGCACGTCCGTAGACTTTTGATCGAAAAAGTTCCAGGATTTCAGGCCGTCGAATCGTCTCCCATTCGGTCTGTGTCTGAATCCGGTCACCTTCACGGGTTTTAAGAGGGTCCGGCAGCGACAGTCTGCTTCCGATCGCAGCACAGGATATCATCAGAAAAGAGGCGGTCGCGATGACAGGGTGCCGATTCAAATTCATACGGTTTTGCCGTGATATTGGGAACCGAAGTACCTGTCTGAATAACTTGCGTATCACCCAGACGAAAACCGTTCTCACAGTTTCGGTGGATTTCACCATCAGGGTGCTGAACATTCAGCTTGAATCCGGTTTGTCTTCAGGATCAATTTCACACGGATATCACCCCGGGCCGGGTCGCGCTTAAAAAACGGATACCTCCCCTGATCGTTCCCGGAGTAGGCGTCCGGTTATCCCAATCTGCCTATTTTTTTACCTTGTCCGGCAGGTCGTCCACCCATTTCAGGATCCGGTCGCAGTTGTATTTGCTGACTTCGTAGACCAGGCCGTCGTCCTGGACATAGAGATACGCCCCCCTGTCTTCCCCGAGGTCCTTTCCGAAAATAAAGTTGTGCTGCTGTCCGTCCCGGGTCTTGAAGACGAGATAGGTTCCGGGATTGTTGAGGTTCATTCCATATTTGGCGGGTTTGTTCATATCGGCCAATGTGTTGCCGATCCGGTCCACCACCTCCGATGCGAAGACGCCGGTGATATCACGGAGAAAATTCTCCATCTCCTTCGCATCCATTTCGACTTCACGGCCGCTTCCGGAGAGTACCCAGTAACTTTCCTTGCTCGTGGTCGTCGTGGTGTCGTCCTTCTGTTCAGTGACTTCCCGTTCCATCTTCTTCAGATAGCGATATATGCCGCACCTGGCAATCGCGACTTCCCTGAGCTGCTCCTTGTCCTGGTCGATGGCCTTCAGGTCGAAGAAAGAACGCGGTCTGAAACGGGTGAGCGTGTCGATATCGCCGTAGACAGACAGGGCGGAGAGGATGTTGTTGTCCGTGAAGTAGACCCTGTCGCGGTCCGCGAAACGGACGAATCCGCCGTCCGAATCCCCGGCTTTCTTCCCGATGAGCAGGTTGGCGAGGGGCCTGCCGGTCTCATCCTTCAGCATCAGTTGGATGCCCTTGTCGTCCGTGAGATCATATTGGGGGTGATGCCTCGGGTCGGCGCTGCGTACTTTCCCCGTCATCTGGATGAGATCCTCGATCAGTTTGTCGATCCGGCTCTTCTGGGCTTTCACATTGAACGAGGTGGGGATTCGCCACCTGTCCCGCTCGGTCCGGGTGAAAATCATCTGGGCGCGTCCTTCAGGGCCGGTGTGTTTGGACACCTCGATGGCCGCCACATCCTCGGCAGCCACGCCGATAAGAATGGTTTGTACGAGTTCGTCAATCCGGACGGTGCTGTGCCGCGGCCGCGTGACGAAGAACAGAATCAGCAGTGCGATGAATACCCCGGCAAAAATCTTGATTTCTTTTTCTTTCATCTGTCCTAGCCTCTCGGGTTTGAAAGGGGTTGCATTTTACCGTCAAACGAAAGACGCCGGAGAAATCGGGGAAGACGGAAAAGATTTCTCCGTATCTTTCAATCAGCCTATTTCTTCTTCCTTTTAACGGTCAGGTAGATGCCGAGGAGGACGAAGACGGCAGGGCTGAACCAGACCACGAATCCCTTGGCCAAGGCCTTGCCTGCGGGGCCGATCGTCCTGATGCGCCTGGCCGTGATGGTTTTCGACCGGATATTGATCAGGTCGTCTCCGAGCGTGAGTGCATCCACCGTGTTGCGCAGCAGGGCGACGTGGCTCGGGATCGACTGAAGCATGTCGCTCTTGAACATGTTCGCACAACCGATCGCCAGGATCTTGCCGAATTTCCCCTTTACGGACAATTCGACCGGTACGGGTTCTTTCTCAGCCTCCTCGTCCGACTCGGGCCAGGGCGGAACCACCCCATCGGAGAATTTCGGTTTGAATGAGCCCTCCACGAGAATGCCGAGCGGCTGTCTCCGCAGGACCGCCTCCTGCGGCGGCGGATCGGTATTCACCGGACCGTATCCCATTCCGTCTCGTGTCCAGCTCACGTTGCTGGAAGTGAAGAGCGTTTTGTGGGACAGGGTGTCCTGTTTCATCCTGTCATCGTGTACGATCAGGCGGGTTCCATACAAGTAGAAGAGTTCCGTGATTTTGTTCGAGATCGAGAGCCGGTTGTTGATGTTCTCGGCATTGACACGGATCATGACCGGTTTGGTGACCGGTTCGAGTCGCTGCTCCCTGACCTGCATGAATCCGAGGTTGCGGGTGCTGTAGACCGGCACCTGGATGTAGGCCGTATTCTGATCCATGAACATCCGCGTATCGAATTCGAATCCATAGTGTCTCACGAGGTCATTCAGATTGACCCGGGTCGGCATGCCGCGCAGTTCGAAATTTCCAGGCGTCGTATACTGAACCTGATAATTATGCATCTGTGCGGCCAAGATGACGGAGACGCCTTCTTGAATGAGTTTATCCAGTTCATAAAGCTGTCGTTCGGCGAGCGGTTGATCCGCCATGACGAGCATGGTCTGGATATTTTCTGGGATGGGATCGTCCTTTTTGATATTCGTCCGCGTGACGTCGTAACCGGCTTCCCGAAGGACTCTGACGGTGGCCTCATACATATCCGGGGGCGCCTGCTGGTAATGCTGCATCATATGAGGGGGAATTTCGGGTTGTGCGGGATAAAAGCCGATTCTCGGGCGTCTGTTCGCGACCAGTTTATAAATTCGCGACATGATCTCGTATTCCAGACTGCCGAAGGTTTCTGGCCGGACTTCCTCGATTACATCTTCCTTGCGATCCAGATAACTCAGGACGAGGGAGGAGTAGACGCGTTTGATCGCAAACTCATCCCGTTCGGTACTCTGGACGCCGAAGGGGATCACGCCTTTCTCGAAAAGCCGTTCGGCAATTTTTTTGCGCGTCACACCGGGCGCATCCGTGTCATCTTTTGTCCCGGCCTTTTCGGATTCCAGTGCCTCGCGTTCCTCCTCCGCAGAAGGATCGAAAACGGTATAGGTCAGCTTTCCGTCCGAGGCCATTTCGAGTTCCCTGAGCTTGTCGATGACGTCCCGTTCCAGATTCTTCCACTGGGTGGGCATCTTTTCGGAGGAGGATACATAGTACGTGATGTCTATCGGCGCCTCGAGCTGAGACAGAATCGTGCGTACGGAAGGCGACAGCCTGTAGACCTGGTCGGCTGTGAGATCGAACCGGCCGACATTGAAATTGCCGATCACCATATTCAACAAAACGGCGATTCCGGTCACGAGCAACGCACCGATCACGAATCGGGCGGTGAAATCATTTTTCCAGTCCTTCATCTTAAAATTTTCTCCTTTCCAATACTTTGGCGTTCAGAAAAAGGAACAGCGCAGTAAAGGACAAGAAATAGACGACGCTGCGGAGGTCGACCACGCCGCGTTCAATGTCGTTGAAATGGCGCGAGACGCCGACATAATGATACAGGAAGGATCCCAGACCCGGAATCCAGCCGTCGATCACCATGGGCACATAGCGCCATCCGATGAGTACGAAGAATCCGCAGACGAGGCTGGTGATGATCAGCGAAATGATCTGATCAGAGAAAAACGCGGAAATAAAGATGCCGAGGGCCAGAAAGAAAGCCCCCAGAAGGATGGCGCCGAAATATCCGCCCGCGATGGGTCCGAAATCCGGTCTTCCCAGGAACAGGAGCATAAGCGGGATGGTCAGGGTGCCCGCCAGGGCGACCAGATAGAAAACCAGACTGGCCAGGTATTTTCCGAGCACGATGTGTTCCGTCCTGATGGGAAGGGTGAGGAGTAGTTCCACGGTCCCGAGTTTCTTTTCTTCGGACCACAGCCGCATCGTGATTGCGGGGATGAAAATCATCCCGAGCACGAGGGGCAACGTAGAGAAGAAGGCGCGCATGTCGGCATTGCCGAAGAAGAAGAAATGGAACATATAAAGGCCGGTGTTCAACACGATGAAGATGATGCTGAAGACATAGGCGATCGGGGAGTAGAAATAGGCGTCGAATTCCCGCTTGAAGATGACCTTGACGTCGTTCATGCGTCGCCTCCCTGACTGTTTTTATCTCCTGAGGTCAGCCGGATGAAGGTGTCTTCGAGAGACATCTGTTCCGGTGTAAAATTAAAAATATCCCATTTTTTTTCGCGGATCAGTTCATTCAGCTTGCCGGTCAGATCGACCTTCGCCTCTGAAAAAAGATGCGCACCGACGACCCCGCGCGGAAGCGCTTCATCGTAAATGATATCCTTGAGATCCATGGACCGGACGGATGAATCAAAATCTTTTTTGGGTGCCCTGACTGCGATATAGACCGAATTCTGATCCGAAACCCTGCGGACGAGATCCTCAAATTTACCATCCGCTGCGATCCGCCCGTTATGGATCATGAGGATGCGGTCCGACACGGCGGCCGCTTCGGACAGGATGTGGGTAGAGAGGATGATGGTCTTCTCGTGGGCCAGCTCCTTGATCAGCTTGCGGATTCCGATGATCTGGAGCGGATCGAGTCCCGAAGTCGGCTCGTCGAGTATCAGCACGGCCGGATCGTGGATGAGGGCCTGCGCGAGACAGGTACGCTGTCTGAATCCCTTGGAGAGCTCGCCGATTTTGCGCCGGAGCACAGTGCCCAGACCCGCAGCCTCGACCACCCAGTCGAAACGTGATTTAAACGCGCCGTTCAGGTGACGCGCCCGGCCGACGAATTCCAGGTATTCATGAACGAGCATGTCGGCATAGAGGGGTGTGGTCTCAGGCAGGTAGCCGATCAGTTCGCGCACTTCGAGGGCGTTTTCAACCACATCGAAACCGCCGACCGTCACCGTTCCCGATGAGGGTGCCGTGTAGGTGGTGATGATTTTCATGGTCGTGGATTTGCCGGCGCCGTTGGGCCCGACGAACCCCACGATCTCGCCTTTCGGGATGGAGAAACTCACATTCGCTACAGCCTGGATGGGGCCGTAATTCTTACAGACATTCTTGAGTGTAATCATAACCTGTCCTCATGTTACGATTCCGGTGCCCTGTCGTGTTTTTTTTATATCGTTTGGTGGGATCTTTTTCTTACAATACCATCGGGTTCAACATGGGATTCAGAAATCATCTTTCATCGGTTTTCTCTCCTTCATATCATATCATTCAAGGACGACATCGGTTATCCTGCCGGAAAATCATCATAATCAACGCAGAAAAACGAATTTGGGTTCCAATTTAACAGGGGTCAGGCAGTCCGAATAATTAATCCTGCCCTATTTTTGTATGGTTTCATTCTCCCCGTCTCATCATGGGGGAGTGCATTGGCCCCCCGCCGTTCGCCTCCGACCACTGGCCGTTATGAATTAACGCATGGTTTTAGGGCGCGTTGGAATCATTTAATTACACAATTCATAAATTTTTCAGGAGATAAATGCCGTGTGTGAAATCCGAAAATAATCAGGAGTCAGGCCGTATCATTCTAAGGCGGGACCGCAATAAAAAGGCAGATAGAAGTGAAGTGATATTAATTCAAATCATATTTATTTAGACCGCTTCTGTCTTATCAAAGATAGGATGCCGTTCCCGATTCCGGCAGAATGGAACGGTGCTTTCTATCCTTGAGCAGGTCATGTGTTTCCTGCCGGAAGGAAAGGTTGACAAACAGTCCGGTAATCACTAAATTACATTGTAAAAAAAATGATTTGTTGAGGAGTTTTTATATGAGGCGATTACCGATTGCTTCAGGAATCCTGTTTTTCATCATTTTCTCGACATCTCTTTTGGCCGGACAGGCCGGAAGGCCGCATTTCGGATTCTCGGCCGGCCTCGGTCTGCCGAAGATACCCCTTTCTCAATTCAGGACGCCTGTTTCGTTTCTGGCAAGCGGGATGGTTTATATGCCTGTCTACGCCAGAATGGGCATACAAATGGACGGGAATGCGCTGACCACGGTGAGCATGGGGACGGTCAACAGGGCGGAGGATGATTTTAAATTTGATCTGATCTGGGCCTCGGCAAGCCTGACCTACCGGATGCGCGGATTGATGGAAAGCCGTGCCGCGTTGATGGCCGGCTTCGGTGTGTACCGTATCGACCGGCGGATCGACAGGCGAAACGATCGGCTCGATACGTCCGGTTTCACTCTCGGGATGTCCCAGTGGATGAAACCCGGCGGCAGGGGCGGGTATTTCGAGATACGCTGGCATCTGCTTTTCAAACCGGAAGACAATCCCCAGGTGCTGACGCTGACTTACGGGTTTCTCCTGTGAGTGATTCCGGCCGGCGTTCCCTGAAAGCATTCCGGAGGCGCATCACCTATTCCCATGCCTTTATTGCTTTCGTCTCGGGACTGGCCATGCTGCTGATCCGTGCCTATCTGCCGTGCCTCAGGGTCCGTAGGTTCTTTCATCCCGAATTTCTGAAACTGGACCGAGACCGTGTTTTTTACGGATTCTGGCACGGACGCCTTTTTTTGCTCGTGCCGGTTTTCGGTCCCTGGCATGTGACGATCATGACCGATCTGAGCTGGGCGGGTGAACTGCTCGCGCGAATCTTGATCCGTTTCGGCTATCATGTCGTGCGCGGATCGAGCAAGCGCGGGGGGGTCCAGGGCGTCATACACATGAAAAAAAAGGTCGAGACCGGTGTGGGCGGGGCGCTCGCACTCGACGGTCCCCGCGGTCCATATCGCCAATCCAAGCCGGGGATCCTCTTCCTCGCCGGGAAATTGGACTATCCCATCGTTCCCCTTGCCTTCGGTGCGAACCGCTACTGGACCCTCAGGACATGGGATCGGGTGGTCATTCCGAAACCTTTTTCGCGGTGCGTGGTCGGACTCGGAAGACCCATCCCGGCTAACCGGATCCGGCAGGGATTGGAGACCGAAGAGCTCGATCGTCTGATCGACGGCTGGACGGAAACTTGCGACCGGTCCGTGAGACACCGGCCATCCTGAAACGCCGTAAATGGGAGCCGTCCGGTTCAAAGGTAAGCGATCAGGAGTCCGAACTCCTAACTTATAACTCTTAACTTGTAACTTAAAAAAGTATTTATGGAAACCCGCCTACAGGTCCGTTCCTTCGATTCCCGGCTCTCGCCGGAAGAGTTCCGGGAGGTCCCGCGGAATCCCGTCTATCCCATCCTCGACAATCTCCGCAGCGCGTTCAATGTCGGTTCGGTGATCCGTACGGCGGATTGCATCCTCGCAGAAAAGATTTGTCTCTGCGGCTATACGGCCCACCCTCCACACAAAAAACTCGACAAAACGTCTCTGGGCGCCCTGCCTTATGTGCCGTGGGCGTATTACGAGACAACTTCCGAGGCGATTCGGGTGTATAAGGACCTGGGGGTTCCCGTCGTGGCGCTCGAGTTGACCAACCGAAGCCGGCTCATCTGGGAGTACCGGTTCCCCCTCCCGGTTGCGCTGGTTCTCGGCAATGAGGCGCTGGGCGTCTCACATGAGGCACTTGCCGTGGCCGACGACATCCTCGAGATCCCCATGCTGGGGTATAAGAATTCAATCAACGTGGCCGTAGCCTTCGGCATCGCGGCTTATGAAATTCAGCGTCAGCACTGGCAGCGGTTTGTGCCGCAGCTTGCGTCGAGGAAGGGGGAGGGGGAGAAATGAATGTGGCCAGGGCATTGCGACCCGCGCGTCGTGTGTGTGAGGCAACGGCAGAGTACGGGCCGAGCCGGAACGAGATTGTGCTTTATCGCGCACCGGATGGAACCGTCTCGCTCGACATCCGACTTGAACGTGATTCAATCTGGCTGACACAGAAGCAGATGGCAGAATTGTTCATCACGGAGCGAAGCGTCAGTATCAAGCGTCTACGCAATGTCTTCATAACCGGCGAGTTAAAGAAGGACTCAGTATGTGCATTTTTTTTGCACATACTGACGAAGACGGAAAAACCTACAATACAACCTTTTGTTATCTCGACGCCATCATTTCCGTCGGCTACCATGTCAATTCCAAGCGCGGCACGCAGTTTCGCATCTGGGTAACGCGCGTAGTTAGAAAGTATATCCTATAAAGGTTTACACTGTCAATGAACGGCGGCTGAAGGATCTCAGTCATCCCGTTTTGGTGATTGGGGAATCATAAAAGAATGATAATATAATCGACCAACCGAGGAGTGACAGATGAAATCCCATTTTGAAAAACACGTCCTGCGTCATCCTCCGTGGTATCCGATTTTAATCACCGCAACCCTTTTCTCGTTTTTGGGATGTCAACAATCCAGAAGGGAGAGCGCCATGCAGCAGGGAGAAGACCCGTATGTCAGACAAAGGCATGCGATGGTTTCAAAGCAGATCGCCGGCCGCGGGGTGAAGGATCCGCGTGTCCTGGCCGCGATGGAAAAGGTGCCGCGACATCTCTTCGTTCCCGACAACATCAGGTCGCACGCCTATGAGGACAGCCCCCTGCCGATCGGATACAATCAGACCATATCCCAGCCTTACATCGTGGCGTACATGACGGAGCAGCTTGTCCTGGAGGGCGACGAACGTGTTCTCGAGGTCGGTACGGGGAGCGGTTATCAGGCCGCCGTGCTGGCCGAACTGGTCCCTGAGGTGTATACGATCGAGATCATCGAACCCCTGTCGGTCACGGCACGGGAACAGATCGAGAAGGCGGGATTTGAGAACGTCCACTTCCGGGTCGGCGACGGATACCTGGGATGGCCGGAAGCCGCGCCGTTCGATGCGATCATGATCACGGCCGCTCCCAGGCAGATACCGGAAACGCTCATCGGCCAGCTCCGGGTTGGTGGAAGGATGATTGTTCCCGTCGGACAATGGCATCAGGAACTCCTCCTTATCACCAAAAAAGAAAAAGACTATTCCGTGAAGAAGCTCCTGCCCGTACGTTTCGTTCCCATGGTCCGATCCCGGTCTGATGAATGAAACGACCGGCTTATCGTTTCAAGGCCGTTGTCCATATTCCCGATATCCCGGTCACGAACCGGGATATCTTCCGGAGATGAAACATTATCGAGAAAATCCTGTAAAATATAATGGACTTATCAAAAAACTCTTAATCGAAGAAAGATCGGAAAAAATGTCGCCTGCCGAAGGAAGAAAGTGGAGAAAGTCGGATTCGAACCGGATCATCGCCGGCGTCTGCGGGGGGCTGGCTGAGTATTTCAAGATCGATGCCACCGTTGTCCGTATTCTGTGGTTGGTTTCCATTTTTCTGAACGGCCTGGGTCTGCTCGCCTATCTGGTGGCGCTGGTGGTTTTGCCGGCCGCTTCGGATGATCCGGCGTCACGTGAAGGAGGCAGGAAATCCGGTTCCGGAGGCTGGCTTATTCTCGGTGTTCTGCTTATCCTCTTGGGTCTTTTCTGGGGGGTGCATAACTGGGGATGGTACGCCGGGTTCCCCTGCCCGGGATTTACCCATTGGGGGAGGCAGGACTTCTGGCCGGTATTGCTGGTTGTCCTCGGTATTCTCTATCTGGTGCATGTCCTCAAGGATTCGAAGGCCGGCGGCGGATCCGGCGGATCGTCCGGATCGACCAATACATCACGTTGGCCGTTTCATCGCACGACAGATGACCGGGTGATCGGCGGGGTCTGCGGCGGACTGGCCCGGCATGTCCGCATCGATCCCACCCTGGTACGAATCGGAACCGTTGTTTTCGTACTGATGACGGGCGTCGTATTCGGCGTTTTGCTTTATGCGGCGGCCCTCGTCCTGATACCCGAAGAAAAGAAGGCATGACCAGATGAAAAGATCTGGATTGGTTCCATGAAAGAAGAAAAACGTTCCATCATCCCCGGTGTCCTGCTCGTTTTGGCCGGTTTATGGTTGTTGTCACGCGATGTGATTCAACAACACGGTATCTGGGAACGCATTTATCCGCTTGTTATTCTGGTTTTTGCCGGATTTTACTTAATCGACTGGGTCCGCAGGAAAAAGGAGGACACCTTTTTCTGGGCTGTTTTCTTTCTGCTTACCGGCCTTTTCTATTTGTTGCGGAATTATGATTTAATTCCCTACCTCTATATCGAGGAGTACTGGCCGGTTTTTTTCCTTTTCTGGGGACTGGGTTATCTGGTACGTTTTTTTCTCCGTCCCGCCGAATGGAACATCCTGATTCCCGCCATCCTCTTCCTCTTTATGGGGGCCTTCTTTTTTTTACATGCGGCGGGTGGTGTTCTTGATTTTCCCGATATTGAGATCGAGAAATACTGGCCCGCCGGTCTTATCGTCATCGGATGCGGGTTGTTGATCAGTGCATTATTCAAATCTTTAAAAAACAATTCTGACCAGGGGCAGATTCGATCCTGAACCCGCATTGTCACATATGTTAAATTAAATTCATATTTTTCTCCTTGACATTCCGCCTGAAATCATCTAAAATCAAGTTGGTATTAAAGATTCACTCCATTTGACCAGTTTCTCTATCGACAGTAAACCGGGAGCGTAAGCGGGTTGTCGATTTTCTTTAAAAAAGGAAAAGATGCATCATTTGAAAAGGACCAGTCCCTTTCTTTCATTGCGTGGGGTGTGGGACAGGATTTCTATGCGGATGCCGTTCATCCCGAACAGCGCACCCAGAAACTGCTCTCGGAGATACAGCGGCGTACTTTGGCCGATCAGGCACTGATTGCCGGTTCGAATTTCGACACTGAAACGCTCGAAATCCTGTATTGTGCCCCTCCCAAAGAACCTTCGCTTATCCAGCCGGATGTCATCCGGCTTTTGCTTGAGAAGGTATTCGTCGAAAATAAAATCCTCGATCTGAACGAATTCGCGGATATCGATCCGGTCGTACGGTATCTGAAGGACAGTCAGGTTTCCTCGATTCTGATCTGCCCTCTCAATATCCACGAAAAAACCATCGAGGCGTTGATTGTCGTCAATTATTATGAGGGTCATGATAACCGGATGCAGGAGTTCATCCAATTCGTCTCCGCCACATTGGCCGTTTCGCTGCAGAACACGGGGCTCTATGCCATCCTCCATGACAAGGAAGAGGAAATTTCCGACTGGTCCGAACAGGTTGGCCAACGGATCGAGACCGACGCCAAACAATTTCTTGAAAAGGAATTTCAGTATTACAATCTGTTTGAAGAAGCCCCCTATGGCATCATCGTCCATAGCATCGAAGGGCGTATTCTTGAGGCCAACCAGGCCGCCCGTCAGATTCTCGGGTATGACAAAAAAGGCCTTTTAGAGAAGAAATGGTCGGATCTCGTCGAAGAAGACCTGGATGTCCGGCTGAATACTTTCTTTGCGGATATTTTGCGTACCCAGAAAGCCGGCACCCTCGAAATTTCGTTCATAAAAAAAGACGGAACACAGTTCTGGGCGGATCTCTGTTCTCAGCGGGTCAGGCTTCACGGAAAGATCGCCCTCGAGACCTTTATCCGGGATATCTCTCAGCAAAAGGTGCGAGAGGCGGAATTGCAGGACAAGCAAAATAAATATGAGGTTTTCGTCGAGTCGTCTCTGGTCGGTGCGTATGTGATCCAGAATGGACGCATCCATTTCACCAATGAGAAATTCGAAGAATTATGCGGATTTCCGAAAAAAGAACTCTTTGACAGTGAGTTTATTCAACTGATCGCCCCGGAAGACCGGAGCATGGTTTTGAGTCGCGAGATGCGCAGGGAGAAGGGTGATAGTGTTCCCGATCAATATGAAATCCGTTTTCTTAAAAAAGATGAGGAACGCTGGTGGGGCGAAGTGCGTTGCCGGAGGATCGAAGTGGATGGCAACCCGGCTATACTCGGTAATGTGATCGATGTCACCCAGCGAAAACGCCTCGAAGTTCAGCTTCTTGAAAGCCAGAAAATGGAATCCATCGGCACGCTCGCCGGTGGCATCGCCCATGATTTTAATAACCTCCTCGGCGGTATCCTGGGATATGCATCGCTGTTGATGAGTGATATGCCCAAAGATCACATCTATTTTGAAGACATCCATACTATCGCAGAAACCGCCAAAAAGGCAGCGGACCTTACCAACCGGCTCCTGGCCTTTGCGCGGGGCGGCAAATATCAGGTGACAGCGATCGACAGCAACCGAATTGTGGATGATGTGGTGGCCATTCTTTCCAGAACCGTCGACCGTTCAATCGCCATAGAAACCCATCTGGTAAAGAACTTATGGCATATCAAGGGGGATTCCCAGCAGATTCATCAGGCGTTTCTCAATATTTGTCTCAATGCGATCGAGGCCATGCCGGGCGGTGGAAAACTGATGATATCCACGGCGAACGTTATCCTGGACGAAGCGTTCGCACAGGCACAGATGGGGGGCAGTCCCGGTGATTACGTGCGGATTACCGTAAGCGACACCGGCATCGGCATGGACGAGAAAACCAGACGTCGGATTTTCGAACCCTTCTTTACCACCAAACCCGCCCAGGCGGCCAAAGGCCTCGGACTCGCCATGGTTTACGGCATTGTGAAAAATCATGAGGGCGCAGTTCTTGTAGACAGCGTGCTGGGGAGCGGCAGTAAATTTACACTCTATTTTCCGAAATATACGGAGGAGGAGAGTCCGGAGCCTGAATCCGGTGAACCGGTTCTTTCTGCCAAAAAGGGGACAGTGCTGCTCGTCGACGATGAAGCGGTCATTCGCCGTGTGGCCAAACGGATGCTCGAGAGAGGGAACTATGAGGTGATTTCGGCCAAGGACGGCCAGGAGGCGCTGGCGATTTATGAAGAAAGACAAAAAGATATTCATCTGGTGCTGATCGACCTGATCATGCCGGGAATGAACGGGACCGAAACGGTTGAAAAGCTGAAGAAGATCAATCCCGATATCAAAGTCATTTATACCAGCGGATACGGTCTCGGCGATCATCCCGAACTGCAACATCACAATGTGGACATGTTTATCCAGAAACCGTTTCAGACTGAAATCCTGATCGAGAAAGTCGCGCAGCTGCTTTCCTGATCCTCCGATCCCATCCGGTGCCTGCAATTTCGTCCAAAAAAAATAAAAACAAAACAGTTCTCAATTTGGAACAAGGTTTGCTTTTCGGTTAAGAGATCATGGATTCTCTGACTGTTAATGTGTTTTGATAAAGACGGCGGTGTTCAGCAGGATGCTATCCGGAAACTTTGTCTATGCAGATAAGTCCAGATAAAACAGAAATCTCGGATGGTCTTCTCTCCGAGCGGCTACTCGAAGAACTCTATTCGAAGGCAGATATCCTGTATTTTCTGCTGGACGATCAATTCCAGATTGTTTCATGCAATGTCACGGCACAGGAAAAAATGGGCCATGACAAAAAACAACTGGCCGGAAAAAAATTCCTCGATCTGGTTCCGAAAATCGATCAGGCCGATTTTGAGAAAAAACTCCAGATATGTGCGACCAAAGGTTATCTGCGACATTTCATCGCCTCGCTGCGCGACCATCACAACAAATCGATCGATGTCGGCGTCAACGGGTTGTTGATCGTTTCAGAGGATGGCGGTCAGTCACATTTACGGCTTTTTATCAAGGATATTTCGGAGCAGGTACGCAATGCACGACAGCGTCTCCTCTCCACCCAGATTCTGCAATATCTGACTCAAAAGCCAAAAGAGAAAGATGCCATTCGTTATCTGCTTCGTGAAATCTGGGAAAGCCGCCTCTCGACCGGTCTCGGAATCTTTCTTGAGGATTCCTTCGGCAAGAAATTTTCTCTCGGCACATGGGGGAATCTCGGATCCAGTTCCGAGAATACGTTTTCCGAACAACCCGCATGGAATCCCCGTAAATGGACGCGGGTCCGGGATGCGGTCAGGGATATTTTTTCTGTCCGGTGGACGGATCACGGCAGTTTCTGGGTCGATTCCCTGTCCGATGTGGTTCTTGAGCTGGAAAATTTTCCGGAAAAGGATAATCTGCTCGCGTTGTCCGATTATGAATCCCTGGCCATCTTCCCCCTCAACACGAAGACCTATTCAGGCTATCTCGTTCTGACGCACACAGCCTATGGGCGCTGGGATCGTGAGGATGTCGAGTTCTTTGAGTCGCTGATTACATCCCTGTTGCTGCTCGAATCCGAAACTCCCATTGACGACGTAGCCTTTTCTGCACCCCAACCGACTGCGTTCCTCCAACAGATACCGTTTATCGGGGTGCTGTATATTCAGAAAGGCCGGATCCGGTTTGCCAACCCCTGGATGCATGAAGTCCTCGGTTTTTCGGAGGAAGAATTCCTCGATAAACCGGTTCTGGATATCGTGGAACCGGCTTATCATGAAGTTGCCGAGAATCTGACGGTTGAGATCCGGTCTGAAGCGCATCATTCCCGGTGTTGGGAAATCGGATTCAGGGACAGCGAGGGCAAATCCCGGCTGACGGACTGTGTTGTCGCGCCCTGCGAGAAGGACGGATCTCAAATCTGGTACCTCAACGCCAGGGAATCCGTTCAAAAAGACGAGGAAGACGAATCCGTCAAGGCCAGGAAACTGGAATCTCTCGGCACCCTGACAGACGGTATCGTGCATGATTTTAACAATGTACTGTCGAATCTAATGGGCTACAGTTCACTTTTAAGCGAAGAGGTTCCCAAAGACAGTCCTTATTACGAGGATGTTCAGGAGATCGCCAAAACAAGCGAAAAGGCCTCCCAACTCACCAGCCGTTTGCTTTCATTCACCCAGGACAAACCCCATGTCGTCAAGGATCTGAATATAAACGGCCTTATTACCGAGGTGGCCGGGGTTCTCTCGCGGACGATCGAAAAAAACATCACGATCCAGGCTGAACTCGACGATCAACTCAAATGCATCGAGGGAGACGCCGGCCAGATTCAGCAGGCTTTTCTTCAGGTGGCATTCAACGCACGAGATGCCATGCCGATGGGAGGGAAACTGCGTTTTCAAACCCGCAACATGAGTCTCAGTGAAAATGCGGCCAAACATCAGAACGGTGCGAAATCCGGAGAATACGTCCAGATTATTATCAGTGATACGGGACAGGGGATGAACGCCAAGATCAGGGAGCAGGTTTTCAACGCCCAGTTCTCCACCAAAAACCAATCGGGACGTGGATATGGATTGACCCTTGTCCAGGATGTCGTCCAGAAGCATCAGGGATTTATATCGGTCTTCAGCGATATGACAAAAGGCACCATTTTTAAAATCCATTTCCCGGCCGCCGAGAAGACTGTGAGGGAAATCTCGAACCCCGTTCCTTATTCGCATGCTCACACACGCGAGACCATCCTTCTTATAGAAGATCAAACGAAATTCCGTGAGAGTGCCATTAAGATGCTGAGTCATTACGGATACAAGGTGATCGGCGCAGAGAATCCGAATGAGGCCATGGCGATCTACAAAAAATACATAAACCGAATCGATGTGGTCATTCTCCAGATGATTTCACCGGGTGTGGAGGTTCAGAAAATACTGGCCGCGCTTAAGAAAATCAACCCGGCGGTCCGTATTATCGCTTCAGCCAATCCGGGCGAAGATGCGTTAATAGATCCGCGTCTCCGAAAATATTTTGCAGGTTTTGTCCAGAAGCCTTTCGACCAACGCCTGCTTCTCCGCGAGATTCAGGGTGTCATGAACGCCTGATCCCTGAAAAGCATCTCATTTTCTCTCTTTTCGCAACAATCATGACAACCCGGATGCTTGTCTTTCAGATCCGATGGCTTAAATCTTTTCATTTGTCCAGATTTATCTTGACAATCATCCCTGAAGGTTGTATTATTTTTATTCTGCGGGGAATGACTCTGAAAAAAATCATTTTTTGTGTAGGGAAAATGCTATGGCTGAAAAAGTGATGATCATGGACACCACATTGCGTGACGGTGAACAAATGCGCAATGTCAGTTATTCATCCGAAGAAAAACTCAGTGTCGCACGGATATTGCTCGATGAAGTCAGGGTATATCGCATCGAGATCGCCAGCGCCCGCGTCAGTGAGGGAGAACAAAAAGCCGCCCAAAAAGTGCTTCAGTGGTCCAAATCGGCCGGTTATCTCGACCGGGTCGAGATCCTCGGTTTTACGGATCATACGAAATCGGTCGATTGGATCGGCGGCATCGGCGGCAAGGTAATCAACCTGCTCGCGAAGGGCGACAGGCAGCATGCCGAAACCCAGCTTGGAAAAACCAAGGAAGAACATGTGGCGGATATCCTGAAGACGATCTCCTATGCGTCCGATCAGGGATTTATCTGCAATATCTACCTCGAAGCCTGGTCACATGGTATGATCCGATCGCGGGATTATGTCTATTATCTGATCGATGCGATCAAAGACACCCCCATTGTCCGATATATGCTCCCGGATACGCTCGGTATCCTGTCGCCGAGCCAGGTGGCCCAATTCACCCGGGATATGATCGACCGGTACGGTGACATCGGGTTTGATTTTCACGCCCATGATGATTACGGAGTCTCCGTAGCCAATACGCTCACCGCCGTGGAGAACGGTATCCGCTGCGTGCACACGACCATCAACGGCATGGGTGAGCGGGCCGGCAATGCGCCTCTGGATGAGGTCGTGGTCGGCATCCATGATTTTCTGAAAATGGAAACAGATGTCGATGAGAAACAACTTTACCATGCCAGTCAAACCGTATCGATTTATTCGAGCTGCCGTATCGCATTCAACAAGCCGATTTCCGGTCCCAATGTGTTTACACAGACGGCCGGTATTCACGCCGACGGCGATAAAAAAGGGAACCTTTACTCGAGCCAGTTGCACCCCGATCGGTTTGACCGGGCCTATGAATACGCCTTGGGTAAATTGAGCGGAAAATCCAGCCTGGATTACAACCTCGATAAGATGGGCATCACACTCAGTTCCGCACAGAAAAAGAAAGTGCTTGAGCGTGTGATTCTGCTCGGAGACCGCAAGGAATCCATCACCGAGGCGGATCTGCCTTATATCATCTCGGATGTGCTTGAGACGCCGCAGGACAAGACGTTCGAATTCCTTTCATCCGTAATCGTGACCAGCATCGGGTTGAGGGCCGTGGCCGCGGTCAAATTGCGGTACCAGAATCCGGATACGCAAAAAACCGAGGAATGGGAAGAGAATGCCAGCGGCGACGGCGGCTATGATGCCTTTATGAACGCCATCCGGTCGATCGCAGGCAAGATCCGGATCGAACTCCCGCGGCTGGCCGATTATACGGTTTCCATCCCGCCCGGTGGAAAAACCGATGCGCTGGTTCAGTGCGCCATCATCTGGGAATTGGATGAACGGCGTTTTGTGACGCGTGGGTTGAATTCGGATCAGGTCCTGGCCGCCGCCGAAGCCACTGAGAAGATGCTGAATTTAATTACGTTACCCCACCGTTCTAAACAGAAGGCCGAGCCATAGGATAGAAGGGTACGATCGGTGCCCGGCATCCTATTCCGCTAGGCAAAAAATTCTTGATTCTTGCGTCCAATTGTTTATATTGGTTAAACATTCAATCCGGCGGGTCGATCGATGGATATTTTTGAAGGCAGACAGGCTATTCGTGAACGGCTGTTGTCTGATGCCACCCATCGCATGAAAAATATCATGGGTGGGATCAGCGGTTTTGCGGCTTTGATTTTAAAAGATTTAGACGAAGGATCGCATCATTATCCTTTGGTCGAACGGATTCAGGAAAATGTCATTCGCCTCGATCAGTTCCTCCTGGATGTCATGACTTTGGTTCGGGAACGGACAATGTATTCCGAGACCATCGATCTGCCGAGTACAGTCAGGGACGTGTGTGTGAATCATTATGCGGATCCGGCCGACGACAACCCTGACTATCCCTTCAAGATCGAATCATCTCCATCGAGAATTCCGTTCAGGGCCGATCCGTTACTCATACGAAACGGATTATATCATGCGCTTCAGATTGTGGATGCGCTTTCGAGTAAAATCGAAACACTTCGGATCGAATCCGATGACGCGGCCGTGTCATTGCGTTATATCTTTGTCTGTGACAAATCCCTCAATGCCTTAAAGGAAGATATTCTGGCCGGATTGGGCAGCATTGAATCCGTCGATATACAACTGTCTCTCGCAGTCTGTCTGAAATTGATGCGGATGCACCAAGGGGAAGTTCAGATCGACCATCTGGACGGAAAACGCTGGATTTTCCTTCTGCGGTTCAGTCTGAATGACAGATGAAACAGGACGGAGTTTTCCCGGTCATCTATCAATAACGGTACGAAGTCTGTATGGTGAACGGCAAAAGGCAGGTGCGGGCGCGCGGGATGCTCACTAAAAACCGTTTCATATGCAGATCAGGTTAGAAAGGAATCAGACGGTATGGGCGCCGAACAGAAACGCATACTTGTCGTCGATGATGAAGATGTGATCAGGGAGCTTCTTTTCGAGATGCTTCAACGCAAATCGTACACCGTGGAAACCGCACCCACGGGCAAGGCCGCATTGCAGATGGCCGAGGAGAAGGCTTACGACCTGATCGTGAGTGATATCCGGCTTCCCGATGTGAGCGGAATGAAGATTCTCGACCGGCTCAAGAAGAAACAGCCGGATTTGGGCATCATTCTCATCACGGCGTACGGCTCGATCAAGAACGCGGTGCGCGCCATGAAACAGGGGGCGTTCGATTATATCACAAAGCCCTTTGATCTGGATGAAATCGAATTGGTCATCGATAAGTATTTTGAATATCAGAATCTGGTCGTCGAGAACCAGTATCTCCGCTCGGAACTCGACAGGAAGTTCAGCTTCGAGAACATCGTCGGCGCCAGCGACCCCATGCAGCGTGTCTTCGATTCCATCCGCATGGTGGCCAGAAGCAGGGCCACGGTGCTGATTCAGGGATCCAGCGGCACAGGCAAAGAACTGGTGGCACGGGCGATTCATTACAACAGCGACCGCAAACACCGGGCTTTCATCACGACCAACTGCGCCGCGCTTCCCGAAGGACTGGTCGAAAGTGAACTGTTCGGCCATGAGAAAGGCGCATTCACCGGTGCCTATAGAACAAACATCGGGCGCTTCGAAATGGCCGACGGCGGCACCATTCTGCTCGACGAAGTCAGCGAAATCAGTCTGCCGCTTCAGGCCAAATTGCTCCGGGTCATCCAGGAGCGGGAAATCGAGAGAGTCGGAGGCGGGAAGCTCATTCCGGTGGACGTGCGAATCATAGCGACCACCAACCGCAACCTGAAAGAGGAGGTCGAGAAAGATAACTTCCGTGCCGATCTCTTTTATCGGCTCAATGTGGTGCCGATCTATTTACCCCCGTTGTCCGAGAGACGCGAGGATATTCCCCTTCTGATCAAGTATTTCGTTCATAAATTTGCCGCAGAGAACGGGAGTCCCCTTAAATCCGTCTGCGAAGAGGCCATGCACATGTTGACCGAGAGAGATTGGCCCGGCAATGTCCGCGAAGTCGAGAACGCGGTGGAGAGAGCCGTGGTCATGAGCGGGCCGGACGTCAATAACCTTGAATCCAAACATTTCTTTTTCTCGGATCAGTCCGAAGCCGCTTCTTCGTTTAAAATGGAGACCGGCCAGATGACGCTGCATGATATGGAGAAAAACCTGATTCTCAAGACACTGAGAGAGAACGCGGATAATCGGACCAAAACGGCCGAGATTCTCGGAATCAGCGTACGTACGCTCCGCAATAAATTGAACGAGTACCGGGCCGACGGTATCACGGTTTAGCCTGAATCATCCCTTTCCTGAGGGATCTGGTGGAATTGAAAACCGAAGTTTGTGAATAGATGAGGGATTGGATCGGGACTGAACCGTAACCGACTGTGGACTGTGCTTTTCCGGTTAATCAGGAAAAGGCAGGCCGAACAAAGCCGTATTTTTCACAATAAACCACGTTTCAAATTATAAACACACTGCACAGATCGGCAATTCTCTCCTGATCAATGGAAAGAAACCTTATCAGTGTTTTCTGATTCTGAATCAGCTTCCATTTGATTATCAAAGCATAACCAATTGTATATTCAGAGATTATATCAACCGTATACTCCATGGCATGGATGTTGCTTTTTGTCCGGTGTGTGAGATGTGTAAATGGTTAGAATTTTCGGCCAAAGGAAATTATCGTGGAACCGGTCAAACATGTGCTGTTTGTCGATGATGAAGAGGAAGTCCTGAAAATCCTTGTGGATTATTTTTCGGATACCGGGTATGCGTTGCATGTGGCCACCGGGGCCGAAGATGCGCTCAGGATCATCGGAGAAACGCCGATCGATCTGGTTTTTTCCGATCTCCGGCTCAAGGACGGCCTCGGAACGGATTTGCTGAACACGGTTAAGAAGACATACCCGGGGGCTCTCCGTGTCCTCACATCCGGGTATCTGGATATTCGCTTCGGAAAAATTCAGGAAGACCAGGTGGACGGTACCCTGTATCTATCCAAGCCCTGGAACCTGGCAACGCTGAAGACCCTTATCGCCCAGCGGATTGGATGAACACGTGGCTCAGAAGAAGAAAATCGTTTTTATCGACAACAAATCGGCATATCGGAAGATCGCGAAAGAGGCATTTCAATCGACACCCTATGAATGTGTGATATGCAAGACGGGGCAGGACGGATTGAATACGATCGCCTCCGTGCATCCCGATCTGGTGGTTGTCGAGGCTTTTCCTCCCGACATGTCCGGGGAAGAGATCTATCTGCAGTTTCTCTCCAATCCGGAATACCGCAACCTGAGGAAAATCCCGTTTATCGTCCTGACCGAGAATGGACATGTGGACCGGTCCCGGCTCTACGGCATGGGGTTCAGCGCCTGTATGAGAAAGCCGTTTAAAGCCAGAGAACTGATCGAGTTTGTCGAGGATGCCCTGGTCTCCCATCAAATCAAAATGGAAGAGATGTATTGCTGGGAAACCATCCGCGAGGCCAAGGATTTTCTGGAACGCGTCGTTGAGACTTCTCTCGATGCCATCGTGACGACGGACAACGGCGGTATCATTACCTATTGCAACCGTGCCTGCGAAGAAATGCTTGGTTACAGCTTTCAGGAATTGATCGGCAAACGTGTCAGTCAGTTTCTGGTTTGCGGCGCCTCGGAGCTCCTAAAAATCAGCGCCTATCTGCGCAAACGCAATCAACTTCAGAATTATAAGACCGTGATCATCGGGAACAGAAATCAGAAGGTCTCCATCAATCTTTCCCTCTCGACGATGCGTGATTCCGAGGGAAAAGTCATGGGCGCCCTGGGGATCGCGAAAGAGACCGGGGGTGAAAAATTTGCCGAATATGATTCCCTGGCTTCGGGCCGTCTCGCGACCGTAGTCGAAACCGCCGTAGCCGTCAATCACGCGGTGAACAATCCGCTGGTGCCGATACTCGGGAATGCCCAGTTCTTGCTCCAGGACGACAGGCTGATGGACGAGGACATCCGCCGCCGGCTCCGCGTGATCGTCAAGAATGCGTTGCGGATCCGTGATATCACACAGAAGTTGGCCAGCATATCCCATCCCGTGACCAAGGAATATCTCAAGGGCACCCGGATGCTGGACATCGACGCATCGACCTGAACCATCCCTATAAAATAACTGTATTTTATCCCCCTTTTTTCTTGCATTTTATGGGTACTTTCAGTAAGTTTTATCTCTGGAATTCTGTTTGACTTTGAGGAAAAGAATTTGAAGGGCAGAGTAATCCTGGTTGTTTTTTATTTCCTGATTTCGGGAAATACGGTAACCGGTCTGACGGTGGGGAAATACGCGGGAGATTTCATGGCTGTGGGTGTCGGCGCCAGGGCGCTCGCCCTCGGAGGCGCTTTCACGGCCGTTGCAGATGATATTTCCGCAGGATACTGGAACCCGGCCGGTCTGTCGCGGCTTTCTCATGTCCAGGTGATGATGATGCACGCCGAACGGTTTGGGGGGATTGTGAATTGGGATTTCATGGGAGTCGGGCTGCCGCTCCGGGGCGAATCCGCGGTTGCCCTTGGCCTGTATCGGCTCGGGATCGACGGGATCCCCCTGACCCGGTTAAGGGATCCAAAACGGGAAATGGGCGATATCTATTTCGACGAATCCGGGAGGCGGCTTCAAAATGTGCCTTATGCCTATAAATACACCAGTCCCAATGATCTGGCACTTGTCGGTTCCTACAGCTCAAAGTTGGATGACAAGATACGGATCGGATTGAACGCCAGGCTGATTCGTCGCTCGGCGGATGTCTATGAAGCATGGGGAATGGGTTTCGACGCCGGTATCCTTGTTCATCTTGAAAACCGATGGCAAGTCGGAGCCATGATTCGGGACGCCACCGGTACGCTGCTGGCCTGGAACGGAGGACGGAAAGAATGGATTCTGCCCAGATTGCAGGTGGGTGTCGGTTATCCGTTCCAGGCCCGTTCGTTCTCCTTTCTCCCCATACTCGATGTGGCCATCCATTTCGACAATACCGTGCAAACCACGTTCAAGATGGGACGGGTAAGCATGGAGATCATGGGAGGCCTTGAAATCTGTTACCAGAACCGAATCGCTTTGCGGTTCGGTTCAAACCGCGGTGCTTTGACGGCCGGTACCGGTTTCCGGATCGCTTTCTTTTCTGTGGATTATGGTTTTCAGACCCATTCGGAACTCGGACTCACACACCGTGTCTCGCTCACGATAACGGATATTCGGGATAAGCTCAGTCAAAACCGTTAATTATTTCGTCATTTTTTATTTTCATATTGATTCTCCGGTTTTATTTTTGTAAAATACACATTCTCAGGTGGTTATCATTATTTATGAGTACAGGATGAAACAAATCACTGTCCGAAGCATGACAGGGTTGGGTGTGGCTGAAGTCCAGGAAAACGGCGTGACCGTCACGGTTGAAATCCGTGCGGTCAACAACCGGTTTCTCGAGATTTCGACGCGGCTGCCCCAGTCCGCCTCCCGGCACGAACAGGAACTGCGCGAATACGTACGTTCCCGGATCGAACGGGGGAAATTATATATCACGATCACGGTACAGCATGAGAACGGCAATCCGTTTGCATTGCGCGTCATGCCGGACAAAGCGAGGTCGATCCGGCATCTTTTAATGGAACTCAAGAAAGAGGCAGGCATCGAAGAATCCCTGACGCTTGATCATTTCCTGAAATTCTCTGAAATCTTTGAACCTGCAGAAAACGGAAGGTCTGATAAAAGCCTGTGGCCGCAAATTTTACAGGCTCTCGATCAGGCTCTGGGAAACCTCGATATCATACGTCTGAAAGAGGGCACTTGTCTGACTGAAGACCTGATTCACAGAATCGGGAAACTTGAGGAGAAAATCGAAGCCGTGGAACGGATCGCATCCGCGAATCTTCACGAAAAACATCAAAGAACAGTCGAACAGATCGGAACCCTGATCGGACAGTATTCGTTGAATGAAGACCGCCTGTACACGGAAATCGCCATCCTTTCGGACCGGCTCGACATCACGGAAGAGTGTGTCCGTCTCAAAAGTCATGGCCGGCTTTTTCTCGATTCGCTGCGATCCGGAAAGTCTGTGGGGAAAAAACTCACATTTTTACTCCAGGAAATGAACCGGGAGGTTAATACCATCAGTTCCAAGGCGGCCAGTTTGGAGATCAGCCATCTGGTCGTAGACATGAAAGAAGAAATCGAGAGAATGCGGGAACAGGTTCAGAATCTGGAGTGAAAAACTGCATCGTCATCGGGGAAAATGCGTTGTGTTTTCCGCGCCGTCGGGCGGGGGGAAAAGTACGGTGATCGGCGCGCTTTGCGAGATGGATCAGAGTCTCGAATATTCCGTCTCGGTAACAACACGCAGTCCCAGATCTGGAGAACAGGAAGGGATCGATTATTATTATCTCTCAAAAGATGCGTTTAAAAAGAAGATTCTTGAGGATGCGTTTTTGGAATGGGCCGAAGTGCATGGTGAATTTTACGGTACGCTTCGGAATGAAATAGAACGACGGATGTCTCAGGGGAAAATTATCCTTCTTGATATCGATGTGCAGGGAGGGCTTGCCGTGAAAAGAAGCATCCCCGAGGCATTGTTGATTTTTCTCTATCCTCCTTCCTGGGAGGTGCTCGAATCGCGGCTGAGAAATCGTGGAACGGAGACGATGGAAACCCTGCGCACCCGGCTCGAAGCGGCCAGACGGGAAACAGAAGTGGGAAGACAATATGATTTTCATGTAATTAACCAGGATATCAAAGAGACCGTACTCGACGTATTCACCATTATCAACAAGGGTTAACAGATCGGAGGATCTATGGATAAAATCGCCCTGGAAGATTTATTGAAAGAGACAGACAATTTATATGAGACCGTGGTGGCCATGTCCAAACGGGCAAGACAGGTGAACGATGAACAGAAAAAAATTATCGATAAAGAGAGAGAAAACCTGCCTGTGCCTGAAACACGTGAGAGTGAAGATCTTGATGATGTTGAAATCGACCGTGAAGCACTGGCCCGGGAATATACAAAATATCCGAAACCGACTTTTGTGGCCATGAACGAGATGAAAGAGAAGCAGATTCTCTGGGATTTTCCGGAAGAGGTTTGATCCGGCATATTCATATGGTCGGGCCGGGAAATCAATCAACCGGATTATTCAGAGTGGCAGGTGGATGAATCAGCGGTTCAAAGACAAACGGATACTGCTCGGCGTGACCGGCAGCATAGCGGCTTACAAGGCATGTCTCGTACTCAGACTGCTACAGGAGGAAGGGGCTGAGGTCCGTGTCGTGATGACGCGTGCGGCCCGTGAATTCATTGCCCCCCTGACCTTCGAGACGCTGACGGGGGAAGAGGTGGTCGAGGGACTCTTTTCCGCACGGCGTATCGAGCGGACCCGGCATATCCGCCTGGCCGAATGGGCGGACGGGATTCTGATCTGTCCGGCCACGGCGAATCTGATCGCCAAGGTGGCTGCCGGCATCGCGGATGATTTCCTGAGCACGGTGATCTCGGCATCCCGGAGTCCCGTGATTTTTGCCCCGGCCATGGACCTCGAGATGGCCAGGAATCCGATTTATCAGTCCAATTGCAGGAAGCTGGCCGATCTGGACTATCGGTTCGTTGCATCCGGTGAGGGTTTTCTGGCGAGCGGTGCGACCGGTCCGGGCAGACTCGCCGATCCCGACCGGATCATCGACGGCGTGGCCACCGCGCTGTTGAAAGATTCCCGCTGGGCTGGCAAACGGGTCCTCATCACAGCCGGGCCGACACGCGAGCAGATCGACCCGGTCCGTTTCCTCAGCAACCGTTCCAGCGGAAAGATGGGGTATGCCCTCGCCGAAGCGGCCTTTCTCAGGGGCGCGGAGGTCACACTCGTGACGGGTCCAACTTTTCTCCGGGCGATGGAGGGTATTGCGGTCCACCGCATCGAAACCGCTTCGGAAATGGCCGGGCAGGTCGCATCGCTTTTCCCGGCATCGGACATGCTCATCATGGCGGCCGCCGTGGCGGATTATACACCGGCCGAACCGTCCGATCAGAAACTGAAAAAGGATGAAGCGAATTTGACGCTGTCTCTCAGCCGGACGGACGATATCCTGACCCGCGCCGCCGGGGATAAGGGAGGCCGGATCGTAGTAGGGTTTGCCCTCGAAACCCGGGATGGGGAGTTGCATGCCAGGGAAAAACTGAAAAAAAAGAATCTCGATCTCGTGTGCCTGAACAATCCGTTTGAGGAGGGCGCGGGATTCGAGACGGATACGAACCGGATTACCCTCTTTGCACGGGACGGGACCGAAAAATGCCTGGGTCTTCTATCCAAGAAAGACACGGCCGAACGCATCCTCGATGAGGTGGACCGCCTTTTGGCAGGAGGCGGATAATGCCGTCCTGTGAGACGCAGACCATGCTCGGACAGGCCCGACGCTATTTCACGCAGATGGCCGAGCTGTTCGGATCCGACCTGATCCTGACGGAACCGGATGTCCTGTCCCGTTTGAATGGATCCGGTGATCCTCAAGCGTTGTCCGCGTTCTGTGAATCCATCCGCACATGCCGGAAATGTCACCTCGCGAAGAGCCGGACCCGTTTCGTATTTGGAACCGGGAATCCCCGCGCCAGGCTGATGCTGGTCGGCGAGGCACCCGGGGAGGAGGAAGATCTCAGGGGAGAACCCTTTGTCGGCAAGGCCGGACAGCTTCTCGATAAGATTCTCGGCGCGATCGGATTCTCACGGGATGAGGTCTTTATCGCCAACATACTCAAATGCCGTCCTCCGAAGAACCGGGATCCCGAACAGGAGGAGATCCAAACCTGTTTGCCCCATCTTGAAAAGCAGATCGCGCTGATACAACCGGATATCATCGTTGCCCTGGGACGCATTGCGGCCCAGACCCTGCTCGGTTCCACGGACCCGCTGACAGAACTGCGCAGCCGTGTCCACCGTTATGCGGAGAGACCGCTTTTGGTGACCTATCATCCGGCCGCCCTGCTTCGCAATCCGGAATGGAAGCGGCCGACGTGGGAAGACGTCCAGAAACTCAGAAAACTTTACGATGAACTGGTTGGAGATAAACCCGGATGAAATCCGCGGAATCCAAACTGATACCGGCATCCCGAACGGGTGACGGGATTTTTGACCGCGTACCGCCCCAGGCGCTCGAGGCCGAACGGGCCGTACTGGGTTCCATTATGCTCGACAACGATTGCGTGGGCAAAGTGGTCGAAATGTTGTCGCCGGAATGTTTTTACCGGACGGCACATCAACATATTTTCCAGGCTGCTATTCATCTTTTCGAAAAAAACGAACCGGTTGATCTGATCACCCTGAGCAATGAGCTTAAACGGATTCAGGTTCTGGATGAGATCGGCGGCGCCTATTATCTGACCGAGTTGTCCGAATCCGTACCCTCTGCGGCCAATGTCGAATATCATGCCCGGATCATCTTTGCCAAATATCTGCTTCGCAGGTTGATCGTCGAATCGGCGCAGATCGCCCAAGCCTGTTATGAACCGGTCGAGGATGTTTTTAACCTGCTCGATCGTGCAGAGCAGAGTATTTTCGGCCTCGCAGAGAACCAAATGCGCAGCACGTTTCAGCATATCAATCCCCTCATGCACGGTGCCATGGAGAAAATCGCCGGTTATCATGAGCGCAAGAGTCTGATCACGGGCGTCACCACCGGATTCACAAAACTCGACGAACTGACCTCCGGATTTCAGAACGGTGAACTTATCATCGTCGCCGGTCGTCCCTCAATGGGCAAGACCGCGTTTTGTCTGAATATGGCCCGGAACGCCGCGGTTCTCGGCAAGACGCCGGTCGGCATCTTCAGCCTCGAAATGGCGCGTGATCAGCTGGCCCTGCGACTGCTTTGCGCCGAGGCCCGCGTGGATGCCCATGCCGTCAGGACGGGGACGCTTTCCGACCACGACTGGCCGAAACTCAGTACCTGTGTGGGTACATTGGCCGAGTCTCCCATCTATATCGACGACACGCCCGGGATGGGCGTGCTCGAAATGCGGGCCAAGGCCAGGCGCCTCAAAAAAGAAAAAGACCTCGGCATGCTGATCATCGATTATCTTCAGCTCATGCAGGGTCCGAGAGGCGCCGAAAGCCGTCAACAGGAAATTTCGACGATTTCGCGTTCTCTCAAGGCGCTTGCCAAAGAACTGGCTGTTCCCGTGGTCGCCCTCTCTCAGCTCTCGCGCGCCGTTGAAGTGCGCGGCGGAGACAAGCGGCCTATGCTCTCTGATCTGCGGGAATCCGGCGCAATCGAACAGGATGCAGACGTGGTGCTCTTTATTTACCGGCCTGAATTTTACGGCATCACGAAAGATGATGACGGCCATACGGTAGAAGGCCGTGCCGAAGTGATCATCGGGAAACAACGGAACGGACCGGTTGGAACCGTCCATCTGAGTTTCGTGAAGCAATGGGCAAAATTTGAGAATTATGCGGCCGAAGAAGCCGCTCCTTTCTGACCATGGAATCCGTCGTTAAAAAACAAAACAGAGAGATGCATCCTGTGCTCAAAAAACAACGGGATACGCTTCACGTCGTTCCGCTCGCACGGGTCCCCGAGGTACGCCGACATTATCGTCAGGTTTTTTACCGAATCCTGAAAAATGTCAAATCCTATGTCAAGAATCCGGATATCGACATGCTCAAACGGGCTTATAATTTCGCATATGGAGCCCATGAGAATCAGCTTCGCCGATCGGGCGTGCCATATATCGAACACTGCCTTGAGACCGTGAAGATACTTACCGAACTCAAAATGGATATGGTTACCCTGACGGCCGCCATGATCCATGACGCGGTCGAGGATACCGGGATTTCCATCGAGCAGGTGCGTGAGGAATTCGGCGACGTGGTCGCCCAACTCGTGGACGGCGTCACCAAAATCAGCGAACTGAAATACAACAGCCATATCGAACAGCAGGCGGACAATTTCAGGAAGATGATTTTCTCGATGTCCAGAGACCTGCGCGTGATCATGATCAAACTGGCCGACCGTCTCCACAACATGCGCACCATCGAATACCTGCCTTCCAGGAACGCCCGGCGGATCGCGCTCGAGACCCGTGATATTTATGCCTCATTGGCCCATCGTTTCGGGATCGCCCGGACGAAATGGGAACTGGAAGATCTTTCGCTAAAGACACTCGATCCCAAAGCGTTTTACGACATCGCCCGCAAGATTACAGATCGCAGGGAAGAACGGGAAGCGTATATTGAAAAAATGGCCATGCCCATCCGAAATGAGTTATCCAGACACGATATCGTTTGTCAGATCACGGGACGTCCCAAATCGATCTATTCGGTTTACCGGAAGATACAAAAAAGGAACAAACCCTTCGAGGAAATTTATGATCTCCTGGCGATTCGTGTGGTCGTGAGCAAGGTGGACGAATGTTATTTTACACTCGGTGTCGTTCACACACTATTCACTCCCGTACATGACCGGTTCAAGGATTATATCGCCACCCCCAAACTCAACATGTATCAATCGCTCCATACCACGGTGATCGGCCCCGAAGGGCGAATGGTCGAAATTCAGATACGCACCGAAGAGATGCACCGGGTGTCGGAGATCGGGATCGCGGCCCATTGGAAGTACAAGGAGGGCAAGCAATCGGACGACGAACTCGACCGGTACAGCGCCTGGCTTCGGGAGATGATCGATTTTCAGAAGGATACCGTCGATGCGGAAGAGTATATGGAAATACTCAGGACGGACCTCTTCCGGGCCGAAATATTTGTCTTTACGCCGAAAGGCGATTTACTGAAACTGCCGACCGGATCGACGCCGGTGGATTTTGCCTTTTCCGTGCATACGGATGTCGGTTTTCACTGCATCGGGGCCAAGGTCAACGGCCGCATTGTCCCCCTCGCCACGGAACTGAAGAATGGTGATGCTGTCGAAATTATCACATCTTCCAATCAGCGTCCGCATCAGGATTGGCTGAATTTTGTCAAGACCGCAAGGGCGAAGACCCGCATCCGGAAATGGCTTAAAGATGCACAGCAGCGCGAGGCGATCAAACTGGGGGAAGAAATCCTTGCGAAGAGCCTGAAACGTTATCGGATCCGGTCCACACAGAAAGAAATCCGCGATGCGGCTTCTCAGCTGGGCAGGGACAACCTCGAACAGCTGTATACCGATCTGGGACAGGGAAATATTTCCATCCAGAAGGTGATCGAGACGATCAGTCCCGAGAAGACGGACGAAGCAGTTTCCGTCCCAAAAGAGGACATATTCGACCGGTATATCACGCGGGCGAGGGGGTCGGCTAAAGGGGTGCGGGTTCAGGGAATGGATCAATTCCTGATCCGGTTTGCCAGATGCTGTCACCCGGTTCCCGGCGATTCCATTTCCGGTTTCATATCGAGAGGCCGCGGAATCGTCGTTCACAGAAAAGACTGTGCCAATGCCTTGAGACTGATGGAAATTCCCGAACGGGTCATCGAGGTTTCCTGGGATGTCGACAGCAAGAGCTCGTTCATCGTTCAGCTTCGTATCATCGCATCCGTGCGGAATGATTTCCTCAAAGATGTAGCCGAATCTCTTTCCCAGCTCGAAAGCAACATCGTCAAAATCGACATGAAGACTGAAAACTCTTTGATCACTGTTTTCCTGATTCTCGAAGTCAAGGATTTATCCCATCTCAATAAAATCACAAGAAGGCTTCATCGCCTGAAAGGTATTGTCTCGGTAACGCGTGACAGCGGATCGGGGAGTGAGAAAGAAGTGTAACTGTCCTGTCCCTTTTTTAAAGGAGGAATGATCAATGAATGACATGCTCACGGTAACCAAGAAAGATGTCGCGAAGCGGACGGCGAAACTGGTCGGTGAACGAATCTATACCACGGAGAAAATCGTGGACGGCGTTTTTACGGCGCTGCGTGAGTTCATGACGGACGCCGATCCCGAGGTGCGGATCGAAATCCGTGATTTCGGCGTCTTCGAGGTGAAAAAGACCAAACCCAAACCCAAGGCAAGGAATCCCAAGACGGGGGAAATCATTTATGTCCCGGCCCGCAGGAAGACCCATTTCAAGGCCGGGAAGATTTTGAAAGAAGTGTTGAAACAACCCATCAATAAGTAAGTGGGACGCGTACTCGGTTTAGATTACGGAAGACGGCGTGTCGGGGTTTCCGTGAGCGATCTTTTGGGCATCACGGCCCAGCCTTTGACGACATGGACGGGCTTGGGAGATACGAAACTGATACAGAGAATCGCGGCCACGATTTCTGAAATGGGCATCGATTCTGTGGTCATCGGAGATCCGTTGACGACGCGGGGAGAAAGAGGCATCATGTCGGAAAGAGTCCGCCGATTTGTCGGCAGATTGTCCAAAACCGTTCGTGTCCCTGTTTATCTCCAGGATGAACGGTTTACCTCGGTCGAGGCCAAACGCGTTCTCCGGGACCAGGGACGAAAGACCGGCTCGAACAAGGATGTCGTCGACCGCATCTCCGCGGTCCTGATCCTTCAGGCCTACCTGGACCGGCAATCCGCGATCCGGCGGCAAGTTGAGGATGAAGAGTGAACAAGAATGATCGGATGAAATTGTTGATATCCGCCGTCGGGCTGATCCTGGCGTTTCCCCCTTTTCCGTTCGGTCCCCTCGCGACGATCGTCCTCATACCATTTTTCTTTTTCCTGAAAGGCACTACATTCCGGCAGGCTGTGACCGGAAGTTATTTTCTGGGACTCGTCTGGGCCGCGGGCACGATCTACTGGATCGGATGGGCGACGCTTCCCGGGGTGATCGGCGCCGTCATTGTTTTTGCGCTGTATCCCGCCCTTTTCGGAGGCATCCTTAACCGCCTGTTTCATCTATGGGGTGAACGGGCCGTCTGGACCGCTCCCTTTCTATGGACCGGCGTGGAAATTATCGCAGGCTCCGGTGTCCTGGGATTTCCCTGGAATTCTCTTTCCCATACGATGATTCAGATTCCACAGTCCATTCAATTCGCCTCCGTCACAGGGATGTACGGTGTGACTTTCTGGCTTGTCCTGCTGAATGTATTTATTTTCAAATTATTCAGGCACATCCCGGATATCAGACGCGCATGCCGATTCATGACGATTACCGTGATCCTGATCCTTTTTCCCGTGATTCACGGATCCATTTTTTCGGCCGTTTCCATGCCCGGGACCCCTCAAATCCGCGTTTCCCTGATCCAGGGCAATATCGATCCCTATATCCGGTGGACGCCTCAATTTGTGGATTCCAATTTCGTGATCTATCGGCGTCTGACCCGCAAGGCGGGAGAATCCTCCCCGGATCTTATCGTTTGGCCGGAATCGGCCGCGCCCTGTTACGTCCGAAGCCGGAATCATTGTGCGGCGCCGATCCATTACCTGGCCGACAGCCTGCACATACCCCTGCTGACAGGCGCACCGGACTATGAATGGACGGATGCGAATCACGTGAAGACCTATAATGCCGCGTTTCTTTTCACTCCCGGCATGCGCCGGCTGGACCGTTATCACAAACGGCGTCTCGTTCCGTTTTCGGAACGGGTACCTTTCGTGAGCAGGCTTCCCTTCCTCTACGAGTTCTCCCGGCGATTCACGCTGGATATCGGAGATTTTTCGCCAGGCGATTCCGCGGTTGTTTTCAGGCTCCCGCCGGATTCTACGGGTTCGCGTACGCCTTTTTCCGTGTTAATCTGTTATGATTCCGTCTTTCCGGAGAATGTCCGGCAATTTGTCGAGGCCGGCGCGCGATTTTTGGTCATCATCACCAATGACGGCTGGTTCGGCCATACCTCGGGTCCCTATCAGCACGCGGCGATCGCCCGGCTCCGCGCGATCGAGAACCGGATCTGGATCGCCCGCAGCGCCAATACCGGGATCTCGGAGATTATCGATCCGTTCGGCCGGGTTTTGTCCCGAACCCGGCTCAATGAGGCCACCGTCCTGACGGGTCACGTGGGACTGCTTCAGGAGAGGACGCTGTTCACACGGTTCGGCCAATGGATTCCTGTCCTGGTCCTGACGGGATGCGGTCTGATCCTGTGCCTGGGGGCCATCACGAAACTCGGCAAGCGGTGAATCGCAAACGGCCCATGTCGGCACGAAGACCGGGAGTAACAGGCTTATGTCGGATGCATGAAGGAGAAAAATTAATGGCCGTTCCAGATTATCAGAGCTTGATGTTGCCGCTTTTTAAAGTTGCGGAAAGAAATGGCACTGAAATTTCAACAAGCGAGGCCGTTGAAGCTCTTGCAAAGGAATTGGGCCTTACCGAAGATGATTTAAAAGAGATGCTCCCAAGCGGCATACAGTCAACTTTTATTGATCGAGTTTGTTGGGCTTCTACTTACATGAAAAAGGCTGGGCTACTCGAAGCAACACGCAGAGGATTCTACCAAAATCAAATATGACCGGCCTCTATTGCCAGCCGGTTTTGCGGAACGATATGAGGCCGGAATTATTCCGTACCGATCAGACCAGAAAGCAGGATGTAGCCCGACGTGATACTTTTTCAATTGATAAAACAGGCGGGTTTTCTCATTTTATTGAAGACCGGAATTATCCTGCTCCTGGTCCTCCATATCAGGCCGGTCAGGGGGGAAGAGAATCTGCTGGTCACCCTGAATACGGTACACGCCCGGCCGCTTGCGCTGGGAGGCGCCTTCGTCACATTCGAGGACGACCTGGCCGCATTGGCCTATAATCCGGCCGGATTCAACCCGGGACCGGCCGGGAAATCCGGACTCTCATGGTTTCTGAATCCCCTGGGGCCCGTCCTGTGTATTCTGCAAAGCGACCGGTTTTCCGATAGTTCGGTTCCGGTGACCCTGTCTTTGGTCGGGGCGGGATATACGGCAGGACGCGTTCGATTGGGATTGATTTTAGGCGAGGAATCGCTGACCGAGACGGCGCGTCTTCAAAGAAGCCGGTTCTTTGATCTGCGTGATTATGAGGTCCACCGGAACACCGCGGTCGGTTTTTCGATCGCGCTGGCCCCGAAAGTGTCGATCGGTGCGGCCGTCGAATGGTACATCCGGGACGGCGGATGGCGGCGCGCCCGGTTCGGACATCGATACGGCATCATCGTCCGTCCCAGAACGAACATCGCCGTGGGACTTTGTTATCTCGACATGCCGGAGGGCGCGGGCAAGGAACGGTTGTCTCTGGACCGTTTCCCGGATGAGACCCTCAACATCGGCGTCTCGTTTTCACCCTGGACGTGGGTTACGATCGCGGCGGACGTACGAAATGTCAGCGATGAAGGCAGGCAGAAAGGGGTGGAACCCCATGCCGGCCTGGAAATCAGGATTATCGACGGTCTGAACCTGCGGGGCGGTTTTTATAAGCTGTTCGGAGATGTCGAACAGGGTGTTTCCGTCGGATTCGGGATTCCGGATGTCCTGACCCTGCTGATCGGCAGAAGGGAGAATTTCAACTGGCGGATCAAGTTTGAGGCTGCAGCCATTTGTCAAAAGGTGGATACGGGTGGACGAAAATGGATTCTCACTTCCTTGCAGTGGATGATATGAGGCGTTTCCCGATGCCGTGTTTCAAGCCGTGTGGCGGAACCAAAACGTGTGCTTCCCGTTTATTTACCAGGCTTTTCGTATCCGTCCTGTTTGCGGTGGGGATGGTCTGTCCGCTGCACACCCAGGAAAAACGGTTAAGGACCAATCCGGAGATGATGGGAGATCTGACCGGATCGGTTGCCCGGCAATTGTTTAAAGATTGTCAAATGGATTCCCTGAAGGCAATCGTCCTGGTCTCACCCTCCGAAGACGGAGAACGGATCCGTTTTATTCAGGGTCATCTCTTGCACGTTCTGACGGATCGAAGCGGTGAAATATACTTCCGGGCCGATACACTTTTTCAGGGAATCGAGATTGTCTGGCACCCCCTGAGTGTCTCCGTTAACTATCTGGAGAGGTTGGCGGGAAGGATGCTTGCATCTCCGCGAATCGTCCGACGCGGTGTTTGCAGTCTTTTTTTCGAGATACGTGATGTTCCTGCCGGCAGGGCGATGTGGGCAGGTACGATATCTCGAACACAACAGGATACCATCGCGGCGGCCGCACTCGATCACATCGAACAGGGGGGGACTATTTTCGGAAAACCGGTACGGCCGGGTGTATCGGGCTGGCGCCGGCTGATTGAGCCCCTGGTGATGATGGGGACGCTCGGCCTGATGGGGTATTTGTTTTATACGATCCGGAGTTGACTTTTTTAAAAAATGAGGTCCGTATGCGCAAGAAAATCTTTTATGTTTTTTCATTTATCGGGTTGATTTTATGGATTGCGGCCGGGTGCAGCCGTCAGGTGGTGAACCTGAGGGAAATGACTCCGGAAGATCAGTTTGCATACGCGAAGAAAATATACGACAGGGGAAATTACGACAAGGCCCGGATGCAGTTCGCCATGGTGGCGATGAACAATCCCGGTAGCGTCATCAGCGATAAGACCCAGTTTTATCTGGCCGATTCCCATTATCATCTCAAGGAATATATCCAGGCCATCGCGGAATTCGAAAGACTGATCCGTAGTCTTCCGCAGAGCCCTTATGTGGATGATGCCCGTTATAAGATCGGAATGTGTTATTTCAGGTTGTCTCCGGGATATGCGCTCGACCAGGAGTACACCTACAAGGCCATTTCACAGTTCGAACAATTCCTCGATGAACACCCCGACTCGGAATTGCGTCTCGAGGTCGAAAAACGGATCCACGAAAGCCGGGAGAAACTGGCCAAAAAAGAATTCAAGACCGCAGAATTGTACCGCAAGATGGGATATATCCGTGCGGCCGTGATTTCCTATGAAAATGTGACGCGGGAGTTTACAAATTCCTCATTCTGCGCGGAGGCATACTATCGGAAAGGGGAATGCCTCCTGAGAATGGGTGAATCTGATGAGGCGGAAACCTCCTTCGAAACGCTGATACGCAGGTTTCCGGATAGTACACTGGCCGGCCAGGCGGAAAGGCGACTCGAAACGATCCGGGCTTCCCGGAAATCCGGCACGGAATAATCCTAAAAAAAGGATGACGGAAGCGGCAAGATGCGGACGGGACTCTTCGGAGGTACATTCGATCCGATTCATACGGGACATCTGATTCTGGCGGAAACGGTACGCGCCGATGTTCCGCTAGATCGGATCGTGTTCATCCCGGCGGGGATTCCGCCGCACAAACCGGATACACCGGTCGGCAATCCGTCCCAACGACTCGCCATGGTCCGGCTCGCCGTTCAGGATCATCCGGATTTTTATGTGTCCGAATGCGAGATTGCGCGTGAAGGGCCGTCTTATACGGTGGACACCCTGCTTCATCTGCGTTCACTTGAAATTTTCCGGAATGACCGCATTTTTCTGATCATCGGGGCCGATAATCTCGTCGAACTGCATACCTGGAAGGATCCCGGCCGGATTTTCGACCTGGCGGAGGTGCTGTGCCTGTCCCGTCCCGGAGACGACATCCGCCGGGCGGCCGAACCGTACCGGTCGCGGGTCCGGATGATTAGGGCGCCCCTGATTTCGATTTCAGGGACCGAGATCCGGGAACGCGTGCAGACGGGACGTTCCATCCGCTATCGGGTGCCGGATCCGGTGGCAGACTACATCGCCGGGCAGGGATTATACCTGCGATGATATCGGGGCTGGCGCAGCGCATCGGCCGTCTCACCCTGTTTTTTCTGCGGGAGGTCGGCACCCATGTGCTGTTGCTCGCACGGGCGGCGACAGCCGGCGGATATCTCCTGCGCCGCCGTCATCTGCTGATCGAGCAGATGCACAAGATCGGCGTCCGTTCACTGCCCCTCGTAACCATCGTGAGCCTGTTCACGGGCGCCGTGGCCTCGTGGCAGGCCGCCTATCAGTTCCGCGGCCTCATCTCGTTCGATTATCTCGGGGCCGCGGTGAGCGCCGCAATCCTGATCGAACTCTCTCCCGTCCTGACCGGACTGGTGGTGGCGGGGCGGGTCGGCGCGTCCATCGCGGCGGAGTTGGGCACCATGCGGGTGACCGAGCAGATCGATGCCCTCGAAACCCTGGCGATCGATCCCGTCCATTACCTGGCGGCGCCGCGCATCCTGGCCGGATTCATTATGATGCCCGCGCTCGTGATCTATTCGAATCTGGTCGCGCATGCGGGGGGCTATCTCGTGGCCTATTCCATGCTCGATGTGTCCACCGCCGCATTTTTCGGGAGCGCCCGCCGGTATTTCCTCGTCCACAATGTGGTCGCCGGTCTGCTCAAGGCTTTTTTCTTCGGCGGCGGGACGGCCCTGATCGGTTGTTCGATCGGTTTCCGGACGGCCGGCGGTGCAGAGGGGGTGGGTGCATCGACGATCCGGGCGTTCGTCTATTCGTCCGCGTTCATCCTGGTGATGGATTATATCCTGGCGACGCTGCTGTTCTGATGATCACGATTCACGATGTCCATAAACGGTTCGGGGAAAAACGAGTCCTTGAGGGCGTTTCCCTGACCATCCCGGAGGGAAAGACCGCCGTGATCGTCGGATGCAGCGGGTGCGGAAAGACCGTGCTGTTGCGCTCGATCATCGGTCTCGTCAGCCCCGATTCCGGATCGATCCGCGTCGGCGAGGATGAGGTGGTCGGCGCGGAGCGACGAGATCTGTTCCGGATCCGCAGGCGGTTCGGCATGCTTTTTCAGGGCGCGGCGCTTTTCGACTCCCTGACGGTGGCGGAAAACATCGGACTCGCGCTCCGGGAGCATACCCGTCTCTCCCGTCAGGAAATCCGGAATCGGGTGCGGGAGAAATTGGAGGTTGTCGGCCTTTCGGGCATCGAAGACCGGAAACCGGCGGAATTGTCGGGCGGCATGAGAAAGCGGGTCGGGCTCGCCCGCGCCCTGATCATGGATCCCCGGTATGTGCTTTTCGACGAGCCGACGACCGGACTCGATCCCGTCATGTCGGACGCGATCAACCGGTTGATTATCGGGACGCAGAGGCGGCTCGGCATCACGGCGATCGTGGTCACGCACGACATGACGAGCGCGTTCGGGATCGGCGACAAGATCGCGATGATTTCGGACGGCCGGATCGTATTCGAAGGCACGCCGGAAGCGTTCCGCACGAGTGCGCTCCCTGCCGTGAAGCAGTTCGTCCGGGGAGGGCTGGACGGGTAAAGATGTCTGAACCACGGATGACACGGATAATTGCAGGGATTATGATACGCTCAAATTCGCTCTTGGCAGTCGGAGAAATCGATGGATTTTATTTTAAAAATCGTTAAGTTTACCATGGAGTTTTATTCAATACAAAGGAAATCAAATCATGGGTGGAAAAGAACAATTTTTGATTGATGCGAAGGGGAAAAAGACGGGTGTGATCCTTCCGCTTGGCCGCTATCAAAAACTCATGGAAGACCTTCATGACCTCAGCGTGGTAGCCGAGCGCCGCGATGAAGAGCCCGTCAGCCTTCACGAAATGAAACGCAGGCTGAAAGAAGATGGCCTCCTTTAAGATCATTCTAAAACCTTCCGTGGAAAAAGATTTTCGAACGCTTCCCAAAGTGATGGTTGAAAGAGTATTCACGCATATTCAATCGTTATCCGAGAATCCGTATCCTCCTCAGGCGATAAAGCTGGAGAATTCCGAAGGGCTTTATCGGATTCGCGTCGGAAATTATCGAATTGTCTACGGGGTTGACAAGGCGATGAAACTAATCACGATTCACTATGTCAGGCATCGAAAGGAAGTCTGTCGCGGTTTGTGAGCGGATCGTCCCGGACGTTTCTGGCGGTGAAAGCCTGAACCACGGATGACACGGATCGAAGGTTTTTTTTCCGGGGGTTGACGGGTAAACGGATCTCAACCACGGAAAGGCACGGAGAAAAGATTATCTCCGGGCGCTGTCCTAAAAGTCCAATTTGTCCTGTTCGGACAGATCGTCCCGGTATCTTCGCGGGAAATGTAAAGTCTGAGGCTCTGTCTCGAAGCAAGAAACGGCGGAGCCGGAGGGAGGGGTTCCAGGCGGGATACCTGGAACCGGAAAATTGGGGCAAGCGGACATCCCTCTGCCTCGTCCCGACCTTATCGGGACGAGGATCTCCCTTCAAAGGGAGATGGGTCAGAGGGGAGAGTTATATTTACACGAAATGGAAATACCTATGGCTAAAACACGAACGACATATATCTGTCAGGGCTGCGGGGCGGCGTCGCCGCGCTGGATGGGCAAGTGCCCCGACTGCGGCGCGTGGAACAGCTATGCGGAAGAACTCCTGCCCGCGAAGAAATCCAAGACGTCACGGTCGGCTGAGACTTCCACGGTCAGACCCGTCCGTCTGTCGGATATCCCGCCGGATCGCGAGATGCGGATCCCGACCACCTGCTCCGAATTCGACCGCGTGCTCGGCGGCGGCATCGTTCCGGGCGGCGTGACCCTGGTCGGGGGCGCGCCGGGCATGGGGAAATCCACGTTGATGCTCCAGATCTGCGGCACGCTTGCCGGAAAAGGAAAGAAAATCCTCTACATCTCCGGCGAAGAATCCGCGGCGCAGATCAGGATGCGGGCCGACCGGCTGGGCGTCTCCCATGACGGATTCCTGCTCCTCTGCGAAACCGATCTCGAGGCCATGACCGCCGCGATCCGTCACGAGAAACCGGATATCGCGGTCCTCGATTCCATCCAGACCGTTTTCTCCGGCGAATTCGAATCCCTGCCCGGCAACATCGGGCAGGTGCGCTATTCCGGTCATATCCTGACCGGTTTGGCCAAGGAAACCCACATGCCGCTCTTCCTCATCGGCCACGTGACCAAGGAGGGCACACTCGCCGGGCCGCGCGTGCTCGAACATCTGGTCGATTGCCTGCTCCTGTTCGAGGGGGACGACCGGCATTTTTACCGGCTCCTCCGTTCCGTAAAAAACCGCTTTGGATCGACCCAGGAAATCGGTATTTTTGAGATGACGGACCGGGGGATGCGCGAGATCCCGAATCCCTCCGAGCACCTGATCTCGAACCGGGATCAGAGCGCGTCCGGGAGCTGCATCACGGTCAGCCTCGAGGGGACGCGCGCGCTGCTCGTGGAGGTACAGGCGCTGGTCACGCCCACGTCCTACGGCGTGCCGCAGCGCACGGCCACCGGTTTCGATCACCGACGGCTTTCCATGCTGATCGCGGTGCTCGAAAAGCGGCTGGGCCTGCGTTTCGGGAATCAGGACGTATTCGTCAACACGGCGGGCGGCCTGCGCCTGAACGAACCGGGCGTCGATCTCGCTGTGGCGCTCGCGATGGTCTCCAGTCTGAACGACCGGGTGCTGCCGTCCGATGCGGCCTTTGTCGGGGAAATCGGCCTTTCCGGCGAGGTGCGCGGCGTGACCCGGATGGCGCAGCGGGTGAGCGAGGCCGCGAGGCTGGGGTTCAGGACGCTGATCCTGCCCGAGAACGGACTGAAAGGCATAGCCGCGCCGGAGTCCGTCCGGATACACGGCGTCCGTTCGATCCGGAATGTCATGCCGATCCTGGACCGGATGAAGTGAAAAAGATCGGGTGCCTGACTGTCCGGCTATGCGGATAAGAAAAGTCGATCTGGAAGAATATCTGGAAAAGTGATGCAAACTTTGTCTTGTCCGGTCGAATAATTTTAACCGGACACGAATGAGGTCACATTATAAAAGACGGAACGGGTTGGGTCAAGAAGTTTGATGAGATTCCTGCTGCAAAAGACCGATACGGAAACCAGGGCCCGCGCGGGCAGACTCGTTCTTTCGCATGGCGAGGTGGATACCCCGGTCTTCATGCCGGTCGGCACCCAGGCCAC
>Ga0129302_1000050_pt1 | contig 70671 bp, 54 predicted proteins | sample BlaSprsedimmetaG_FD_94476 | JGI IMG/M metagenome (GOLD analysis project Ga0129302, IMG submission 94476) | Hot spring sediment bacterial and archeal communities from California, USA to study Microbial Dark Matter (Phase II) - Blank Spring... | ecosystem: Environmental > Aquatic > Thermal springs...
ATTTTTTAGCCTCTTTTATTTTGAGCCTGATAAAGTCAGTTTTTTCGTCAATGTTTATTGTCGGTAGGGCCCAGACTAAAAATAAAGGTGCGATAGCGGCGTGAGAAAATCAGCAAACCCTACGTAGTTGTCTACGTAGTATAAGTTAATTACGTGTTTATTATCAAATATTTACTGAATTGCCTTCCTGGAATAATTTTACAGGTTCTATTATGATTTTTCCGGAATGGCTTTCAGTGTTTCCACCAGGAAGTCCCAGAACTTCTTCACCGATCCGATATGCACCTTCTCATCGGGAGAATGGGGGTAGCGGATCGTGGGGCCGAACGAGATCATATCGAGGTTGGGATATACGCCACCCAGCAGACCGCATTCCAGTCCGGCGTGGATGGCCTTGATCTCGGGCACCCGCCCGAATTTGGTGTTGTACACTTCCTGCATGGTTTTCAGGATGGGAGAATCCATATTGGGTTTCCATCCCGGGTATTCCCCGTCAAACACGATTTTTGCCCCGGCGGGTTCGAATACGGCCACAAATTGCTCTTTGAGGGCCTCCCGGGCACTATCCACACTACTGCGCAGCAGGCACAGAACCTCGATCCTTCCTTCCTCCGATTTGATCTTGGCCAGGTTGGTGGATGTTTCCACCAGGCCGGGCATATCGTTGCTCATTCTGATCACATCATTCGGACAGGCATACACCGCATTCACCAGGTTTTTCTGGGTTTCCGCATCGATCACTGTTGAGGGCATTTCGGCCGGTTCGGCTTTGAATTTCAGGTCAGGGTCGATGGTAGCGTACTCCTTCCTGAAAACGGCTTCCGTCTTTTTTACCCATTCCTTCACTGCAGCTTCCTCAGCGGCCGGAACAGTTACCAGGGCCACCGCTTCCCTGGGTATGGCATTTCTCAGTCCACCCCCGTCGATAGATGCGATCCTCAGTCCGTGTTTGCGGGTGGTATGCCACAGAAAGCGGTTCAGCAATTTGTTGGCATTGCCCTTGTAGAGGTGGATGTCAATGCCTGAGTGTCCTCCTTTCAATCCACTGATAACCAGCTTAAGAGCCTTGTGTCCGCCGGGAACCGGCTCGTCGCGGCAGGTAAACTCCATATTGGCATTGGTTCCACCGGCGCATCCCACATATAATTCGCCCTCGTCTTCCGAATCCATATTGATCAGAATATCTCCCTTCAGCCAGCCGGGTTTCAAACCGAAGGCACCGGTCATACCGGTCTCTTCATCCACAGTAAAGAGGGCTTCCATGGGGCCGTGCTTCAGGTCTTTTGATTCCAGAACGGTCATCACAGCAGCTACTCCGATCCCGTTATCCGAACCCAGGGTGGTTCCGTTGGCCTTCACCCACTCCCCGTCGATCAGAGGTTCGATGGGGTCTTTCTCGAAATCAAATGATTTGTCGCTGTTTTTCTGGGGAACCATATCCAGGTGTCCCTGCAATACAACGGTTTTTTTATTTTCCATTCCCGGTGTGGCGGGTTTTCTGATCAGTACGTTCCCCACCTCATCCACCGAGGTGTCCAGTCCGAGTCCCTCCCCGAACTCTTTGATAAACTGAATGATCTTTTCTTCTTTTTTTGAGGGCCTCGGGATTCGTGTCAGCTTATAGAAATTTCCCCAGAGGCCTTTCGGATCGAGGTTTTGAATGTCTGTACTCATATTCATGATGTTTATAATTTTTTATTGTAATCATAAAGGAACCACAGGTTTTTATGCCGGAGTTTCCCCGGAGGGCAGCTCCAGACCGTACCCCTGTTTCTTATCTGCCTTTTTCAGCTGAAATGCCAGGAAAATGGAGATCACTCCCAGAAGCACCAGCATCAGGATAGGCAAGGTATAATTGTACGAGGGCAATTCGCCGATGGCACGCATCCTGTCCACCTCCTCACTGATGGCGGCAGGCGACATGCCCTGGGCTTCCAGAGCCAGCCGTGCATTGTCAATAGCTTTCACCACTTCGGGGTTCACCAGGTCGAGCAGTGACCCGATACCCCAGAAAAAAGCCAGCAATCCCCAGTTTTGTACGGTAAACATGGAGGCATAGGCAGTTCCCAGCCGGTTCTCAGCCACGATCTTGGCTACCGAAGGCCACATGGCAGCCGGGATCAGGGAAAAAGCAATGCCCAGAACCACCAGGCCTATGTATCCGAGAATCACGTTATTGAAGACCGAAAGCGACAGGTGAGCGAAGATCAGCAACAACGAACCGAGGATCATGAGCGAAGCGGCCTTCCCTTTCCTGTCCACATAGCTTCCGAATATGGGAGTAAAGAGGATGGTTCCCATGGGGATCAGGCTGGCCACTTTGGGTCCGTTGGTAAACCAGACGGAAAGAGTTCCCCAGAGAACCCTGACAAACAGGCCGAAGAGCAACAGGAGGATAACCAGCGACCCCAGCTTGGTGCTCAGGGTTTTCATCCTGGCCGGGACCATGCTGAATGCCAGTCCGAACACAAACAAACCGAGGTATATCACAGTGTTCCCCAGCGAAATATTCCCGAAAAGTGTGAAGTAATTGCCTTCGGCAGGCAGGTCGTACGAAAAATTGAATTTGTTCACCAGCAGGTCAGGAGCATACTGAATGAACGGAAATACCGCCGAATAGAAAGCCACACAGAGCAGGGCAATGAATATAAACGAGCGGTTGGTAGCCAGCTTTACCAGATCATCGAATTTGAATTCCTCGTCTTCCCCGGTTTCATCAACGGTGGTCCTTCCTCTCTGTTTGTCAAGCCTCACGTCAAAAATGAGGTAAATGAGGAAGAAGACCAGCGACAGGCCGATCAGGGTAGCTGCAAAAGCTATGGCCGGAGATACGCGCCCTCCCCCGATATCGATAGAAAGGGCAATCCCCATGGCCGATCCCAGCCTTCCAAAACCCATGTTCACCGCCATAGCCAGGGCCAGTTCATATCCCTTGAACCATTTTACCACCGTTCGGGTAGCTATCACACAAACCACCTCCAGTCCGGAGCCGAACATCACCCTTCCGATGATCATCATGGTCAGAACAGTGCTGTGTGATTCTCCAAAAACTCCGTATGCGGCCATGGCATTGATGGCAGCTCCGACAGTTGCCAGCGATCCGAATATCACGCCGGCCAGTTTGATCCCCCATTTGTCGAGAATAATCCCCCCGACAATGATCATTCCAAAAACATTCGCAATGGTTGTCAGCCCGATCAGCCGGCCGTACTCCTCACTGGTAAAACCGAGCTGGGTTTGCAGCATACCTTTCAGCCCGGAATAAAAATCCTGGAACCAGTAGGTAGAAAACATCAGGGTGCTGATCAGAACCAGCACAAGCCACCGCATGGGAGCGGAATCACGCAGGGTTTTCTTCATCACTTCCATATCAGTATGTTTTATCGTTAAATTTTGAAACGGATAAAAGTAATAAAAAAACTTCAGCCTGCCGATGGGGTACTCATGTCATGAAACACATCCGAAATCCCCGGATATATAATCCATATATAAACATATTTGCATAATTGTTAATTTAATTTTTATATTTGCGGTACAGTTTTTTCGGAATAATAGGCTATATTTTTAATAGTATGAAGAAAGGTCTGGTTTTTATAGCTGTATGTCTTTTCATTTTCCCGGAGATCAAGGCGCAGGAATCAACGGGAAAGGTGAAATGGTACACCTTTGAGGAAGCCGTAAAACTGGTTCAGAAGGAACCAAAAAAACTTTTTATTGATGTATATACTGACTGGTGCGGATGGTGTAAGCGGATGGATGAAAATACATTCAACCATCCGGTGATTGCCGAATACCTCAATACCCATTTCTACGCCGTAAAATTCAATGCCGAATCAACCGAACCGGTGGAGTTCGGAGGGAAGACCTTCATCAACGAAGGAAAAGGGAACCGTCATCCGCATCAGCTGGCCATAGCCCTCCTGCAGGGCCGCATGTCATATCCCTCCGTTGCATATATGAACGAGGACCTTCAATTACTGACAGCCGTGGCGGGATACATGGAACCCAAAGCCATCGAGCCTATTCTGAGCTATTTTGCCACCGACAAATACAAAACGGTGGAATGGAATGAATTCCAGAAAAATTTTCTGAGCAGTATCCGGTAACCTGTCGTAAGAATTCAACGGAAAAAGCCAGTTATTGCGGGAACCGGGCTATCCGGCAAGCCCAGCCTCAGCGGTTTCTGCTGTACATTTATTTTTCCATCTTGAGCTTTACCGGCAGGCATACGGTTTCCCCGAGCTGGTAGATCAGGGCCCGTTTCATGGCCAGGGTTTGCTTGCCGTTGGTCACACGCAACAGGGCCACATCAGGGATCCTGTATACCAGGCAATCGGTTGTATCGTGAATTCCGGCTTCCTCACCGAAATGCTTCAGGGGTGGCGGGAGGGTTTCCGGCCGGATGTCGAGGGCCACGGGGATACCCCCGGGTTCGTTTTCATTGACCAGGCCTTTTTCTTCAGAAAACCAGCACAAAATCGTGGCTGTTTGGATAGAAGCGGTAGTAGGGATCACATCATACTCCACGGTAAAGGTTTCTTTCAGGATCTTTCCCGTAAAGAGGGCCAGGTATTCCTTTTCCGCCCGTTCCATTTCTTCCAGCAGCAGCTCCAGGGCTTTTCCGTCGGGATATTCCCCGGCCATACCGTCCAGCAGGTCAACCCGCCGTTCCCTTATCCTGATTATGAAATCGGCTGCCTCCAGGGCCATTTCTTCCTTATCTCTGTACCGCACCTTTTCATAGCTGAAGGGTACCCGCACAAATCCCGAGTCAGTTTCTTCAATGGTATACGACCATTCCAGGGTCACGTCCTGGGGGGGCACAATGGCCTGGCCCGGAAAAAACAGCGGAACATCAGCCTTGCGGGGAACCGGATGGATGGTTCCCAGTTCGCCGGCCACCCCTTCCTCGGCAGTCAGCACCAGCCCGGCCCGGCTCAGGGCAAGATAATTTGATTCCATGTGCGTTCCTGGGTCCACCACATAGTACTGCTGCGGATCAATTTCCTGGCGGGTTTCGATCTGCAGGTTGCTGATATTCCACCATACCCGGTCTGCATCAATCCCTTCTGAAATATTCAGAAACTGTTCCCTGTATTCATGAAACGGACCTTGCCGTTCGGTGTGCCGGGTAATCTCCATGCTCACCCTTACCACCGTGCGGGGCAGCACGTACACAAAGCTTCCCGCAGTAACTTCCTGCTCCGCAACCACACGCCGCACGCGGGTTGGAATCAGCGGCTGCTGGCAGGCCGTAGAAAAGGCGCCCAGCACAAGGAACCATACCATGATCCTGTCACATCGTAGTCCTTTCATCGTGAATGGATTTAAAAGCATCTCCCAGATATTCAATAATATCGCCGGCAATCAGTGACTCCTGGCTTCTTGCCCGACTCCCCAGGTCTCCTGCCAGGCCGTGCAGATACACTCCCAAAGAGGCAGCCTTATCGGCAGGATATCCCTGGGCAAGCAGGGAAAGAATGATCCCGGTAAGCACATCCCCGCTTCCCGCCGTGGCCAACCCGGGATTGCCTGTGGAATTGAAAAACACCTGTCCGTCGGGGCGGGCCACGGCTGTATAAGCTCCTTTCAGCACCATAACCACCCCGTATTCCCCGGCAAACTGCCTCAAAAGTTCCAGCCGCTGCAGGGAATTTTCCGTTTTTCGGGTGATTCTTTCGAATTCACGCGGGTGGGGAGTAAGTACGGTTTTATTATGCAGCAGACCGAGCAAATCCCTGTTCTTCCCCAGGATATTGATTGCATCGGCATCTGCCACAAACGGCCCTTTGTACGATACAAGAAGATCGTGCAGGGCCTGTGCCGTTTCCTGGCGTGTTCCGAGACCAGGGCCCACTCCCACGGCATCAAAACCGCCGGTTTCGTACATTTCCGAAAACACTTCGCCCGAACGGTCGACCGAAACCATGGCTTCGGGAACGGTGGTCTGAATGATATCCCGTCCTGCCCCGGGCACATGAACAGTTAACAGCCCCACACCCGTACGGAGGCAAGCCCGGGCCCCCAGCACAGCAGCCCCCATTTTTCCGGCCGAACCTGCAATGAACAGTGCGTGTCCGTAATGGCCCTTATGAGAAAATTTTTTTCTGTTATGCAACATATTTCTGATCTCTCCGGCGGTTACATAATGCCAGGGCGCAGGGGTATTCTCAATGATTTCCGGGTGCAATCCAATGGGAAGCACTTCCCAATGGCCGGTATATTCCTCATTTTCGGCAAACATGAATGCCAGTTTCGGAAACTGGAAGCTCAGGGTATACCGGGCACGCACCACCGGGCCGCAGGCCGGATCAACGGGTTGCTCACCGAACATACCTGAAGGAATATCGATGGCGATGATCTCATGTCCTGATGCATTCATTTGTTCAACCAGCTGCGCGGGCCAGCCTTCCAGCGGCCGCGTCAGCCCCGATCCGAACAATCCGTCGACTACAACGGCCCCTTCGGGGACAGGAGGCAGGGGCTGTCCCTTTTTCAGAACCCTGATCCGGAGGCCGGGAATTTTTTTCAGCCGGGCCAGATTGAGTGAACAATCATCAGAAAATTTTCCCGATAGTTCGGCCACCACCGGTTCCACCCCGTAACCCGCTCCATGAAGCAAACGGCTCAATGCCAGGCAATCGCCCCCGTTATTACCCGGGCCGGCCACCAGCACAAAAGTGGTTTCCGAAGGATAATGCCGGGTAATCCATTCAAACAGCCGGGTGGCGGCTCTCTCCATCAGGTCGATCGACGCAACCGGTTCGTGTTCAATGGTATACCGGTCAATTTCTCTTACCTGGGCCGATGTAAATATTTTCATTCTTCGGCGTTTAGTGCAAATATAATGAATACCGCAGCATATTGTACGAATGCGGAGGAAATACAAAGGTTGAACAACAGGTTAGCATCATGATGCATGTTATTTGGAGAGCCGAAAAAGCTTTATATATTTGTCAGCATTTGAATTCGGAGCAAACCATGTACTACTAACCAATAACCTGGAAGCTATGTTAAAAGAACATCCAAGGGGACTATTCGTCGCCTTCTTTGCTAACATGGGTGAGCGATTCGGTTACTACACCATGCTGGCCATCTTCACACTGTTCCTGCAGGCCAAGTATGGCTATACAGCCGGTGAGGCAACCCAGATCTTCGGAATCTTCCTTGCATTCGTCTATTTCCTCCCACTCCTTGGCGGAATACTGGCCGACCGGTACCTGGGGTACGGGAAAACCATCAGTCTGGGACTGGTGGTGATGCTGGTGGGCTATTTCATGCTGGCGATGCCGACCACCATGGACGGAGGAAAAGCACTGGTATTTGCAGCTCTGGGAGTGATTTCCCTGGGAACAGGATTTTTTAAGGGAAACCTGCAGGCCCTGGTAGGAAACCTGTATGATGATCCCAAATACAACAAATACCGGGATATTGCTTTCAATATCTTTTACATGGGGATCAACATCGGCGCCATGTTCGCCCCTTCGGCCGCCGATGCTGTGAGCAACTGGATACTGAAAAAGAAAGGATATTTTTACAATGCCGACATCCCGGCCCTGGCCCATAAATTCCTGGCAGGGAATGGAAATGAAGTGGTGGAAAAGGCCGGCACGGTATCCGATAAACTCTCCCAGCTGGCACAATCGGTTGGATATTCCGGCAATGCCGAGAGTTTCAGCCACTGGATACTGGAAAAGCAGGAACTTTTTCATAACACCGACCTGCCTGCCCTGGCTTCCAGTTTTCTGGCCGGCAACGGAGCCGAAATGGTGGAAAAAGGCATCACAGTAGGTGAAAAACTGGCCATTTTTGCACAGCAGCAAGGGTTTGTTGGCGACCTGGCTAATTTCAGCACCCATTACATCAACGTACTGAGTGAATCATACCACTATGCTTTTGGTGTTGCCTGTTTCAGCCTGATTGCTTCGATGATCATTTTCTGGGCATTCCGTAAGTATTACAAGCATGCCGATATGACGGAAAAACAGAAAGCTGCCAGCGAAGAGCACAAAGACAAGGTAGTGGAAATGTCGCCCGAACAAACCCGCGAGCGTCTGATTGCCCTGGGGCTGATCTTCTTTGTGGTGATCTTTTTCTGGATGTCTTTCCACCAGAACGGGGCTGCCATGACCATTTTTGCACGCGACTACACAGTGGGAAGTGTGGACAAGTTCACCAATCTGTGGTTCGACCTGTTCGGGCTCCTGCCCATATTCCTCTCGCTGGTCGGATTGTATTTTCTCATCAGGAAGAAAAGCACCGGTACCATCCGCATTCTGGGGGCGGCGGCCTTTATTGGATTCGCCCTGCTGGCATACTTCCGTTTCCAGACCTACGAGGAAACCAATCCTTTCACACCGCAGAAATTCCAGCATTTCAATCCTTTCTTCATTGTGGCGCTAACGCCCATTGTGGTGGGTATATTCGGTTACCTGAACCGGATAGGAAAAGAACCCTCCGCACCCAAAAAGATCGGCATCGGGATGATCATAACAGGAGCCGCCTTCATCATTCTGATGATCGGATCACTGCAGCTTATCGGGTACTCTCCGGGAGAGATCAACGAGGTCCGGGCTCCGAGGGATGTGCTGCTGTCGCCCAACTGGCTGATCAGCACCTATTTCATCCTTACCATTGCCGAACTGTTCCTGAGTCCCATGGGTATTTCATTCGTATCAAAAGTATCTCCTCCGAAATACAAGGGAATGATGCAGGGAGGCTGGCTGGCGGCCACAGCCATTGGAAACTATGCCGTGGGAATCGTGGGCCTGTTCTGGGACGATGTTCCTCTGTGGGCCTTCTGGGGGATCCTGGTAGTGTTTGCCCTGCTTTCAGCCATCTTTATTTTCAGTATCCTGAAAAGACTGGAGCACGCCACCAGACATTAATTAACGGATCACGGATTAACAAACGAAGAAAGGAGGCTGCATGATGCAGCCTCCTTTTTTCATATCAGGGAACAAGCACAATCTCTACTATTCTTTCTCCTTCAGATACCTGTCAAGATAATCTGTGTACTGGTTGTACAGCAACAGGGAACTGGCGGTGTTATATGCTACTCCGTGGGCACCGGGAGGGTAAATCTTCAGGTCATGGTCTTTCCCGTTATCGATCAGGGCTTTAACCAGCTGGAAGGTATTCTGGGGATGGACGTTCTCGTCCATCAGGGAATGTGCTATCAGCATTTTCCCTTCCAGCCCGGCAGCATGGGTCACCACTGCGCTGTTCACATAGCCTTCTTCATTGTCTTCCAGCAGGCCCATGTACCTTTCGGTATATATGCAGTCGTACAACCGCTGGTCGGTAACCGGTGCTCCCACCAGGGCAACTTTAAAAACCCCCGGATGAGTCAGGATGGTGTAGGCCGAAGAGTATCCACCATAGCTGTGTCCGCGAATGGCCATCCGGTCTCCGTCAATCCAGGGAAAAGAAGCCAGATAACGGGCTGTTTCCACAAAATCGTGGCTTTCCCAGTGTCCAAGATTCCGGTACACCACCTTCTCGAAGCCATCACCGTATCCTCCGCTACCCCGGTTGTTCACTCCGGCAATGACATATCCTTCCTGAGCCAGCCACTGCTCCCAACCACCTCCGCTCCAGGAGTTGTATACCGACTGGGCACCCGGCCCCCCGTATACACTGAGCAGCAGGGGATATGATTTTTCGGGATCAAAATCCACCGGTTTCATAATATACCCGTCAAGCTTCTGCCCGTCGGAGGTGGTAAAGCTGAACAGCTCACGGGTTGCCACCACATGTTCTTCCATGAACTCCAGCACCTGCCGGTTGTCTTCAAGCACCCTCAGTTTCGTACCTGCGGTTGTCCACACTTCCACCCGGGTAGGAGTGGATACGTTTGAGTAACTGTCAATATAGTACTTTCCGTGTGGCGACATGTTCAGCCGGTGATTACCGGGTACCTCAGTCAGTTTCTTCTTCCTTTTTCCGTTGAATTTCACGGAATACAGGTGCCTCTCCAGGGGTGAGTCTTCGGTAGAGGTATAAAAGATGATCTCCTTCCCCTCATCCATCGCTTCAATCCTGATCACTTCCCAGGGACCTTCGGTAACCTGTCCCAGCAATTTCCCTTCATAATCGTACCGGTAAATATGGCTCCAGCCATCGCGGTCGCTTATCCAGAAAAACTCTTCATGCTCTTCCGGAAAATACATCAGGTGCAGAGTTCCTGAAAAGAAATCGAATACATCGATCCAGCTGTCGGAAGTTTCGTACATCACCTGCCGGCCCTCACCGGTGGCAACATCAAACAGGACCAATTTGAGTTCGTTCTGGGCCCGGTTCATGGTTTGCACCGCCAGCACGCCGGGCCGGGCGGTCCAGTATATTCTCGGCACATATCCTTCACCATGACGGGTGTCCAGCCACACCTTTTCTCCCGTACCCACATCGATCACTCCGATACGCACCTCCGGAACGGGATCCCCCACCTTGGGATAGGGCACTTTCATGTATTCGGGGTGCTTCCCTGAAAAATCCGTAAGCTGATACACTGGAACCTCCCGTTCATCGGATTGCCAGAAGGCAATGTACCGGCTTTCGGGCGACCAGTACCAGCCCTGCACCAGCCCGAATTCCTCTTCATAGGCCCACCCGAAACGGCCGTTGAAAAAACTTTCGGAAGCGTCATCGGTCAACCGTCTTACCTGATCTTCTTCAAAAAAATACACATACAGGTCGCCTTCCTTTTCATAGGCCACCATTTTCCCGTTGGGGGATACTTCGGCGGTATACGCCTGTTCCGCCACCAGCTTCAGGCTCTTATCCTCCAGTGAATAGTAAAAATAATCGGCATTCCCCGAGTAGCGCCATACCGGCTGGAAGCGGGTCTGGAACAGCAGGTATCGTCCGTCTTCTGTCCACTGGAACGAACGGTACCGGAAAGGATTTTCCGTATCAGGGAAAACCAGCCCATCGGCAGTAAATACCCTTTCCTCCTCGCCGGTTTCCGGATTGCACACCCAGATTTCCTGGGTGCCGTTGCTGCTCCGGGTAAAGGAATACCGTTCTCCCCCGTTGATCCAGGTTACATTTGATGGCCCGCGGTTGCCCGATAACCTCCGGGAACTGAGCAGGGCATCCTGTAGACTTTCGTACCGTGCCTTCTGAGCACTGGCAGAAGAGATTACGCAAAAGACAACCCATGTCAGAAGGGTCCCTCTGAATAACCGGTTTTTTGTTTTATTCATATCTTCCATCTTTTATATTAATAACCTGAAAACAGGGTAAAGATAAAAAAAGAGAGGAACGGATGTCCTCTCTTTTCTCTTTCCTTAATAACAAAATTCCTATTTCACCGGTATGACTTCGGGGAGGATATGCCTGGGAACAAAAGCCAGGCAATGGTATCCGTGGGTACTCAGGTCACTCCTCGTTTCTCCGTCCATCAGAAGACCGATTTCCGTCATGGCCCCGGTGGCCACATCAAGGGTAACCAGTCCCAGGTCGTATTTCGATTCATCCCACACCATGGCGTAAATGGTACCGTCTCTGGCTTTTTCCAGGTCCATGAGGGCGGCGCTGGTTGCATCGATGTTTGTGGTAGACTGAAGTGAGATGTATTGGGAAATCTGACCGTTTGTTCCGGCTTTCAACACCTCGCTCCAGGCTCCGATGATCACCTGATCGTCGGAAGATCCATACGTCAGCCCGCCGGAAGACCAGTGCGTCTCTTTATCATTATCCAACATGACGGGATAATGGGTGCCAGCCACTCCTGTCGACTTATTAAAAGTAACGAGGGACATACAGTATTCAATATTGGAATATATCACACCCATAATATTCCCGTCGGGGGCAAGGATCAGGTCGGCAATACCGTCCCAGGCTGATTCTATATTGTTGTTCAGCAGGGATGCCTCACCGGTTTTCATATTGACAGAATAAAAACAACCGTTTCCCTGGGCGGTAGCGCTGCTGAAGCACATACCGGTGGCCGGATCATATACCAGTCCGCGCAATCCTGCCAAAGGTTCGCTATCATGGACAATCATTCCCTTCAGGGTTAGCTGCCCTGTGGTTGTGTTCACCCGGTGTACCGTTCCGTCGGAACGTTTCACCACAACCAGGTCGAGGATATCGGTCACTTTTACAGATACTGTCAGCGTGCCCTCCACCTGAAAAACAGCCACATCATCCGTGGGATTGGCAGGTGCAGGCTCGGATGCCGACCAGTCAAACTCGAAATTGTCGGATGTAAGATCCATATCACCACTGGACACTTTCACCATCACGACAGATCCTTCTTCCACTTTACCCGGGTCGGCAACCCAGGATGATCCGTCGTCGGTGGAAAACAGCAGCGAAAGGGTGCCACCGGCCGTGTATTCTTCATCATCTATCACGCCGGCATTCACAGAAAAAGTAACAGGGTCTTCATCTTTCTTACACCCGGGCAGTACTACCAGAATCATCAGGGCAACCGCCGCAATACCAGGAATAATCCGTTTCATAAGTCGTTTTTTTTGTGTATAATTTCGTTTAATACGACAGTATACTGTATTGTTCATATAAAGGTTACCTGAATCAGCACACAATAAGGAGAATCAAACATAATTACCTTAAAACCAGCCAAAATGAAGTATATAGGCAGGTTCTTTTTTTATTAAACAAAAAAAACCTATCTTTACGGCAAATTCGCCTGTTCATGAATCAGCAACAGAGAGAACTGGTTGAAAGGATCGGAGTGATCAACGAAAAATTAGGGCTGCAGCCGGTGGCTGCCAGGGTAAATGCCCTGTTGCTTGTTTCGGAAAAAAACCGGCTGACTTTCGATGAAATCCAGGAAGAGCTGCAGGTGAGCAAGAGCTCTGTGAGCAACGCCATCAACTTGCTGCTGAGCACCGGACAGATTGATTACATCACCCTGCCCGGGGAAAGGAAAAGATACTTCCGTACCAATATTGAGAAATGGCCCCGTCTGATCGAAAGACTGATGGATTTTGCCGTGATGTACCGTAACCTGTTCAGAGAAATGATGGAGATGCGCCATGACAAAGACCCTGATTTCATTCGCAGTGTGGAGGGGCTGATTGATTTCATTAATCGTTTGCTGGAAGAGGTACCGCGTATGTTAAACGAATACAATCAAAACAGAAACTGATTTTTTTTATGTAATTAGTTCATAAAATATTAAACTATTTACATTTTATTAAATCTTTTATAAATGAAATTCAAGGCAGCCTATATTTTGAAGTACCGCCGGTGGATCATTCTCACGGCCGTTTTATTCAGCCTGGTATCGGCATGGTTTATACCGCGTTTAACCCTGAATCCTGATGTTTTCAGTAATCTGCCGGAAGATGACGAGGTGGCTGCCTTCTTCAACCAGGTAGGCGAAGAATACGGAGGAAATTACAACTGTATCATAGGGCTTGAAAGCAGGAATGTTTTTACCGAAGAAACCTTACAGGAGATCATTACGATACAGGACAGCATCCGGTACATGGACGGGGTGGGACATATCACATCACTGGTCAATGTGCTGGATATCCGGAGCAGCGAATGGGGCATTGAGATAGGAAAACTGGTGGATGAATATGCTCCTCCATCCACAGAAGAAGAATTGCACCGCCTCAGAGAATATACCCTTTCAAAGGACATGTACCGGGGAAGGCTGGTTTCGGAAGACGCTACGATGACCATTCTGGCTGTACGGCTGGAAAATGATGCTGCCAAAATTGATGTAGCCAACCGGATCAGGGAAAAAGTCCAATCGATGCCATTGACATCGAAAGTACATTTTGGTGGGCAGCCTTTTATCATTGCCGCTTTTGGTGATTCCATCAACCGGGACCTGATCTACCTCGGCCCCCTGGCTCTTGCCCTGATCCTGCTGGTTCTCTACCTGGGATTCAGAAATACACGGGGCGTATTGCTTCCGGTGCTGACCGTCCTGCTAAGTATCCTGTGGACCTTCGGTACGATGGGAATACTGAATATTGAAATATCGATCATTTCCAGCGTGATCCCCATATTGCTGATCGCCGTAGGAAGTGCCTATACCATTCATGTACTGAACCGGATAAACGAGACACCGGAAGCAGATGAGGAAAAAAGACTGGAGCAGGCCTGGGGTTACATTGCCGTTCCAGTCATATTCACTGCCCTCACCACCATGTTTGGGTTTATTTCATTTGTCTTTGGCAGTTACCTGCACCTGATCAAAATTTTCGGTTTGTTCACCTCGGCAGGTATCTTTTTTGCTCTTCTGGTATCTCTGTTCCTGATCCCGGGTATGGCGGAATTAAAAAGAAGCCCAGGGATTTCGGGGTTACCGGGAAAGAACGGTCTGCTGGCATCTCTCCTGAAAAAAACCTCGGATCTGGTCATTCATCATCCGCGAAGGGTGATTCTGTTCTGGGGATCCCTCATCCTGCTTTTCGCCATCGGGGCATTTCATATTCAGCGAAAAGTGGATTTTCTTGAATATTTCCGAAAAAAGGATCCGAACCGTATCACGGAGAATATTCTGAAAGAAAAAATGGGCGGAACATTCCCCGTGTACATATCGGTAAAAGGAGATATTCTGGATCCGGAGGTGATGCAGGCCATTTTTAAAACCCAGCAGGTGATGAAAGAAGACCCCAACCTGGTTTATACCCAGTCGGTAGCCGATCTGGTTGCCAGCATGAATGAGGCCATGGGGGAAGGAAAACTTATTCCGGACGAGCGTGACCGTATTGAAAATCTATGGTTCCTTATTGAGGGGCAGGATATTCTGGAACAACTCATCAACGAAAACAAACAGGAAGCCATTATCCAGGGAATGTTCAATTCCTCGGAAATTGACGATGCCAGGCGGTTCATCGATTTTATGGAATCATATTTTGACAGCATGAACAGCAGCCAGATGGAATTCAAACTGACCGGATACCCCTCCCTGGTCATCCGCCTGGATGAAAGTCTGGTAAGCAGCCAGATCAGAAGCCTGGCCATTGCCCTGATGCTGGTACTGCTGGCGGTCAGCCTGCTGCAAAGGTCACTGCTCAGAGGGATCCTGTCGGTCTTTCCCATTATCACCACCCTGGTCATCCTGTTCGGATGTATGGGCTGGTCAGGGATACCCCTGGATATCGCCACTGTGCTGGTAGGCTCGATCTCCATAGGGATTGGCGTTGATTATGCCATTCATATCAGCAATCATTTTTCGCATGCGATGAGAAACGGTCACGGTCTGACCAAAGCCATTGAGCACTCTGTGGGAATCAGCGGCAAAGCCATTGTGATCAACATGTTTTCGGTCACAGCCGGTTTTCTGGTACTGCTTTTCTCTTCCCTCATTCCTCTGGCAAGGTTCGGTATCCTGGTGGGCATCACCATGCTGGCATCGGGAAGCGCCTCTCTTACCCTGCTGCCGGCCTTACTTCTCTCCAATCATAAACTCGGTGAAAAATTCAAACCAAAAAACCATGAAAACCATGAAAGCAACCTGTAAAGCCCTGATAACAGCGGTTATCCTGGTATGCGGAATGGCAGCTTACAGCCACGCACAGACAGCCGACGAAATCCTTCGGAAAATGGATGAAATCACCTATGCTCCGAAAGACCAGGTTTCCACTACTACCATCACATTGATTGATAAAAACGGGAACCAGAGCATGAGAAAAGCCGAAATGAAACAGAAAGGAAAGAACATGCGTTTCACCCGTTTCACGTCACCGGCTTCCCAGGCCGGTATCGCTTTTCTTTCCCTCCCAAACGATGTGATGTATATATACCTGCCCGCTTTTGGCAGGGAAAGGAGAATTGCCAGCCATGTAAAAAACCAGTCGTTTGCCGGAACCGATTTCACGTATGAGGACATGGAGGCGATTCCCTACAGTGAGAAGTTCAACCCCACCCTGAAAGAAACCACGGATGAATATTTCGTTATGGAACTGGTTCCAAAACCCGGTGTCCGGTCCGATTATTCCAGGCTGGTGATGCAGGTTGACCGGAACCTTTTCCTGCCCGTGCATATAGATCATTACAACCGGGGAAACCAGATGGTTAAGGAAATGGATGTGGAATACGAACAGATACAGGGATACCAGGCTCAGAAACGGATCGTGATGAAAGATCTGGAAAAAGAACACACCACGATAATGGAAGTGGAGGAGATCCGTTTTGACAACAATCTTGACGACAGTGAATTCTCTGTAAGAAAACTCAGACAACAATAAAACTGCATCATATCATGAAAGCCGTTATTTTTCGCATCATATACCTCTGTTTATTCACATGGTTACTGATACCGGCCGTTGCCCAGGAACCAGGCCCGGAAATTTCGGGTGAATGGTGTACCGACCAGCGTCTGCTGCTTTACGATCCCTATCCCTGGTCGTGGAGCGAAAACCGGCTGGACCTTGGGTTGAAGAAAAACTTTCAGGGCAAGGCTTCCTTCTCGGCCAATGTATGGTTCCGGAGTTTCGGTTTTCAATTTCTTACCGGAACCCGTCAATTATTCAACAAAGATGAAATCTCGCCGTACCAGATCGATTTCAGGGAAGCATGGCTCGACCTGTACGGATTTATTGTCCCCAACCTGGATGTCAGGATCGGGCGGCAGGTGATCACCTGGGGACGCGGCGACCGCCTGAACCCCACCCGGAACCTGAATCCTCCGGATCTGGAAGATATCTGGGATTTCGGCCGGTCACACGGTGTGGAAGCCGTAAAGCTGGACTATTACCTGAACGATGTTTTCTTCCTGGAAGGGGTTTATGTCCCCTTTTTCCGTCCGGCTACCCTGCCAAGGGGCGATCTGGCCAGCGTATTTTCCACTTCCATGTCGTTGCCGGTCCCTTCCACTCAGATTGCCGTTATGACCGACACCCTGCTTATGCCGGATAACCGGCCGGGCCAAACCTCATCCTATGGGATCAAGCTGGGCGGATTCATCCTGGGATTTGATTTTTCACTGAGCTACTCCTTTTTCCGCGACGGATTACCAGTTCCCTCGTACACCGATGTTGCCTTTGCCGATGAAGAGTTCAACCTGGCAGTTAATACCGAATTGCTGTTCCCCAGGTTTCATGCAGTGGGAACAGATATGGCCGGTTCGCTGGCCGGTGTGGGGGTCTGGGGAGAAATGGCTTTGATGATCCCCGATAAAGAGGTAATCATGCACATCGATCTGTCGGAGATCGGCTATTCCGATCTGGAAAGTGTTCAGCTGGAAGACAAGCCTTATTTCAGGTACCTGATGGGAGCAGATTACACCTTCACTGACGGATCGTATATGAATTTCCAGTTCCTGCACGGCTTTTTCCATGAAAGGGGAAAAGGCAACCTGAACGATTATTTCCTGCTGGAATATGAAAAAAAGGTGGCCCAGGAAAAAATAGTCCTTAAACCTGTAACGGGAGCCATAGTCATCGGCGACTGGAAAAACGTAAAAGAAGATCATGCCCTGGTGTGGATGCCGTCCGCAGGGTATCTGCCAGATGAAAACACGGAGATCACCCTGGGCATCAGGCTTATATCAGGAAAAGGGGAAACCGCATTTGCCGGTCTCGACCGGCGCGACGAGTTTTTTGTCAGCATCAGGCATCACTTCTAAGGGGTTGTCTAAAAAAAGTTTCCGGAAGATTTTTCTCTGCCTATATGGAATTTATGGCGGCAGATGATATCTTTATGTCAAGATAATGCCGGAATATGAAACAAACCCTGCTCATTCTGATCTCCATGCTCTTTATGCAACCTGTCTTCAGCAGCGATCCCCTCATCATTGCCCATCGGGGGGCATCGTACCTGGCTCCCGAAAACACCCTGGCAGCCGTTAACCTTGCCTGGAAACTCGGCGCCAGGGCGGTGGAAGTGGATGTTCACCTGTCGTCTGACGGCAGGATCATGGTAATGCATGACAAGAATACCCGGCGCACCACGGGGAAAAACCTGGAAATTGCCGGAACTTCTTCTCTCCTGTTGCGTGAGCTGGATGCCGGTTCGTGGAAAGATCCAGCTTTTGCAGGAGAAAAGATACCCTACCTGGAAGAAGTGCTGGCCACCGTGCCTGAAAACGGGACTTTATTCATCGAGGTCAAATGCGGAACGGAAATTCTGCCCGTGTTAAAGCAAACACTTGAAAAAAGCGGAAAAATGACCGCCGTTACCATCATCAGTTTTGATTTTGAAGTGGCCAGGGGTGCAAAACAACTCATGCCCCATATACCGGCATATTTTCTGCACTACACCCTTACCGGACGTTACGGCAGAAGATGGATTGACAGAGCCCGGGAAGCCTCTCTGGACGGGCTGAACCTGAGGCACAGAGGAATTACGCGCCGGTACGCAGATAAAGTACATCAGGCCGGAATGAAGATATATGCGTGGACCGTTGACGATCCCGCAACAGCCATTGCCCTGGCCGGTATGGGCGTAGATGGAATTACCACCAACCGGCCTGCCTGGCTGAAAGAACAATGCAGGTTCGGGAACTGAGCCCTGCCGTTTATTTATGAAACAGGCGATCGGTGGTTACCGGCTGCGGTAACTCTCCGGCCTTCCCTGCCAGCCATTCAAATCCGAGGCCGCCGGTACGCTGGAAATATTCAATTCTCACCTCATGGGCTCCCTCTTCCAGGGCAGCAAATCCCTTTACCGTATTCATCCCGTGTATCCCGTCGTTCCCGATCAGCACCTCTCCGTTCAGATTCATCCGGCTGCCGTCATCGCTGGTGAGATAAAAAACATATACACCGGGTTCATCCACTGTGAGATATCCTTCCCAAACCACTCCGAAGCGTTCTGTTCTTCCGGCAGAGCCGATTTCCACCGCATCGACCACGCGGGTTTCCACGGGTTCCAGGCTGTTGAAATCAGGCAATGTTTGCCAGTTGCCCGTGTATATCTTCATTATCCACCCCTGTTTTTCAGGTATTTCAGGTACCGGTGACTGGAGCGGTACTTTCTCAAACACGTATGATCTCACCCGGCTGTCGGCTCCGCTGGAATACATGGCCCGGGTCTTCAGAATCAAGGAACGGTCAATAATGAACGGTTCCTGATAACGGTAGTCTGATGGTCCGGGTTCTGACCCGTCCAGGGTATAATATATCTCTCCTTCACAGAGGGGAAGTTCCAGGGTGATTTCAAGAGAATCTGTAAATATTCTCTGTTCAGAAGGACAATATGGCGGGAAAATACCCTTCACGGCTTTGGTAACCAGCAGGGGATCGATCTTTGCCTGTGCCCGGTCGTAAGTAATCAGTCCGTTGGTTTCCGTTTCCACGTCGGTGGTTTGTGTATATACGGCGGCACTCAGTCCTTTTTCGGCAAATGCATACACCTGTGCCGCAAATTCCTCGAACCGGTCGGTGAGGTCTTCCCTGTTTTTCATATTGGTGTATCCCCAGTTTTCCTGTTCCCAGGTATGTCCTTCCACCGGGAAACCCAGTCCGCCGTATTCACCCAGCACAATGGCTCTTTGTTCTTCGGAGGCAGGCATTCCCGGATCGGGGTAATGGTGTATGTCGTGCACATCTCCCACGCCCCGGTCGGCCCATCCGCTTGCCGCATTCACAAGCCTGGTCGGGTCAACCGATCGGATAAAATCCACGATACCGGGGGTATCGTACTGTCCCCATCCCTCATTGAACGGCACCCACATCACAATGCTGGGATGATTGTACAGGGTACGGACCATTTCTCCCAGCTCGTAGCGGAACTGCCTGTCGTGCTCGTCCGACACCACACGGTCGGGGTCCCGGGCCCCTATATAACCGCTACATGAAGGCATATCCTGCCATACGAGCAAGCCCATCCGGTCGCACCAGGTATAAAAGCGCCGGGGTTCCACCTTGACATGCTTGCGCAGCATATTGAATCCCATTTTCCGGGTCATTTCCAGATCGTATTTCATGGCATCGTCCGAAGGAGGGGTATACAACCCGTCGGGCCAGAATCCCTGGTCAAGCAGCCCGAACTGGAAAAGGAATGTATCGTTCAGCATGACACGGGTATACCCGTCACGGGCTTTCCCCAGCGACACTTGTCTCATACCGAAATATCCCGTAACCGAATCCGCAGCATTTCCATTCTTCAGCAGGGTGATCTTCAGATCATACAGGTACGGATCGGAAGGATACCAGTATCGTGCATCCGGAACCGGCACAATCATGGTTTCCCCCTCCGACAAGACTTCGGAGACCAGTTTCCCTTCAGCAAACACCTGAACCAGATAAGCCGTTTTCTCTTTTCCGGTAGCAGATGCAATTTCCACCCTGATCTGATCCCTGTCAATATCCGGAGTCACATAAAACGCGTCAATATGATCTTCAGGAACAGGTTCCAGCCACACGGTTTGCCAGATGCCCGAACTGGGAGTATAAAATATTCCTCCCGGTTCCATTACCTGCTTACCCCGGGGCTGGTTCCCCCTGTCTGTTGGATCATGGACCTTTACCACCAATTCCTGTTCGCGGCCGGCTTCCAGGTACGAAGTAATATTCAGTGTAAACGGATCGTACCCGCCCCGGTGGGTACCGGCCGGTTGTCCGTTCACATATACCTGTGTTTCCCAGTCCGATGCTTCGAAGTGCAACAGGATCTGCTGCCCTTTCCAGTTATCGGGCACGGCAATTGATTTCCTGTACCACATCAAGGTGGTATCGGTCACCACTTCACCCACCCCTGAAAGAGCCGATTCAACGGGAAACGGAACCCTGATGAGGCGATCAAATACAAGAGGGATGGTATCCCGTATGCCCGTAAGCGTAAATTCCCATAATCCGTTCAGGCTGACCCATTCGGGCCGTACCATTCCCGGACGGGGATATTCCGGCCAGGGGTTTTCAACAGGAACCGATTCACTCCACGGAGTTTCCAGGACAAAAGGTGCCGGCTGCCATTTCCCGGAAGGAGTGTGGCATCCCGAAAGAAACATCACCGGGACAATCACCAGCAGGACAAGTTTCGATTTCATGGTTCAACAGGTTTACGGTGGTTTATATCAGCTCTTTTCTTTTCATTTTGCGGGTATGGAAACCCATTTCCTTCCGGCTGAAGAAGCCAACGCCGCCTCCTGAAAAAGCATCCCTCTCAGGCCGGCGTATACATCCGGGAAATCGCTTTCCTCAGGGGAGGGATCGGCACCCAAGTGCCTGGCCCGTATGCAGGCGGCCACTTGCCGGTAAATATTTGCGAAAGCTTCGATATACCCTTCGGGATGTCCTGCCGGAAGACGGGAAGCGTACATCGCTCCGGAGGAAAGGATTTCCGAATGTCCCGGCCGCAGCACCCGGACGGGCTCCCCTTCTATTTTGAGGATCAGTCGGTTCGGGTCGTGGTGATGCCATTCCAACCCCCCTTTTTCACCCCACACCCTGATATTCACGTCGTTCTCTTCTCCTGCCGCAATCTGTGTGGCGAACAGCATGCCACCGGCATCGTTACTGAAACGGAGCAGGATATTTCCGTCATCGTCCAGCCGCCTTCCCGGAACCACCCGGTTCAGGTCGGCCATCAGGTGAGTAGCCTTTAATCCCGTCACATACTCAGCTAGGTAAAAGGCATGCACACCGATATCTGCCATAGCTCCTCCCGGACCGGAACGCTCCGGATCTGTTCTCCAGAGAGCCTGCCGGTTTCCTGTTTTTTCCACCGGGACCGACAGCCAGCCCTGAGGGTATTCCACCACCACTTTCCTTATTTTACCAAGCTGTCCGTTACCTACTATGGCCCTGGCTTCCTTCACCATGGGATAGGCCACATAGGGATAGGTCATGGCAAACAGCAATCCGGTTTCCTCCACCAGCGAAACCAGCCTTCGGGCATCCTCCACCGTATGGGTCAATGGCTTGTCACAAACCACATGAAAACCATTTTCCAGAGCCATACGGGCAGGATCGTAATGCAGGTGGTTGGGTGTGGCTATACAGAGAAAATCCATTCTTTCTCCTTCTGGCAGGTCTTTTTCCCTGTTGATCATTTCCTGCCATGCAGGGTATATTCTTTCCCAAGAGAGAAAATATTCCCGGCCTCTGATCTCCGACTGTTCCGGATCGGAGCTAAAAGCTCCACACACCAGACTGATCTGCCCGTCGAGCATAGCTCCCATGGTATGCACCTTCCCGATCAGTGAGCCGGGGCCGCCCCCCACCATTCCCATATTGATTTTCCTGTGATTCATCATTTCCTGTATGTAAAATTAATAATCCTGCTGCATTCCCGTTCCCTTTCGGGTAAATAATGTAAAAATTATTCCTGCAACAGCATTCCATATCATTCTAATAAGCAAAAACATAATGGCCGTATCAGGAAAACCAGGATCATCCACTGCCATTTTATTTATAAACGGAAGCAACCTTTTGGGTATTTTTCCAGTCTTAGGGGTAAGAACAAAAAATCAGTACCTGCTGATCACCCGCTGAAGACGAACACTGATGTGCATGAAAAACCATGAAGTTATGAAGAAGCCATCAAGAAACCGGAATCATTCAGAAGATACTGATACCCCGGTTGCCCCTGTGATTGAAGAACTGAAATCAGAAAAATACCGGTACCATGATCTGACTCCTGAACAATGGCACTGGGCCGTGTCGATGATCAAGGAATTCGAGCTCAACAAAGACGGGGCACGCATCCTGATCGATGAGATCAAAAAGGGCAATTTCGTATTCGAATAGTTTTTTCGACCTTTCTTTCGCAGCATACACGTATACCTGAAAGATCCAGACGGTGTACGCCGGGAGCTTTCTTCCGTTCACCGGTTGCATAAGGTCACGCAGAAAAAGGTATCTTTGCCTGTGATGGGAGTAAAAAACGCACACACAGAAGGCGACAGGCGCCCCCTGTATCACATGTTCGTACATGTGCCCACAAGTTACGACCTGATGAACCGTTTGCTGACCCTCGGGCTGGATGAACGATGGAGAAAAAAAGCGGCCAAAATATGTCTTGCTGCCTCTCCCACCCGTGTGATGGATCTCTGCACCGGAACAGGCGATATGGTCATGCATCTGAGCCGTCTGAGTAAAAACGGGAATCGAGAGCTGCATGCGCTCGACTTCAGTCCACCCATGCTGAACCTTGCCAGAAAAAAAGCGAAAAAAAAGGCCTTCACTCCTATTCGTTTTATAGAAGGTGATGTGGCCTCCATGCCATACGGGGACGGATATTTTGATGCCGTTACCCTGGGATTTGCCTTCAGAAACCTGACCTTTCGCAACCCCCGCACAGTTGATTACCTTTCCGGAATTTTACGGATCATCCGGGAAGACGGCCGGCTTGTTATCGTGGAAACGGCCCAGCCCGGTAACCGGTTACTGAAATTCCTGTTCCGCCTCTACATGAAGGTTTTTGTTGCCCGCCTCGGCGGATGGATATCCGGACACCGTGCAGCATACCGTTATCTCGCTTACTCAGCCATACATTATTACACACCGGTAAAAATAAAGGAACTCCTTCTGCAAAACGGTTTCAGCCGGGTGGAAGCCTATCCACTGATGGGAGGTATTGCCGCCATATATGTGGCTGTTAAGTAAAATACCACCTGCCGGCTCAGGACCTGTTGATTCGCCTTCTTTTTCAAATGATCGGGAAGTTCAGGTCATATCCAGGCAGGAAATGTAGGCCGGACGGGTTTTCATAGTTTCCAGTCCCTGATCAAAACCGGCAGACGGCCAGATCACCACACGGGCTTTTACCGGTCTGAAAAAGCTCCCGACAAACCCCCTTTTACCGGTTTTCCTCAGCATCCGATACAGTGGGCCGTCGGCATCCATCCATGTGAGGGCCATAAAAACCCTTTTCCTGTTCATCACACTTTCCATGATCTTCAAAATGTCATTCTCATGACCCGGCTCGGCCCATATTCCTTCCATTGCAAGAAATTTTATCGATTGTTTTCCGATCAGCTTTCTGAAAACGGGAATACGAGGGAACACTTGTGTAAAAAGAAATCCATCGGGCCCGGGCATGTCGCATATAATCCATTTTTCAGCATTTGCCTGCAATCCTGCCACTATTTTTCCACCCTGGCGGTATACAAAATAATCATCCCGGTAAAAAAGATTCCGCGGGGTAAAGAAATTATGGTTCCTGTAGAAAGAATGTACCTTTTCGAGCACCTCATCCCTTTCCTCCGGTTTCACACCGGTAACCCCGGGATCATTACCGGGGAAAAGCCGGCTGTACAACAGGGTATGGAAGTACCTGACGGGCACAAATCCCATGGTTACGCCCAATCCCGACGAACGCCGGTTTTCATCCTCTATAAAGGCATAGCAAAAAGCCGGATCATTCCCCTCTTTGCCCAGAAGCAGCCAGGGATTGTCGAAAATGCGGCCGGCGTATCGTTTTAACACTCCCCCCCGGTCGCGCCTGTGGGACTTCCCGGCTGGTGAATGCCGGCCCGTACTTTGAAAAGATGAAGCGATGGAAAAATACCGGATATTGAATGCAGGAACCGATACACCGGCCTGTTGCACCATCCGGAATGCAAACCCGATAAGCCCCCTGATCTGCCCATCCCGTCGCAACACCAGAAAAGGGATGGGGTCCATGGCCTTCATTTTAGCGTCAATCCCGGTATGCCTGTACCGAAGCTTTCCGGGAGTTCCCAGCTCATAATTGCTGAGAAACTCCAGCATCTCCCGGCCCGGCATTTCAATACCAATATGGGTGGTCCTCTGATTTTTCATTGACGCAGAAGTTATCCGTAAAGGTACGAAACAGCCCCTTATTGTTCATGATGAATGTTTCTTTTCCGGAAAGAATATTTTACAACATGCTCTGATTGTATCATAGGATATTGTTGTATATTCAGGGCCATCAACAATACCAGGGATTATGGCCATAAAACGCAATAAAAAGCAGGAAAATACTGCTTACGGATCACAATATTCCGGATCGGCATCTAGGAACGGGGCAATTTACAAAGAAAACAGGCAAAACCATGACTTTCCGGTTGTAAAGGAATACCGGCAGCTAGGAAAAACCGGATTTATGGCGTCGGATATCAGCTGCGGCACTCCCCCCAGTGAAGCGGTGTTGAAAGCCCTGCTGGAGTTGGGTGTAAATTTCATTGATACCGGAGAAACATACGATAACGGGAACAACGAAAGGCTGATCGGAAGGGTGATCAAAGATTACGACCGGAAAAAGATCTTTATCAATTCAAAGCTATATACGGATGACCATTTCCTGTCGAAAGAAGATTGCATTGACAGAACGCGCAAGGCGCTGGAAAGGCTTGGAACGGATTATGTAGACTGCATGATGATCCACAGTGCGGAAAATTCCCGCATCATCAAGGATGAACATTTCCATGCCGCCATGGAAATGATGAAACAGGAAGGAAGAGTAAAACATGTGGGCGTTTCGTGTCACGGCAACAACTGGCTTATCAATCCGGAAGAAAGCCTGGAAAAGATTATGATGACAGCTGTGGAAGACGGACGGTTTGATGTGGTTATGCTGGGATACAACTTTATGAATGCCGACATGGCTGAAAAAATTCTGGATGCCTGTGCGGAAAAAGGAATAGGAACCAGCATCATAAAATCCAATCCGGTAAAGTTGTATCTGATCCTGGATGAACGGATCAAGAGACAAAAGGAGGCGGGAACCGAGCCCGGTGAAAGTACCCTGGGATTCTGGGAAAAATATAAGGGGATGACAGAGAAGGCCCGGATAATCTTCGAAAAGTATGGACTGGCTACCGATGAAGATCTGGCGAAGGCCGCCACCAGATTTGTACTGAGCAATCCAAAAGCCCATACCATATGCTGGGGGTTTGCCAGTCTGGATGACATACGGGATATGCTGTCACTTTCAGGTCAGAAGCTGAATGAAAAAGATGTGGCTCTGCTCAGGAACTATCATGATATATACGGCCACCTCAACTGCCGCATCGGCTGCAATGCATGTGAAAACGCCTGCCCGCACCATTTGCCGGTGGGAACCATCATGCGATACAGATACTATTTTGAAGTGAAGGGACAGGTACAGCATGCCAGGGAACAATATGCCAGGCTGAAAGGTCCCGGACCAGAAGTATGCGCGGATTGTGCCGGTTACTGTGAACAGGTCTGTCCCTACGGGGTATCTGCCAGGGCTCTGCTGGCTTCAGCCCACCGACAGATGGCACCGATGGTTTCTTAATCACCCGGCAGAATAGCTGTCTAATCACCTAGCCTGCTGTGCCTTTTCAAGGATCAGGATCATAGCGGCCACAGATTTCCCCGCTTTTTCTAGTTTTCCGTCAAGCCCGTCAAGGCCGGTTTTTATGACCATGACTTCCTCCATGCAACGCATAAATGAATCATGGCCTTTTTTCAGTTCTGTCAGTAATCTGTTGCCGCTTCGTCTGATCAGAATACTTTCCATATCATGGAGTATCTCTCCCGTTTTCCTCAACAAGTCTTCCGCAGGGCCGGGAATTCTACCTCCTATTCGCCGTTTCTCCACTTCCCAGAATGCCATGGAAAGATCTTCCAGGGTAAGCAGTTTCTGGAGGGTCCAGTTTGTTGTGCTCATGGCTCAGAAATGTTTCTGACACACGATTTAAGCAGCGCCTTTAAATCCGGTACCGGCTCTGCCGTTACACTATATATTGTAAATATAGTGTTTTGTGTGTACAATAATTCACCACTCTATACAATTATACGTAATTTAGAACAATTCTGTTTCATGGAAAGGAAAACCTCCGGATCTGATCTTTACGGAAGAACAAACCTGACACCCACTCCGAAAATATTGTCTTCCGGATTGATCAGAAAAGATCCCAGCATAAGGGTAAAATCGTACCATGTATGGGCAGCACTGGCGGGACCGATATCGTAATCACGTTTCTGTACATCACTTCCCAGCAACCATCCTGCCACGGTGGCTGCCAGGGCCTGGGTCAGAGCTGCTTTCAGGTCGGGTTCCCGTTCAAACAGCATATTGGTAAGGTGCAGTGAACCAAAAAGCAGGCTTGAATAGGCCAGTCCTTTCGTCTGGCCGAAACGGTAATCCCATATAGGCATCAGCCCGTTACGGAACCAGTATTCCTCTCCTACCCCCGCACCCCAGCTGGCTGCCAGCGAGGCAGTTCCGTAAAAAGCCATAGCCCTGGTGCGAGGCACATACCGATTCAGCAGGTACAGTTCATTCACGTCGGAATAGCCGGGATGGTCGGTCCGGCTTTCCAGGTAGAGCTGACCCAAAGCCACCGCCACGAACAGGCCGGTAATGGGCGTGAAAATATTTTTCGGGCGGAAGGGTTCCAGCATCAGCCTGTTGAAAGCAATATCGTCATACCGGAACCCGGGGTATGTGGCTTTGATGTATTCCAGCCTGTTCCGCATGAAATGGCACTTGTCGATATTGTATAATTCGAAACCCAGCAGAAGGGGATAATTGTAATAAGGAGAGGAAGATTCGGAGCGCAGCTGTTTGTCGAAGGCAATTCCCAGGGCAATGGCCCCGGTTTCCCCCAGAGAAAAGGCCAGTCCGGTTCTCCAGTTTCCGTCGGCAAAATGGGTGGCACCAGGAACCCATAGCATCCATGGTGGATAGAGGCGGAGAGAAGAATCCGGGACATAAGACAGGACAGGATCCTGTGCACGGCCGTTGTATCCACTCATGCACCAAAACAACAGCAGCAAACCGCAGCCTAATGAAAAGGTGACCGGTTTTCGCATGTGATAAATATAACGAGTTTTTGTATTTCCCGGTAGTATGCACAAAAGGTAAATATACCGGCAAACCCCTGCACACTAATTGAGCCGTAATTCTTTTTCCCCTTGAAAAAAAGACCCGGTGCGTGCGTGCCGGGTCTTACCTGGTAGCGAGACCGGGAGTTGAACCCGGGACCTCATGATTATGAATCATGCGCTCTAACCAACTGAGCTATCTCGCCATAAGTATTTTCTCCAACGAAAGAACCTTTTATCATGCGCTCTAATCTCGAAAGTCTTACCGCCAAAGGCGGTTTAGACTTTCGTGGATCCTCGAAAAACATCGCAAATCAAAGATTTGCTGTTTTTCGGGACCAACTGAGCTATCTCGCCATAAGTATTTTCTCCAACGAAAGAACCTTTTATCATGCGCTCTAATCCCGAAAGTCTTACCGCCAAAGGCGGTTTAGACTTTCGTGGATCCTCGAAAAACATCGCAAATCAAAGATTTGCTGTTTTTCGGGACCAACTGAGCTATCTCGCCAAAAACCTTTCCGTAATTTTTTATACGGGCAGCAAAGATAATAATCTTTTTCAAAAATCACCTCTCTAAAACTGCATTTTGAACCTAATAAACCGTACCGGAAGAGATATCCATCTTATTGTATTACAAGATATTACACCTACTACCTTTGAGGTTTGCCAATTAAAGTATTTTTCTTATATTGCACAAATACCCAGCACAGGAATAAGAATGAAAACGAAGATAAACCTGGAATATACATTAAATGCCTCTCCCAGGGTATTGTATCCAAGGATCAGTACAGCAGCGGGACTGGCCGAATGGTTTGCCGATGATGTGCATGTGAGAGGAAAAATATATACTTTTTTCTGGAACAATACCGAACAGCAGGCTGAAATGGTCATGAAAAAGGATCAGAAATATGCCCGTTTCAAATGGCTGGACAATCATCATAATGAAGACGGGTATTTTGAATTCAGAATCCATACTGAAGAGCTCACCGGAGATGTTGCCCTGCTGATCACCGACTTTGTTGAGGAAGACGAAAAGGAAGATGCCATTGAGCTGTGGAACACACAAATTGCCAATCTCCGGCACGTAATGGGTTTGTAATCCTCATTTTCCCCCTCCCTGAATACAAAATTTGTACTTTTGTATTGGTTATGACATATACGCAGGAAAAGTGACGAAGATACACAGGCTGGTTCTCAAATCATACATTCCCCCGTTTATCCTGACATTTTTTGTCGTGATTTTCCTGCTGCTTATGCAGTTTCTGTGGAAATACATCGACGATCTGGTGGGAAAAGGGTTGAATATTGCCGTGATCAGTGAATTGCTGCTCTACACCTCGGCCAGTCTGGTGCCCCTGGCCCTTCCCCTGGCTACCATGCTGGCTTCCATCATGACATTCGGCAACCTGGGCGAAAACAACGAACTCATCGCCATGAAATCGGCAGGAATTTCCCTGCAGCGCATTTTTTCCCCCCTGATCTTTCTGTCCGTACTGATCAGCCTGGGCGCTTTCTTTTTCGCTAACAACATGCTCCCTCAGGCAAACCTGAAAATGCGTGCCCTGCTGTATGATGTGCAACGCCAGCGGCCGGAACTGAACATCAAGGCCGGACAGTTTTACAATGGGATCGACGGTTATTCCATCAAAATTGAAGAAAAAGTACCCCGCACCAACCTGCTGAAAAACATTATGGTATACGACCATACCGGGAATAACGGGAACATTACAGTCATCCGGGCCGACTCGGGATACATGCGGGTTACCCCCGACGAAACCAACCTGATTCTGACATTATATAACGGGTTGTCATACAACGAAATACAGGAGCGTGACCGGAGAAGAAGAAGGGAAAAAACCTATCCACACAGAAAAGATCAATTCAGTGAGCAGGTTCTGGTCATTGAGCTACAGGGGTTCGGACTGGTTCGCTCGGATGAAAACCTGTTCAGGAAAAATTACCAGATGATGAATATTGAACAGCTGGAATATATGAGTGATTCACTGAGGCAGGTACTTCATGAAAAAGAATGGGATTTCAGGGAAACCCTGGTCAAAAATCATCTCTTCCCCAGGAACCGGATCATGGCACTGAACAGAAGCGGAAACCAGGAATTGCCAGAGATCACGAATTTCGACACCTTGTTCCATTCCTTTTCCCTGAACGAGAAAATCAGCGCCCTGCGATCAGCTGTTTCGCAGGCCAGAAGCACTCAGAACTACATCTCCACCCAGGTGATCAATATCATGGGAAGGAATAAAAACCTGCGCAAGTACCAGAGCGAATGGCATTTGAAATTTACCCTTTCCTTTGCCTGCCTCATTTTTTTCTTTATCGGAGCCCCCATGGGAGCCATTGTTCGAAAGGGCGGCATCGGCATGCCGGTGGTCGTTTCCACCCTCTTTTTTGTGTTCTATTATATACTCTCCACTTCGGGGAAAAAAGCAGCCGTTGAAGGGGTACTCGATGTTCCGGCAGGTATATGGCTTTCCTCTTTCGTGCTGCTTCCCATCGGAATCTTCCTTACCTACAAAGCCACTACCGATTCGGTGATCCTGAACATCGACACCTATCTAAATCTCTACAAGAAAGCTCTGTTGTATGTCCAGCGAAAACTGAACCTTCAGATCCTGCCCATGGATTTCACAGATGAAGATACTGATAATCAGTAATAAATTCCCATATCCGCCATACGACGGAGGAGCCCTGGCCACCCTGAACATGATTCGCGGACTGGTGAAAAACGGCCACCAGATCACCCTGATCTCCCTGAACACCACCAAACACTTTTTCGGGGATGATCCGGAGATGGTAGAAATAAAAGAAAAGATCAAAATTCACCTGGTTCCCGTCAATACACGGATCAGGATCCATGCATTGGTTTTTAATCTTCTTTTCTCAACATATCCTTACATTCTGCAACGATTCCATACTCCGGAGATGAAACGTGTTCTGGCAACACACCTTGACCATGTATCATACGATCTGGTGCAACTGGAAGGTCTGGCCGTGTGCCAGTATCTGCCGTCCATCCGAGCCCACCATCGTGGTCCGGTTTCTCTGCGTGCCCATAACGTGGAACATCATATATGGTTGAAAAGGGCGGAGCGCCACCGGAATCTCCTTATCCGTTATTACTCGGCCCTTACAGGAAGACGTCTGAAAAAGGCTGAGACTGCCGCACTGAACAACATCGACCTGCTGGTGCCCATCTCGGCAAATGACGCCAAAGCATTCAGGAACATGGGATACGACAAACCTCTGGAAATCATCCCGGCCGGGATCGATTCCACCGGAACACAGGCTGTTCTGTTTCCATCCCCTTCTCTGGTTTACATCGGAGCACTCGACTGGTATCCGAACCAGGAAGGTTTGATGTGGTTTCTGCAGATGGTATGGCCAACCCTGAAGAAAAAGGTTCCCCGGCTGGAATGCCATGTGGCGGGCAGAAACGCTCCCCGCTGGCTGATCAATCGGCTGAAACGTGCGGGTATTCTTTTCCACGGAGAAGTAGCCAGTGCCAGGGATTTTCTTTCTGCCGGATGGATCCAGATTGTGCCCCTGTTTACCGGGAGCGGGATCAGGGTCAAGATCCTCGAAGGAATGTCGCTGGGAAAAGCCATTGTAGCCACGCCACAGGCGGCCGAAGGAATCCCTGTAACAAACGGAAAAGAGATCATCCTTGCCTCTTCACCCCGGGATTTTATCCACGCGATCCGGAGGCTCACCGGCAAACCATCATCCATCACACAGCTGGGACAGAACGCCAGAGTATTCGTTCGGGAAAATTTTGATAACTTCGTCATGGGTGCCCGACTTACCGGCTTTTATATGAAATACTGCACATGATAGCGGTGATTATCTTCTGGGGACTGGTTTTTTTACTGTTCCATTCATATGTGCTATTTCCGGTGCTTCTCTCCTTTCTGAGCCGGAACAGGGAAAACAACACCCTGGTGTATAAAAATCCCGGTGAATTGCCTTCTGTTTCAATACTGATGTCGGTATACAATGAAAAGAAAGTGATCAGGGAAAAGATCCACTCCATCCTGAACACCTCCTATCCCCTCCATAAAATCCAGATACTCATCGGATCCGACCATTCTACCGATGGAACCGACGAGATACTGAAAGAACTGAAAAGGGAGGAGCCTTTTCTCCAACTGTACTTTATGGAGGAACGCAGGGGGAAAGGAGGCGTAATTAATACCCTTTTCAGGGAAGCTGAAGGCAACATTCTGGTTCTTACCGACGCCAATGTGATACTGCAGCGCAATACTCTGTATGAACTGGTGAAACATTTCAAAAATCCTGACATCGGACTGGTAGACAGTTATATGCTCAATACAGGCATCAAAAAAGATGGCATATCTTACCAGGAAATGGCATACATTTCAAGGGAAATCAGGATCAAGAACAGGGAGGGCAAAATATGGGGTTGCATGATGGGCCCTTCGGGAGGCTGTTATGCCGTACGCAGGGAATTGTTTGCACCCATCCCCGAGACCATACTGGTGGACGATTTTTATATCAACATGCTGGTACTGGAAAAAGGTTACCGTTCGGTCAATGAGCTCCACGCCCGCGTGTATGAAGATGTCTCCAATGATCTGAGAGAGGAATTCAGGCGGAAAGTCAGGATCGCAGCCGGCAATTTCCAGAACCTGGTCCGTTTCAGAAAACTGCTATGGCCCATCACACGGGGTTGCGGATTTTGTTTCTTTTCCCATAAACTGATCAGATGGACCGGCCCGTTTATACTGATTTTTCTTCTCATTACCAACCTGTTGATTTTTCAACACCATGCGGTGTATCAGATCACCTTACTGATCCAGGCAATCCTGCTGGCCATTCCAATCATTGACCAATTCCTGCGGAAAATACAAATACATATCGTAATTTTGCGGTTCGTAACACATTTTTATGCCATGAATCTGGCCCTGCTGGCCGGATTTCTAAAAAACCTGAAAGGAATCAGAACCAATGTCTGGCAACCAACAAGAAGATATCAGTAAAAAACTGAACACCATAGAAGAAGCCATCGATGCTATCCGCCAGGGAAAGATCGTGATTGTGGTAGACGACGAAGACCGGGAAAATGAGGGTGATTTCATAGTGGCTGCGGAACTGATCACACCCGAAATTGTCAATTTCATGGCTACCGAAGGACGTGGACTGATATGTGTGGCCATTCCCGAAAAACGCTGTGATGAGCTTGACCTGCAGCTGATGGTTGGGAATAATACGGCCCTGCATCACACCCAGTTCACCATCTCGGTAGACTACCTCGGAGAAGGATGCACTACGGGTATCTCCGCTTTCGACAGGGCCAGCACTATCCGCGCGCTGGTGGATCCGTCAACCCGCCCCGACGAACTGGCACGTCCCGGTCATGTTTTCCCCCTCAAAGCCCGGGAAAGGGGGGTGCTGCGTCGCAGCGGACATACCGAAGCGGCAGTGGACCTTACCAGACTGGCAGGGCTCAAACCCGGCGGAGCCCTGGTGGAAATTATGAACCCCGATGGCACCATGGCCCGGTTGCCCCAGCTGATCAGGATTGCTGAGAAATTCGATCTGAAGATTATTACCATTCGCGACCTGATTGCCTTCCGTCTCCAGACCGAAAGTTTGGTTATCAAGGGCGTGGAGGTGGAATTGCCCACACAGTACGGCTATTTCCACCTGATTCCCTTTATACAGAAATCAAACGGAACAGAACACCTGGCGCTTATTAAAGGAACATGGGATGCCGATGAACCCATTCTGGTAAGGGTCCATTCCTCCTGTGTTACCGGTGATATTTTCGGCTCGCTTCGGTGCGACTGCGGAAACCAGCTGCATGAAGCCCTCCGGATGATTGAAAAGGAAGGAAAAGGGGTGTTGGTATACCTGAACCAGGAAGGCCGGGGAATCGGGCTCTACAATAAAATGAAAGCCTATAAACTACAGGAACAGGGAAGAGATACCGTTCAGGCCAATACCGATCTTGGTTTTAAAGCCGATGAACGCGATTACGGGGTGGGTGCCAATATTCTCAGGGAACTCCATGTGAGGAAAATGAAACTCATTACCAACAATCCGGTGAAAAGAGCCGGGCTGGAGGGATACGGGCTGACCATTATCGAAAATATGCCACTGATCATTCCCCCCAATCCCCACAATAGGAAGTACCTTGAAACCAAAGAGTTGAAAATGGGACATTCCCTTAACCTGATCAGATATAAACCGGACGAAAAAACCGAATAATACCGACCCATGAGTCGTATCGTTTTTATGGGAACCCCCGATTTTGCCGTGGCTTCTCTGCGAAAATTGCATGAAAGCAATCTGGAAATTGCCGCCGTGGTTACGGCTTCCGATAAACCGGCCGGGCGTGGCCGCAGGGTTTCCCTCTCTCCCGTCAAACAGTATGCACAAAATAATCTACCACCGGATATTCCGCTTCTTCAGCCGGAAAATCTCAGAGACTCCGAATTTATTCAACAGTTAAAAAAGCTGAACGCACAGGTCTTTGCCGTGGTGGCTTTTCGAATGCTTCCCGAAGAAGTGTGGACCATCCCTCCCCTGGGAACCGTCAACCTGCATGCTTCCCTCCTGCCGCAATACCGGGGAGCCGCTCCCATACAGTGGGCCCTGATCAACGGAGAAGAAAAAACCGGACTTACTACCTTCCTGATAGATGAAAAAATTGATACCGGAAGCATCCTTTGTCAGGAAACCGTTCCCATTTTTCCGGATGACGATGCAGGCAGCCTTTACGACCGCCTGAAGGATCAAGGGGCCACCCTGCTGCTCAGAACCATGGAATACATTCTGGAAGGAAAGGCTCGACCCGTCCCCCAGCACACTCTTCAGAAAGAGCAAGCGGAACTGAAAACCGCCCCAAAAATAGGGAAGGAACACACCCGCATCTGCTGGGATAAAACTGCTGAACAAATACATAACCTGGTCAGGGGGCTCAGTCCGGCACCCGGAGCATGGGACATCATCAGGCTCGGAAACGGAAAAGAGCTGCCGGTAAAAATTTTCCGGACCGGTCTCACGGAAACAGAAACCACCCGGCCACCAGGCACCATCATAGTACGGAAGAAAAATGAAATGATGGCAGCCACAGGAAAGGGACTGATCCGAATCCTTGAAATACAGGCTTCAGGGAAAAAAAAGGTCAGGGCAGAAGAATTCCTCCGAGGATACGACCTGACATCCGCATATTTTGTGCATCATTCGGAAAGTTCAGAATAATCCACCGAATATCCCGGTTTTTCCTCTCAGGTACAATTCCGTTCCGGGTTCCGGTTCCACTCCTTCCTCCAGACCGTTCATTCTGTACAACCTTGAAAGCTTGATGCCGTAACGCTGCGAAATATCGTACATGGTTTCTCCCTCCTGTACCACATGCGTTTCATACCCTGCTTCCGCCCGGTTCCTTTTGGGCTGAAGGTAAACAATCTGTCCCGGCTCGGGCTCGGCCGTGCGTGAGGTTTCGTTGTACCGGTATATTTCCCAGGGCATCAGATCGAACTCCCGGGCCAGATCAGGATAGGTATCGCCTTCTTCTGCAATAATATAATCAATCCGGTTATTCTTCCTGATTTCCCTCGACCGCAAATTAATCGTGAATTCGTACTGTTCATCTTCCGGTACTTCCTGCATAGACAGTTCCTGCCCCACCTGTCGGGAAGGTTCATCCCCTAGTGCCACCGAAATACCTTCGTCCAGCATATGCAAATTATTTTCTTCGATAATACGGATCAGCAATTCATCATAATGCCTGTGTGTGGCATAACCCGCCTGTTTCAAGCCTTTTGCCCAGGCTTTGTAATCGCCGGCAGGCAGATCGAACAAAAAACGGTACCTCGATCCTGTTCTCAGAAAATCGGAATGGTCACGGTAAGATTCATACACCCTATTGTATTTCCTGAAACATTCATTCCTGGCATCGTCATCATGGTAAATTCTTCTTCCCTGCCAGTCTCTGTGGCATTTGATACCAAAATGATTATTGGCTTCGCGGGCCAGCCGGCTGTTCCCGTTATCCGACTCCAGCAGGGCCTGTGCCATGGTGATGCTGGCCGGAACGCCCGACCTTCTCATTTCTCTGATAGCCAAATCTTTATATTGTTCGATATAGGTTGTCCTGTCAATCGAAGGAGGTGTATGTACTGCCCGCCGGGTACCTGAACATCCCGAGAGAATAGCCACCGGAACAAGCAGGAGGATGGTTCTTTTCATCATCAGTATTTAGGCAAATGTAAAAAAAATGCTATTTTGTAGCGGATAAGCCGGTTATGAGTAATTAACATACTTGTAAACATTCATGAAACGAAAGGAAATACGGTGTATTGTTCTGGAATATGACCGTCTGGAAGAGTTGCCGGAAGAAGACCGTCGCTTACTGGAACAAGCCCGCCAGGCCTCTGCCATGGCCTACGCCCCCTATTCCGGATTCAAAGTGGGTGCGGCACTTCTGCTGGAAAACGGAACCGTTATCACAGGAAATAACCAGGAAAACGCCGCCTTCCCGTCTGGCCTCTGTGCCGAACGGGTAGCCCTGTTCCACGCCGCAGCTCAGTACCCCGATATCCCCATACGTACCCTGGCCATTGTGGCCACCAGAAAAGGGGAATATACCTCCGAACCCGTTTCTCCGTGCGGATCGTGCCGGCAGGTTATGATCGAATCGGAAAGCCGGCAGAATAAACCCTTCCGTATCATACTTGGGGGAAAAGACCGGTTCCTTGTGGTGGATAAGGCTTCCGACCTGTTACCCATTCACTTCGATCACCGTTTTCTTAAATAAATCGTTTGCGATCAATGCTGTTACAGGAAACTCTGCCATATACTATCATCAGGAGGAGGAGCTTCCAGGTTCAGTACGGCATTTTTTACGGGATGCTGTAACGACAGTCGCCTCGCATGGAGGCTGATGTCCCCGCCCGGATTGCTTCCGGGATAACCGTATTTCAGATCCCCCATTACGGGACATCCGATAGCGGCCAGTTGGGCACGGATCTGGTGATGCCTTCCTGTTTCCAGATCAATCTCAAGTAAAAAACACCTCTTCAGGTTTTTGACCAGGCGGTAATGCAGTATGGCCTCGCGGGAACCCGGCATGGGATGATCATAGGCTATCGATTTGTTCTGTTCCCGGTTTTTTATCATGTAATGCCGCAGGGTTCCCTCCTCGGGCCTGGGAATATCTTTCACAATGGCCCAGTAGGTTTTCTTTACCTGCTTTTTACGGAACATTTCATTTACCCGGCTCAGGGCTTTGCCGGTTTTTGCCATAAGTACCACTCCGCTTACAGGGCGGTCGAGCCGGTGCGTCACACCCAGGAAAACATTTCCCGGCTTTTTGTATTTCTCCCGCAGGTACTCCCTTACCAGCTCAGCCAGTACCGGGTCTCCCGTCCTGTCACCCTGAACCAGCAGATTTACCGGTTTGTTAACAGCTATCAGATGATTGTCCTCGTACAAAATACCGAAGGGAAGCGACAAATCACTGGACCTGGTTTCCGGAAGGAAAATCAATACTGTTCTTTTTCATTGGGAAAATCCAGGGTCTTCACATCCTGAATATAACTCTGTACCGATCCTTTGATCTCCTGGTACAGATTGTGATACCGGCGCAGGAAGCGGGGAGAAAATTCCTGGGTTATTCCCAGCATATCGTGAAGAACCAGCACCTGCCCGTCAACTTTCGGGCCGGCACCGATACCGATCACCGGAATCTTAACCTCCGATGCCACCCTGCCGGCCAGGTTGGCCGGGATTTTTTCAAGGACCAGGGAAAACACCCCCGTTTCTTCCAGCAGAAAAGCATCCTGCAAAAGCTTCTCGGCCTCATCCTCTTCCGTAGCCCTCACCACGTAAGTTCCGAATTTATGGATACTCTGGGGGGTTAGCCCCAGGTGCCCCATCACCGGAATACCCGCCGATAAAATCCTTTCCACAGATTCCACTACCTCACTGCCGCCTTCCAGCTTCACGGCATGGGCCCCTGTCTCTTTCATAATACGGATGGAAGATGCCAGGGCTTCCATGCTGTTTCCCTGGTAGGTGCCGAACGGCAGGTCGACCACCACCAGCGCACGTTTTACCGCCCTCACCACAGAAGCAGCATGATAGATCATCTCATTCAAGGTGATGGGCAACGTGGTCTCGTACCCGGCCATCACATTGGAAGCCGAATCACCCACCAGAATCACATCGATCCCGGCTTCATCCAGGATCCGGGCCATGGAATAATCATAGGCTGTTAGCATGGCGATCTTCTCACCCTGCATCTTCATGGCACTCAGTACATGAGTGGTCACTTTTTTAATTTTTTTCTGTGCGGGCATCATACAGACAAGCATTGGTGATACTGTTCAAAGCTACAAATTTGTTGTTTCATACAACACAAAAAGCCCTAAAAACTGCCGGGCCAACATCCTGTCTTTTTGTCACACGTCACCCGTTTCTCATCCCGTTCATGAAAACCAGTGTGTCATAATTACATAAAAAACACCTCATTCCAGAATGGCATAATCATTGAACACTGCAACTGAAAATTATTGCTGTTGAAACCTTAAAAACTTTAATACAATGGGTAAAATTATAGGAATAGATCTGGGTACCACCAACTCATGTGTTGCAGTGATGGAGGGAAACGAACCTGTCGTGATCCCCAACAGTGAAGGGAAACGTACAACCCCTTCCATGGTGGCATTTGTCGACGGGGGAGAACGGAAAGTAGGCGATCCCGCCAAACGCCAGGCCATCACCAACCCGAAAAAAACCATATATTCCATCAAACGCTTCATGGGGGAAACTTTTGACAAGGTTCAGACTGAAGTGAAAAGGGTAACCTATGAAGTGGCAAAGGGAGACAACAATACCCCCCGCGTCAAGGTTGACGACAGAATGTATTCCCCCCAGGAAATATCGGCTATGATTCTTCAGAAAATGAAAAAAACGGCCGAAGATTACCTGGGACAGGAAGTCACAGAAGCCGTTATTACCGTTCCTGCTTATTTCAGCGATTCGCAGCGCCAGGCAACAAAAGAAGCCGGAGAAATTGCCGGATTGAAGGTGAAAAGGATCATCAACGAACCGACAGCTGCCTCGCTGGCATACGGACTGGACAAGAAAAGCAAAGACCTGAAAGTGGCCGTATTCGACCTGGGTGGAGGAACATTCGATATTTCCATCCTGGAACTGGGCGACGGGGTGTTTGAAGTAAAATCGACCAACGGGAATACCCACCTGGGAGGCGATGATTTCGACCAGAAGATCATCGACTGGCTGGCCGATGAATTCAAAAAAGAAGAAGGCGTGGACCTGAGAAAAGACCCCATGGCCCTGCAGCGTCTGAAAGAAGCTGCCGAAAAGGCCAAAATCGAACTCTCCAGTTCCACTTCCACTGAAATCAACCTGCCCTATATCATGCCGGTGGACGGGATTCCCAAACACCTGGTCAAAACACTAACCCGGTCACATTTCGAAAAACTGGTGGACGAACTGATACAGCAAACCATCGAACCGTGCAAAAAAGCATTGAAAGATGCCGGCCTGAGTGCTTCCGATATCGATGAAGTGCTGCTCGTGGGCGGATCTACCCGTATCCCGGCCATCCAGGAGGTGGTGGAAAAGTTCTTCGGAAAGAAACCCAGCAAGGGAGTGAACCCCGACGAAGTGGTGGCTATCGGGGCAGCCATCCAGGGCGGCGTGCTCACCGGCGAGGTGAAGGATGTCCTGCTGCTGGATGTTACCCCGCTCTCCCTGGGAATCGAAACCCTGGGAGGTGTAATGACCAAGCTGATCGAAGCCAATACCACCATCCCTACAAAGAAAACAGAAACCTTCACCACAGCAGCCGATAATCAGCCTTCCGTGGAGATCCATGTGCTGCAGGGTGAAAGACCCATGGCTGCCGGAAATAAAACGATCGGACGTTTCCACCTCGACGGCATTCCCCCTGCTCCACGGGGCGTGCCGCAAATTGAAGTAACCTTCGATATCGATGCCAACGGGATACTGAATGTGTCGGCCCGGGATAAAGGTACCGGCAAAGAACAGAAGATCCGCATCGAGGCTTCTTCAGGACTCAGCGAAGAGGAAATCAAGAGAATGAAAGAGGAAGCCCAGAAATATGCCGATGAAGACAAGAAAGCCAAGGAAAAAGTAGACAAGCTCAATGCAGCTGACAGCCTGATATTCCAGACTGATAAACAGCTCAAGGAATACGGAGATAAGCTTCCTTCCGAGAAGAAAAGCGCTATTGAAGCGGCTTTCACCAAACTGAAAGAAGCTTACGAGAAGAAAGACCTGGATGCCATAGACAAAGCTTCGGCTGAGCTGAATACCGCATGGCAGGCAGCTTCCGAAGACCTCTACAAGGCAAGCCAGGGAGCCGACGCCACATCACAGGAATCCGGGGGTGAAAAAACCGGGGAGAAAGGATCGAAAAAAGACGACGAAGAAGTGACCGATGTCGATTTCGAAGAAGTGAAATAAATGATGCCGGAAAAAAAGAGGCTGATGAAAAATTCAGCCTCTTTTTTTTGTCCGGCAGGCTGCCAGCCGGAAGACCACGGAAATAAATTAATGCCTATATTCGTTCATAGAAAAAACATCCCCATTGCATGGCTGCCAATAAATACCTTCCCTTTATCGTCCTCCTTTTCCCCGCTATTCTGCAGGGCCAGTCATTTACGCGAAACGACACAGTTTTCAACCAGACCGGGCCCGGCGGGATGAAACAGGGTTACTGGGAAAAAAAATACCCAACCGGAACCATAGAATATAGAGGGTATTTTGTGGATGACCAACCTGTGGGCGAATTTATCCGCTATCACGAAAACGGCCATGTCAAAGCCAGAATGTTCTTTCCTGGGAAAAACGGTGTTTCCTATGCCCGGCTGTATTACGGCGACGGAACCCTTGCCGGGGAAGGAAAATATACCGGTACCCGGAAAGACAGCACCTGGAAATATTATTCCTATTACGGCGGGCACCTTTCCTATATGGAAAATTATCTGAACGGGAAAAAAGAAGGAATTTCCCTGAAATATTATCCTGACGGATCGGTGGGTGAAAAACTGGAATGGAAAAACGATCAGCGACACGGATTGTGGGAACAATACTATATCGACGGAACCCTGCTTCTTCAATCTTCTTATGTGAACGACAGGCTGAACGGACCCTATACCATCTGGCATAAGAACGGAGCAAAGGCCATTTCCGGGAACTACCGGATGGATGTACGGGAAGGCGACTGGGAATATTATGATGAGGAAGGAAACCTGAAGGTTACCATCACTTACCGTAACGGGGTCCCTCTGAATCAGGACCAGTTGTTGCAGCAGGAACTGGAATTCCTGAACCGGCTGGAACAGAACAAAGGAAAATTTACCGAACCTGAAATAGAAGACCTGATCAGGTAATAATCCGGAATATGCCGGCATATACCATATCCACCATTTACTCCGCGTTTACAGGCCTTCTGCATATATTCCCACGCCCTTCCCTCACATTCACTCTACTGGCCGGATGGACCTTTTGCTCCCTGTTTTCCGTTCTTGCCCAGCCGGCCGAAGATGTCTACCGCATCAGTTTTACCGGAAAAACAGGTACTCCGTTCACTCTCTCATCTCCTGAAAATTATCTTTCCCCCGCTGCCATCCAAAGGCGGCAGCAACAGGGCATTGCGGTCGATTCGCTCGATCTGCCTGTAAATCCTGCCTATGCCGATTCTCTTTCCCGCATGGGCTTCAGGATCCTGTCCCGTTCCCGCTGGATGAACAGTCTGGTGGCCCTGTCTGCCAACCCAATGGCAGCCGAAACTGCCAGCACCATTTCCTTCGTAAGGGAGGTGGAAAAAATTAGTTCGGGTCCGGAAAAGAAAAAGAAAAAGGAAAAATGGCTCCTGCCCACCGCACCGGCAGAAAGCACCCTGCCCGTATCGGAATACGGATACACGGAAATCCAGACCCTTATGCTCAGGGGTAACTTCCTGCACGGCATGGGTTACAGGGGACAGGGAATGACCATCGCGGTGATCGACGGAGGGTTTACCGGCACAGATACCTACCATTTCTTTTCCGGTACCGATATCCGCGGAACACGGAATTTCCTGCAGCCGGAAGAAGATGTTTACAGATACCATTCCCATGGCATGCAGGTATTGTCAGTGATGGCTGCCAACCGGCAGGGAATACTCACGGGAACTGCCCCTTTGGCTTCATACTGGCTGATGGTATCAGAAAATACGGATTCGGAATCCCCACTGGAGGAGGAACTGTGGATATCGGCGGCAGAGCTTGCCGACAGCGCCGGAGCCCATATCATCAACACCTCCCTGGGATACAGCACCTTTGACGATCCTGCCATGAACCACCTGCCGGAGGAAATGGACGGAAATACCACACGCATTTCCAGAGCGGCCGATATAGCCGCATCCAGGGGAATGGTGCTGATAACCAGTGCCGGCAATGAAGGAAACAACCCATGGAGAGTGATTACGGCTCCCTCCGATGCCGGTTCCACACTGGCAGTAGGAGCGGTGGACCGGAACGGGATACGGACTGAATTCAGTTCGGTGGGATGGTCCATCCCCGGAAAAACCAAACCCGATATCATGGCCATGGGAGAAGAAGTGGCCCAGGTCATCCCGGGGGGATTCCCGGGAACGGCCAACGGCACCTCGTTCGCTGCCCCTCTCATTGCCGGTCTGGCCGCCTGCCTGTGGCAGGCTCACTCCGAATCAACCGCCATGGATATCCTCGAAGCCATACGTCAGAGCGGTCACATGGCACACAACCCCGATTCCCTGTATGGTTACGGGATTCCCGATTTCGAACTGGCTCATCTGATCCTCTCGGGAATTTACCAGGCCAATCCACAAAGAAAGAACACCTGCCGGGTGTATCCCAATCCCTTCCACGATTCATTCACTATCAGACTGTTCAATGAGAGCGGAGAACTCATCAGCCAGCACGGCGAGCGCATTTTGATCAGGATATTCAGCCATACCGGTCAAATGCTGTGGACGCATGAAATCATTACCGGCGGATCTCCCCTGCCGCTTTTAAGGATCTCCGTTCCCGGAAATCTGCGGGCAGGCCTGTATATCCTGGAAATAAGCTCCTCCCGCAGCAGCTCTCATGCCCGTATCGTTAAAAAAGATTAATTTTACTCCATGCAACAGGAAAAGGTCACACTCAGGGAGCTGAACCTGCGCATTCAGCAGGTTATCAAAACCGGATTGCCCGAACCGGTATGGGTGGTGGCCGAGATCAGTGAAATCAAAATCCATTCCGCAGGACACTGTTACCTGGAACTGGTAGAGAAATCGGAAGAGGAAGAAGGACCTGTAGCCCGGGCACGGGGCATTATCTGGGCCTTTGTGTTCAGGATGCTGAAACCCTATTTCGAAACCACTACCCGACAGGTGCTGAGAGAGGGACTCAAAGTGCTGATCAAAGCAACGGTAGAGTTTCATGAATTATACGGTCTTTCCCTGAATATCACCGATATCGATCCGGGATATACCATGGGCGACCTTGCCCTGCGGAAAGCGGAAACCCTGCGCCGCCTGGAGCAGGAAGGAGTGATCAACATGAACCGGGAACTGGAGCTTCCCCCCGTACCCCAGCGGATTGCGGTTATTTCGTCTGAACAGGCAGCCGGATTGCAGGATTTTCTTGACCAGCTGCATCACAATCCACGGGGATATGTTTTTTATACCCGGATCTTCCCGGCCCTGATGCAGGGCAGGGAAGCAGAAAACACCATCATTCATGCCTTCAACAGAATATTCCGGTACGAAGAATTCTTTGATGTCGTGATCCTGATACGGGGAGGAGGATCACAGGCTGACCTGGCCTGCTTCAACAATTACCGGCTGGCTTACCACATAGCCCAGTTCCCCCTGCCGGTCATTACCGGTATCGGACACGAGAAAGATGAATCGGTAGCCGATATGGTGGCCCATACCGCCCTGAAAACCCCTACGGCAGTAGCCGAATTTCTGGTCGACCGGGTTTCTGCCTTCGATGAACACCTTTCCAGGCAGGCCAGCCTGGTTTCGGAAGGGGTCATGTCCATTCTGCAGTCTGAAAAACAGAAGATCGACCGGATCACCAGGATATTTTCCCCCCTGGTGATGCATGTACTAAACCGAAGAAAACACAGCCTGGCCCGTTCGGTACAGACCCTGCAATCGGCCGCCAGAAAACTGCTGACAGGCAAACATCATGCCCTGAAGGATATACGCTCCCGGTCGGCACATCAATTCCGGCTGTTGTTCCGTACCGAAAGGGAACGAGCCGCCAAACTGACCTGGCAAACCGTACATTCGGGAAGGCAGTTTATTAGAAATGCCGCCATGCGACTGGAAATATTTGAAAAAACAAACCGGCTGACCGACCCTGCCCGGATCCTCGGAAAGGGTTTTTCCATCACCTATCACGAGGGCAGGGTGGTAAGGGACAGTCAAATCCTGTCGGAAGGACAGAGCATACAGACCCGTCTGTTCAGGGGAACCGTATCGAGCAGGGTGGAAAGAACCGGTGGCGGTGAACCGGGGAACACCCCCGGAGGTGATCACCAGAAAGATAAAACACAACATAAAAACAAAACAAAATGACCGCGAGGAAAGAAATAAGCTATTCCGAGGCCATCGGTGAGATCGAGGAAATACTTACCCGGATCGAAAATGAAGAACTGGATGTGGACGAGCTCAGCCTGAAGGTAAAACGTGTGGCCTCACTCATCAGAATATGCCGTGACAAACTCGGCAAAACGGAAGCAGAGGTAGATAAGATCCTGAAGGAAATGGACGAAGACACCGAATGAACCGGTCGCACTGTCTAGGAATATTCTGCCAGATGATAATCAACCAGGCGTACCAGGGGATCCTGCAGGATCAGAGGATCGGCATATCCATACCTGGCTGAAAGTTCCCTGACCATTCCCCTGAACATCCAGGCTACCGATCCTACCCAGCCCAGATGGTCGCCGGGTAATTTCCGGATGTACTGTTCGAATAAACGGCACAGGGCCGATTCCACCATAGATCGTACAAAAGGATCTCCTTTCCTCTTGCCAAGAAAAGGAACAAAAGAAGCCAGGTACCTGTTCGGGTAGGGTCCGGTATAGACCTTTTCAAGAATTTCTGCGGGTTCCGGCCGGTATTCATCTTTGAGCGCCTCTGCCAGATGGCCCGGAAGCGAGCCTTCCAGGTAATGACGCAACAGTTCCTTCCCAAGAAATGCCCCGCTGGCGGGATCGCCCAGCACATACCCCAGCGAGACGGATGTTTGTGTGATCATTCCGCTGTGACATACACCCGCGGAGGTCCCTGTCCCCAAAACCACTGCAATTCCCCGTTCATTCCCGAAAAGGGCACGGGCTGCCCCCAGCAGATCGGAATGCACCTCGATATCTGCTTCCGGGAAAAAAACAGCCAGAGCCTTTCCTACCCTCTCCCTGGGGGAACGAAACAGGCAACCGGAACCGTAAAAAAACACCTTTTCGGGTGGGTCAACAAATTCCTGTTCAGAAAGTTTCTTTTGAAGACCCCCGGAAATTTCATCCGTTTTCTGCTGGTACGGATTGATCCCTGGCGTTGTAAAGTATCTTCTTTTTCCCTCCCTGCCAACCGAACACCAGCCGGTGGAAGTTGACCCGCTGTCGGCTATCAGCATCATGGCAAATCCTCCTTCTCTATACGCGTATATTTCAGTTCCAGCAGATTCATGGGATTGGTAGCCAGTCCTTTCACAAATACCGGAGTAAAACGCACTACACGGTCATAGAACAGGGGCACCACCACGGCCTCATCCATAATCATCTGATCCATCCGGTGATATAAATCCGTTCGCCGTACATGATCGGTTTCAGCCAGGGCCTGTTCATACAGGCTGTCATACACGGGAGAATGGTAACGGGTGTAATTCGGACCCGCAGGACTGAAATTTTTACTGTAAAACAGAGCCAGGTAATTCTCCGCATCGGGATAATCGGCAATCCACGACCCCCTGAAAAAGGCCAGTTTCCCGTTGGCCACGTTATTCCTGAAAGCTGCCCCGGTGCTCACTTCAATGGCAATACGAATGCCCAGCAGCGAAAGTTCATGCTGAATGTATTCGCATAAATCCAGGTAATCGGAGGTAGTGGTCAGGGTTATTTCGGGTAATCCTTCTCCCTGGGGATATCCGGCTTCCTTCAACAGTTGGCGGGAAAGATCGGAACGGTAAGTATATCCCCTGACCTCTTCCGAAAAAGACGGGATCCCATCGGGCACAAAGCCTGCAGTGGCAGGCCTTCCCAGTCCGTTCCTCAGGTAAGTGATCATTTTCTGCCGGTCGAAGCCGTAATTAATGGCTTTCCTGATCCTCACGTCCTGCAATGGAGCACTGGCAGCAAACATTCCGGAATCTACCAGAAATCCCAGATATTCTGTATTCAGGTAGGGAGCCACCGTCAAACGGATCGTGCCTGCATATTTTGGATTGAGTTTTCCGCTGCGCGTAAGTAATTCCGATTTGTACGCGGCATGCACGCCGCTGAGGAAATCGAGGTTTCCTTTCATAAATTCCAGAAACTCCGACTGTTTGTCACTTATAAATGTAATGGCCACGGCATCCAGGTAAGGCAGTTTCTCACCGGCTGTATCGGTTTCAAAATATTGTTCGTTCTTTCTCAGTATCAATTTTTCTCCTTCTTTCCACATTCTGAAACGGAACGGACCGGTGCCCACAGGGTGATTTCTGAAACCGTCCCCGTAAAAATTCACCGCTTCCACCGGTACCACCGAACAGTACGGCATGGTGAGAATTCCCATAAATGCCGGGAAAGGCTGTTGCAAAGTGATCCGGAAAGTACTGTCGTTAAGGGCTTCGAATCCGTTTCCCGGTCGCACCAGATGGAATATCCATGCTCCGGGTGAGGCAACCCGGGGATCCAGAATACGCGAAAAGCTGTACACAAAATCATGGGCTGTCACCTTCCGGCCAGCGCCGCCGGGAAACACGGGATCGTTGTGAAAATGAACATCCTGCCGAAGATGAAAAGTATATTGCAGGCCGTCGCCGGAAATTTCCCATGAACGTGCAATGCAGGGAACCACCTTCAGTTGCCGATCCATTTGTACCAGCCCATTGTATAGCTGGTTCACCGGCCAGATAATGGTCTGATTCCTGGCAAAGGCAGGATCAAGCGTAGCAATACCCTTTGATTCGTTATACCTGAACACTGTTCCCAGGTTATCCGTTCCCTGCGGGCCGGTACAGGATAAGGTCAGAACCACCGGCCACCACATAACGGCATGCAACAAACGGGGTATGCGATGGCCTTCCCCTGGGATATCTTTACCCACAGGGAAAATTTTCTCCTCATTATGCAAATTTTGCCAGAAATTTTTCAATTTTCCTGATCAATAACCTGAACTGGATGGGTTTGGAAATATGGTCGTCACATCCGGCATTTCTTATCCGTTCCATATCTTCGGGCATGGTGTAGGCCGTCTGGGCAATCACAGGCATCCCGGGATGTGCCGATTTGATAGCCCGGGTGGCTTCCAGGCCGTCCATGTCGGGTAGCTGAACATCCATCAAAACCAGGCTTATATCTTCATTATCCCGGCACAGGTCGATGGCATCCTGGCCGGTTTTCACCCACAGAATGGTAGCACGGGTGTCCCTCAGCCCAGCTTTCAGCACCAGAAAATTCGATTCATTGTCTTCCGCCACCAGAAAGGTATAATTTGACCAGTCGGGTACTTCGGTCACAGGCACCTTTCTCCCCCCGGCCGCCTGGACATCCCTTGCAGACTCATAAGGCAGGGAAAAATAAAAGGTACTGCCCTGCCCCGGAGCCGATTCCAGCCAAATCCGGCCTCCCATTACTTCCACCAGCCCTCTGGATATGGCCAGCCCCAGACCCGTCCCTCCGTATTTTCGGGTAGTGCTCCCGTCGGCCTGTCTGAAACGTTCAAAAATCAGGTTGAATTTATCTTCATTGATTCCGATGCCCGTATCCTTCACATAAAAAGTGATCATGCCCTTTTCCTCCGGAAGGCATCCGATCTGTATGCTTCCTTCATCGGTAAATTTGATGGCATTGCCTATCAGATTGGAAAGGATCTGCCGGAAACGAAGAGGATCGGTATACAGGCCTTTCTTCATGCATGACATATCATGAACGATGAGTTCCACCGGTTTGTCAAGTTTTTTTATCTCGTGCTGGTAGGAGGTTTTCAGTTCATTCATGATCGATGTCACGTCACATTCCACGCTGTCGATCGACATGATCCCCGATTCCAGCTTTGAGAAATCGATAATATCATCGATCAGGGCCGATAACAGATTGACGTTATTCTTGATGATAGATGTATATTCCTTTCGGGCTTTATCTTCTATATCAAAATTGCTGATCAGCTCGGAAAAACCCGAAATGGCATTCATGGGGGTTCTGATCTCGTGGGAAAGGTTTGCCAGAAAAGCCGTCTTCAACTGGTCTGATTCTTCCGCCTTTTCTTTGGCACTGCGCAATTCTTCTTCCATCATCTTCCGTTCTGTAATGTCTTCCTTGACCGACACAAAATGGGTAATTTCCCCTTTTTTGTTCCTGACGGAACTGATGGATGCCAGTTCCCAGAAAAACTCCCCGTTTTTCTTGCGGTTCAGGAATTCACCCCGCCATTCTTTTCCGCTGAGAATGGTATTCCACAGGTCGGCATAAAATTCCTGCGGATGCTCCCCTGATTTCAGAATGGACGGATTCTTACCGATCACCTCATCGTAAGAATAACCGGTAAGCTGGCAAAAACGCGGATTGACATATTCTATCTTTCCCCCGGGGTCGGTAATCAGAACGGAAACCGGAGAATGGGAAACCGCTTCGGAAAGGGTTTTTATCTGCTTCTGGGCTATGACACGCTGCAGGGCAATGGATATTTGTTTGACCAGTGCCTCGAGTATCTCCGGCCTGAATTTCCTGTTTCCCCTGTGGGGAAGAATGGTGGCACAACCGTACAGAGATCCTCCCCACACGAAACCCATACCGTATACTTCCTCAATATTCAGCTTGTCCATCAGTTCATCCGCTTCCTTTCTTCCGATCTGTTTCATGGTAAGATCGCTAATCCCCTGATCCAGCTTTATCAGCCTGCCCGTTTTCATATCCTGAAGGTACGGCTCCACAACCGGCAATCGGGTTTCCCCGGCCCCCCCCCCGGTACAAAAAGGTTCCAGTACGCCGGGATCATCCAATCCTTCGCAACTCCTGAGCACCAGATGGTTTTCTTTGGCATCATAGGAACTCACCAGAACAATGCAATCACCCAGCAGGGAATGGATATTTCCTGCCGCATGCCGGTACAGATCATCTTCCGTGTCAATTTCGAGCACATCCAGGGCGGTATCTGAAAGGAATTTCAGATTCATCTGGTACTCTTTTTCCTGCTCCGCCGCCAGAATCTGTGCGGTCATATCGTGTATGGTAACTGCCACCAGGTCGAGGTCCCTTTCATGACCGGAAATGGTAAGCCATTGTGTTTTGGCAAATACCTCGCTGCCGTCGGTTCTTTTATACCTGGTCTGTTTTTCAAAATAATGCGATCCTTCATACAGCAGGATCAGCCCTTCCATAAACATGCTGATACTTTCAGGGGTAACAATCTCCAGGTAACGGTTTTCCAGCTCCTCTCTGTTCTGTAACCCGAAAAGTTCAAGGAATGCCCTGTTCAGGTTCATGATCTTCACTTTTTTCCGGCATTCCAGTTTTTTGTCCGGATGTTTCCCAAAATATTCCCTGAAATCTGTCAACCCCTTTCCGGCCAGTTCATCCAGCATGATTTTCGATCCGGAAAAATCTTCATAAATGTGGGCAATGGGTGAGTATTCCAGCATGGCCTTCAGCTCGGCCTCCTGGTTCAGCAGTTGTTTCTGGTATTCCTTTATGGGAGTAATATCGGCCAGTGAAACGATCCGCTCACGGGTTTCCGGATCTACAGCCACCTGCATGAATATGTGCTTTACACTGCCGTCTCTGTGCAGCAACCTGAATTCATAGGAGGCAGGAGCACCTCTCCCCAGGGTTCTTTCCCGGTGGTATTTAAGCATCATGGGCAGGTCATCGGGATGAATAAAAACATCCCACTTCATTTTGCCAATCAGCTCTTCGCGTTTGTATCCGGTAAGCTGCTCAACATTCTGGTTACACATCCTGATGATCATGTCATCAAAGAATGAGAGGGTGGCTGTACCGGTGTTTTCAAAAATCCGCCGGTATTTTTCCTCCGAACGTTCCAGGGCCAGTTGCTGTTCTCTCGACTCGGTAATATCCCGTGCCGTACAGATCAGATAGTCTTCACCTGCGGTACCCGGGTGTACCGGGGTCCATTTTACCCGGAACAACCGCGAGCGGTTTTCTTGTCCGGTTAACCAGATATCCTTTTCGTAATCATGTCCTGATTTCACCGTTTCCAGGGCGCCGTTGGCCAGTTCCTGCACCCCTTCATGCCGGCCCAGCGCTTCGAGGGAGGCTCCTTCCAGTTCTTCCTTGCTTTTTCCCCAGAAACCGGCAAATGCACGGTTTACCGTTTCCAGCCGGTGTGGCGATGACTGGAACCATACATGCAGATCGATATGGTCGAGCAACAATCGATGCTCTTCGGCTTTTTTTCTGAAACGAACTTCCAGCCCTATCTGTTTCCTTTTTTCGTCCCTTCGGGAAAGGGCCTGGGTAATAGCCGGTAACAGACGGTTCAGGTTCGACTTCAAAACATAATCCCAGGCTCCGTTGTTCAGGCAGGTCGCCGCCGTGCCTTCATCAATGGTTCCTGTCACCACAATCACGGGCAGGTCGGGGAAGTGTGCCGACAACCATTCCAGTTCTTCCCTTACATCATAGCCGGGAACCGAATAATCTGTAAGTACCACATCGGCTGCTTCCCGGGTGAGCGATTTTCTCATTTTTTCTGCCGACCTGACCCAGTTCAGGGTATAATGCCATCTGGCTTTGTCGAGACTTTTCCTGATCAGTTCAACATCAAGCGGATCATCTTCGATCAACAGGATATGCATCTGGTGGTTCACGGGAATGGTCCGGTCTTTCCCGTAAATGTAAGCACATTTTTTTATCTACCGAACTCCGGCGCCAATTTCCCCCGGAAAAAACTCCTCTTCCGGAAGTAAAAAAGATCTGTCCCCTTTTCAGAAATTCAACCTGATACCCGTCATGAAATGGATACCTGCCTGAGGGAAGTATCCGAATTCCGTGTATTCCCCTACTTCCCGCACTGACGCCCGGTACACCCAGGCATGGGTTTCATACGTATGATCAAACAGATTATAAATCATAAACCTGATCTGCAGGGAACCTAATCCCTGAAAATTCCTTTCCCAGGCAAAGTTCAGATCGGTCACCCAGTAAGGATCCACCGACCTTTCCAGGTTCGAAGTATTGTCGATAAACTGCCTGCCCACATACCGTGTTTGCCAGTCGCTGGTAAAACCGCTGAACCATTCGTATTGCCAGCCGGCCGCTCCGGTAAAGGAAGGTGAAAAAGACAAGTGCGTATTCCCCAACTCCTCCTCCTGGTAACCCAGGAAGTTCCAATCCTCATCGTAAAGCTCGATTTTTTCCGTAAAACCGAGGATCAGATTACGCGAGAGAGTGGCATTCAACGACCAGGAAAAACGTTTGCCCAGTCTTCCTCCCGTCTCGGCCTCCACTCCCAGGCGGTAGCTACGGGGCACATTCGTCATTACCGGATAACCCACATAATTGATCTCACCGGTGGTCACCAGCTGGTCACGATAGTACATGTAATACGCATTTATCCCGGCGGTTATCCCTTCTCCACGCAACTGGTACCCGGCCTCCATATCGTACAGCTTTTCCGCCACGGGTGCGGGATTCCCGGCAGCCTGTGCATCCACAAAATTATCCCGGGTGGGTTCCCTGCTGCCAACGGCAAAGGAAAAATAGGCTTCATGCCTGTCGGATAGGGTGTAAAACAGGCCTGTTTTGGGATTAAGAAACCGGAAAGTATATTCCTGTCCCACATCGTCCAGCCCGTTTTCATCTCCCGTGATACTAAAAAAGATCTGCCGGTACTGGAAATCGGCATAAAGGTTCAACTTCCCCGTAAGGGCGATATTGCCTTTGGCATATATGTTAAAATCGCGTTTATCACCCGTATTCAGATACCACCGGTGACGGATCTCACTTTCACCGGCTATTCTGGCCCATATCAGCCTGCCGTAATGATCGCCAATATACCGGTTCCATGATCCTCCAAGGGTAAAACGGGAGCTTCCGTATTTGTAATCCAGGGAATAGGTCATCCCGTAGAAATGATTATCAAGCCATAGTCTCCTGATCAGGTCTGTATGGGTAATGATCTCGCTGCCAACCACCACATCAGGCAGGCGGTAATGGGCAAAGGATGTCTGATGATAGGGATTTTCCTCTTCCTGGTACTGCTCGTAATAACCCATCCCACGCGTATAATGCAGGGCGGTATGCAGGTTCAGATGACGGCTTAATTCCCTGGAATAATGAAGCTGGTAATGGGTTTGTTCATAATGGTCAATTTCATTTTCATAGGTATACGGGTTATAGGTGCGGTTGGTATCCAGAGCTTCTTTCGGGACCCCGCTCCAGGCCTGATAGGTTTCTTCCCAGCCATGGATCAGATGAATCCTGAGGATACTCTTCTCAGAATACATGCCTCCCGAAAGGCTGAAAGATTTCAGGTTGGAAAAAGCCCGGTCGATAAAACCGTCTGAATAGATCCGTGATACTCTCCCGTCAACGGTAAACCGGTCTTTGATCAGCCCTGTCCCAAATTTCAGGGCTGCATTCATGGTGCGGAACGACCCTCCGCCAGCTGACAATCCGGCATAGGGTTCTCTATGCAAGGTGTTTGTCTGCAGGTTAATGGTAGCGCCGAAAGCTCCGGCCCCATTGGTAGAGGTTCCCACTCCCCGCTGGATCTGTACATTTTCCAGAGAGGAAGCAATATCGGGCAGATCTACCCAGAATACACCGTGCGATTCCGCATCGTTCAGAGGGATGCCGTTGAGGGTCACATTGATCCGAGTGGCATCACTACCCCTGATACGCAGGGAAGTATATCCCACACCGGTTCCGGCATCGGAAGTACTGACCAGCGAGGGAGTCAGTTTTAAAAGATAGGGTATATCCCGTACCATATCGCGACCGGTAATCTCCTCCGCGGTAAGGTTAGTATGCGGTACAGGATCTTTCTGCCCTGCCCTGGTAGCCTTCACCACCACTTCATCGGCCATATACTGACCAGGCTCCAGCACAATGGTCAGGTACAGGTCCCGGTTTACGGCGATGTTCTGCCTGTGGGGTTTGTACCCCACAAAACTAACTGTCAGGGAATATTCTCCCGCTGTAAGCCTTTTAAAAACAAAATTTCCGTTCTCATCAGTGCTGGTTCCCAGAAAAGTATTGTTCAGAACCACATGGGCACCGGCCAGTGGATTCTGTTCTTCGTCCCTTACCTGCCCCCGAAAGGCATACTGTGCAAATGCCTGATACCCTGAAAGCAGCAGGAACAACACGATACTGCTTCGTTTCATGTCAGTTGCTTTAAGGTGAATAAAAAACGGGGAATATCCTCTTGTCCCTACACCGGCATTATCCGGATCAGGTTCAAAGGGTATGATCTCAGCCTGTTATTTAAGGCACCCCCCATTGTTATCGGGTTAAAATTACAACTTCCTTCCCTGATTTCAAAAATTTTTTTCTGTCATTCCAGCTCAAACATATTCGTGCCTACGGCTTCAAATTCGCAAGTCTTTATTTAAAGATTTAAAATAATACAGCTATTCCTTCAATGATAGAAAGAAAGCCATTACCTGTCAGGTAAAATAAAAATTCGTTCTTGCCTGTATTTCTTTGATAGTTTCATCCCACCGGCCAATGTTTCGCTCCGTTCCCGAAACGGAGCGTTATACTTTTTCATAGTGTAACTTACCAAATGTTGCACTATATTCTTGAACTCAAACTACGTAGTATTCTACGTAGTTATCTACGTAGTTATCTACGTAGTTATATATTCTTTGAATCAATCATAATAAACTATACAGATTAACGACATTTACATATCGTAATATTTTTTATAAAGTACGGACATAAAAAAACAGATCTTCCGGACCGGAAGATCTGTTGATTAAACCGGGAAGAAATATTATTCCACCTTCAGCACTTCCCTGATGGCTTTTTTAAAGGTTTCCTTGGGAAGGGCGCCCATGGCCATCTGGGGTTGCTCTTTCATGGGAACAAACAGCAGCGACGGGATACTCTGGATCCCAAACATACCGGCCAGTTCACGTTCTGCTTCCGTGTCAATTTTATAAATGTTCAGTTTCCCGTTGTATTCTTCCGCCAGTTCTTCCAGAATGGGAGCAACCATTTTACAGGGAGCACACCAGTCGGCATAAAAGTCAATGAGGCACGGAACCTCCCCTTCATATTTCCATTCCTTGTTCTTTTCGAAATCAAAGACCTTCTCTTTGAATGTTTCTTTTGTGAGATGTTCAATCATGATCTATTATCTTAATATATGTATATAAATTCATTATTAAATTCGTTGCAAATATACCAAATTACGTACCATTTGCAAAAAGAATCTCAGGTTACCAAAAAAAGGCAAATAAGTTGTAATTTTGTCACCGTTACGCCCAAATTTGTCAGTCATCTGCCAGTGAAATCTCTTCTTGACCATCCCGTTTTTGAGCAAATTTCCCGTATTCTCGGCCGGGAACAGCGGGAAGCATATGTGGTTGGAGGATATGTGCGTGATGCCCTGATGGGAAGGCCGTGCAAAGACATTGACATTGTGGTGGCAGGCAGCGGCATCGACCTGGCGAAACAATATGCCCGGACACTGGGAGAAAAAGCCCGGGTGTCGGTATTCAGAAATTTCGGAACGGCCATGGTGCAAACCGGCGATACCGAAATTGAATTTGTGGGAGCCAGAAAAGAATCCTACCGCAGGAATTCACGCAAACCCATAGTGGAAGACGGAAGCCTGGAAGACGACCTCAGGAGGCGTGATTTTACCATCAACACCCTGGCTGTGTCCCTGCATCCCGAACAGTACGGAACCCTGGTCGACAGGTTCGGAGGAATGGACGATCTGGAGAATAAACTGATCAGGACCCCGCTTGATCCCGACAAAACCTTTGACGACGACCCACTGAGAATGATCCGTGGCATCCGGTTTGCCACACAACTCGATTTTCACATACACCCCGATACCCTGAAGGCTATCCAGAGGAATCATCATAGGATCGGGATCGTTTCCATGGAAAGGATTACCGAAGAACTGAACAAGATCATGCTTTCCCCCAAACCTTCCGTCGGGTTCAAACTGCTCGACAAAACGGAACTTTTACCCCTGATCCTGCCTGAAATAAGCCGTATGAAGGGAGTGGAAGTGATCGACAACAAGCAGCACAAGGATAATTTTTACCATACCCTGAAAGTGCTCGATAACATCAGCCGGAAATCCGGAAACCTATGGCTGAAGTGGGCAGCCCTGTTGCACGACGTGGGCAAACCGGTTACCAAAAAATTCGAGCCGGAAACGGGATGGACCTTTCATGCGCATGATTATGTGGGAGCCAGAATGGTGCCGGAGATTTTCCGCAGGCTGAAGCTTCCCCTGAATGAAAAAATGAAATTCGTACGCAAAATGGTGCGTTTGCACCTTCGACCCATGGCCCTGGTACAGGAAGAAGTCACCGACTCAGCCGTAAGGCGACTCCTGTTTGAAGCCGGTGATGACATCGACGATCTGATGACCCTGTGTGAAGCGGATATCACTTCCAAATACCAGGATGTGGTCAGGAAGCACCAGGCGAACTTCAGGCTGGTGAGAAAGAAGCTGCAGGAAATTGAAGAAAAGGATGCGGTTAGAAATTTCCAGCCTCCCATCAGGGGGGAAGAAATCATGAAGACATTCGGTATTCCCCCGTCAAAAAAGGTGGGAATTATCAAAGATGCCATCAAGGAAGCCATCCTGGAAGGGGAAATTCCAAACAAAAGGGAAGAAGCCTGGAACTACATGCTGCAAAAAGGAAGGGAAATGGGTCTGAAACCGGCCGGTCCGGATCAGGGCAGGCAAACGAAATCGGCAACCACAGGCAGGTGATCACTGTACCCGCCGGCATACCGGTATCCCTCGTAGGTGCGAAACGGCTCCACACCGGGGAACCGGTTATCTTCCTTTACCATGAAGGTTTCCCTTATTACGCGAAAACTTCCTTCTTTCCACCGCAGGCCTTTCCCCGATAACAGGGACCGGCTGACCATCATCTGATCGAACGCATACCACCTCCCCTCATATTTCAGCGTTCCTCCCTGCCCTCCCGCCGAACCGGCCGCCAGATTGATCATGACCGAATCCCGGGTAAGGTATACCGGAGCAGGATCATCAGGGTTATCGTTCAGATCGCCGGCCAGAATAATATTCGCATCAGGCTCTGCCTGCAGCAGAGAATCAATTATCCCGGCCACCCTTACCGACGCCCGCATGCGGTACTCCGGCGGATTAAAACGGGACGGCCAGTGAACCAGAATAATGTGCAGGGAAGATGTACAGGAGATTTCCCCCCGGACATAGAGCACCGGCCGTGTAGCCAGCACATGTCCGTCGCCGTCGGTCAGTGGCCACGACTCAAAACCAGCCGGTTCGAAAGCATCCTTCCGGTAAGCCAGGGCAACGTCAATGCCTCGTTCGTCGGGCGATTCAACATGCACAATTCCCCAGGGATATTTTACCAATGGAGTTTTTGTGAAAAGGTCTTCCACCACCTGCCGGTTTTCAACCTCACAAAGACCGATCAGTTCCGGAGGCTCCCATCCTCCCCCGGCAACCACTACCTGAAATATCCGGTGTAACTTCTGCCGGTATTTCCATCCGTTCCAGGCCCTTCGCCCCGAAGGGGTATATTCATCATCACCAGGCAGGGGATGGTCGAGGGTATCGAACAGATTCTCCACATTATAGAACATCAACCGGAAACTGTCAGACCGGCCGGGAACCGGATGCGGTATTCCTGCGGAAAAAGCAAACACCAGGCCGGCTGCCAGCATTACCGGTACCCACGGCCCTTTATGTAAGCCTTTTCTATTTCTCAGGTATGGTTTCATAGGCTCCCAGATCAGGCGCCCCATCAACCAGGCGGGAATTCCCTGCCAGGTCGAAAGGAACCTGTTGCGCGATCTCCCAGTCTCCCTTATCCCTGGCAAAAGCTTCGGGCAGAAGAGTAAAATCGGGTGGATCGTACAGGCTGACAAACCCGGGATCGGTATCCGTGAAAATATTCTCAAAATGTTCCGGATCATTTGCAAACAGATCCGGCGGCGCCTTCAGATAACAGGAAGAAAACCGGTATCCGAACAGTCCTTCCTCATTCCACCTTGACAACCCCAGTTCAGTTTCTTTTCGTCCATCGATAATACAATTCCCGAATTCGGCCGCCACCAAATCGGCCGTCAGCACCTGGTCATCACTCACCCGGTAATGGTCGGCAATCAGAACCGCCGGTGTGGATCTTGCCGTATAGGCCCAGTAATTGGCTACCGTACAGTGCAGAAAATGGTAATCCCCTCCGAGGGTTAGCAAAATGCTGTAGCGCCCGCAGTCGGTAATCAGCAGGTTTTCGGCCCGGACCGTACCCCCGATGGAAGAAAGACCGCTGTATGTCATGTGTTCGATAATGACGTTCCTGAGGCTAATCCGGGGAGCCGGATCGCCGGTAAAAAGGTTTCCCATATGGATCCCGCTGGAAGCATTTCTCACTACCATATTTTCCAGTTCATGCTCTCCGCTTCCGTTCAGAAAATACAAGCCGTTCCACTGACCGGGAATATCTCTGTACATGGTTTCAAGCCGGTCGCCCTGGAATACCACGGGATTTTCCACCGTTCCCTTAACCAGGAGTGTCCCTGCCACGTATATCGTACTGAAACGATGCAGGTAGATCTGTACGCCTTCTTCAATGGTCAGAACCTGTCCCGTATCCACCAGAAGGCTGTTATATATCAGGTATGGTTTACCAGAGGTCCATGTCCGTGTAGTGATCGTCACGCTATCCAGTAAATGAACATCCTGGCCCCAGGCCAGCAGATTAACATCCTGCCTGGCATTTTCCGTAATAAAGACAATGGAATCGGGCACCACCAGGGGATTATCTTCCTCCAGGGGATCAATGGTCACCTCAACAAAAACAAACATACTGTCATTCGCCCGTAGTGTGTAATCCCTGATTTCAGGGCCAGCTATTCCGTCAACATTTATACGGAAAGGGGATTCCGGCCCCCCGGCCAGCCGGATGGAACGGATTACCATATCGTTGGGATGCCGGTTGAACACCTTGAAATGACGGGTAACCGAACCTACCGTGGTGAAAACCGTATCGAAAACGAGGGTATCTACCGAAAACTCCAGCATTTCATCCCGATCGTGCAAGGCGGGGCCCTTGGAACAGGAAAATATTCCTGCCATTCCCGCTATAAAAAGAAGAAGCCTGGCAGTATATGGCAGAAAATTTCTCATAGCTCCAAAGATAAACAATTCGGGTCAGCTGCCGGCACAACCATCACAGAGAGAACGGAGCACGTATTTTTTTAGTATTCAATCCATCCTGCCTGTTCAGGTTGTGATTTATTTTATATTTTTATTCCTGCATCATTTCAAGAATGAATAGCCTTATGAAACGCAACATGCCATTTATGATCTTACTGGGAAGTATCTTCATGGGTTCGTGCCAGTCACTTCAGAAAGCCGATCTCATCATAACCGACGCAACCATTTACACTGTTGATGAACCGTTTTCCATACAGGAAGCCATGGCAATAAAAGATGGGAAAATCGTGGCTGTAGGAACAGACAGTGCAATAAGACAGGCTTACCGGGCCGCCCAGGAAATTTCCCTTGGCGGGAAATATGTTTATCCGGGATTTATCGACGCTCACTGTCATTTTTTGAGTTATGGCCAGAACCTGCAGCATGCTGATCTGACAGGTACCGGTTCATTCGAAGAGATTCTGGAAATATTACAGATACATCACAAAGAAAATCCTTCGTCCTGGATCATTGGCAGGGGATGGGATCAAAACGACTGGCCGGTAAAAGAATTTCCTGCCAGTGAAGAACTCGACCGGCTCTTTCCAGACACACCGGTTCTGATCACGCGTATCGACGGGCATGCAGCCGTGGTCAACCGGAAAGCACTGGAAATGGCCGGCGTAACGGGAGAAACTGCAGTGGAAGGTGGAGAAGTGATTACCCGGAACGGTATTCCCACCGGCGTACTGATTGATAATGCCATTTCACTGGTCAGCAGGATGATCCCCCGCCCCGGGAAAGAAGAAACAGCCCGTGCCCTGCTGAACGCCCAGGAAAATTGCCTGGCAGTGGGACTGACGTCGGTACATGATGCCGGGTTGGAGCGGGAGGAAGTGGAAACCATCGATTCGCTGCAAAAAGATGGAAGGCTGAAAATGCGTATATATGCCATGCTGAATCCGTCGGAAGCCAATTTCGAACGGTTTATCCGCAGGGGACCTTATAAAACCGACCGACTCCATATCAGATCGATCAAACTGTTCAGCGACGGCGCCCTGGGATCCAGAGGAGCCCTGCTCCTGGAACCCTACTCGGATGATCCGGATAATAAAGGCCTGCTGGTAAGCGATATCAATGAACTGGAGCGGTTGTGCCGTGAGGCATACAAATTCAATTATCAGGTATGTACACACGCCATAGGTGATTCAGCCAACCGCCTTATGTTAAACCTGTACGGAAAAATCCTGGGTGGACCCAATGATAGGAGATGGAGGATTGAACACGCCCAGATCATCCATCCGGAAGATTTCGGCCTTTTCGGAAAATACGAGATTATCCCTTCCATACAAACCACCCATGCCACCTCGGATATGTACTGGGCTGAGGACCGCATTGGTCCTGAAAGGATGAAGGGGGCTTATGCTTTTAAACAATTGCTGGAACAGAACGGCTGGCTGCCAAACGGGAGTGATTTCCCCGTAGAACATATCAATCCCCTGTACGGATTTTATGCCGGGGTTGCCCGCAAAGATCATGAGGGATACCCACCGGAAGGATTTCAGACAGAAAATGCCCTGACCAGGGAACAGGCCCTGCGGGCCATGACAGTATGGGCAGCAAAAGCCGCTTTTGAAGAAGATGAGAAAGGCAGCCTGGTTCCCGGGAAATGGGCCGACTTTGTGGTGCTGGATCAGGATTTAATGAATGCACCCATCGACAGAACATGGCAGGCCAGGGTGCTTATGACCTGGATTGCCGGTGAAGAGGTTTTCAAAGCAGAATAAAAAGGTTCCGGTCAGAAATAAAGATTCAGACCCAGGTCGATGATATGATAGGCTTCGGGATTCAGCCCGATCTCGCCTTCCAGCACAAAACTGATATTCCTGCGTAATCCAAGTTCTATCCCCACAGGGATCCAGAATGGTGCACGCAGTTCACTGGCAAAGATCAGGTCCATATCAATCCCGGAATACAGATATGTATCGCTGCGGATGGGCAGACTAAAATTCACGGATGCATCCAGACCGAAATGCCCGAAATTATGCAAACCGGTTGTGAGTGAGAGGAGTCTGCCAAGTCCCCATTCCAGATCGGCACCGATATAATTGGTATGCCCGACACCAAATTTCAGTGCCAGATCTACTCCCGGTTTAAGACCAACACCACCATGCAGAAATAAATTCAATCCATCGGAAGGACTTCCGTCACTCAGGACAGCCGGATTGGCTCCCAGAACAAACCTGCCCGGGCCCAGTGTACCGGCCGAGTTGAACACCTGGGGAAAAACCGTCGCCGGAAGCATAGCCAGAACGGCAATGATCAGCATCTTTTTCATGATACATGGAGTTAGGTTCTGCCGGTAAAAGTAAGAAATTCGTTCAAACCGCCATCCATTGTATATATCTTTCCTTTCATTTTCAACAAAAAACCCCGGGGTAAATACTTCGCCCCGGGAAGGTACATTCACAAGAAAGGGCCCGGAAGATTAAAGGGACAGGGGAATTCCGTTATAGAAATCCACTATCTTGGAATAGAGCAGCCAGGTATATTTGGCCTGAAGCAATTCGGCCTCTGCCCTCACCAGATTATTCTTCGCCACATTGTAATCCACCGTGCTGGCCGAACCCAGGTTAAAACGCTGTTCGGTACTGGCAAAAGCCTCCCGGTTAGATTCCACGGCTTCAAGAGCTGACCGGTAATTTTCCAGGGCAGCCAACGCATCGGCCACAGCCTGCTCAATTTCTTTGTAAAGATTTTGTCTGGATTGTTCCAGTTCCAGCCTGGCATCTTCCAGCCTGAGTCGGGCATTGGATATCTGACGCTGGGTATCCCATCTGTTAAAAATAGGTATGTTGATCTGCACGGAAATCTGCTTGTAATAATTATCATTTAGCTGACTACCAATAGCATAGGTAGATGTTGGATCCAGTGGATCGACCGCCAGCTCGGAGTAACGGGAATAGAGGGTCCCGATCAGCTGAATGGAGGGACTGCGGTTTCCCCTGGCTGCCGCGAGCATTTTCTTACTGCTCATCAGGTTGTATTCTGCCCGTTTAATCTCAGGAAATGCTGTAAGGGCATTCCCGGAAACAGAATCCATGGGGGGCAGGGTCAGTGCCTCATCAACAAAAATGGTATCAGGCATTTCCACTTCAAATTCCTCCGTCTCATCAAGGTCCATTAACTGGGCCAGGGTAAGGAGAGAAAGTCTCAGCCGGTTTCTGGAGGCGGTCACCCGGCTTTTTTCCGAAGCAGCCTGTGCCTTGATCTCAAGCCATTCGCCCCTGGAAAGGTTGCCAAGCTCAAACATCCTCTGAGAACGTTCCAGCTGTAATTCGGTCACCTGTAACTGGTTCTCGGCTACCTTCAGCAATTCTTTATCGAGCAGTACCTGAAGGAAAGCGGATGCAATATTCAGGCTGAGATCGTTTTTCGACTTTTCCACATCCATAACACTTGCCATAAAGGCATACCTGTTCTGAAGAATATTGTTCCAGTTCTGCAATCCGTCGAAAACGGTCACAGTGCTCTGCAGTCCGGCATAACCATCAAAAAATGTGGTATTGATATAGGTATAATCCTCCAGGTTCACCGTTTTTCCCGAACTCAGATTATGCCTGCCGAAGGCATTCAGGTTGGGCGAAAGATTGATATATGACTGGATATAGTCATTTTTTGAGATCCGTGATATCAGTTCCTGCCTTTTTAATGAAAGGTTATTCTCCCTGGCATAATCAAGGCATTCTTCCAACGACCACCGTTTCTGACCGTACACAGATCCCCCGTTCAACCAAAGGACATTAAGAAGAATAATGATGATCAATTGTTTCATACTTATCCGTGTTCAGATCATGGATCAGGTTTTTCTTTTCCTGTACAGGACCTGTATATATTTTGAATTTTCCACCGGGGTGAAAATCTGGATCAGTTCCCATTCCGGATCATAATTTTCAATAGCCGATTTCAGGCGGGTGATACGTGCCAGCGACTTTGACAGTTCATCATAACCCGTACTCAGGTCGTCTTCACAATCCCAGGGAAAAGATTCAACCCGGAAGTGGTATTTCATTTCATCCTGGCCGATTTTCAGAATGATCTCGGCTATTTCCTCCTCACGAAAATGAGGCATGGGTACACAGAGTTCTCTGAGCATAATGGATGGGTTTAAAATCCTCACAGGTTATTTCCTGCGTATTACCGGGTAAAGGATAACACTCAGAGTACCTGCTTAATATTTTCTGTAACAATATGCCCGTCGAACAGCTGAACAATGCGGTGTGCGTATTCGGCATCAGAGGGCGAGTGGGTAACCATAACAATGGTAGTACCGTCCTTGTTGAGTTCGGTCAGCAGGTTCATCACTTCTTCCCCATTGGCCGAGTCAAGGTTCCCGGTCGGCTCGTCGGCCAGGATCAGTTTTGGCCGGGTAACCACAGCCCGTGCAATGGCCACACGCTGCTGCTGACCACCCGACAACTGCTGAGGAAAATGTTTCTTCCTGTGGGCAATCTTCATCCTGTCGAGCACCTCTTCCACTTTTTTCTTCCTGGATGAAGCCGATTCTTTCAGGTAGAGAAGGGGAAGTTCCACATTCTCATACACATTGAGTTCATCAATCAGATTAAAACTCTGAAAAACGAATCCGATGTTTCCTTTCCTGAGGTTGGTCCGGTTCCTTTCGGAAAACCTACCTACCTCTTTCCCGTTGAAAAAAAGCTCGCCGCTGGTAGGATTGTCAAGCAAACCCAGAATATTCAGCAGGGTGGATTTCCCGCAACCCGAGGGGCCCATAACAGCCACAAATTCCCCTTCATTGATCTCCATACTTACCTTATTCAAGGCTGTGGTTTCCACTTCATCGGTACGGAATACTTTTGTTAAATCAACTGTTTTGATCATGGCAATAAGAATTATTGGTTAAATCATTATTTGAATATCAGTTTATCTGCATCCCCAAAGTTTTCATAGCCTGAAACGATAACCTGTTCTCCGGGTTCCAGGCCCTCCAGGATTTCATAGTACCTGGGATTCATGCTTCCGATACGGATGGGCCTGCGGTAGGCAAATTCACCCGATTTATCCACCACAAAAATCCATTGTCCGCCGGTGCTCTGGAAAAAACCTCCCCTGGGTACCATAACAGCATCCAATGGCTGGCCGAGTTCCAGCCTGATTCTGGAGGTCTGGCCAATCCTGATATTCTCCGGGACCTTTTCGGTAAATTCCATGTCCACCGCAAACCTTCCTCCTTTTACTTCAGGATATATTTTGGTGATTTCCGCCGGATAAAGGGTGCCCGAAAAATCACATTCGGCTTTCAATCCGTGTGTTACTTTTGAAATATAATATTCATCAATTTCAACTCTCAGCTTATAGGAAGTAAGAATATGGATCTGTCCGATCCTGTCGCCCATATTCACTACCTGCCCCTCTTCCAGTGTAAGAGAAGCAAGTTCTCCATCCACGGGCGCCCGGTAATTCAGCCTTTCCAGTCTCTCCTGCACGATTTCCAGATTTTGTTGCATTCTGGCCAGTGATCTTTCCAGCTGAGCCACCTGAACCGACCGGAAAATGGAGTCCTGCTCCAGATTTTCCTTCAGCAGTTCCATCTGTTGAACCGAAATTTCATACTGTTCACGGGAAAGCTGAAATTCCTCATCAGAAATAAGCTTATCCCGGTGCAGTACTTCATTTCTCTCAAACTCTCTTTTTCTCTGCCTGCAGGCATAATCCACTTCCAGTAATTGGCTTTTCGACTGAAGGGTTTGTTGTTCCATAAGCAACCTGGCATTTCTGAGTTCATTCGAGATCCTTGCCACTTCGGCTTCATAATTGGATATACTCAGTACCAGACCTGTATTACTGAATTTTACCAGAATTTCGCCTTTTTTTACATGAGCCCCCTCCTCAACAAGAATACTTTCCACCCTGCTTCCTCCTTCTGTAGATGACAGATAAACGGTTTTGATCGGTTCCACCGTCCCTATCTGGGCTATATAATCCTTGAATTCGCCCTGTATAACCGTTTCAATGGTCAGTTTATCCTTTTCCACATTCAGTCTGGAGCTTTTATCTCCGAAAATAATGGAATAAGCAATCAATAGTACCACTAAAGCAACCAGCGAAATCCATAACGTTTTTTTGGTAAAAAATCCTTTCTTTTTTTCAATAATCCGGTCCATTATGTTTCATTTATTCCAGTAAAGAATACTCTTGCAATTTTTTTGCTCAAATTAAGTTTCATTTATTGTGCCAAATATCTTATGCTATTGTATTTCATATTTTTAAGAATAACATTTGCACACACCATCTTCTTATGGTGTTCGGTAACGAAACAGCAACAGTACGAAATCGGACATTTTAAAAAAAAGATGTACTTTTGAACACAATGAAATAAACACAAAAAAACGTTAAAAAAAAATGAGTGATAAATCAGGTCGGATTCTGGCAGTTGATGACAACGAAGATATTTTATTTGCTCTGAAACTTTTGCTGAAACCTCATGTAGAGGTCATCGACACCATTTCGAAACCCAATCTCATTCCAGAATACATGCACCGGGGCAATTATGACGTGATCCTGCTGGATATGAATTTTACGAAGGATGCCATCAGCGGGCAGGAAGGATTTGACTGGCTTGGGAAAATCCTTGAAATAGATCCGGGTGCTGTGGTGGTATTTATTACAGCATATGGCGATGCTGAAAAAGCGGTCAGAGCGATAAAAGCCGGAGCCACCGATTTTATACTGAAACCCTGGCAGAATGAAAAACTACTGGCTACCTTATCTTCTGCCATCAAGCTGAGCCGGTCGAAAAAAGAAACAGAAACCCTCAGGAACAAGCAGAAAGAAATTTCGGCCGTTCTGGACCAGCCCTTTCATGATTTTATAGGGAATTCCGACGAAATGAAGAAAGTATTTGCCACCATCAAGAAGGTGGCCGGAACCGATGCCAATGTGCTGATTCTGGGAGAAAACGGCACGGGCAAAGAACTGGTTGCCAGAGCTCTGCACCGGAATTCCCTGAGGAAGGACGAGGTTTTTATCAGTGTGGACCTGGGTGCTATCAGCGAAACCCTGTTTGAAAGTGAGTTGTTCGGGCATGAAAAAGGGGCTTTTACCGACGCAAAGAAAGAAAAGGCCGGACGATTCGAGATTGCCTCAGGAGGAACCCTGTTCCTTGACGAGATAGGCAACCTGTCACTGCCCCTGCAAACCAAGCTGCTCACAGCCATTGAAAGAAGGGAAATAATCAGGGTGGGTTCTAACAAACCCATTCCCATTGATGTCCGGATGATCTGTGCCACCAATATGGACATTCATCAGAGTGTACAGGAAAATCATTTCCGCCAGGACCTTCTGTACAGAATCAACACGGTGGAAATTCATCTGCCGCCCCTGCGCGAAAGAACATCGGACATTCCCCTGCTGGCCAATCACTTCCTGAAAATTTACTCAAAAAAATACAAGAAGCCCATTCGGGGAATATCTTCCGCAGGCATGAAAACCCTGGTGCAATATCCCTGGCCCGGTAATGTTAGAGAATTACAGCACGCCATCGAACGGGCTGTGATCATGAGCGATGCGGAATTACTTCAACCGGATGATTTCCCCCTCCACCCACCCCGGGGAACAACAAGCGGGCTTGAACTGGAAACCTACGATCTGGAAGAGGTGGAAAAACAGGTTATTCAGAAAGTGCTGAAGATGCATCAGGGCAACATTACCCAGGCTGCATCGGATCTGGGACTTACCCGTACCTCACTGTACAGAAGAATGGAGAAATATGGTCTTTAAAAACTTCAGGCTGATCGTTATTTCCCGGATTCTGATCCTGGCAGCTACCATCTTTCTGTTCTTCTTTACATTAAATCAGAAATATACAATTACTACTTTTCTGGTTGGACTGGTTGTTGTACTGGAAATTTACAGTCTGATCAGATACGTTGACCGCACCAACCGCGACCTGACCAGTTTTCTTGAATCCATCAGGTTTTCAGAATTCACCCGGTCTTTTCAGGTAGCGGGTATGGGTTCCTCGTTCGACGAACTGAACAGGGCTTTCAATGCAGTTATCAAAGATTTCAAGGCCGTTAGGTCGCAAAGGGAAGAACATTACCAGTATTTACAGAGCATTGTTCAAAATGTAGATATCAGTATCATTACCTATCAGCGGGACGGGACCGTTGAGTTGATCAATAAAGCAGCCCGTAACCTTTTTCAAATCACCTCACTGAAAAATATCCACAGCCTGAAGAAAATAAGCCCGGAACTGGTGGATACACTCCTGGACCTGAAACCGGGGATAAACAGACTGGTAAAAATCAAAGAGGACGATGACATACTCCAACTGGCCATTTCAGGAACGGAATTCAGAATCCACGACAAAGTGATGATGCTGACCACTATCAAGGATATTCAGAACGTACTGGAAGAACAGGAAACAGAAGCATGGCAGAAGCTTATCCGGGTGCTTACACATGAAATTATGAACTCCATTACCCCGATTGCCTCGCTATCAAGTACACTCGATATTATGCTGAAAGGGGTTGAGGGAAAGGACGGTGAAAAATCCCTGAATGAAGAAACCGTGGAAGAAATCCAGAAAGCCCTCCAGACCATCAACAAAAGAAGTACGGGATTACTACATTTTGTAAACACCTACCGTAATCTTACCCGGATACCCAAACCCAATTTCAAGGTGGTTAAAGTAAATGATATGTGTAAAAATATCAGAATGTTAATGGAGGAAGAGCTGAAAAACAATCAGATTGAACTGAGTTCTGAGATCATCCCCGAAGATCTGGATCTTTATGCAGATGAAGAATTGATTGAACAGGTACTGATCAACCTGATCAAAAACTCCATCCATGCTTTGGAAGGAAAAAGCGACGCAAAAATCAGGGTAAGGGCTTTTGTTAACAAAAGAGGAAGGGTATCTATTCAGGTAATGGATAATGGCCCCGGCATATTGCCTGATGTACTTGATAAAATATTTATTCCCTTTTTTACTACCAAACCGCGTGGTTCAGGCATCGGATTGAGCCTTTCAAAACAAATCCTTCGTCTCCATGGAGGAACCATCAGCGCCTCGAGTGAACCCGACAAAGAAACGGTCTTTACACTGACATTTTAACATACTGCTTCCCGGAAACGTTTAGTAACGCTGAATCCATCGGTATCTTCGGGCATTATCCCCAAATTTGGCCGCCAGCATGAATTCGTGTGATCCGAAACTGTATTTTCTAATATTACTGAGGGTATAATCAAAGGCGTACCCAATATAATACTGGCTGAATTTCACTCCGGCCATGATTACCATGGCGTCACGTGTTCTCCAGGATAGACCTGCCCAGTAATCGTCACGGTAATACACACGGGTATTGAAATCAACCTGTATCTGATGAATATTTTGAGTGGTAGTTTTCACCAGCACGGTGGGTTGTATACTGAATTCCCGGCTAATATCAAAAGTGTATCCTCCCATCAGATAATAGTGACGATGCAACCTGTATGATTCATAATTGTTCTGGCCAAACTTCAGGGAAGCCTGGAACAATTCGGTAACTGAAAATCCGGCAAAATAATCCTGTGAAGTAAGCATGACCCCAAAACTGGCGTCAGGGATGAACAGCACCTTGTCGGAACCGTCTAGGAGGGGATCGACATCCTGATACAGTACGATATCTTCATCATTGATCTTGAATTGATAAGCGGAAAGTGCGAGTCCGAAAGAAAGCTGACTTTCATCCATCGGTATGTGATAAGCATAGGTAAACTGCGCCCCGGTACGATTGGTAATGCCATTCTGGTCGGAAAATATATACCCTCCAATCCCCACCCTGCCACTGCGGGTGGGCCTCCTGATCTTCCTTCTTACCGTAGTAGATCTGGATATATAGCTTTTCCTGAGAAGCCGTGTTTGTGCACTGATAGCATGCGTCCTTGGAGCATTGGTAAAACCTACCCACTGTTCCCTGGCAGTAATATTCACCGATGTGTATACATCACTCCCCGCAAGGGCAGGATTCAGTAAAAATCCATTCATCATATACTGACTGTACAGGGGTAGCTGCTGGGCTGCTGATACGCTGCACAGGAAAACTCCCGATAACCAGATCAACCATTTCGCGTACTTTATCATATTATGCATATTACCTTTAACGAACAATAGTCACATTACCTGTAATGGGGACTTCTCCATTTTTCAGATCGATAATAAAATGGTACGAATCCATGGGTAAGGGCCTTCCTTTATATGTTCCATCCCATGAATTATCGTAACCCGAATCAGTGGAAAATACGAGCTCTCCCCACCGGTTGAATATCTCTATACGAGCATCAGGATACAGCTCTATCCCTTCAATATGCCATAAATCGTTGGCATTGTCGCCATTGGGAGTGAATACGGTAGGAATTCTCAGGCATGAAAGCTGCTGATAGGGAATTTCAATGGTTTCAAACAGCTCGCAGTTATTCATATCGGTAATAGTAACCGTATACGTACCACCCGCCATATCCACCAGATATTCCGTTGTGGCATTGTTTGACCACAGAATGGCATACGGAGGAATACCGCCTGAAATATTCAGACTCACGGCTCCGTCATCAATCCCCGGACAGGTAGCCGGGGTAATCTCCGGATCCGTCTCAATGGGCAAAGGCTCAGAAATGGTAACAGACACTGTCACCGTACAGCCGTGATCATCCATTACTGTTATGGAATAATCGCCCGGACCCAATCCGGTGGCAGTAGCAGCTGTCTGACCGTCACTCCATGAATAAGTGTAAGGAGATGTGCCTCCGGCAGCCGTTACCGTGGCTGTACCGTCTCCATCACCGTGACATGTCACATCCGTGGTGCTGACGGTGGCCGTAAGAACTTCCGGTTCTGAAACAGTAATGAACAGTTCGTACGTACAGAAATTATCGTCCCTCACAGTGACAGTATAATCTCCGGCTGCCAGACCGCTGAATGTGCCGTCGGTCTGCCAGTTTATTCCTCCGTCAATACTGTATTCATAGGGTGAGGTACCTCCCTCCCCCTGGACAGTAATCGTTCCGCTGGATTCTCCGTTACACTGAGCATCCGTCTGACTAACAATCGTTGCAGACAGGGCTGTAGCAGGCTGTGTAATTTGAACTGGCACCTCCGTCTGACAGCCATTATCATCCAGAATGGTTACCGTATAATCCCCTGCAGCAAGGTTGCCAAATACACCTGAAGTCTCAAAGGTGCCTCCATCAAGACTGTACAGGTATGGTGGCTGACCATAAGCAGGATCTGCTTCCACCGTCACACTTCCGGTGGATTCTCCATAACAGGCAACAGGTATCAGGTCGGTAATGTTCCCTGCGGGTAATTCATTCACTGTAATGACCATATCCGCACTGGTCTGACTGCATCCGTTGACGTCCGTCACTACCACGGATATGGCATCCAGATTACTCAACATGTCAGTGGTAAATGTATCGTTCACATCAGGCCCCTGAACAGATGCCCCATTTAAGAAAAACTCGTACTGAATTCCGCCCGTTGCAGTAAATGTGACCGTTTCTCCGTCACAAATGATATTATCCGCGTCACTTGATGTAAGTGTAACAACAGGCAACGGATGTACGGTCACGGAAAATTCCGATGATCCGGCACTTAACCCGCAACTGTTTTCAGCCGTAACCGTCACCAGACCGCTGGAAGCACCAGTAGGATAATCCACTGCAATGGAAGTACCATCCGATGGTCCGATAATGGTAGCCCCGGAAGGTACGGTCCAGATATATGATGTTGCCTTGTCTGCCGGATCAATAGAATAGGTAACCCCGGTTTGTCCTTCACAAACTTCATCATCACTGGCTGTAATGGGTCCGGGATCCGAAGGTAAGGCTGTCACAGTAATATTCATACTGCACTGAGATGTCAGACCGGCTGCATCTGTTACGGTCCAGACAATAGTCATTCCATTTGTTACCTGCTCTCCGGCCAGTGTAGCCAGGCCATTCAGATCATTGCTAATGGATGCTATTCCGCAATTGTCTGTTGCTGTCACCGGATCAAATTCAGTTCCGGATACGGTATAGTAACATTCGCCCGGATCTGCATCCACCACAGGATCGGAAGGACAAACAACAACAGGTGGTTCGGTGTCTTCGACCGTCACAGTGAAACTGCAGATCGACGTGTTGCCTTCGCTGTCTGTGGCTTCGTAAGAGATGATCGTTACTCCTTCGGGGAACAGATCGCCACTGTTCAGTCCCGTGACATCGGTTCTTGTTACAGCCACCACTCCGTCGCAGTTGTCTGTGGCCGTGGGGTCGGTCCAGGTCACCGTCGCTCCGCAGGCGCCGGGGTCCATGGCCAGGGGACCGATATCGGCCGGGCAGTCACTGATCACCGGGGGTTCGGCATCGGACTCGACCGTAACCGTAAAG
>Ga0129302_1000058_pt1 | contig 68399 bp, 76 predicted proteins | sample BlaSprsedimmetaG_FD_94476 | JGI IMG/M metagenome (GOLD analysis project Ga0129302, IMG submission 94476) | Hot spring sediment bacterial and archeal communities from California, USA to study Microbial Dark Matter (Phase II) - Blank Spring... | ecosystem: Environmental > Aquatic > Thermal springs...
ATAGCCTGGGAAAAGCGGAGAAACAAACAGTATAAGAGAATCGACTGGCGCTTTACAAGACAGAATGCCGACCAAAAACTATCCCCCTACTATGTCTAAGAATTACCTGGTCAAGACACTAGCGATGATGGATGGTAAATGAGCGGAGCGTCGTCTTGATCGCGGAGGATTAAGTTATACGCACAAATCTTAGCACGGGTGAATATACCGGTGTGCCGGTTGTCGTTGCCCCGGCTCGAGAACGTTCCGGCTAGATTCGCGTATCCCGCTGGTCCGTCTTTCGTGACTTTCGCGACCGTGATACGTTTTTTCAACAAATGCGTCATGCCGCGTGGTGCCACACCACCGCTCGCTTTCTAAGGTGGCGGACTTAAGTCAGCTTTATCGCTGGTATCCAACCCTCGTGCTGCTTGCCGTTCACGTCCACGAACTCCGAGCTGGTGATCCACCCCTTCGCTGTCAGTAGTTCGGGTGTGTGGTGAATCTGGGGATAAGAACCAGTTTTGATAATATAGCTATACGTCTCACCTGCTACAAGCGTGAAGTTCTTATCGAACGAAAGATTGTGCCAGTCGCCTACGTAACCGTTCCAATACACCTCTGCTCCGTCCCACGAAGCGTTCCATATCTTGGCGTAGTTGATATGTCCCCCTGTACCGGTACAGGGATAGAGGTAGATCTTACTCACGTTAACGGTGTGCGTCATCGTTATCGTTCCGGTATGGGTGCCGGGTATACTGGGGTAGGTGCCTGGCCCGGTATCGAAGTAGGGCACGTCCAGAAACACTTTAATCACTCTGGACGTTCGATTCGTTGCTCCCTCGTTATCCGTTAGGGTTAAGTTGACGGTGTACTCACCTGTAGATGCATAAGCATGTATAATAATCGCCTCTGATGTGTCTGCTATAGTACCATCGCCAAAGCTCCAGTTGTAGCTAATAATGCTGCCATCGGGATCGTAAGAAGCAGAGGCGTTGAAGAATATAGCTTCATTTACCGTAGGATTCACGGGCAAATAACTGAATGATGCAACAGGTGGTTCGTTTGTTGTTATCGTCAGATCCTCGATAGCAGGAGAAGACCACGCTCCGTAATCGTCCTGCACGATGAAGTAAATGATGTGCGTTCCCCCTGAGAGCTCAGACGCTGGTTTGGTGAAAGATGAGGAAGTATTCAAAAGACCATCAATGCTGGAAGTCCAGTTATAAGCGACGACAGAACCGTTAGAATCGTTCCCGTGACCGATAAAAGATAGGGTATCCTTACCCTGCTTCGCGGGGTTTGGTGTTATAGAATCAATGCTGGCAGTTGGCGGGTAGTTCACTGAATCGAATATTATCACGATTGTAGTATCCGTATGCCCATCACCATCATCTGCCTTCACGGTATACGTCCCTTCCACTGCATCAGCTGTGTCGAACGTCACGTTGAACATGCCATCTTCCGCTCTAGCCACCTTAGGTCTTAACTCCACAGGCCCTATTACCGTGACGAGGATTGTATGTCCATCCTCTCGATTGGTAGTCCCGCTTACAGCCAATGGTTCTCCAATTCTTACCGACTCAATCGGATCGAGTTCGACATACGGAACTTCCACCTTTATTGAGCACAGGCTCATCAAATCATCGCTTCCTGCGGCTGCTGTTGTTGCATCAGATATTATTGCACGAAGCTGTTCCTGCGTCTTAGAAGAGAGAGTATATTTCTTCTCTAATTCCTCCATGAAGTTATCACAGGAGGTCCCTGAAGGCAAGCCATTGTAGACACCATCGGCTCCAGGAGTAAGTACCACAATTGCATAACTGCCGAGGTCCACATTAAACCCTACGTTTATCTTCTTAGAAAATGTACCATCTGAAGCAACGGTCACGGTAGTATTGTAAATACCGTTACCACTTCCACTGATTACGGTACCACCAAAGCCTTTTGGACTGATTATAAGTAGATTCAAAATAGTGTTGGGCGTAGCATTACCATTGATAGTAAAACGGTCTTCTAGCGCTACGGTGTCCCTCGATAGCCAAACTACCAAGCCCATGCCACTCATATCTATGATCAGGTCAGTTCCTGCGGCGATCGATGAAACTGACTTTATACCAACTTTAAGGGCCATGGACAGATCAGGCTCAGAAATCGCCTGTTTATCGATGATATTGTATGAACCCCCATTGCTTCGAGCATCTGTGGTTCCCGTCACAGCCACGAAGATCGAAGCGAACATGAACACTGTCACTACAAAGCCCACCAGCGTTTTTTCCTTTCTCTTTTGGTCTATCTTCATTTCAGTTTTCTCATCTGTCTCGTTTTTTTCAGCTCCTTCTGCTTTTCAGCGCCAAAAAAAAATATTACGAGCAGTCCTGCAATTGCGAATATCGCATCGAATCCTGGTTCTTCAGGTGTTGGTGCTGTTTCTGGATACTCCGCGCCTGGCATGCTTGCTTCTGGAGGGACCCCGGTAACTGGTACGCTCGGCTCCCGAGTTGGCGTAATGGTGGGCGAGACCGAACGTGTGGGCGTTACCATGGATGTGGGTTCAGGAGTGAAAGCAATAGCAGGACTGGGACTTGGAGTTGGCACGGAAATAATCGCTTCGCCGAGCGTTATCACAAATATATCCCAACTCCCAAGATAGTTATGTTCGAATAAAATTTTCGAGCCATCAGGGCTCCATTGTGGATTAAAAATTAATTCGCCCTGATATTCGCTCGCGACAAGTAGTATTTTATCTCCACCGTCAGAATTCATTACCCAGATACCAGCATCATCTTCAGAGCTGAATACTATTCTGCTCCCATCATAATTCCACTTTGGGTTAAATTCGTCACCACGTACATATCCCTCCCTAACTAGTTCTGGATTTAAAAAAGGTTCATAACCTGATTGATAATAGCGAGGGCGTGTATCTGTTAAGGTTCGTATGCTGTTAGCTCTTAAGTCAAATACAACGACATCAGTATAATCATAGTCTGAATAACGATTGGTTACAAAAGCAATTTGTGATCCATCAGGATTCCAGGTGGGCTGAGAATAGTTAAATTCTTCAAATAACCGTTTCTCTTGAGGCAGTAATCTTATTTTGTTACTACCATCAGGATTCATAACCCAAATTTCTTTACCATCCGGTATGGCCCTTTCGAATGCTATTTTTGACCCATCCGGACTCCAGAGTGAATTATAAGCATCACCAGACTCGGTCAGTTTCATGACGTTGCTGCCATCAGACTCCATCACCATGATTTTATAATCGCTATTAGCGATCAATTTTGAATCATACATGATTTTCGATCCCGCGGGGCTCCATTTTAAATTAAAAACCGTCTGATCGTGTATAGGAGGGGTTATCCTGGTCGCATTGCTGCCATCAGAATCCATCCTATAAATGTAAAGCTCATTCAACTTGCTTGATGATACAAAGGCTATTTTAGCTCCATCAGGGCTCCATGTTGGCTCAGAATGTTCGTACGCATAGTCGGGTGTACTGATCATTCGCCGATTTTCGCCCGCAGGGTCCGCTAACCAAATACATGAATTTGGACCTCGTTCGGTTGATGCATATATGATCGCGGTTCCATCAGGACTCCATTCGGGGTGGAAATTAATCCCGATCGTTGTAACTTGCTGAATTTGTACCTTACTACGGTCGTATTTAAACGCGGATGAAATGCTCGTAAATACAAGAAAAATGATCAATACCGCTGTACAGGGCACAATCAAAGAACTTCGTGCTCTCATTCGTATCCCGCCTACTCTACCCCGCAACCCAGCAGAGGAACCAAACTTCCTTTTTGGCCCTACCATTTGGGTACCTCCACCTATTAGTAGATTGTCCCAAGGAGGTATATAAGCTTTTCTCTTTTGTGAACGCGCAGTTCATAGCCGCAAGGAATCAGACCGCAGCACCGCCCCACGGGGCAGATGGTCTGTCTCGTGTTGATATCTCCGTCTGAAGCTAAGCCAGGCAAGCTGTGCTGTACGTGCGTCTTTTACGATACGTGACCCTATAGTATACACGAACGATGGGCACCGGTGAGGGCAAAATAATCGTCTATTACGGGAAAGGCGAGGGAAAGACCACCAGCTCCATCGGGCATGCTATACGGGCGTTAGGGCATAACAAGAAGGTGGTAATACTGCAGTTCATGAAAGGACGGCAAACCACCGGCGAATATCAGTTTCTGAAGGATATTGAGAACCTCCAGATAGCGCTCTGTGGCGCGCCTTTTTTTCTGCGAGACGAGCGCTCACGGGAACTGCATCTCCAGAAGGCGCAAGAAGGGCTGGAACTCGCGCAGCGCGTGCTCAAAGAGCAGCAGACTGACCTTCTGGTTCTCGATGAGATATTATACGCGGTAAAATTCGGGCTGGTAGCCGAGGATGATGTCCTGGCGTTACTGAAGATGAGAAGGCGTACTGACATCATACTCAGCGGTAGGGAGCCGGGTGCTCGGATACTGAAGCTGGCGGATATAGCCACACACATGGAGAAGGTCAAGCATTACTGGGACGAAACCAGCAGCACAACGTCAGGAATAGAATATTAAGCGAGTGTCTTCTAAATGATGGATCTGGAAGCAGCGGGGATCGTTGAGGGGATATCGGAAGTGATCGTTACGACGACATCGGGTGCAGGCGCGCCGAACGCCGCACCGATCGGGCTTATCACACAGCGTACCGAAGTAGGTGATCTGCGCTATTCCGTCAAGCTCTACCGGGGCTCACAGACTCTTGCCAATGTGCGGGAGACCAGAACGCTGGCGGCGAACGTGACCGATGATGTGGTAGTCTTCGTAACAACCGCGTTTGCGGATCTGCGTGCCGCGTATTTCACTGTTTTTGAGGCTGTACCGGTATTAAAGGATGCGAACGCGTGGATTGTCTTCTCAGTAACCTCCGAAGCGGAGTATGGGGAGTATGTCCGATTTCTCTTACAGCCCGAGCGGATAAAAATCAATCGAAAAGCGGTGACGGCGATAAATCGCGGACGGAACGCGGTACTTGAAGCTGCTATTATCGTAACCCGGATTGATCGTGCCGAAGACGAGCGAGCACAGGCTGAGATGCGAGAACAGGTAAAGAATTACAAGGAGCTAGTCATGAAGTGCGGTGGGCCGCGTGAGCACGCAGCGATGCGGCTTCTGGAAGCGATTTGCTCGGACCGGTAAGCCGTAAGTAACCGCTTCGTGCTTCGGGTTTTCGCACTCAAGGCAGTGAAGATTTAAACGGCTCATTACTATGTCCGTACGTGACGTGCATCACGGAAGGATGATGAGATGACACTCCCGGTAGAAGCGGAAATTGAGCTGGTGAATGGAACGATCATCAGAGCAATGGTGGTGGAGGATATGAAGAACCGTAAGCTGGACATGTACGAGGGTAAGGAGAAGTATAAGCGCCAGATCGGGTTCATCCCCTTTGAAGCTATACTCAAAGTGGAATATAAGTAAGGTGAATATTGTAGCGAGCGCGTGCCCGTTTGAAGCGTTCAGTACCTGCCTGCTCTCACTTCTTCAAAAACTCACGCACCAGCTTGATCGCGCACAGGTCACCACAGATAGAGCACGCGTCGCTCTCAGACGGCCTGCTCGCCCGTATTCGCTGCGCTTCCTCGGGATTAAGAGCGAACTCAAGCTGCCGCTCCCAATCAAGATTCTTGCGTGCATGTGCCATCGCCTCATCTTTTGCTCGCGCCTGCTCGCGCTGGCCCACTTTGACCAGGTCGGCGGTGTGCGCGGCGATCTTCGTCACGATCGTGCCCTCCTTGATGTCGCTGACGGACGGCAAGGCGAGATGCTCTGAGGGCGAGACCATGCACAGGAAGTCCGCGCCGTACATGCCCGCGACCGCGCCGCCGATCGCACTCACGAGATGGTCGTAGCCCGGCGCGATGTCCGTGACGAGCGGCCCTAGCAGATACAGCGGTGCGAAATCGGTCACGTGCTTGATCACCTTCACCGCGGCTTCGATCTCGTCCAGCGGGACATGCCCCGGCCCCTCAATGAGCGCCTGCACACCCGCCTCACGGGCTCGCTGTGCGAGCTCGCCGAGTGTAATGGCCTCCATGAACTTCGCGCGATCGGAGGCATCGGCGATGCAGCCCGGCCGCATGCCGTCACCCAAGCTGAGCGTCAACTCGTACTCCTTCGCGAGCTCAAGCAGATACTCGTATTCCGCATAAAACGGATTCTCCTGCTCGTTATGGATCATCCAGGCGACGAGGAACGCGCCACCACGGCTCACAACGTCCAGAATACGATTGCTGCGTCGCAAGCGCTCCAGGGCAGTCAGATTCGTACCAGCATGGATGGTTACAAAATCAATACCGTCCTCCGCGTGCTTCCGAACTGCATTGAACATATCGTCCGAGCTCATATCCACCACTGTCCGTGCGCCCACCCGCTCCAGCGCCGCCCGGTAGATGGGTACCGTTCCAACAGGCACGGTAACTTCCTTCAGAATACGTCTGCGCGTCTCGTCCAGGTCGCCACCGGTCGAGAGATCCATTATCGTGTCCGCGCCGTAGCGCACCGCAATGAGCGCTTTCTCCACCTCTTCAGCACAGTTCACATAATCCTTCGACGTGCCCACATTCACGTTCACCTTCGTGCTCATCAGCTCGCCGATCGCTTTGAGCACTGGCTCTCGGTTATCTGCCCGTTTCGCATTCCGCGGGATGACCACGCGCCCGGCATCGAGCAAGCGCTGCAACTGCTCCACGCTGACGCCTTCATTCGACGCCACGCGCTTCAATTCGCTCGGTTCCCAGGTAGCTGCAAAGGACATGGTGCTCGATAAACAATACGATTGATACGGTTCTCCGCTACAGTAGCTCTACTATTACATTCATTACTTTTGAGCCGATTGGTAAAAACTTATTCAGTTTTGACGAGCGCCGGCAGGTTCCCCCACGTCGCCAGCATGTCCTTATAAATCACCAGTGCACCGGCAATACCTGCTACATGGCTGATGGCGCGAAACGCCGCTTTGAGCTCCTGCGCGTCCGTAACAGCGTTACCGAGCGCAGTAGCAGCGGCATCGGCGAGCGACGCGCTTGTACCGACCACCGTAGCGGCATCAGCGATTCCAAAACTGATCGAATGCCCGACCGTGCCCGATGAGGTACACACGGTCTGCAACGAAGGCGAGGGCGTGAGCCGCAGCGCAATCCTGCTTGAGAATGGGCTCGCCCCTGCGTATATGCCCACGAGTACCTCGCGATCACTGAGCAGTGCTATATCACCACCGTTATCCACCATTGCATAGGTCGCACCGGCATCACGCATCGCTTCCACCGCGAGTTCTGCCAGCGTCCCTGCAACCGCGGCCATAGGGCCGATACCGAACTGCTCCGTGGATTCGATCATTCTCTGCACGATTTCAGGCAGTTCACGCTCACGTTCTCGTTCTCGTTCACGCACCCCACCGCCTACCACCTCCTCCTCGAGCTGATACTGCTCGAGTGTCACGAGAAAATACGGGTGCCAGCGCGCGAACCGTTCCAGTTCCCGCCGCTGGCGCTGTATCTCAGCTTTCGCCAGCTCTATGTACCGCTTCTCGTCCGCGGTAATCCAAACGCAGGTCTCTTTGTGCTGGAAATACGCTTTCATCTCGCTCGACTCAGGTGCTGCTAGCTACTTGTTTTTAGTATCGCCCGTCCCTGTACTTTAAATTAGCAGAGGCCTATGTGAACGGCGTTCCCAAAGATGTCGGTGAAAACACCGGATGCGGAAACGGCTTGTACGCAGTTACGAGCACTCTTGAGCGCTGCCGTGGCAGAAACCGATACGGACGCAGTGCTGCTCTCCGGCGGGTTGGATACGAGCATCTTAGCCGCGGCCTCCGCCGCGCAGGGCACGCGAACAACGGCCGTTACCGTCGCACTTGCGGGAACGCGTGCACCTGATCTCCGGTATGCCCGGATGGTCGCGCAGCAGTTCTGCGTAGAGCACCACGTGATTTATGTAACGGTAGATGCGGCACTCGAGAAACTGCCGGCGGTGATCGAGACGTTACGGACGTTCGACCCCGCACTCCCCAACGATCTGGTCATCTATACCGCGTTAGAGGCTGCCAAGCAGCTGGGGATTACCCGCGTCATGACCGGCGATGCGGCCGATGAGCTCTTCGCCGGCTATTCCTATATGCATGCGCTCTCGCCCGATGCTTTGCGGACATACATCAACAGAATCGCCAGAACGATGCGTTTCTCATCGAATTCGCTGGGCACATCACTCGACATAGCGATACAGCAACCGTTTCGGAACCCGAGAGTTATTGCGTTCGCATTATCTCTCGATCCCGCCGTGCTCGTGCGGGAGCAGGTCCGTAGATTGTACGGTAAATGGCTCTTACGAACAGCATTCGAGCCGGACCTGGGCGAGCTTGCATGGCGCGCGAAAGATCCGATCGAGGTTGGCTCCGGCGCAGCGGAACTCCGCGAGGTTATTCGGCGTACCATTTCAGATACCGAATTCGAGGCGAAAAAGCAAGGATACAGCATGGCGTTCATGAACAAGGAGCAGCTCTATTTCTATGAGATCTACAGAGCGGTGGTGGGTGAGATCCCGCAGGGCCATGGTAAACGGTGCTGCCCGCTCTGCAAGGCCGAACTGCCCGGTGATAAGCTCCACTGCGCGATCTGTGGGTTCGCCTATCCGCTCACACGGTACGTATCAGAGCGTTCGGAAAGCGAGTGATCGGTTTTATGACCACCACCAGAGGGCCGCTGAAATGCGATCGAATAAGTAACACCAGGCACGTTGGGTATAGGTAAGCAGACGGTGGAGCGACTGGACTGAGAATACGGAGAACATGAAGATGCATCCACTCGCGTACGAGCATTTGAAGAAGATAGTGCGCGAGCAGCAGCAGATCGGTCCGAATAAGTCCTGCGATTATTATCCCTGCCACTTCGAGGGGCAGGATTGCACCTGGTGCTTCTGCCCGTTTTATCCCTGCGAAGACGAAGAGGTCGGTGGTAACTGGGTGGAGCGTCGGGACGGTAGCCGTATCTGGGGCTGCTCACACTGTTTCTGGATCCATCGCGCGGATGTGGCGCGGGCGCTTCTGGAAGCGTTCACGGCACGGGGGATCGAGGACGTCGCGGAAATTGATGCGCGTAGAGATGAGCTCATGCAGCTATTTCAGTGGCTGAAAGTGCGGTATCCACCAGAAACCCGAGAATGAATCTCTTGCTCAACAATAGTATATCCCCGAGCGAATCGCCGCGCGCTTGATTTCGCTGCTCGGCCGGCCCGGCGGGCAGGATGTGCCCCAGCAGGTGAGTTCTGGGACAAGAGTCCACCTGACCATAGCGGCAATGAGCGCTGCGTTACCGGTGAACCTGGAGAAGCTGGGGTATTATTCCGTGGGCACGCGCTTTCCAGCTGCAGCCGGACGGGATAGAGAACGCGCGATACGAATAATGAAACGTGCTTCGCTCCTCTTTGCGCTCGGCTATCTCGCCGTACTGCTGATCTGCGGTATGGTCACTCTTTAAGCCGTTTCACCAGCTTTACCGCAGCCTCTACCGCCCGCTTTGCGTAATCAACGCGTTCCTGAGCCTCTAACCGCGTCATCCCGGGGCCTGCAACGCCCAGCGTCACGGGCTTATCGTACTCCAGCGAGAGGTCCATAATCTTCCGCGTCAATTGCGACCCGATCATCTGATCATGCTCTGTTGCACCCTCGATAATGCAGCCGAGCGTCACCACCGCGTCAACCTCACCCTCAGTGAGCAGTTTCTTCACCGCTAAGGGCATGTCAAACGTCCCGGGCGTGTATAACGTGCGCGTGACGGTCGCGCCGAGAAACGCAGCATGCTCCCGGCCAAGGATCTCCATCTGATACGTGATGTCCCGGTGAAACTCCGAGACGACGAAACCCAATTTCAGCTCCCCTTCTTTTTCTTCCGTCATCTTCCCCACCTCTGCTCATTCTATAAGTGTTTTGAACTTTTTAAAGGAAGGACATTTGGTGATAACCTTCTCTACTCTGAGTCGTCGGGCTAGTTCACGCGGGGCTTCTCCGCCTTTTAGATATACTCTCCCAGATCTCTTAAAGAGCTCATCCAGGACATCCTCAGGTTTGCATTCGTTTTCAGGGCTATGAATTTCCCGCACCTCTGAGCTGAGATAAGCGCCAATTGCCGCTTCATCCGCGAGAAGCCACGATTCTATCGCATGAACGACCATACAGATGTGGAGATCCCCCTCAACGGGTAATCCCAGTTCTTCCAATTTTTCCCGCAGATGACGCTCCTTCTCATGCGGATCGGCGCAATGAGAATCCTTTAGTATCACTACTTTTTCACAATCAGCAAGTAGATCTTCCACATACGAGCCTGTCTTCCGTGGACTTTGTATCGTTGCGCCCCGTCGGGATCTCCTGATCTTTGCAGGCACTCCCAGCTTATGAGTAATTTCACGAATTACCTTCTCGTCGGACGTCCCTTCGACTATTACGCCGATCATGGATTGCCGCCCAGACCTCCACCATACCAGTATTCGCCAAGTGCCAGTCCAAGCTCTGCTAAACGTTCTTTGAGTTTGTCACCTTCTTTTATTCTACTTATAACCGTCGCGTTATTTTTTTTCTCGACGATTATCACGTCTTTGGGCTCGACAAAATCAACGAGATACGGCGAATGCGTGGAGAGGATAATCTGCTTATCTGATCCCTTCAAGACCTCAACTAAAAGCTCAAACAGTCGCGGATGAATGAAGTTCTCCGGCTCTTCAAAGCAAATTACGTTCGCCTCTTCTGATGCGATTGCGGTGATATACGCCAACAGCTTCAGCGTGCCATCAGAAACTTGAAAGTAATTAAACGGCGAATCAAAGCCTTTTTCTCTGATTGCAATGTACGTATCTCCTTCTTCCGTCAAGGGAGTCAGAAGCTCGTCGATCTGCGGGATTGCTTGCCGCAATATCTCCTCTATTTTGTCAAAAGTCCTGGGGCGCTCGTTATGTAACGAGAGCAGAACTTGCGCTAAATTTCCACCGGTTTTTTCCAGAACGAGATTCTTCTTCGCCGAATCTTTCCGCCTCATATCGGAGGTCATAAAATTATAGGATCGCCAGGCGGTGAGATAGTCTCGGAATTCTGGGTATTCCTTAATTGCTGAATCCCAACCACCTAATTGCCGCTGTTCATATTTCGTTTCAGACGGGGCTGACACCAACATTTTCGCCATTTCACCAGGATGACGCTCAATAATCTTTTCACCTGCGATGGATAACTCTTCCTCGACTATACCGTTTTCAGAAAGCGAAATAAAAAACTCGGAAACTTTGTTTTCCAGCATGAACTCAAGGGATAATTCAATAGTCACTTTTCTGCCACCGAAGACTACACGTTCGTATCCTCCTCGAGTGTCTAAGTCTCTGTAAACATTGTCTGTGGTGAGTTCTGAAATGAACGCCAAGCAATCCAGCAAATTGCTCTTTCCGCTCGCGTTCGGGCCGATTAAGACGTTGAATTTGTCGAGTTCTAGTTCTAGATCCTTCAAACTCCTGTAGTACTTTATTTTTAGCTTCTTTATCATCTTCCCACTTTAGCTACCCCAAATAATTGTTTGTTTTGCTCTATAATACGGATCACACCCGCAGCGGCCCCGCATCCTCGAAGCCTTCACGTTTGCCCTGACCCGCTTCACGCTCCAGCTCCTGCGGCTTGAAGAGCAATTTGATCACGTTCTGCGCATGCTCGCGAGCTCGGCGGTCTGCGAGCCACGCCAACGCCTTCTCATCCTCGAGCTCGTCCTCGTAGACAAAGACCTCAATGATATGCGTCGAGGTGAGCAACTGCGCGCTAATGAGCCCGGTCGAGGCCTCGTGCGCACACTGCTTGTCAATCGCTTTCGGACCCGGCATCCCGAGCGCCATAACGATCTCGCAGCCGCGTTCCTCGACCAGCTTCTTCGCAGCCACCGGCAGGTCCTTTATTCCCGGAACGGTGTACCGCTCGATCTTCACCGATGCGTGCTTCTGCAGCTCTGCAATCGCGGCCGCAGCCATATCATAGCGCGCAAAGGTCGTATCGGCAATCCCTACTTTCTTCATTTCACCGCATAGCTCACGTACGTACATCACGTCACGCAGGTCAACGCCCTCCGCGGGCATGCTTTCACACACATCTCGCAGCGCACGCACTTCTCCTCATCTAACGTGAGCGTCCAGGACGGATCGAACGCGAAGACCTCAGTGGGGCAGACCGAGATACACGCACCACAGTGGACGCATCGTTCATCATTCCACGCGACCAGCTTCAACAACCGCCGGACTTCGATCCCCTTCGCCCTGAAGAGATCCACCACCTGGTCAGCTTGCTTGTTCGGCACGTCGATGATGAGCTCGCCCCGGGTCGCCGTGTCGATGCTCATCTTTACGCCCGTTTCGAGGATGACTTCGGCAGTATAAGGCAGCTCATCCAGCGGTAACGGGAACTTCAAGAGCAGCTTCATGAGTATCTATCCCCTTTATACTTCTCTCTCTGGAGTTATATAAAACGTGGAGCAGGGCAGAAAGTCACCCGCTCACGTACCACCAGAGCTCGTTTTGTAGTCTCAGCCTGAAAAACGGCCGCAGCTATTTCTGTGATTACGCTTTCATTTTTTACAAAAAAGGGAAGGCTATGAGAGCGCGCATCCGTGATTTCGTGATCACCTGGCAGGACTGGATCTTCTCGGTGGTCAGCTACGACCTCGGCGGCGAGCACCTGCAGTGTTTCTTGCGTTATGTCCCTGATGCGCAGGGCGACAGAAACTCAGACCACGGCAGATACCGCAAGCTGGATTTTCACGAGGCTTACGAGTTCTTACGCCGCCATCGGCCCGAGTACGTGACGGATGTGCATGCCGTACCGCTTGAGGACGTGCAGAAGATTCTGCGGCCTGAGGAGCAGTTACCACGCATCGCCGCGCAGAACGAGCAGGTCAGCGCCATCTATGCATTACTCGCTCAGCACATCCCTCGCGGACAGATCGGGATCACCGGCTCGTATCTCTGCGGTCTCAACACCGCCGTCTCAGACCTCGATTTCGTCATTTACGGCCGCCGGCACTTTGACACTGCGCGAGCGGTGGTGCAGGCCGCAACCGCCGACGGGCGCCTGACTGCGATAGCCGATACGCTCTGGCGCAGGATATACGCGAAACGGCGGCCGGAATTGAACTATGAGACGTTCATCGCACACGAACTCAGGAAGCAGCACCGCGGGGCGCTCGGTGATACGTATTTTGATATGCTGTACGTACGCGACGCGGACGAGCTCCGGCAACTGGATCCGCGGAATTACGAGCGTGGCGAGAAGCTCGGGTACCAGACGATTACAGCACGGGTGACTGATTCACGGTTCGCGTTTGATAGTCCCGCGATCTACGAGCTGGAGCACCCCGAGATCGCCAGGATCCTCGCCTTTACCCATACGTACGCCGGGCAGGCGGTAGCCGGGGAATTGGTAGAAGCTCGTGGCATGCTGGAACGAACAGCAGCTGAAACGCGATTGGTTGTGGGCACGACACGCGAGGCACGAGGTGAGTGGATCTGCTCACGCGCCGCCCTTGGATAAGCCGCTCGTTCGCAGCTGAATATAAGCAAGAGAGGGCGTCTATGGAGCTGAGCATAAAGATTCGGGCAGAGACGGAGCAGGAGATGCGGCTACGCGTCGCGGACGACGTTACGTACGAGCAAGTCCTGGAAGAGCTGGGGATCAACCGTGAGGAGGTACTCGTGCTCCGCAACGGCGTGTCGGTACCGGATGACGAACACGTAGCCGAAAAAGGAGCGCTCAACGCGGAGATCACGATCATCCGAATCGTCTCTCGCGGCTGAAGATGCAACTACTCACCAGCGCAGCTCCGCTAACTCAGCTGGGCGTATCACCCCAAGCTCGGTAATCACCGCTTCGATCAGCTCAAACGGCGTGAAATCGAAGGCGGGGTTGTAGACGCGGACATCCCGTGGCGCAAGCTGGTTTGTACCGCAGAATATGAGCTCTTCAGGAGCACGTTCCTCTATCTGCACCTCGTCAGATCGCCGTTTCAGATCGAACGATGAGCGCGGTGCCGCGACATAAAACGGGATCCCATGCGCCTTCGCGACCACCGCGTGCATGTATGTTCCGATCTTATTAAACACGCCATCCCGAACCACCCGATCAGCGCCGACGATTACCTTATCCACCCTTCCTTGACGCATCACGGCGGCACTCATGCTGTCCGTAATGATCGTGACTGGAATGCCATCCTGGAGCAGCTCCCAGGCAGTGAGTCGCGAGCCCTGATTGAGCGGCCGCGTCTCGCAGGCGATCACTTCGATCCGCTTACCCTGCGCCACCGCGGACCGCACCACACCCAGCGCGGTGCCCCAATCCACGCATGCAAGCCGGCCTGCATTGCAATGGGTCAGCACGACATCGCCATCTTCCAGCAGCGCACTACCATGCTCGCCGATCTGCCGATTCACGACAACGTCTTCCTCCGCGATCCGTTTCGCTTCGACCAGCGCGTACGCCACGCGTTCACGCCTGTTCGAGCCTCGCAGTGCGGCCTGAAATGCTCGATCAACACCGTAAGCGAGGTTTACCGCAGTAGGCCGCGCTTCTCGCAACTGCTTCACCGCTTGACGCAGTGTAGCGTCGTCCGGCGCGTTCATACAGGCCAGAACCACGCCAAACGCACCGGCGGCGCCCAAGGCTGGTGCGCCGCGCACGCGCAAGCTCTGGATCGCCTCGACCAGAGTAGCAACATCAGCACACGTTACGATCCGGTACTCCGCTGGCAGCAGCGTCTGATCGATGAGCGTCACCAGCTCGCGCTCATCATCCCAGGCAATCGTTCGCATCATTACTGCCTCTTACTTTTACCATAAAGGCAGGAGTATGATTAAATAGAAGAGCGAGTGATGCGATGCGGTGCGCAGCATGTAAAGATAAGGCCTGTGCAGCGTGCAAGGACTGCACGGAGATAACGGACGTTGCGAAGGCAAGATACGCGAGCGATAGCGAAGCGCTCAGATCGCTGAAGGTTGCGACACAGATAGAGTCGCGGTATTACCTGCGGAAGACGCGCCTTGAGGAATTGATCCTGTACGCACAGGGGATGGGCTATCAGAAGCTGGGCGTTGCTTTCTGCATCGGCCTGGCACAGGAGGCCGCGACGCTCTGTGCGATCCTCGAGCAAAACTTTGATGTCTCCTCGGTCTGCTGCAAGCTCTGCGGGATTGACAAAGCGTATTTCGGCCTGGAACGGCTTCACGCAGGTGCTGTAGCAGACGAACCGAAGAGCGAAGCCATGTGCAACCCGGTTGGACAGGCACATATACTGAACAAAGAACGAACGGATCTCAACATTATCCTCGGCCTGTGCATCGGTCATGATACGGTATTTACCGAATACTCCGAGGCGCCAGTAACGACACTTGCTGTTAAAGACCGCGTGCTCGCGCACAATCCGCTTGGCGCTGTATACTCTAACTATTATCGCAGCAAGCTGCGAGAACCCGAACATAAATAACTGAACTACAGTTACCCATGTAGTGCGGAAACCCGCTTCTTCTGGGCGATGATACGCGCTCAATTAGGGACATATTTCCGTCAAATAACGTATTTATCGAGAGTTATATCTATACTAATTATTACTACTCCTCAAATGAGAATAGTAGCTAAATTAATTATATGTGTTTTTCTTTTAGTGCCGGTTTTCTTTTTCTGAAAAAGAAAACAAAGGGGCATAAAAAACAAAAAGAGAGGGATAAAAAAAGCCCCTCCCAAACCTTTTATTTTTGTGTGTAGTTTAGAGTAGCTTACTTCCGGATCCTCAGTACGAGGAAGGCGATTGCTAACAGGCCTGCAATGGCGAATAGCGCCTCGAAGCCTGGCTCTTCAGGTGTCGGTGTTGCTGGTACTGGTGTTGGCGCTGCTGTTGGTACTGGTGTTGGCACTGGTGTTGGCGCTGCTGTTGGTGTTGGTGTTGTTGGCGCTGGCGTTGGTGTTGCTGGCGCTGCCGCGCCGATGTTCACGGTCGCTTCGTCAGTATGTCCATCGCCATCGTCCGCCTTGACGTTATAAACGCCTTCTCGAGCACCTGCGGTATCGAAGGTTGCTTCGAACGTACCGTTTTCTACCCGAACGGTCTGCGGTGTGAGCTCTATCGGACCCCTGGCGGTAAGGATAAGTGTAAACCCTTCCCTCCTGTTCGTCGTACCGGTTACAACCAGTGGCGCTCCAACGCCGACAGACGCAATCGGGTCGAGTCGCACATACGCCGATTCTACGCGTATGTGACCTGCCCAGTAGAGGTCATCGCTCCCTGCTTGACCAAACGTGGCATCCTCCAGTATTTCCAAAAGTTGTTCCTGTGTCTTGGCTGTAAGGCTGTAACCAGCAAGAGCTAGTGCAAGGGATGTAGAAGCAGCAGACGACCCATAATGGTTATCGCCACCTTTGGCGAGTACCAACACGAGATAGCGTCCGGTGTCCACATCGCCGCCGACAGTGATCTTCTTTGAGAATGTGTCGTCCACGGTAGATACAGTTTGTGTGCTATGGTAAATACCAGCGGTGTCAAGAAGTTTGGATGCGCCAGGGTCTATTGTGGAACCACCGGCACCCTTGGGGGACATTATTACTATATCTACTTCCCTTGACCCGGTCGCCTTACCACTAACGATGAAGTCGTCATCCCGTGCAACAGTTGTCGGGGATATTTCAGCCGTTAGGTCGCCTCTCGACATTAAAATTGCTACGGATCCATCATCTGACTTACCCTTGACATCCCCTGCGTAATCTGTACCAATGAATGCCTTCAATCTTACCGAACCGGGAACACCAAGTTTCCCGCCACACGCATCGCTTGTATCTATTTCTTTTGAAAATTCCTTGTTCTCGTCAAGCACGACCTTTTTTAATTCATCGCAGATTTCGTCATCCACAGCAATTTGTACCCACTGGCCCGTGTTTGCCGTTCCACGAATCATAAGCTTCGATCCGATAATCGCACTTCCAAGCACATCAAAGTTTACCACTTTTTCTATAACGGTTATGGTTACATCTTCTGTTAGATCAAGAGTGGTATCCTTCACCGTAATCGTGAAAGAACCGGTATCGCTGAACGTTACTATGTAAGTCCTTACGCCATCTGAGTCAATCTCTTTATTGATTAGTTCTGATCCACCTGCTCCGTTATCCTCCTGGTTTGCTGGGAAAGTGGTTTTTGCCGGATCACTAGACGTGACGTCAATTTTATCAAACGCTGGACCGGTTACCGTGAGTCGTACTGCACCACCTTCCGCGACAGTCGTCTTATCGGCCACAATATCGATTTCACCTTTCATCAACCTTAAGGTGATCTCGTTGCTCTTCTTGGTTAAGCCTGATGCTTTATCTGCAGTGGTTTCCACCCATAACGTATAGGTGCCAAGTTTCCACTGCGGCCCGGTGAGCACTTCCAGCCCTCTGATATCACTTATTGGTCGATCCACAAAATTTTCGAGGGTTGTTGGGTTTGCGGTAAGAACGGTGCCGTCGGGATTCTTGATCCTGAGCTTAACGACATCGTTGCTCAGCAAGTTATCGGTTACATCTACTTTGAATGTTCCTCCCTGTGCCACGGAGGTAACTGACTTGGTATCTACCTTAACATCCACGGTCAGCGTCGCGGTACCAATTAACAGCTCCACATTTGCAAGGTTGCGATTATCCTTTATATAATACTTGCCTGTCTTCGTCATCACATTGGTATTGAAGATCGTATCTCCAACAGCAGGGACTGATGCGGAGAATACTTCACCCGCGGTCGTCGAACCAGATGCTGTATCACCAGCAATTGTTACAGTCGTTGTATTTGCAGCAATGTCCGTAAAGCATATTTTCTGGCCGATCAGTGCATTCCCACCTGTATTCAGGCTGATGGGTGTGGAAGCACCTCCACCTCCCGGTGCTGGGCATGCCGCACTCGCGGTGGGCACCATCGCGCCGAAGATCGACGCGATCATGATCGCTGCCATCGCAATGCCTATCATCTTTGTCTTCATCTTTTTCGTTTTCACCTCCTAATTTTTTTCCAAAAGAAAAAGGGGTATATAAAGCTTTCGGTTCAGCCTGCCTGTCTCGTCGCTGGCTGCATATCCGGCAGCCAGCTTCGCTTCTTCTGACTTCACCTTTATCCCTTCTGCCCCTTTTGCTCTTACTATCACTTTACACCATATATATGTTTTTATCTTTTTCGGTTTGTCGGCATCATTTATAAAGCGCAACGCCGACCTGCGCTCCCACCCACCTACGTTAGCGAGATGGTTGTGATACTGTTGACCCCGTCGCTTTATATTAGTTTCGCTTCACCCCAGTTACCGTGGAGGCGTAATGCGCGGACGGGTGTTGCGAAAGAAGCGCTTCTCATCGCCGCTCATGGGCACTCTGTCCCTGCCACACGCTTCACACGCGACGTTTTATGGAAGAACGAATAAAGGTACACTACGCTGTTTAAAGGTGGGGCGGGTATGATCATCGGGATCACGGGAACACCGGGAACGGGCAAGACGAGCGTCTGCAGGAGCGGCGGAGTCGCGTGTTTGGACCTCAATAGCGTGGTGGAAGCGGAAGGCTTTTATACCGGCGTTGATCCCGAACGGGGCAGTTTAATCGCTAACCTCGACCGGCTGAGCGATTACGTGCGTCAGAAAGAAGCAGCTGCAGGTGAAAACGTGCTCGTGATCGAGGGGCATCTCGCGCATCTTCTCGGGCCTGCTGTTGCCATCGTGCTCCGCGCGCATCCTGCTGCACTCGCCGCGCGGCTCGAGCGAAAGGGCTTCTCCGCGCGTAAGATCCAGGAGAATCTCGAGGCCGAAGTGCTCGATCTCATCCTGACAGAAGCGGTCGAGCTGTGTCAGACCGTGTACGAGGTGGATACCAGCGGCAAGAGCGTGGCAGAAGTGGCGTCCGTGGTGCGAGCGATCATAGCCGCGGAGACGGAAGAAGGCGCCGGGGACAGCCTAAGCGGAGCACTCCGACAGCGGTACAAACCGGGCTCGGTAGACTGGTCGGACTGCATCGAGGAGATCTGTCTACGGTCCTCTCGCCGCGAATCGTACGAATGCGAGTAGCGCTTCGTTTTTTCTGAGTGTACGGTTTTCTTCATTCAGATAGATTTGATAGAGTAGTGTAGGAAGGACCGGGGTACAATGGCACTTGATTCGCTCCTGCGGGGCGTGGTTGATAAGCTGGGATTCATACGAGCGGCGGTGCAATTGCTCGTGGCACGCGGGGTCTCACCAAACCTGCTCTCCCTCCTCTCACTCCTGTGCGCCGCACTGGCAGGCATAGCGTTCGCCATCTCCAGCGGCGGCAGCAGCTCCATTACCTTTTGGCTCGTCCTCGCCGCGGTCTTTGTCACGCTCAACGCGGTTCTTGACGGGCTCGACGGGCTGGTTGCACGGGAGATGGGCAACGCGAGCAGCAAGGGTGATTTCCTCGATCACGTGATCGACCGCTATGCGGACCTGTTGATGATCGGCGGGATCGTCTTCGGCAACTATGCACCCTGGCAGATAGGCCTTCTGGCGCTCGTTGGCGTTCTGCTCGCTTCGTATATGGGCACCCAGGCACAGGCCGTGGGGATCGGCCGTATGTACGGCGGGGTGCTCGGGCGAGCGGACCGAATCGCGCTTATTCTAGGCGCGACGGTACTAACGGTGCTCTATCCCCTTCCGCTGCCGTCTGCGGGCCCCGTAAGCTTCCCCTTACTCGGGTGGGCACTCGTCATCTTCGCAGTGCTCGGGCACGCGACCGCAGTTCAGCGATTCGTGAACACCTGGCGGCAGCTTTGAAGTGCATAGGGTACTCACTTCGAGCGACACGCGCGAATCAGAACAGTTGCCAAAAAGGATTTGACGACGGCGGAATGAATAGAAAGCCAGCTTCCAAGTGACTACAGATTCAGGATCCTGAGTGCAAGCAAGGCAGCGTTTTTACCGTTGTCTACACCCACCACGGCGACCGGTACGCCCGGCGGCATTTGCACCATGGAGAGCAGCGCATCCAGGCCCAGCAACGTACCGCTCACCGGAACGCCGATGACCGGCTTTGCGGTCTTCGCGGCGAGCACACCCGGTAACGCTGCTGATAGGCCCGCAATCGCGATGAAGACCGCAACCGAGCTTTCATTCGCCGTTACGTACCGATCCAGCTCCTCGGGGTTACGATGCGCGGAGAGGATCTGCACCTCATACGGAATCCGGTGCTCCTCCAGTACCGCTATCGCGGTATCCGCCACTGCCTGATCGCTCTTCGAGCCCATAACGATCGCTACTTTTCGCATGATTACTTAGCTAGCTAACTAACTAACTAACTGCGCAGAATGCATTTGATCCTCGTACGCTCGTCCAGCACGCTCGTGAACTCGTCCTGATCCCGGATATGCTCCAGCTCGTCTTTACCGATCAGGACCGTATTATCGATCTGGACGTACTTGCTTCGCCCGTTCACCACGAATACCGACCGGGTCTGCATCACGTGTGATAAGCTGCTCAGGATACGCGCTCGCCTGAGCATCTGCTCCGAGTAGTCACTGATCCCCGTGAGGATCTTCTCAGACTCTTCGCGCGCCTTTGCAGACGATTCCGGGAATGAAACAGCGCGAAACGGGGCATAAGCGGTCGTGAAGATCGCGAATCCGAGCTCTTCCATCATGTCGAGGATCCGCCGCTCGAGGCACGAAACGGATTCTTCTGGCTCTTCCGTCAAGACCGCTGCAGACGGCTCCTCACGCTCAGGTTTGAGGAACTCGAGCGGCGCAATGAGGATCGTATCCAGGAGCTCTTCGAGCTTCAGCGCGAGTTCTATCGTCGTCCCCATGCTCCCTTCTTCGTACTTGCTGATGCTCCGCTTCGAGACACCCAATTTCGTGGCGAGCTCGCCGAACGATAGCTCTTTCTCCTCGCGTGCCGCTTTCATCGCGTGCCCATCGATGGTGACGTAGACGCCACCGGTAGCAGAGAACACGTAGGGCTCAACGCCGTCAACAACGTAATTGTGGAGTGTATGCGGGTTCACTGCTGGAATACCATAGCGATGATAGACCACATCGTCCTCCAGGAAGGAGGCACCGCTCCGCTCACCAATGACGAGCGGCGACGCAAGGAGATAGAAGGCCACACGCTTGATGCTCCGCGCGACCTCCTCATTGAGCCCATCGATGTTGCGCATAATCTTGGCCAGCAGCGTGAGCTCGTTCCGCCGTGCCGCGAGATCGAAACTTCTCGCTTCGCAGCGCTGTGAGACGATAAAACCCGCTTCTTGCAAGATTTCCAGTACCCGTACGATCAATTCCTCCTTCATTGCGCCTCCGGATGAATACACGGCCGATTTCGGCTCCTCACCGCACCATCGTAAGAATGAGTCTATTAAGATTATTCGATACTGGTAGAGAGTTCCCGTGCCCGTTTCGTTGCCGCGCTCACCGCATGCATCATCGCGGCCTTTACGTTCCGCGTCTCCATCGCATAGAGCCCGCGCATGGTCGTCCCCCCGGGCGACGCGGTCATCTCCTGTAACGCTACGGGCGTGGTTCCCGCGAGCACCATCCTCGCCGCGCCTTGCGCGGTCTGAGCGGCAATAGCGAGTGCGAGCTCGCGTGGCAAGCCTTCACAGACACCGCCTGCGGCCATCGCGTCGATCACCGCAGCGAAGAACGCAATGCCACTGCCACTCAAGCCGGTAACTATATCGATATCACGCTCCTTTACGGTATATACAGCACCAATTGCGCCCAATAACGCTTTCGCCACTGCTTCATCCGTGTCGTCGGCGTAGGTGCCTTTTGAGAGCGCCGTTACAGATTCTCCGATAAGCGCACCGATATTCGGCATCACGCGAATCACCCGCTTCCCCGCACCCAGCACCCGCTCGATCGTCTGCGTCGAGACGCCGGCCGCAACGGAAATGAGCAGGTTATCATTACCCATCACCGGTGCGAGCCCTTCGAGTACTGCACGCACGTCCTGGGGCTTTACGGCCAAAAGGATCACGTCAGAACGCTCAGCTACCTCGGAGTTACTCGCGCACACGAGAACGCGCGGTTTGAATTCGCCGGTGAATGATTCGAGCCGCTCGCTGCGCACGTCACTGATGAACACCGGTTCGCTCACGTGCTCGTCGGCAGCGAGCAATCCCCTGAGAATAGAGGCACCTATGTTACCAACGCCGATAATACCGATCTTCTTCCCCCTCACGCTTGCCCCGGTCATTCCTTGAGCGGATTGATAAGCACAACATTATTGCCACGGAGAATAACAGAGCCGAGCAATCGCTTCTTCTCGCCCGCCAGTATCTCGTTCGCGCCACTCAGATGCAGATTCAAATAGTCGTCCACCGATGTGAGCACGCCCTCCAGCACGCACTGCTCACCCTTCATCTCCACGTGGATCTTTCTCCCCACGAGACTCTGAACTTTTTTGTTCGGAAACATCGTCTCAGACTCCTCTTATCTTTTCTAATACTCCTCCGGTTTATTTAAAAACATGCGCCATGAGCTGGTCGTTGAAGGCCGGATCGCGAACCCTGATCGGATTTTCGAGGCGCAGCTTGGTATTGACGAGGGGCGCATCTCGGTGATGAAGCGGCAGGGTCTCCGCGGCGAGCGCACCCTCGATGCGCGCGGCTGTCTCATCTTCCCCGGGTTCATCGACCTTCATGTGCATCTCCGCGAGGATAGCAGCCATCAGTGGAACTACAAGGAGGATTTCAACACGGGGACGACGGCTGCGCTTCACGGCGGGGTCACCACCGTGCTGGACATGCCAAATACACCTCTGCCGGGGATTACTGCTGACCGAATACGGGCAAAGAAAGCGCTCGCGCGCTCTCAGGGCCTTGTTGACATCCTTTTCTGCGGTGGCGTCTCGAACTCGAACGTTACTGCGCTGGGAGATCTGCAACCGGAGGTCGCAGCATTTAAGCTCTTCTTTACCACCATGGGCGAATTACAGCTCGATGATGCGACGGTGCCAGACGCGCTCAAAGCGGTCGAATCGACCTCGCGGCCCGCAACCATACATTGCGAAGACCCGCGGATCATCGAGCAGCGAGCAGCGGAATTGAACGTGGCGTGGCGCGAACGAGCGCGTCAGCCGGAACTGTATCCACGATTGCGACCTGAGGCCGCGGAGTTAGCTGCAGTGAAGAGCGTGCTCTCTGCGGCTGCGGCCGTGCCTCGTCTGCACATCAACATTGCCCACGTCTCCGTGCACGAGACGGTAGAGCTGATAAAGCAGCACCCTGCTGTGCACTGCGAAGTCACGCCGCACCACCTGTTCTTCACCAGAGAAGACGCGGCGGCGAAGCAGGCGTTATTGAAGATGAATCCGCCGTTGAGGACCGAGGAGAACCGTCACCGCTTGATCGCCGCACTGAAAGCCGGTGAGATCGATTTCCTGGCCACTGATCACGCACCGCATACGCGAGAGGAGAAGTCACAGGGGTTCGCAGATGCGCCTGCTGGTGTTCCGCATTTAGACACGTACGGCAACTTCGCCATATGGTTGATGACGCAGTGCGAACTGCATCCGACACAGATCGCGCGTATCTGCGCCTCGAATCCCGCACAGTTCCTGGGCCTTGCTGATCGGGGGCGTATTGACGTGGGGCTGCGAGCGCATCTGACGATCCTGGACCTCCAAAAACGTACGAGGATCCACCGTGATCGGCTCTATACGAAGTGCGGATGGTCACCCTTTGAGGGTTATGAATTCCCTGGCACGGTGAAGCACACCATCTATAATGGCAGGGTCATGACCGACTATGACGATATCCTCGGCCATTGATCGCGCGCGATCGACGGGAGGATCGAAAGCATAAATAAATGCGAGCACCGCCATGATAACAGCGGTGTAGCGATTTATGAGCACGCTTCTTCTCACGGTCGTCGTGGCGCTCTGGCTGATGCTGCCGGCGTACGTAACGAACGCGAGCGCAGCGTTTTTCGGCGGGAAAACACCGATCGACCAGGGACGCTACTGGGGCAAGCACCGGGTACTGGGTGACGGGAAGACGTACGAAGGGCTCGTCACGGGCTTCGCCTGTGGCTTCCTCATCGGTCTGGTGCAACAGCTGTTACAGAGCCGCACGCAGCTGCAACTCCCTGATTTCGGTAGCTTCCCGCTGTTCCTCGTTACGCTCGCATGCCTATGCGCGGGCGCGATGCTCGGCGACCTGCTGGGCAGTTTTGCGAAACGCCGCGCTGGCGTGGAACGAGGCGCACCGTTACCCCTGCTGGATCAGCTTGATTTCGTCGGTGGCGCCTGGCTGCTGCTGCTGCTCTTCGCTCGCCCGTGGTTTATCGCCGCCTTCTCAGGGGAGGTTGTCCTGACCGTGATCATGCTGACGCCGTTGCTGCACCTGGCGACCAATTACGCCGGATTCAAGATAGGGAAGAAGAAAGTCCCGTGGTGATCACCGCAGGAGGGCTTCCGTGGGCACGAGCTCAGATCTGTAGTCAGCGGAACGAGCGTGGCGTGCGGCAAGCGCAAGGTTTACTTTACAGTCTGCTCTACCAAGTGTACAGGTCAGTATGAGGAAGACAGGAGGGGAGGAAGGAATACGGATCGCGCAGATCTCATGTGGCACCATCTATGGCAACGTCCAGCCAGAGATCGAGAAGGCTGCGAAGGCCGTGGGTGCGGAGCTCTTTGTGCCTGAGGTTGATCTGGATTACGTTAACCGGAAGGTGGAAGAATTTGGGTATGACATGAAGAAGAGCCTGGGCTTGAGTGTTGCGTTGGCTCGCGGCTTTGCGGTTGCCGAAGGTTTGAGCGATGCGGACGCGATCTTTCTCGCTGGCTGTCATAAATGTCCACGTGGCGCGGTAATACGGACGGAGATCAGGAAGATCATCCAGGCGCAGACGAATTTGCCGATTGTCATGTACCCGTTCTCGGAACGGACGAAGGCTGGTGAACTGTTGACGCGTATGGAGGCGCTGGTGACGATCGTGCGGCGACGCTGGATCCTGGAGCGGACGGTGCAGGAGGGGTTGACCGCGGGCATCGATTCCGGCTCCACAACCACCAAAGCGGCGATCATGCAGGATAACGAGGTGCTGAGCGCGACCTGGTCGCCCTCGCGTGACGTGGTAGCGACGGCCGAGAAGGTCTTTGCCGAGGCACTGGACAGTGCCGGCCTGAAGCAGACAGACATCGAAGCGCTGGGAACAACGGGCTACGGCCGGCATCCGCTCGGCGAGCATTTCAAGGCTGATCTGGTTCAGGAAGAGCTCACGGTGAATTCGAAGGCCGCGATGTATCTCGCGGGCATCGAGAAAGGCGAGGCAATGATCATTGACATCGGCGGTATGGACAACAAGATCATCACGGCGAACGACGGCATTCCTGATAACTTCACGATGGGCGGTATCTGTGCGGGTGCTTCGGGGCGCTTCCTGGAGATGGTTGCACGACGTCTGGGCGTTGATGTGGTCGAGATGGGCAAGCTGGCGCTGGAAGGCGATCCCACGAAGGTGAAGACTGACAGTTACTGCATCGTCTTCGGCATTCAAGATCTGGTCGCGGCGTTATCGCGCGGTGCACGCCGTGAAGATGTCGCCGCGGCGGCGTGTTATTCGGTCGTCGAGCAGGTAAAAGAGCAGCTGTTGCAGGAGATCGATCTCAGACAGCCCGCTATCGAGGTCGGCGGGACTGCGCTGGTGGAGGGCGTGCCGAAAGCGATGAATGATGTGCTGGGCTTCGAAGTGATCGTGCCGCGGTATCCGCAGTACATTGGTGCCGTAGGTGGCGCGCTGCTCGCGTCCTCGTTTAGATAGCAGGACAGCAGTTCTATGCTGCGATTCATCGGTATTGTGGAGCAGGCGCAAGAAACGGGCATAGCTCAAATCCGGATTTACGATGAGTTTCGAGAGGGCTTGGCCGGTTTGGACACCTTCTCGCATATCATTGTCCTTTACTGGTTCCATCTGCGCGATACCGATGGCGACCGGAGCGTGCGTAAGGTGATCCCGATGGGACGCGCGGGCGCGCCGCTCGTCGGCGTTTTCACGTCCCGAAGCCCGAGCAGGCCGAATCCGATCGCGCTCTGCGTCGTGGAGCTGGTACGTATGGAAGGGAACCAGTTATCAGTGCGGGGGCTCGACGCGCGCGAAGGCTCGCCCATCATCGATATCAAACCGTATATACCGGACATCGACGCGGTACCTGACGCTTCTGTGCCCCCCTGGGCTCGCCACGGCCCGGATTCCTGAGGTCAGTAAATGGAGATCAAGATCATTCGCAGTCCGCGCAGGAAGAAGACGATCGGCGCACGCGAAGTGGACGGTGTGATCCAGCTCTATCTCCCGGCAGCGCTCTCGCCACAGGCGGAAGCCGAGTACGTGGCGTGGGCGCGGAAGCGCTATGAGGCGCGGCAACGCCAGCGCGAACTCCAGGAGGCGAATGCCGATGCGCTGCTGGAACAGCGCGCGCAAGCGCTCAACAGACAGTACTTCAACGGTGAGCTCTCGTGGACTCGAATCTCCTATACGACCGAGCAGAACGCACATACGTTCGGAACCTGTGACCCGCGGAGTGGTACGATACGGATCTCAGATCGCCTGGTGAAGATGCCGCGGTTCGTGCATGACTATGTGGTGGTGCATGAGCTCGCGCACTTGCTGGTGCCGCGTCACGGCCTGACCTTCTGGCAGCTCGTCCTTCGGTATCCCAAAACGGAACGTGCCCGCGGGTATTTGATGGCGGTTGGGATGCAAGATGAGCCGGATAGTGAGCCGGGGAACGGTGGTAATTTTTAAGGCACGTGCACTCACATAGATATATAAAGTTTATGTGTGACGATCACGGAGGCTGGAGCTCGACTCCAGGAAGAGGCAGATGCTGAACCGCGGCGGGTATAAGGACGAGTTTATACTCTCGTTGGAGGCGGATAAATGGCTCTTTCACGCTGACCTCCTCGTTGACAAGGCGCACGTCGTGATGCTGAAGGAGCAGGGGATCATCAAGAAGGAGGCCGCGGCTATTCTGACCTGCTTACACCACCTGGAGGAGCGCAGTGCGGATTTCATCGAGCATGAGCTCCCCTCGTATGAGGATGTACATACCGCGATCGAATCGGTCGTGATCGCTGAGGTCGGCGAGGACATTGGAGGCCGGATGCACACCGGGCGGTCGCGGAACGACGAGGTAGCTACGTGCATACGACTGGCGCTGCGGGCCGAGCTCCTGACGTTGCTCAACGCGATAAACGCCTTACGCGGCGCCCTCCTCGCGAAAGCGGGTGAGCACATCGGGACCTTAATGCCCGGGTACACCCATCTACAGCATGCGCAGCCAACGAACTTCGCCCATCACCTTTTGGCGCATGCTGACGCCTTTGCACGCGATTTCGCGCGACTCCAGATCGCTTATGAGCGCACGAACGTCTGTCCTCTGGGCGCAGCGGCATTTGCTTCGACCGGCTTCCCGATCGATCGAGAGCGAACAGCGCGGCTCCTCGGATTCGATGCGGTGCTCGAGAACTCGATGGATGCGGTCTCGACGCGCGATTTCGTCATCGAGGCGATTTCATGCTACGCCAACCTGATGACGGATCTGAGCAGGCTTGCGGAGGAGCTCATTCTCTGGAGTTCTGCGGAATTCAACTTCATTCGCCTGCCCAACGAGTATGTGACGGGCAGCTCAATCATGCCGCAGAAACGGAACCCGGACTACGCAGAACTCGTACGTGCGCGAGCGGGCACGGTATACGGCTGTTTGATGAGCGTGCTCTCGATCTGTAAGGCTCTGCCCTATTCGTATAATCGCGATCTCCAGGAGGCCACACCGCATCTGGTACGTGCTACGAAGACGACGATCGCTTCGGTCACCGTGATGAGGAGCATGGTGGACGGGGTGGAAGTGCAGGAGGAGCGGATGGCGGAGCAGGCGCCGCGTGGGTTCAGCACGGCAACGGAACTGGCAGATACCATCGTTCGTGAGACCGGCTTGCCATTTCGCACCGCGCATACCATCGTTGCTGCTCTGGCGGCTGAGTTGACCGATGAGACCTGGGAATCGCTCAGGGACGAGGAGTCCGCGAAGGCGTTGGCGGCTACTATCCTGCAGCGAATCGATGCGCTCGCGCTGAGCAGCGTGGGGCAGAAGCTGAGCACGAAGGGGCTGAGCGAGAAGAAGGTGAGAGAGACGCTGGAGATCGCGACAAACCTGCGTAAACGGCTCGTGACGGGCGGACCCGCGAAGAAAGAGGTCCGGCGGATGCTCACACGGCGGAAAACAGACCTGGAGAAGGATGAAAAGACGCGGCAGGACCGGGAAGAGCAGGTCAAGAAGTGCCTTGAGGAGTTGGAGAAAGAGGTGCGGCGCAAGAAGCGCGTGATCAAAGTGATCCGAAAGTCGAATCAGAACGTCGTTGACCTGATTAAGGATATCCGAAAATGAGCTGAACTTCCTGGACTCCCGGGTATCAGCGTGAATTATCGGGCTAAGTTCCGCAGGTAGACAGTGGATTATACTGAATTATACCCGACTGCTGATCGACCCCGGTTATTTCCGGAAATCAGCACGGTTTCTGAAGGAAGAGCCGCATCAACTCCTGCGCCGCCGCATCCAGCACCTTATCCGCGCGTTTTAATGCTGATTGCTCGTCAAAATTACCCCCACGGCCCTCCACGGATGGAGCACGAGAATCGTAGATCGCGAACGGCACGGGCTCTCGCGTGTGCGTGCCCACGGACACGGGTGTGTAGTGATCGGGCATGACCATGATCCGGTAACCACCGCCCGCTCGCACTCCCGCTCGGGAAGCCGCGAATTCCGCTTCCAGGCCCTTTAAGACGGTTCCGACCACCACTGCATCGAACGTCTCGATGGTCTGCACTTTCAGATCGATATCGCCGAGATGCCCGGCTTCGTCCGGTGCCTCGACATGCACGAGCACGAAATCCATCTCCTCGAGGCTGCGGAGCGCGTATTCCGCCTTGCCCCGGTAATTCGTGTCAAAATAACCCGTTGCGCCCGGCACGGTGATCACCTGCAGACCCACAAGCCGCGCAATCCCTTTGATCAGGTCGACACCCGAAATGACCGCGCCCTGCACGCCGTACAGATCAGTAAAAGCGGGCAATACAGGCTTCTGCCCGCCGCTCCAGAGCCAGACCATATTCGCCCGCTTCTCGCCTCGTGCCGCCCGCTGCGCGTTAACGTCATGAGCCTCTAAGACCGCCCTTGAGGCGAGCATGATCTCCCGTAATAGTGCTGCCTTCGGTAGGTGATCGGTGATGGATGCACCAACGATGTCATGTGGCGGCACACCGCCAATCTCCTTTTCCAGAGCAGACGCAGCCGCGGCTGTCTGCGCTTTGAGCACCAGAATGTTCCGGTAGCTTAAACCGGCATGAAAGCTGAGCTCCCAGCCACTATCGAGCCAGCTTGTCCGCAAGGCCGCGTTAAGCGCCGCGATCAGCTGCCGTGCTTCCCCGGTCGTGATATGCCCACCGCTGAAGTCTGCCAGGATCCCGTCACTCTCGGTTATCAGATTGCAGCGAAACGCGAATTCATCGTGCGCGAGCGGGATCTGGAGCGCCATCGCTTCGATCGGACCACGGCCCGTGTGATAGGTAGCGGGATCGTAGCCGAGGATCGAGAGCGTGGCGATGTCACTGCCCGCGGTCATCCCGTGGGGTATCGTCTGTACCAGACCGATCGAGCCTTTCCGGGCAATGAAGTCAAGGTTCGGCGTCTTCGCCAGCTGGAGTGCGGTTTTGCTCCCGCGTTCCGACAAGGGATAGTCAGCCATCCCATCTCCGATCAGAATGACGTATTTCATGCCCCATTCCCCAGCAGTGGTGTATTTAAATCATCATTTCCCTATAATTATAATTGTTGAAGGGAGATGGAGACCGATATACCGCTCAGGGATGTTATGGTACGCGAGGTCGTCACGGGAGATAAAAATATCACCGTTTTCCAGGCAGCGAAGCGGATGCGGCGTTCTCATGTGGATAGCATTATCGTGCTCGACCAGGGTGAACCGGTTGGCATCGTCACCGATGGCGATATCATCAGCGCTGTGGTGAGCAAGGACACGAAGCCGAGCACGGTGAAGCTCGGAGAGATCATGACAAAACCCCTGATTACCGCCTCGCCCAACGATCGAGTCTCCGCGATCGCGAAAAAGATGGCAAAGGGGCGGATCCGGAAGATGCCGGTCGTTGAGGATGGCAAACTGGTAGGGATCGTCGCGGATGTCGATATCCTCTCGATCTCCTCGGAGATGAACTCGATACTGGCGGAACTGGTAGAGATGAGCGTGGAGCGCGAGGCTATGGGGCTGGAGGGCGAGAGCCTTGAGCAGGGGCTCTGCGAGAAATGCGGTAGCTTCTCCAATTACCTCGTGCTCAAAGGCGGGTTAATGGTCTGTGAGACCTGCAAAGAGGAGTTAGAGTTCGAAAGCGAGGAATAGGTACGCAACGCAACTCTCAATCTCGAATACCCGGTCCCGTCACGGAGAATACAGCCTCCGCCTCCGGAAGGTTCGGTGAATCGACCAGTCGTGCGATTCGTTTCTCGCCTTTTGATTTCCGCAGATAAATTCTGAAGGTCGCCGTGTGGCCGACGACATGGCCGCCGATGGGCCGTGTCGGATCGCCGAAGAACGCATCGGGTCGCACCTGCACCTGGTTCGTGATCATCACCACGGCGTTGTTCAGATCGCCGAAGCGTAGCGCGTCATGCAGATGCTTGTTGATCTTCTGCTGCCGATCTGCCAGCGTGCCGCGGCCGACGTATTCACTACGGAAATGCGCGGTCGCCGAATCAATAATGAGCAGTCGTACCGGCTTTTCAGTCTCTTTCAACACTTCCGCGAGCTTTTCCGCCTTACCCACCAGCAGGATCTGATGATTCGAGTTGTAAGCGCGCGCAATGTGGATATGCTGCAGCACCGCTGCGTAATCCAATCCCGCGCCCTCAGCCATATTCTGGATCCGCTCAGGTCGGAACGTGTTTTCGGTATCGATGATCACTACGGACCCGTTCAGGCCGCCCTCTTCCGGCGGGCGCTGCACATTGACGGCGAGCTGATGCGCGATCTGGGTCTTCCCGCTGCCGAACTCGCCATAGAACTCGGTAATCGCGCGAGTCTCGAGGCCGCCACCCAGGAGATCATCCAGCGATTTCGAGCCCGTCGTGAGCTTACCAACCTCCTTGCGCCGCTCCAGGATCTTGTCCCCGGTCTCAAAACCACCGATATCCGCAGCATCCCGCGCAGCATTGATGATCTTCGCCGCAGTGGCTTCTCCGATCTCCGCAGCGGACACCAGCTCGGCGGGTGAGGCCACGGCGATCGCTTCCAGTGAATTGTACCCACCGTCACGTAATTTCTCTGCAATCGCAGGTCCGACACCCGGTAAATCCTCCAGATCCACGAGTACGCTCACCCCTTCGGTATCTAGTAACCTAACACCCGCTGGAAGCACTTAAACCTTTCGACTGCGTGCGTGCGTGAGTGCGTGCGTGAGTGCTTGCCCTGGTGCTCGCTCAAAAGAGGAGCACGAGCGCAACGACCACAGAGCCATATTTGCCCTGCTCCACCTCTACGGATTCCACCACCAGCTCTCTCGCGTGCACCTGGAGCTTGCGCATCGCGGCCATCTTATCCAGCTTTTCCTGGATCTTGCCCGCAAGAAACGGCCGCGAATGGTGCCCGTGATGCTCACAGATGATACCAAACGCGCGATTCGCAGTACCCTGCTCTGCTGCAGCCCCCAGCCACCCATAGCCTACTCCGGCCCCGATTACGTCACCTGATCCGCCATCGGCTCGCGAGAGCACGCAGAAGGTGATGGCGCCGGGTTTCATGCTCGCGTGTTCACGATCAATCTCAACGGCGTCCGCTGGCAGAATGGAGGAGACCTCAACTAGATTACACTCCCCTATACCTGCGTCCCGCAGCGCAAGATCGAAGGCAATGGCCGGCTCCGGATCCATACCCACCCCAGAGGACACAAAGAACGCTCGTGGTATCATTGCTGCTTGCTTTCTCCTGGTTCTTTAAGATGCTGCCGAGTATAGAAATCTTTCACCTCGTCTAAAGAGGGGAACACAGTGCTCACGCTTTTTCGGGTGATATATAGAGCCGCGCAGGCATTGGCAAACCGAAGGCATTCCTCCGCCTCTTTGCCCGCTAAGAACGCGTAAATAAACCCCGCATTGAAGACGTCTCCGCCGCCTGTCGGACGCACCGGTGCCACAGCAAAGGCCGGGCAGGTGACCATAACGCTGGGCGCGATCCAGGTGGAGCCCTCGACGCCCTGGTGAACAATTACCTGCTTGCAGCCCCGTCGCAACAGCTCGTACGCGCCTTCTCTTCCCGCCCTACCGCTCAATTCGCGGAGTTCCGCCTCGTTCACGAAGAGGAAATCAAGCACCGGCAGGAGCTCCAGAACGCTCTCGCGTGCACGATCTGTCCACCCGAGGTAAGCGCTCCAGCCGATATCGAGCCCGGTGAAGGCACCGGCAGCCTTCGCCGTCTTCAACAACGTTACATTGGCCGGGAACAGGCCTTCGGTATTCCAGTGCCCGGCCCGCATCACGAATCGCGCACTGCGCAGCAGCTCTGTGTTCACCTCATCCCCCGCAAGGACCAGGTTAGCGCCACGGTCTGAGAGCATTGACCGGCTGCCATCGGTGAACGCGATACTCACGGTGATACCGGGCCGTTGTAACGCTGCATCCTCCGTTCGTTGGGCGTAGAGAACCACGCCCCTCCGTTCAAGCTCGGCGCGGACCCAGCACGAAAGCGCGTCCGTACCGATCTTGCAGACGAGCGCCGTTTCGAGCCCGAGCGTCGCACACGCCGCCGCGCAGTTGCCCGCCTGACCGCCGAGCGCGAGCATGAATTCACAGCCGATCTGTTTGTCACGCTCCGGATAGGCTTCGATCGGCAGCGTCATGATGTCACAGAAGACGTCACCGATGACCACCACCTCGTTCCGTTTCATCACCGGAATCGCATCCATAGCTCGTCGTTCCAAAAGTATTTAAAGTAATTGGCAGTAGCTGAAGATATAATAAGAAAGAGGAGATCCCTTCGTGCAGAACTAACTACTACGGAGGAGATGCATTCACCGATGGAGCACATAGCGCGGCCGAAGTTCGTGGTGCGGAAACATCCGGAGTTCAAACGCTTCTATTCCTCGGGCGTCTTTGGCGGGCATACACCGTACGAATTCAAGATGATCGTCTATCAGGAAGGGTACGAGGACGTCTCTGAGGACACGGTGACCGGCAAGGAGCCACCGGTGATTCTTCGCGAGCTGCAGGCTGAGATAACCATGTCACCGGAGCAGGCGAAGGCGCTGCTGAGCTGGCTCGACCGGCACATCAAGGCCTTCGAGAAGCAGTTTGGGACGATCCCCACACCGCCGGTGCGCGAGGATGAGCCGGCGAAGGCCCCGGAAGGTATGTACGGCTGAGCTTGTGGTGCGAGTGCCCGCAGCGATGCGGCACTGCACTAGAAGGAGAAACTCCGGGTCAGTTTCCGGTGCGTGAAGGGCTTTGCATCCCTGCCCACATACGTAGCGACGACCTGGCCCGCACCCATGACGAGGTATTTATAGATCATCAGACCCTCCAGACCCACCGGTCCGCGTGCATGCACCTTGTACGTGCTGATACCGACCTCCGCGCCCTTTCCGTACCGGAATCCGTCGCTGAACCGCGTTGACGCGTTCTGCATCACCGAGGACGAATCAACGAACCGCAGGAACTTCAGCGCGGTCGCTCTATTCTCCGTGACGATGGCATCAGTATGGCCGGACCCATAGGTGTTGATATGGGCGATGGCCTCATCAACGCCGTCCACTATCCTGACGGAGATGATAAGATCGTTGTATTCGGTCCGCCAGTCGTCGTTGGTGGCGGGCTTTATCCCGACCGTACCTTTGCGCTCAAGGAGATCCAGCGTTCGCGGGCATCCGCGAACCTCGACGCCTGCTACGCGGTATCGCTCGACCATCCGGGGCAGGAACTCACCGGCGATCTGAGCATCCACCAGCAAGGTCTCCGCAGCGTTACACACCGCGGGATATTGCACCTTCGCATCATAGCAGATCTCGAGCGCCCTGGGCACATCGGCATCACGGTCAACGTAGACGTGGCAGATACCTTCAGAATGACCCAGCACCATAATGCTCGAGTGGTCCTGGATGTACCGCACGAATTGATCGCTCCCGCGCGGCACGATAAGGTCGATATACTCGTGCAGTTTCAGCATCGCATCGACATCCTCACGCGTCTCCAGCAGGTGTACCCACCCGTCCGGGACGCCACCCTCGCCCGATGACGCGGCTTCCGCGACCAGCTCAAAGAGCACTTCGTTCGTGGTGCGCGCCTCCGAGCCGCCCTTGAGCAGGACCGCGTTGCCGGTCTTGAGACAGAGCGCGGATATCTGCACGAGCACGTCGGGCCGCGACTCGAAGATCGCGCCGATCACGCCGATTGGACAGGCGACCTGATAGAGCTCCAAATCGGTATCCAGTTCAATTGCGGAGAGCGTCTTACCCACCGGGTCCTCCAGCTTCGCAACGTCCTTCACGCTCAGGATCATCTCGTCAATCTTCGCATCGGTCAGTTTCAGTCGATCGAGCAGCGCTGTGGACATCTGGCCCTCGGCCACCAACCGGGAAGCGAGTTCAACGTCGCGCTTATTCGCTGCCAGTAGCTTCGCGCGATGCTCATCGAGTGCCGCAGCGATACGCGACAGTGCCGCGTCCTTTGCGGCCGTTGACGCATTAGCCAAAATCAGCGCGGCCGCCCGCGCCATCTTCGCCTTCTCCACAATGCCCCTGCCTGACTTCCCTACCGTCTCCTTTCCAACTGCCATCTTCACCACCTCCAGATATGAACCTGATAGATCTGGAGCATGAATATTTTATCGTCGTGAATGCTTTCCCCTCCAGGGCGCTTGTGTCTCCAGGGGTCTGGAAATCAGCCATTTAGCTCATGCTGCCACGGTGCTGTTGCAGAGGTGATAAAAATCCTCTATCGATTGATTCGTGGATCGCACCGGGTTGAGATTGTGCCCTCTCGCGGGGATAACTCATTTCAAATAAATCCCGTTTCCGTAACGGTCCAGGAAATCCAGGACTAACCGGGAGACTTCCTGGATCTTTCCCGGGAGGAGCACGTTATGAGCTGCATCGTCCAGTATAGCCCACGTTGAACCCGGGATAGCGCGGTATATCTGTTCGGAAAAGTAGCAGGGGGTGAAAGTATCCTCGCGCCCGGAAATGATCAACGTCGGGAGCGCTAGTTGGGATAGTTTATCCGTCACGTCAAACGCCATACACGCATCAATGACACGGACGAGCGCAGTGGTGGAATTCATCGCGATCATCTCTTCCTTTGCCTCTGCTAGCTCAGCAGCATGCGCAGCCGCGAACTTAGGGGTGACCGTTAGGGCAACTGCCTCGTCGAAGAATGCCCCGCAGCCGCCCGTGAGTAAGCTCTCTCGCAGTTTCTCGAATCGCGCTCGCAGAGCAGGATCGGTAGAGCAGAACGAGGAAATAAGCACGAGCGCGCGAACTTTTTCGGGATGCACAAGCGCAAAGTGAGTGCAGGGCGATAACGCCACCAAAAGAAAGCCCGAGCAGATGCGTCTTTGCGATATCCAATTCGCGAAGAACTCAAAAAGGTCCGTGGAGAAGTGCTGGATGGAATACGGCGTATCCGGTTTCCCTGAGTGTCCATGACCTCTGAGGTCCAGGGCAATGGTCCGGTACGTTTTGGATAACACGGGCAGCAGCGGAGTCCATAGCCGGGCATCATCGGACAGCCCGTGCAGCAAGACGAGCGGAAAACCTGACCCTTCCTCATGATAGTGAAGCTCTAGATCCGTCATCGCGACTTTCGGCATCGCAACCTCATCTTCGAGCGTTAACGGTAAAACCAAACCTTATTCTGAGCAATCACTTACCGTACCTCTTCCACAGCGACAAATACTCACAATGCCATAAATTCCTCTTCGGTCAGCCCTGTTTCTTTGATAATCGCCTTTAAGGTTCCTTTTGGAATATCAGTTCCCGGATGATTGGGGATAGTAGTTCTCCTGGTTCTTCTCCAAGCTCCTCTAGTTTTATTGATACGAGACGTTCAGACACTTTTTACCCCTCACGTGATATCCTGTTATCTTCAGGTAACACATAGTCGGATCATTTTATAAGTGCCTTTCGGCCTTTCGTGGAGACCGCATGACGATAAGGAATCGTCCTGATTATCCTGATGCGGGCCGAAGTTCTGCTACGAGAAGAGCACTCAGAGAAACACCATATTCCCGCGGTAGACGACCTCGGTGCCCTCTTTACTGCCCAAAATACGCTCGATCTCGTGCGATTTCGCGCCCTTTATCTGCACGATCTCACGGCTCGAGTAATTGGTAATGCCTTTCGCAAACGCGACACCCTTTGCATCCACGATACTGACAGGATCGCCGCTCTTGAAGTCCTTCTCGACACTGATGATCCCTGAGGCGAGCAAGCTGCTGCCGTTCTCGATCAATGCCCGCTTCGCGCCCTCGTCAACTGCGATCATGCCTTTTACCGAGGACGAGAACCTGATCCAGTGCCTTCGCCCGTTCAAGTCCTTATGCGCGGGCATGAAGAGCGTGCCGACCGGTTCGCCCTCGATGACGCGTACGAGAATGTTCTCTTCTCTGCCGTTGACGATCACCATCGGGATACCGGCCTTCATCACGACCCTGGCAGCCTCAAGCTTCGTCTTCATGCCGCCGACGCCCGTCTTCCCACCCTTATCCGCGCTCTGCTCCAGCTCAGGCGTGATTGCCGTGACCACCGGGATGAACTCAGCATCCTCGTTCCGTTTGGGATTGGCGGTGTAGAGGCCGTCGACGTCTGAGAGGATGATGAGCAAATCCGCCCCGAGATTGCTCGCCACGAGCGCTGAGAGATTGTCGTTATCGCCCAGCTTGATCTCATCGACGGCTACCGTGTCGTTCTCATTCACGATCGGGATCACCCCGGCCTTGAGCAGGGTATGCAGCGTGTTCCGCAGATTGAGGTACCGCTGCCGGTTGAAGAAGGCACCATGCGTCAGCAGGATCTGCGCGATTGTCAGATCAGCTGCGGAGAAATAGGTATCGTACGTATTCATGAGGATCGTCTGACCGACTGCGGCCGCCGCCTGCATGACCTTGATATCGCGTGGCCGCTGCTTCAGGTTCAGCTTCCCCATACCCGCGCCGATCGCGCCCGACGTCACGAGGATAACCTCTTTCCCGCGCTTATGCAACTCCACGAGCTCATGTACGATCTTCTCCACCCGCTGCGGATCGAGCCGATACTGCTCATCGGTCAGGTTGCTGGTACCGACCTTGACCACGACACGGGTCGCACCTGAAAAGTCTCGTACCGTCTGATTCGCTGCTGCTGCTCTCTCTTCGCTGGCCATCTCCTCTTCTAGACTCCTCTTTTCCTTATACTTTACAACCAAGCGGGATAAAAAAGAGTCGCACCGACGCCTGAACGCGCTTATAAAAAGCGCTTCGTCTCGTGGCTCGCGCCCCCCGCTAACCCCCTGAGCGCCACACCGCCCGCGACCCCAAGGATTTCGAGTCCTTCAAATTCCGGCATGCCGCAGAGCAGATGCTGCTCGGGATGCGTGCCCGGTGTGATCTTGCAGCTCAGCACGACACGCTTACCCGCGGCGACCACGATCTTGAGCCGTTTCGTTGCCGGATGATCTTTGGGTAAGACGATCAACGGGCTGTTCACTTCGCGAATCATGTAGAGCACACAGCGCAATCCGTTAACGAGTTCCTGTTCGGTACCGAATCCTGAGGCTACCAGGACATCGTCGTGGTTGAGCCCCAGAACGATCTCGCGGTCCGGGGTCTCCACGAGGAACTGCTGCTTTTCTCCTACCTTGACGACGGCTACGGTGCCGGTGGTTCCACGAATCTGCAGCAGCTGAGTACTGTTCAGGGGTATCATCGATGACCTTCTCACCCTCACGGTGTGATCTCGCGGTTGCGCGCTTTCATCGCCGCGTCTACCAGGACATCCTCGACCATCGTGAGCGAGGGCTCGAAGCACCGCTCTCTCATGATGATCGCCGTAGCGGTTACACCTGCTTTGATCGCCAGGGTCAGCTCATTGATCCGCTCCGCGACGCCCTCCTCCGAAACGAGCTGCGCGCCTATCAGCCGTCCGGAATTCGAGTCACAGAGCAGTTTCGCCACGATCAGCTTCCGGGAGGGGAAGAAGCGCGCCTTCGTGTACTTGATCGCTGTGCCTGCCGTTACGTTCATGCCACAGCTCCGCGCGTATGCCGTGGTGACCCCGACGCTGCCCACCTGCATCCCCGCGATGGACGCGACGGTGGGGCTCAAGCACCCCGCGTACGTAGCAGTACCACCAAGCAGATTGCTCGTGACAACCCGCGCCTGTATCAATGCGGTGGAGGCGAGCTGACTGAGCCGTGATCGTTTCGTGACCGCATCGATCACCTCGATACAATCGCCGAGCGCATATACGTGCTTGAGGTACGATCCTGCTCGCATGACCCGCAGCGAGTGGTCGACCTGTATTCCACCGCAGGCACCGAGTGCTAATCCTGCCGTTCGCGCGAGCTCCACGTTCGGCCGCATACCCGTCGCGATCAGCACGAGATCGGCCGCGATAGCTGCTTCGTTTATTCGCACCGCGGCAACGCGCTCCGCACCTTCAAGTGCACGCACCGAACGGCCGAGCACGAACGTGAGCTCGTTACGCAGCCACTTCTGCACGACCGATGCCACATCGGGATCCAGAATCGCCGGGAGCAGGGACGGACAGCACTCCACAACCGTAATCTTCAACCCCTTTCGGGCGAATGCAACCGCGGCTTGCAGCCCGATCATGCCACCACCGATAACGACCGCGTTTTTCGGCTCACCACCAGCCAGCACGGCAGTGAGCCGTTCGCCATCTTCACGATTCCAGAGCGTGAAAACGCCCTCACAGTCCGTGCCGGAGATTGGTGGCATGAAGGGCCTGCTCCCTGTAGCTATGACGAGATCATCGTACGGGAGCTCTTCGCCGGTAGCAAGCCGCACACAATTCCCCGGTATATTGATACTCGTCACTTCAGTTCCCGTCCTGAAATCCACGCCTTTCGCGCGATAGAATTCGGGCTCGAAGAGCACGAGCTCGTTCAGCTCATACAGCCCCTGGAGCGCGAACGGCAGGCCACAGCTCGAGAAGAATCCCTCATGCTCCCGCTTTATCAGGGTGATTTCAGCCGTTTCGTGCACGCTCTGCGCCCGAAGCAGGAACTCAAGCACGTCGATTCCCGCTGCACCACCGCCAATGATCACGATCCGCTGAGTCATAGCTCCTTTTGCCTATCGCTCTGCCGCGTCACCAACCGCAGCCTTCGCCGCTGTATAGGTCTCCTCCATCTCCGCCTCCGAGACGATTCCTACACTCACCGAGTCGGCATGGTGATACAGGAATTCGAATACGTCCCGCGCCGGTTTCACGCGACCAGCAGCCAGTGGTTTTATCGCGATCACCTGCTTTTCCGTGCGCTCGAGCGCTTGCAGTGTGCTCGCATAGTCGGGTGCCATGGCATAGCCCACGGTGTTAAGCGGCGCGAGATACACCTCGAACGCGAATCCAGCAGCATCGAGCTCGGGGATCGTCTCGCCGGGCAGATGCGTTGCCGCGCCGGGTGACGCGCCTGCAGCCCGGATCTCCTCGATCCAGCCAGTGATCCGCGGATCGCGCGCATCGCATGAGAGCGCATGGATCGCGATAATCTCCGGCTGTAACGGCTTGAGTAGCTCTAGATACCGCTCGAACGCCTGCCCGCTCGGAATCGTAGCGGCCACGAAGAAATCTGCTTCCAACTCTTCACACGCCGCGATCAACGCATTGATCAGGGGCTCATAAGCGATGAGCTGCACTGCCGCAACCCCGAGCAACGCGGATCTGATGAACAGCCGCGTCATGTTGCGCTCGTTGCAAAAGAACTGCTGCCGGTATTCGTAGGCTTTCGTACCGAACTGGCCGGCGCCGATGAACGGCGAGGTGCCGAGCATGAGCTTGGGGATCGAACGGTGCATTCCCTTATCATACTATAGCGGCTCGAAGTTATTGAATAGCTAAATAGTGCTGAGATGAAGACACTTACAGGAGACTGAGATCATGAACGCTCACCCTGATACCCCTCCCGCTTCGCTACCGCTGTTCCTGCACGACTCAGTTGCGGACGCGGTGGCCCTCTCTGCGGTTGATTCGCTCGCTCCGCTGCTCGGCATAGCGGTAAAAGAAGCGGAGAAGGTAGTGCTGAAGGCGAACGAGTGTGCGGCCGGCTTCACGGTGCGTGAGATCCTCTGCACGAACGAGACACGGGAGATATTGCGGGAGCTCGTGAAACTTCTTGCGTCCTACGCGGTCACGAAGACCGGCATGGCAACGTGCATGACACGCACGCCGACGCTGGATCCCGACGCACTGCGAAAGCGGTTTGATGATGTGCGCGAGGGCATGCGGCTGCACGAACTCCTGGATGGGGAGCAGATCGCAGCGGTACAGGAACTGTTCGCAAAGGCCGAGATCGCGCCGATACGGTTCGATACCACGCCCGTGATCGCGACGCGGCGGCGCGGGCTCGAATCGAAGCTGCAGGAACGGTACGGTGATTATGTGCGTGTAGCCGTCGTTGATTCTGCTGCGACGGCACAGGCGCTCCTCCGCGAGGCTTACCCCGTACTGTTAGTTGCCGACGCGGACGAGATCGTGCTCGACGAGCCGGGCATCATCAGCATTCCGGAGCATGCCGTGGCAGATGATAGTATCGTCTATCCTGAGTTCGTGGTTCAATCGTTCCGTGCCAAAAGCGCGGCGATTGCTGCATTCGTTCAGCTCGTTACCGAGTTTGATGAGCGGAAAACGTCATCGCTTCTTGATAAGATCTCGATACCGGATTTAGAAGCGGTACTGGCACTTTTAGCCGAGCTTGCCCGCGATGAAAGCGCTCACAAAGTCAATTTAGCCGATACCGTCCTCAGCTGGGAGGAGGCGATCAACCAGGAAGCGCGTTTTATTGCGCAGACTGGTGGCGGTGCGGATGACTTCAAAGCGTATCTTGATGAGGCCGTGATAAGCATGGCGGACGAGCTGCAGCTCGCCGGTGAGGATCGCGATCTGCTCCTGGAGAGCGCGTACGAGAATCTGGAACGTGGGCCACCGTTCGAATTCTCACGGGCGCACACCATACGGCTCCAGGAGCACTATGCACGGCGAATCGCTGAACAGCGGTACTTCAGGTTGCGGGATTATGCCACACGGCTGATCCCGTACGAGGAAGCGGTGAATACGGCGCTCAAGCGACTCTTCTATCTCGATTTCCTCTTCGCCGTTGCGCGCTTCAGCCATGAGTTCGGGCTCACCATACCCGAGATCAGTTCTGATGGTCTGGGTGTGATCAAGGGCCGGAACCTCTTCCTGGTGGACGAGGAGCTCAAAGGCGGCGAGACGGTCGTGCCGATCTCGTACTCGGTCGGGAGCACGGATCTGGGCATTTTCGGCGCGACACCCCTGCCGGTAGCTATCCTTACCGGCGCGAACAGTGGCGGCAAGACCTGCCTGCTGATTACGCTCGCAACCTCGATGATACTCACTGAACTCGGGCTGCCCGTGCCTGCGGAACGCGCGGAGATACCGCTGCTGCCCCTGTACCTCTACCGGCGGAAGATGATCAAGAAGACCGGCTCGTTTGAATACTCGATGCGTGCCCTGAGCCGGATCTTCATGCGAGAAGGCCCGAAGGTCGTGCTCATCGATGAGTTAGAGGCGCTCACCGAGCCGGGCGCGATGGGCAGGATCATGGCCGCCCTGCTTAATCATCTGCCCGCCAGCACACGCGCGGTGATGATCACGCATCTGATCCATGAGCTGCGGCCGCACATCGACCTGAAGAAAATACGGGTCGATGGCATCGAGTCGGAAGGTCTGGATGCTACCGGTAACTTTATCGTGGACCGCCAGCCGCTCTTTAACCATATCGGCTCGAGCACACCGGAGCTGGTGATCACGAAGCTCATGAGCCGTGTACGTAAGGCGAAGCTGAGAGCGGTCTATCGGGAGATCTTGCAGGCACTGGAGAAGGAGCGGGATGCATGGCCCTGACGGCTTCGCCTCGCGGCACGCACGTACGTACGCACGTCCTCACGAGCATTCAGTCGCGCCTTTTCTCGTCCCCCTCCTTGCCCCTGATATCCGCTAAGGTATACGAGCCCTGCTTGTCGATCTTTGGCTCTTTGGTAACCAGGTAGTAAGGCAGGGCGGCGATGACCAGGATGCCCGCGATGACCGCGATGAGGATAATGCCCACGAGCACGCCGAACCCGATGAGCAGCGCGATAGCTGCCAGGATCTTGAAGTAGTGGAGGAGTACAAGGAGTATCGCTATAACCGCCACAAACATGAGTCCGGCGAGGATACCACGCTTCATCGACCGATGGTTTCTTTGACCATGGTGCCGAGCACGCCAGACGAGCCCGAGGTCTCTCCGGAACGTCCCTGGTGTGGCAAGAAGGGAGACAGTGCCGAGGCCAGATTGGGCAGGGTCATTGACTGGAGGATTACCCGCCCCGGCCCCCGGACGGTGGTCAGGAAGATACCCTCACCGCCGAAGAACATCGTCTTTATACCCTTCACACGCTCGATATCGTACGAGACCGTTGCATCCCAGCCAACGACGCAACCGGTATCCACCTTCAAGCTCTTGCCGGACTCCAGATCGAATTCGATGAAGTCGCCACAGGCGTGGATAAATACCGTGCCCTCACCGCCGAGTCGCTGCAAAATGAAGCCCTCACCGCCGAAGAAGGCCGCGCCCAATCGCTGCTGGAAGGCCACGCTCAGCTCAACGGTGTCTTCAGCGCAGAGAAAGGCATCCTTCTGGGCAATGAACTCCCGGCCCGCTGAGACTTCGATCGGCTTGATCGTGCCCGGCGCGTTGCCGCCAAATGCCACAAGTCCCTCGCCGCCTGCAGGACTGAACTCTGTCAGGAACATCGTCTCACCCGCGAATTTACGTCCGATCGCCTTCAAGAAACCGCCGCGCATCTTCGCTTCCATAATCATATTCGCGCTCATGTAGACCATGGAGCCCGCTTCGCCATACACCTTCTCGCCTGCACTCAACTCGAGCGTAACCACCTGGAGATTATTCCCCGTGATTTTATACTTCATAGGCCTATCAACTGAGAGATGCTCAGCGCATTAAAAAAGGCTATCGATGGACGGTAAATCAGGTAACGTGCACTGCAGATGCGCGAGGTATCCCTGCGGTTTGTGTATAGCGGAGTTCACGAGCTTGGATTGGTGAATGGCTTTATTGCGGAGATCTGTGTGATTCTCGGACAGAGGAGCGAGGGACTCAGCAAGTTCGTTACAGGCTATCTCGAGTACCTGGTGCATATCACCGGCTACTACTACGTGATGACCGATAAGCGGCCGGGTATCCTGCAGAAGCCCGTAACGATCTACGAGCAGGAGTGAGCAGTGCTTGCAGGCACGATCACACGTATCGTCCCAAATAGCAGCTCCGCCTGCGAGCGAACAGGACAAGTTTATATGCGATAGTTTCTACTAACAAGTAGAGACATGAGAACTGCGTGGCTTCAGGTACGGATGGGTTTGACCGTCCTGCTCCTCTTTGCGGTACTATACGCGTTATTAGCGGTTGTCGCTACGGTCGCGGGCGTGGGCACGCCGCTCGTGTATGCGGTGCTCGCCCTGGTGCTGGTCTCCGTCCAGTTCCTCATCGGCCCGAAGGTCGTGGAGCTGACGATGCGCATTCGGTACGTCTCGGAAGCAGAGCAGCCGGAGCTGCATCGGATCGTGAGCGACCTCGCGATGAAGGCGGGCATACCCAAACCGCGTGTCGGAATCTCCGAAATCCAGATCCCCAACGCATTTGCCTTCGGCACCTCGAAGCGGAATGCGCGCGTCTGTGTTACCCGGCGATTGCTGGAGATGCTGAACCGGAATGAGCTTGAGGCCGTGCTGGGCCATGAGCTCGCGCACATCAAGCACCGCGATATGGTCGTGATCACGGCGTTGAGCGTCATCCCGATGATCTGCTACTTCATCTACTTCAGCTTCTTCTGGTCCGGCATCTTCGGCGGCGGTCGGAGCAGGGAGGGCGCACTGCCAACGATGGCGATCGCGCTCCTCGCGTTCGTCGTCTATTTCATCAGTAACCTCATCGTGCTCTATGCCTCCCGCGTTCGGGAATACTATGCGGACGCCGGCAGCGTAGAGCTGACGCAGAATCCGCACGAACTTGCCTCCGCGCTCTACAAGATGGTGTATGGCAGTGCACGACCCGGAACGGAGAAGGTAACCAAGGAGCTGGGCAGCATGCGCGCGTTCTTCGCGACCGATCCCATGACGGCGCGCGGTGACGTGCGTGATCTGAGTGCAGCTGACCTCAATCGAGACGGAACGATCGATGCGTACGAGTTGAAGTTGTTTGCCGAGCGCGCACAGGTGGGTCGGGCAGAGCGGTTAATGGAGCTCTTCTCCACGCATCCGAACCCCGTCGTCCGGGTAAAGCGCCTGGGCACGTATCTCTGATCACGCGCATTCTGGTCGCTACCTGAAGTTGAACGATCACGCCAGAGGCCGCGCTCTGTGCGCTGTTGCCACGGCATCAGTGCACTTTCGCAGCACACCTAACTGCGGAGAGCAGTGAAAGAAAGATTGATATGCCGCGCGCGCGTATGGTGTAGCACGGAGGGAAAGAACAATGGGTATGTTAGACCGCATGAGCACCATCATAAAATCGAAGATAAATAAGCTCCTGGGTAAATTTGAAGACCCGCGCGAGACGCTCGATTATTCCTATGAGATGCAGCTGGAAGCGTTACAGAAGGTCAAGCGGGGCGTTGCTGAAGTGACCACCTCAAAGAAGCGGTTGGAACTGCAAAAAGCCAAATTGGAGCAGAATATCACGAAGCTTTCTGAACAGGCACGGGAGGCACTGAAGGTTGGTCGTGAGGATCTAGCCCGGCTCGCACTGGAGCGTAAGAAGCAGCTGGAGCTGGAACTGGAGAGTCTGAACCAGCAGATCGCGGGGCTGCAGAAGGAGCAGGATAAACTGATGGCCACCGAGCAGCGCTTAGCTACGAAGATAGAAGCGTTCAGAACGAAAAAGGAGACGATCAAAGCTCAGTATTCCGCAGCAGAAGCGCAGGTCAGGGTCACCGAGACGATAAGTGGCATCTCTGAGGAGATGAGCGATGTGGGACTGGCGATCCAGCGCGCTGAGGAGAAGACGGAGACTATGAAGGCACGAGCTGCTGCGCTTGATGAGCTGCAGGAGTTTGGAACCCTGGAGGATCTGGCAGGTGGCAAAGATCAGATAGAGCGTGAATTGGAGAAGGTGCGCGTGGGCAGCGAGGTCGATCAAGAACTGGAGAAACTCAAACAGGAGGTCAACCGAGAATGATCGTGCGGATTATGGGCGAGGGCCAATTCCGTGTCAGTAGTGCACTCTTAGACAGCCTTAATGAACTCGATAATAAAATCGTGGTAGAGGTGGGCAAAGGTAATGAGGAACGAATGCGCGAAATGCTGCGCGAGATGATCGCACTGGTAAAGCGAGAAGCCAGCCCACTCGATCCTGAGGAGATACTGACATCGGATGTTATTATCCCACCTGAAGATCTCAATCTAGAAGAAGCAAAGAAGACCTTCACGGGAGCCGGTATCATACCTGACTAAAGAGGAAGATCCCACAGGGGATACCAGGTCTCTCTATTTTTTTCCCACGGTAGTTCCGCTTCCAGCTGAGCGCCCAGTTTCAGTTCGTACTGCATGTCCCGCTCACGGCCGTTTAAGGGGACAAAGGGATAAAAACTACCCCGTTTATACGTATAAATAAGATAAATAGCCTTCGATTCTTTCCTGAATTTGAAGACTGAACTCAACAATTGGTCATCAAAACCTCGTTCGATCACGGTCTCGGAGACAAGATGAAGTGTCGTCACGAGATCCTCAAAGTCGGTAGCGCGGAGCACAATCCATAAAAAGCCCAACTCGTCTTTCACCAGCTCATATGCAATCGCTGTTTCACGCCGTGCGAGCTCCAGGAGCTCTTCTAAATCCGCGCTCATGCGTTCAAATGCGGTAGATGGGATGATTTTGAAACAGATACCGGCCACACGCGCGTGATGCAGGTCCAATTTCGTTTCCAGCGTGACATAGGCCGTGGAGATGCTGAAGAGGGCATCCACCTTGGTGGGGGCAGGCTTTACACGGCCCAGCAGCACGTCAAGAACTTTCTTCATCGAACTCCTTCCAGCGTCCGTTCCATCGCTTCGAGTCTCGCAATTCGTTTCTCAATGGGTGGATGGGTTGAGAAGAGCGCCATGATCGAGCCCGCGGAAAGCGCAGGTATGATGAAGAACGCATTGAGACCTTCCACTTCTCTCAGGTCTTTTGTGGGCACGCGCTGCATCGCACCACTTATCTTGAGGAGCGCGGAAATTAACGCGGGTGGATTGCCCGTCATGATAGCTGCGCCTCTATCCGCTGCAAATTCACGGTATCTCGACAGCGCACGGATCAAGAGGTAACTGATGAGCCAGACGAGCAGCGAGGCCAGGAAGATGATAACTCCTGCGGCCGCACTCTTATCCCTGCTGCCACCACGGAAGAGCGAGGAGTACACGAAGAATCGCATGATGAACCACGCAACGGTGGAGAGAAAACTGGCGAGCGTGATTACCAGCACATCGCGGTTCTTAACATGTGTGAGTTCATGCCCCAGTACCGCTTCCAGCTCCGGGGTATTCAGTTTATTCAAGAGACCCGTGGTGACGGCGACCACCGCAGATTTTTGGTTTCTGCCGGTCGCAAAGGCGTTGGGCACCTGCGAGTTGATCACCGCCACGCGCGGCTTGGGAAGGTCTGCCACGGTACAGAGCCGCTCGACCAGCGTATGGAGCTGCGGGGCCTCCTGGGGTGAGACTATCTTCGCACCGGTGCTCATGAGCACGAGCTTATCCGAGAAATAAAATTGAACGAAAACAAAGAGCGCTGCAAAGATCAGGAGAAAGATGAAATCCAGAAAGAAGGATAACAAGGTCAGGAAGGCGAGATAGACAATGATCAAACCTACTCCGGTGAGCACCATACGTAAGCTCAGTCCTGTATCCTTGCCGTACCACCTCTTCTGCTTCATTTCATCGCCCCTCCATCTCGTTTAGTTGTATGCTGTATACTAGAGTTCAGCGCCAGTACATTTGAACTTTGCGTATTTCAGGTAGCGCGTTGCTAAAGTGCACTTCGGGTTCTCAAACGCGCCTTTGCCTGCAGGATCAATGCTATAATGTCGTACTCACGCCAGCGTGAGGTATCGATGACGAGATCATAGATGGTGAGATCGTTCAGATCGATCCCGTAATACGCTTCATAGCGTTTGTGCTCGGATTGCTCGCGCGCTTTCAGTGCTGCGAGCGCAGCTTCGTACGGGATCCTCTCGCGTTTGGCCACACGCTGCGCACGCACCTCGACCGGTGCTTTCAACCAGATCTTCAACTCGGCGGACGGTACAAAGTACCCGGACAATCGCCCTTCCGCAATGACCTGCTTGCGTTTACACGCCTCCTTGCCCTGCTGCTCGTCGATCCACCGATCAAAATCAGTAGTGCTCTCTGCCAGCTCATTGAACTGTCCCAGTTGCAGGTCTTTTTCCCGTGCAAGCTCGCGGAACAACTCGCCTGCGGAGATGACCTCGATCGAAAGCGCTTTGGAGAGCAACCGTGCAATTGTGGTGGTACCGCTCCCCGGAAGGCCGCCGATCGTGATCCGCATCGCCGTAATTAGCCCTTAATTACCGCGATGGCGCGGAAGGCCGCGACCTTCTTCGCGATACCCGCCACTTCGCAACTCCGCACTACCACTTCAGGATCTTTATAGGCTGCGGAAACTTCTTCCGCCAGCTCGCCGTACCGGTCGAAGGGGACACCGCGCTTGCTCCGCACGTCGCGTTTCGTCCGTTCACGCGCCTTAACGAGTATCTGCCGCTTCTCTAACGCTGCTTTTACGTCACTGCCGCGATACTGCCGCATCGCCGCGGTTCTGCTCAGCTCGCGGCCGGAACCGTGTGCGCAGCTCCCAAAGGTCTCTTCCTTTGCCGTCTCAGTACCCACGGCCAGGAAGCTCCGGGTGCCCATTGAGCCGGGGATCAACACGGGCTGCCCAACGTTCCGATACAGGGTTGGTAAGCGCGCATCACCTGCGGGGAACGCACGGGTCGCGCCTTTACGGTGCACGCATAGCTTCCGCCGCTTACCCTCAACCACATGCTCCTCCTCTTTCGCGATATTATGCGCGATGTCGTAGACCAAGCTGATTTCCATCTCCTCCGCGCTCCTCCGCAGCGCCTCCTCGAAGACTTTCCGTACCCAGTGCATGGCGAGTTGCCGGTTCGCGAAGGCGTAATTCGCGCAGGAGCACATCGCTTCGAAATACGCCATGCCCATATCGGTCTGTAAATACGCGCAGGCCAGCTCGCGTTCCAGCTCCAGGATCCGGGCCAACTCGGGATCTTTGCTCATCTCGCGCTCGAATTTTCGGAGATAATAGGAGCAGACGCCGTGCGAGAAGCCACGGCCGCCGGTATGAATGAGCACGGTTACCTGACCCTGCTCGTCGATCCCAAAGGCTTTGGCCAGCTCGGGATCGAAGATCTCATCCACGACCTGCAGCTCTAAGAAATGATTACCGGAGCCGAGCGTGCCGAGCTGCGGTGCGCCACGCTGCTTCGATTTCTCATCGATCCGCGCGGGATTCGCGGCCTTCAAGCGTCCGCCTTCCTCCGTGCGCTCCAGGTCCGCCTCCCAGCCGTAGCCGTGCTCAATGCACCACTCAGTGCCGCCTCGCAGCACCTCGTCCAGCTGCTGGAATGACAAGCGTACCTTCCCCGAGAGCCCGAGCCCGGACGGTATGTACTCGAAGAGCCCATCAACGATCCGACCAAGCTGGGGTCTGACCTCCTCCTCACGGAGATTCGTTCGCACCAGCCGGACGCCGCAATTGATGTCGTAACCGACCCCGCCCGGCGATATAACGCCCTCCTCGAAGTCCGTTGCTGCGACGCCACCGATCGGAAAGCCATAGCCCTGATGGCCATCGGGCATAACGAGCGAGTATTTCTGGATGCCGGGTAGTGCTGCGACCGTGATGGTCTGCTGTAACGTGAGGTCCCGGCGCATCTTGTCCAGGAGCTCTTGAGCCGCGTAAATGCGCGCAGGCGTGCGCATATAAGCCTTAAACGACTGCGGGACTTCCCACACGTTCGCACGGATCTTCTTCAGTGGAATTTCCATCGAATTCAACTCCCTCTCTTGCAGCTTCTCAGCGTTACGAACTCACGGCACGGGATTCGTTCAGGAAGGAACGGTAAAGTAACCGCCACAGCTCACCCATCGTTCTATGCTGTTGTAGACGGTCCGGATACAGCCCCTAACGCCTCCTGCAACTGCTGCTGCAACTGCTGAAAGCGTTTCTGACCGCGTTCCTCCTGCCGTTCGAGCGTCTTCTGGCGCAGGCTGTAGGTCTCTTTCTTCTCCGCGAGCTCCTCCTTTACCTCCGCTCTGTCTGCTTTGATCATCAATTCGCCCACGTTCTTATAGATCAACGCGTCGTCTGAAACATTATCCAACTCATCGAGAGCGTTTTCAGCGTCGCGTAACATCGCTTCCACCTGCATCTTCTGCCGCCCCAGCGCTTCCAGTTGCACCCGGAGTTGCTGGAGCTGCGCAAGCAGGTTTTGCACTTGCGGCGGTATTTCAGTATTTCCACTCATCTTGACATCCTCTTTGGTTTACCTTTCATCCAATCTATCTAATTAATCTACTGTCCCGTGTCTCCAGTTGAGTACTTATTCTTTGACCCGCGCCCATATAAATAAACCATGAGTGGGGAAGGCGAGACCGTAGGGGTTGTAGTAATCGCGTACGGCTCACGCGCAGCCGCGATGATCGATGCGCTCTGCCGGAGTGAGGAGTACGACGTGCGGTTGTTTGTCGCGGACAAGCAGCGAAATCCGTTTAACCTTGAGCGTGCGGCGAAGCACGTGGTCATCCCGGATCTGGCGGTGGATAAGATCGTCGAGTTCGTAGCCGCGAATAAGGATGCGATTGATTTCGGGCTCTGTGGCCCTGAGAAGCCGATCATCGCGGGCGTTCGGGATCGCGTGGAGCGTGAGACCGGTGTGCCCATGATCTGTCCCACGCAGCAATTCGCGATCGAGGAGAGCAAAGTGGGACAGCGATACCTGATCGAGAAATGCTGCCCTGAGGCGAATCCTCGCTTCAAGATCTTCGACCGTACGGTGTACAAAACGGTATCTGCTGTAAAGGACGCGTTATGGCAGTTTCTGGACGAGATCGGGGACGAAGTGGCGGTTAAACCGGACAAGCCGACGGCGGGTAAGGGTGTTGGCATCTGGGGCGACCACTTCAGGACGCGTGAGCAGCTTTTTGACCATTTCAGGTCCATCTACGAGAGTGGCAGCGCGGTGCTCATCGAGGAGAAGCTGAATGGCGAGGAGTCTAGTTTTCAGGCGTTCTGTGACGGTAAACGCATCGCTGCTCTGCCGGATACCCGCGATTACAAACGCGCCTTTGATAACGACCTTGGCCCGAATACGGGCGGCATGGGCTCCTATAAATCAACGGATGACTGGCTGCCGTTCCTGACACCGCAGGACAGAATGACGGAGGAGCGTATGGCGCACCAGCTCTTCGATGAGCTCAGTGGCGGCAGTGCCAATGACGGGCTGCGGGGGATCCCATTTTACGTCGCCTTTATGCACACGGCCGACGGCGCGAAGATCCTCGAGATCAATAGCCGGCCCGGCGACCCCGAGATCATGAATATCATGCCGGTACTGAAGAACGATTTCGTGGATCTCTGTTACCGTATGATCGAAGGCACGCTCAAGAACGTCGAGTGCGAGAGAAAAGCGACGGTGGTGACCTACGCGGTACCGATGGAGTACGGCGAGTATCGGCGCGCGTATAGCGGCTCGAAGCGAGTGGATCTGAGCGCTGTGTACGCGTTGCGGGGGCGATACGGCGCTAACCTGCGGGTTTATCCTGGCTCGATGGAGCTGCGGGAGAACGGCGAGACCTTCGCGCTCGGCTCTCGCGCGGTGGGGATGGTAGGGATCGGTGAGACGATCGAGGAGGCGCGCGAGATCTCGCTCGAGAGTATACGGACCGTAGACGGCGCGTTATGGAATCGCTGGGACATTGGAGCGCCGCATTACATCGAGCGGAGCAAGCAGAGGATGCAGCAGCTGCGAGGGTAAGCAGCGGGGCGGCGCGCTTTTCTGTATCGCCCGTCGCTGAGACGCACAGATATTCATGGATCTGTATTTTTACCTCGTTATCGGCATACTCATCTTCTTCGGATTTACCGTACGCGTGATCACGGGATTCGGCTCCACCATGCTCATTGCACCACTGCTCACGTTCCTGCTGGAGCCGAAGCAGGTGGTGGTATTTGTCATTCTGCTCGAGAGCGCAGTTGGCGTGCTCTTCGCCCTGAAGGAACAGCTCAGCTTTACCCTGAAGCCGCTCTTTATCGGCGGCATCCTGGGCATACTAACCGGTATCGTCCTCTTCGAGATTGTAACGCAACGGTTCGTGGGACTCATTATCGGAGTAAGCGTGCTCATATTCTCGATCCTCTTTCTCATGAACGTGACGTTCAGAACCGAGCGTGAGCGACCGCTTTTCGCAGCGCTTGGGTTCTTGAGCGGCTCGATGGGCGTGCTCACCGGGATCAACGGCCCCCAAATCGTGCTGGGATTGGTGAATCAGGGGTACGACGGGATCTTCGTCCGGCGGTGCATGATCTCCTATTTACTCGTTGTTGATCTCGTTACCCTGGCATCGTTCGCTGTTGCGGGCTATGTGGTCGCGCATTTGTTGCTGCTGCTCGTTTTCGCGCTGCCGTTCCTCGTGCTCGCGTACCTTGCCGGGACGTACATCTTACGGTTCGTTGATCAGGAACACTTGAAACGAGCTATTCTCATGATCACGCTGCTCGCAGGGCTGCTTGCGATCTGGAAGTTCGTGCCGTGATCTGCATGCTCTGCACGATCGCTCCCGGGACTTGCCCCCGATAAGCAAGCAGCAGCTAACAGATCTCCACGAGCAGCAGCTCGAAGGTAAGATCCTGTCCCGCCAGCGGATGATTCGCATCCAGCGTGACGCCAGACTCAGAGATCTCCGTGACCATAACCGGAAAGATTCGGCCATCCTCTTGCCGAACTTGCACCTGCTGGCCACGCTTTATCTCCATATCCTCAGGGATTTGGTCGCGTCCCAGCTCCATAACGAGGTCCTCACGATAGGGGCCATACGCCTGACCCTTTGGGATCGTGACGGTCTTCGACTCGTCGGGAACCATCCCGATGACCGCCTGCTCAAAGCCGGGTATCAACCGTCCCACGCCAATGGTGAATTCCAGCGGCTCGCGGTCGAACGAGTTATCAAATATCGTGCCGTCCTCCAATTTACCTCTGTAGTGCACCTTAACGGTGTCACCAGCCTTTGCCTCTACCATTTTTTACTCCGTTACCCTGGTCGCGTACCACTGCAGGTCACGCCAGGGTATAGTTGATAGGACGGGCTGGATCTATAAGTAACCAGAGATGCTCACGTTCTTAATCGTCTGATAAGCTTCTTCAGGTTCGCTATATCCTGCTTCGTAACGTCAAATTCGGCCCGATGAGGGCAGAGGTGATCTCTGACCGCTTGACCGTGCGCTTCATCCCAGATTAACGGGTATATCTGGCAGCCCGCTGGTCTATCGGGATATATCGTACAGCCGCGTTCTGAGAGGAAGATGCATCGTCCTGCTATGTTCCTGAGCTGATATGCACCGTCTGCCAGCGTCATAGCAAAATCGCTGAGCTCATAGCCGAGCTTCACGATCCTGGCGATGTCTGATGCTGAAAGCGGCATGCTCGTCTCGAGGCAGCACTGCATGCAGCGATGGCTCGTGCAGGGAATCCCGCTGCTCAGGGGGTGCGTGGCGCACTCATGGCGGCTTTTCATCGCGTCGTCCTCGCTCTTGCGGGTAACGTGCTTTCGCCGATACCGGGTCTCAAGAGGTTTCGTTACCCCAAATAGCCCTTTCCCACTACATATACCTCTGCACTCCGTTTGCGGGAAGCTTCGGGCGTGTACGCTCTCGTTTGCCTGAACCAGGCCTTTACGCTCGTGTAGAGTTGGGGGTAATACACACTTTGGAAGATCTTCGTGACGAAATTCCCGCCGGGCTTCAATACCGCAGCAGCAACGGTAAGCGCCGCCGCACTCAGCTCAAACGAGCGATACTGATCCAGATCTTTATTCCCGGTTAGCTGCGGCGCGGCGTCCGAAATGACGACGTCTGCTGCATCCCTGCCCAGCTCTCGAAGCGCGGCTTTAATTGCCGTACCTGTGTCTTCTCGCGTTATGTCGCCTCGGAGCACAACGATGCCTTCTATCGGCGCAACGGACTGCAGATCCACACTGATCACCACACCGGTCTCGCCCACCAATGCGCGTGCCACCTGCGACCACCCACCTGGTGCAGCACCCAGATCAATGACCGCATCGCCTTCCTTGATGACCCGAAATTTCCGGCTGAGCTGGAGCAGTTTGAAGGCGGATCGTGAGCGATAGCCCTCAGCCTTCGCGGCTTTATAAAACCGGTCATGCTCCAGGTCTGCTCGCTTGACCATTGTGCTTGTTCACGGGTAGAGAGATGCCGTGAGCGCAAATATAGCGCTTTCGCTCCCGGCAGGCAGGTAACGAAAAGAGTAAAGAAGCTCAGGGGTTCAGCTCACGAGCCCCTGAGTGACGTTTCCGGTATCTACCTCGTTGCGTACTCAGACGTTTGCTCACTCAGTACATGGGCATGCCACCGGGCATGCCGCCGGGTGGCATACCGCCGCCTGCGCCTGGTGGTGGCATGGGCGCCTCGCGCCTCGAGGCAATCACGTCATCGATCTTGAGAATCATGATCGCCGCGTCGGCCGCCGATTCGACCGACTGCCGCTTGGTACGCAAGGGCTCGATCACGTTGTTCTTCCACATGTTGATAATCTTGCCCGTGTAGACGTCCAGACCCGCATAGATCTCGCCTCGCTCGTGCGCGGCCTTCAACGCCACCAACTTGTCGATCGGATCGAGTCCTGAATTCTCCGCCAGGGTGCGTGGTATGATCTCCATCGCTTCTGCGAACTTCTCCACCGCTAACTGCTCCCGGCCCTTCAGTGACGCGCTGTACTCCCGGATCTTCAGTGCCAGCTCGGTCTCGACCGCGCCACCACCGGCAACCGCCTGGCCGTCCTCGATAATGCTCCCGACGACCCGAAGCGTATCGTGCAACGAGCGCTCCACTTCATCGACCACATGCTCGGTGCCGCCGCGGATCACGATGGAGACCGCATGCGGATTCTTGTACTGCTCGATGAAGAGCATCCTGTCGCCCGAGATCTTCCGCTCCTCGACCATGCCCGCGTGGCCCAGATCGTTCTTCGTCAGATCCTCGACCGTGCTCACGATCGTGCCTCCGGTCGCCTTCTCCAGCTTCTCCATATCGCTCTTCTTCGCGCGCCGCACGGCGATAATGCCCTCCTTCGCCAGATAGTGCTGCACAAGGTCATCTATACCCTTCTGACAGACCACCACGTTCGCACCACTCGCCTTAATGAGATCCGCGAGCCGCCTCATCATCCGCTCCTCTTCTGCGAGGAAGCTCTTCAACTGATCTGCGCTTCGAATCCGCACCTCTGCGCTCGTCTCGGTCTTCTTCACCTCGAGCGAGGCGCTGATCAGCGCGATCTTCGCGTTCTTCAGCTTCCGCGGCATGCCCGGATGCACGATCTCCTTGTCCAGTGCAATGCCCTGCACCAGCTCGGTCTCGCTCATCCTGCCGCCGACCTTCTTCTCCACGTTGATATTGTCCACATCAACCACGTACTTGCCCGCGGAGGTCTTCTCTGCTATCGCTTTTATCGCCTTGATCGCGATATCGGCCAGGAACTCCCGCGATGCTTCTGCTGATTTGCCCGTAATGGCGGTCTGGGCCAGTTTCCGCAGCTCCTTATCGTCTTCTATGTCTATATCTCGTGCGATCTCTTTGAGCACCTTTCGCGCCTGCTCCACGGCGAGTCGGTAGCCCAGCGCGATCACTGCGGGATGCAAGTCCTGATCCAGGAGATCTTCAGCCTTCTTCAGTAACTCGCCGCCAAGCACCACTGAGGTCGTCGTCCCATCACCCGCGACGTCATCGACCGTCTTCGCGACCTCCACCATCATCTTCGCCGCCGGGCTCTCGATATCCATCTCTTTTAGGATCGTCACACCGTCGTTTGTGATAACCACGTCACCAAGGGAGTCGACCAGCATTTTATCCATCCCCTTGGGCCCCAACGTGGTACGAACCGCAGCAGCAACAGCCTTCGCCGCATTGATGTTCGTGCTCTGCGCATCTCTGCCTCGTGCCCGCTCACTCCCTTCCTTCAAAACTATCACCGGGATTCCACCTAATTGTCCTGCCATTTTTATATGCCTACCTCTCCATTCATTCGTTGGAAAAGAATCGTTTACCAACTATTACGTAAAACAGTAAATGCCCAATTATTATAAATATTTACGATGCTGAACGCTAGTAGAACGGGCGCGAAAGCACGGCCGTGGGAATAGAGAAGGAGTGAGATAGACGATGCGCGTGGTCATGAAATTTGGCGGAAAAGCGGTTGCTGATGGTAAGAGAATACGTACAGTCGCGGAATTGATCAAGTACTTCAAGGAGACGAATGAAGGCACGCAGGTAGAAGGAGTGGAGATCGTTGCGGTGACCTCTGCACTCTCGGGCGTGACGGATATGCTCCTGGACCATGTCCAGCGGATAGCTGCGGAAGGGGATATGGATCGGGTCAAGGAGTTCGTGGACGCGCTACGACTGAAGCACGAGCTGGCCGCCGCTGACGCGATCGCGAGTGAATCAGAGCGGGAAACGGTAAAGATTGAGCTCCGAGAACGATTAGCGGAGCTGGAGAAGGCGCTCAGCGGGATATGCCTGCTGGGTGAATTGACGCCACGATCCCTGGATTTCATTGGCTCCTTTGGCGAACGGTTGGCCGCGCCGATATTAGCCGGCACGCTCCGCTCTCTGGGCTTACATGCCGTCCACCTGACCGGCGGCGAAGCGGGCGTCCTCACGAACGATGACTTTGGAAACGCGCAGTTACTCGAGAATGCCCGGGATGAGATACGGCAGCGGATAACCCCGCTTCTGAAAATTGCGGTACCGGTGGTGGCTGGTTTCATGGGCGAGAACCAGCGCGGGATCGTCACCACGCTCGGCCGTGGCGGCTCGGACTACACGGCAACGATAATTGGCGCGGCGATCGATGCGGACGAGATCTGGCTCTGGAAGGAGACGGAGGGTATCATGAGTGCGGATCCCAAGATCATTGCGCATGCGCGCAAATTGCCGTACATTTCGTATCACGAGGCGATGGAGTTATCGTATTTTGGCGCTTCGGTACTTCATCCGCGGGCGATCGAGCCGGTGATGGCGAAGAAGATACCCATCCGGGTGAAGAACCTCTTCAAGCCGGAAGACGCGGGCACCCTCATCAGCAACGCGGCTGAGCCGACGCAGAAGGTCGCGAAGGCCATCACGCTCATCGAGAATACCGCGATCATCAATGTAACGGGCACCGGCGTGCGGAGCATCTCGGACATGGTCGCGCGCGTATTCTCAGCGCTGGCCGCAAAGAACATCGATATCATCATGATCAGCCAGGGCTCCTCTGAGATGACCATCTCGCTCGTTATCAGCACCGCGCAGCTCGATCGCGCCATGGGCGCGATATGCGGCATCAATGCTGAAGGCACGGTCATTCGCAATTACACGGTGAACAGCAACGTCAGTACGATGGGCGTGGTCGGGGCGGGTATGGTCGGCATCCCGGGCGTTGCCGGTAAGGTCTTCGCTGCACTGGGGAGCGAAGGAATCAGCGTGATCATGATCTCCCAGGGCAGTTCTGAGTTCAATATCTCCTTCGTGGTGAAGAAGGACGAGGCACACCGGGCCGCACAGGCGATACACGACATCTTTGAGATGGGTGCGTAATACGTTACGTACGTTCGTTCGGTAAGCACGCGCTCGCGTTCCCTTGTGCTTCCACCGGAAGCAGTACGGAGCACCTTCAGGTCAAAATGAGTCCCCAGGCCATGGCAATGGCACTCAGTGAGCGCTGCACGGTAGTGTCGGGATGGTGGTGCGGTGACGGGCAAGAATGGAACAAAACTTTTAATACAGACCAGTCCCCTCTATTAAATCATGCCTAAACCAGAGCAGATCCCCATCCAGCGATCACTCAGTTACGGGGAATTATCGAGACGCATGAGGGAATTAGAACGTGAAACGAAGCTCCTGGAACGACTGCGCTTCATCAGGTATCGGTACGATGGGCTGAGCGTGGATCAGGCTGCACGGCGTGTGGGCGTGGCGAGATGTGTGGGCTATGACTGGCAGCGGCGCTGGAACGAGTCGGGATATGACGGGCTCTTCCCCCGCTATGCAGGTGGCAGACCATCGAAGCTGACGCCCGAGCAGCAAGAGCAGCTCAAATCGCTGGTCGCTCAGAAAGAGCTCTGGACGACCCGAGAGGTACGAGAGCTTATACTCCGGGAGTTTGGCGTGGACTACACGCTGAAGCAGATACGCCTCATGTTGCGGGCATTAGGGACACACTACGGCAGACCGCAGGCCTCTGCGAGTTCCCGAACGGGAGGGTACGGCCAATGGCAGCCAGTACCGTAATGGAAGAGGATTCAGGCTCGCCCGAGCCACATTTACCTATCGTTCGTGCACCCTGTGTGAACGATGGCGCGAAGATCCACGCACTGGTCAGTAATTCAGCACCGCTGGACGTGAATTCGCGCTACTGCTATCTCTTATTGTGCCGGTATTTTGACCGGACCTGCGTGGTCGCCGAGGAGCAGGGTGAGATCATTGGGTTCATATCCGGATTCCGTCCACCACACCGTGCTGACGTCTTTTTTGTCTGGCAGGTTGCGGTCGATAGTCAGAACCGGCGACGCGGGCTCGGTAAACGGATGTTACACGAGCTCTTGCACCGCCCCGAAAGCAGGGGCATTCGATTCCTGGAGACGACGGTCACTCGGTCAAATGAGGCTTCACGACTGCTCTTTCAGGCACTCGCACGGGCTCTCGATGCGCCGTGCGAGGAATCGGTCTGCTTCTCGGAGGCGGACTTCGGACCGGAAGCGCATGAACCGGAATATCTGGTGCGCATCGGTCCCTTTAGCATCGAAAAAAAGGAGGTAAAATAGAGAATATGCACAATGATAGCAGCACGATTGAACGTCTTGAATCTAAGGTTCGCAGCTACTGCCGTGACTTCCCCGTGGTCTTCAACCGAGCGCGCGGATCGATCCTGGAGGACGAGGACGGGAACGAGTACATCGACTTCCTCGCCGGCGCGGGATCGCTCAATTACGGGCATAACAACCAGGTTCTGAAGAATGAGCTCCTGCGCTATATGGTTGCGGACGGTATTGTACACGGTCTCGATCTGTACACGAAGGCGAAACGGCGCTTCATAGAGACATTTGAGGCGCTGATCATGCGCCCGCGGCAGATGCGTTACAAACTGCAGTTTACCGGACCGACGGGCACCAACGCTGTAGAAGCAGCCCTGAAGATCGCGCGTAAGGTGACCGGGCGGCAAACCATCGTTTCGTTCACCAATGGTTTCCATGGCGTGACCCTGGGCTCTGTCGCCGCGACGGGCAACAGCCATTTCCGCGATGGCTGCGGGATACAGCCACAGGGCACCGCGTTCATGCCCTATGACGGGTATATGGGTGAGGGCGTGGACACGACCGAATATATCGAGAAGATGCTGACTGATATGAGCAGCGGGTTGGATCTTCCCGCCGCGATGATCGTCGAGACGGTGCAGGGTGAAGGCGGGATCAACGTGGCCCGTTTTGAGTGGTTACGGGCCCTGGAGCGGGTCTGCCGCGATCATGATATCCTGCTGATCGTCGATGACATCCAAGTCGGTTGCGGACGCACGGGCACCTTCTTCAGCTTTGAAGAGGCGGGCATTTCACCGGATATCATTACGCTCTCAAAGTCCCTGAGCGGCTATGGTCTGCCCTTCTCCCTGGTGCTCTTGAAGCCTGAACTGGATCAGTGGAAGCCGGGTGAGCACAACGGCACCTTCCGCGGCAACAATCTCGCCTTTGTCACCGCCACGGCCGCACTGGAGCACTACTGGCGGGACGAGACCTTCGCTCAGGACGTGAAACGTAAAGGCAGGATCATCAGAGCGTGTCTGGATCGGCTGGTTCAGGAAGATCCGGACGGTATTCTGTCGGCGCGTGGTCGCGGCATGGTGCAGGCCCTGGATTGTGGAAGCGGCGAACTGGCCTCTGCGATCACCGCACGCGCATTTGAGAAGGGTTTGATCATCGAGACCTCGGGCTCAGAAGGGCACGTGATCAAATGTCTCATGCCGCTGACCATTGCCGATGAGCATTTGAAGCAGGGCTTGCAGATGCTCGATGCGAGCGTATGCGCGGTGATGGGACTCACCGCCCGCAGAGCCACGAGCGAGCAGGAGATCGCGATAGGAGCGCTAACATGATCCTGAGGACCTTGGAGGATGCGGCACGAAGCGAGCGGCGCGTGGCAACCGCGAATTGGGAGAGCGTCCGGTTGTTGTTGCGGGATGACCACATGGGCTTCTCCTTCCACATCACCACCATCTATGCCGGCACCGAGACGCCCATCTGGTATCAGAACCACCTGGAATCGGTGTATTGCATCGAGGGCGAAGGCGAGTTGGAAACGGTTGAGGACAGGAGGATCTATCCCATCAAGCCGGGCACGATGTACGTCCTTGACCAGCATGATAGGCACATCTTGCGAGCGAAGACGCCGCTGAAGCTGGCCTGCGTCTTCAACCCGCCGCTGCACGGCACAGAGGTCCACGACGAGAACGGCGTGTACCCGCTGCTAGCAGAGCAGATCGCTGACTGAACTCAACCCGGTTAGCATGGAAAGCGCGCGAAGCGGGGAAGGGTTATTTATCTTAGCACGCCCAACCTCTTACCAGAAAGGGAGAGTTATCAAGCGGTCATCATAGCATGAGTACCTTAAAAAAAGAACCAGCTGAGGAGAGCGGTATGGACGGCGACCTGCTGGCCGGCGTCGAGTTCAAGACGACGGAAGATATAGAAGTGCCGAAGTTGCTCATTGATCAGGTCATCGGTCAGGAGCACGGCGTGGAAGTGATCAAGAAGGCCGCGCAGCAGCGCCGGCACGTGATGCTCATCGGCACGCCGGGCACGGGCAAGTCGATGCTCGCGAGCAGCATGGCAGAGCTGCTGCCCAAGGAAGAGCTTCAGGATATCCTTACCTATCCTAATGCTGATGATAAGAACAATCCCAAGATCAGGGTCGTGCCTCGCGGTAAAGGGAAGGAGATCGTGGATGCGCAGCGACATGAAGTGCGGAAACGCATTCAGATACGCAATGCCTTCTTCATGTTCACCTTCTTCCTGATCATGGCGATGGGTTTGGTCTATTCGCTCCAGACGGGTAAATTCGAGTATATCTTCTGGTCGATCATCGCTGCCGCGGTCGTCATGCTGGTTTTCAGGTGGATGATGCCAAAGGAAGAGGCAATGATGCCCAAGTTGCTGGTCAGCAATGAGGGGCGGGAGAACGCGCCGTTTATCGATGCGACCGGCGCGCATTCGGGCGCACTGCTGGGCGATGTGCGGCATGACCCGTACCAGTCCGGCGGATTGGAGACGCCCGCGCACGATCGTGTCGAGGCTGGCTCGATCCACAAGGCGCATAAGGGCGTGCTCTTCATTGATGAGATCAACACGCTGCGAATCGAGGCGCAACAGAACCTGCTCACCGCGATGCAGGAGAAGGAATACCCGATTACCGGGCAATCAGAGCGGAGCGCTGGTGCGATGGTGAAGACCGATCCGGTGCCCTGTGACTTCGTGATGGTCGCTGCGGGCAATCTCGACGCCATGGCCGGCATGCACCCTGCGCTTCGGTCGCGAGTCAAAGGCTACGGCTATGAGATTTACATGAAGGATTCGATGGACGACACGCCGGCGAACCGGCATAAAATCATCAGGTTCGTAGCTCAGGAGGTGCGGAAGGATATGAAAATCCCGCACTTCGATCGGAGCGGTGTGGAGGAGATCGTGCACGAGGCGCGGCGACGCTCGGGCCGGAAAGGGCATCTCACCCTCATCTTACGCGACCTGGGCGGTTTAGTGCGCGTCGCCGGTGACATCGCGCGTGCTGAGGGTGCGACCTCCACAACCGGTGAGCACGTCATCCAGGCGAAGGCGATGGCGAGATCCGTGGAGCAGCAGGTGGCCGATGAGTACCTTGAGCACAAGAAGGACTACAAGCTGTTCAAAACCGAAGGGTTCGAGATCGGCCGGGTGAACGGGCTTGCGGTCGTCGGTGATTCCGGCGTGATGCTGCCGATAATCGCTGAAGTGACACATGCGCAATCGCGCGAGGAAGGCCGGGTGATCGCCACCGGGCGGCTGCAGGAGATCGCTCAGGAGGCCGTACAGAACGTTTCCGCCGTGATCAAGAAATTCACCGGGAAGGATATCTCCAGCAAGGATATCCATATCCAGTTCGTGGGCACGCACGAGGGTGTCGAGGGCGATTCCGCCAGTATATCCGTTGCTACTGCGGTTATCTCATCACTCGAGAATATTCCGGTGGATCAGAGCGTAGCGATGACCGGCTCGCTCTCGGTACGTGGCGATGTGCTGCCCGTAGGTGGGATCACGCCGAAGATCGAGGCAGCCGCGCAGGCCGGCGTGAAAGAGGTGCTCATCCCGCAGTCGAACCTCAATGACGTGCTCATCGAGGAGCGGTACAAGAATAAGATCAAGATCATCCCGGTGGTAACGATCGAGAACGTGCTCGAGCATGCGCTCGTGGGCAAGATGAAGAAGAAGTTCATCGAGAAGATCAAGAGCTTCAACGTGATAGAGAAGATCATTCCTGAGGGCGTAGTTGATAAGCAAATAGCCCAATAGTGCCAAGCCAAGGTTTATTTCCGGTGAAGTTCACGCTCACGTAATGGCAGTTAGTACGCAGCTGGTGTTATCATTGATCACGGTGTCCGTAGCGTTCCTGCTCGTCTTTTTCGTTTACCAGAAGCGAAAAATAAGCACCTCGGCTCTGGTTGGCACGCTGGGCATGGGCGTGCTCATTTTGCTGCTGCTCGGGCTTGATTACGGCTATATCGGTCTGCTCACGCTGCTCGCGTTCTTCATCCTCGGGAACCTCGTGACGTGCTACAAATACGATAAGAAATTCGCGCTCGGCATCGCCGAAGCACACCAGGGCATGCGGGACATTCATAACGTGGTGGGTAACGGTTTATCGCCACTGATCTTTGCGGTGCTCTTCGCGATCTCCAGCGCGCATCTGGAGATGCTCTTTCTGCTCGGCTTCTCGGGCGCCGTAGCGACCGCAACAGCAGACACCTTCTCCACCGAGGTCGGGCAAGGACACGGAACACCGAGATTGATAACGACTCTGAAGCACGTGCCCGCGGGCACGAATGGCGGCGTGAGTCTCACGGGCTTTGGGGCTGCCGCGCTCGGCTCGGCCCTGATCGCGCTTGTCTCACTCCTGTTTCTCGGCGCGCGAGCCGTCACGTATATCGGCACGATTTTTTTCATCGTGTGCTTCGTTGCGGGGATTTTAGGCGGCCTGATCGACAGTATACTCTCCGCTACGGTCGAGGATCGGGAGCCGATCCGCTTGAACAAGCACCACGTAAACATTTTGGCCACGCTCTCTGGCGGGCTGATCGCGATGCTGCTGGGTGCTTCATTCGGCCTGTAACGTAACGGTAAGCACTCTGTCCGGGAAATTCAGATCCCGGTCGCAGACGCGTGAGGCTGCTGAGCGCGATTCCGCCAGTATCACCGGCGCTTCGTTGCGGCTATCGTAGTCGCGGAATTCGAAGCGCTTGCGCAAGGAGATTCGGGAAGCTCTTCGAGCAAATACATACTTTAGATGGAGCCATTCATTCATATTATATAATACCGTGCGTGGCCGGGCAAACGAAAGGCTTAATATGTGCAATACTGCCCACGATACCTTCACAAGCATCACGGATCGCGACTGTGCGTCGCTGATCAGTAGTGAGGTAGGCGAGGCAGTGGCACGCTTATTTGTAGACCACGTAGTGTTGCTTCGTGGCCAGGGACGCGAGTTCCGTGCCGAGCACGAAGATGGCATGCTTATGCTCGTCCTTGCTGCGGTGTACCTGGAAGGGCGAGATATTGAGCTCACGGTACTTTGAAAAATCACAATCCAAGCCACGCTGCTCACAGGACTTCTTCACCTGAGCCAATAGCATATGGAGATGTAACAGCTCTTCTTTCTTCATACAGCGTTGTTTGCCATATTGTATTAGATAAATGTAGCAGTTCCTATGGTAAGAACTGAGAACCGAAACAATGACGGCGACCTCCTTGGCTTAGAGGTAGATTAGCTGATTCATTTCAGCGGGTCGAGGGTCCAGAACCCACAAGCTGCTCGTGAGATATTCTACAGCATCTTCTTCTTTACTGCAGCCCGGGCTGTTAATGCACCGGTCTTCGTTCTCGCGCTGGGTGAATCATCGTGACACCTTCACGGGCAGCATGGATCGCGACCGTGCGTTACTGATCGTGAAGAAAGGCGAGACAGTGGCACGGAACCGGGCAATTGTGCTTCGCCGTCATGGACACGAGTGCCGTGAGGAGCACGAAAACAGCCTGCTTGTGCTCGTCCTTGCTGCGGTGAACCTGGAAAGGCGAGATATTAAGCTCCCGATACGTGGAAAATTCGCAATCCAAGCCATGCTGTTCACAAAATTTCTTCACCTGAGCCATTAGCACATGAAGCTGTATCACTTCCTCTTTCTTCATATGAAGAACTTGTACGTCGTAGTATATAATTGTTCATAAAAGCACATGAAATGACTCTGCTGGTGCTTAAAGGTGGGAGATACTCACCTTCGAGCCACGATACGGCCCCAGCTCAAACGCGCCTGCAGTCAGGCCGAAATCGTTACTGTCTTTTTCGATGCTTGCTACGTCGCCGCCGGAGACAGAAACGGTCTCGGGCGACGCGCCAGCGGTGTGCCGCGCGGTAGCATACTAGCGCCGGGTTTTATTTCCTGCAAAGATCACACTCATGATGAGATGGCAGTCAGTACGCAGCTTGTGTTATCGGCGATTACGGTGTCCGTAGCGTTCTTGCTCGTTTTTTTCATTTACCGAAAGCGGAAAATAAGCACCTCGGCGCTGGCTGGCACGCTGGGCATGGGCGTGCTCATTCTGCTGCTGCTCGGGCTCGATTACGGCTACATCGGTCTGCTCACGCTGCTCGTGTTCTTCCTCTCCGGGAACCTCGTGACGCGCTACAAGTACAGCAAGAAATTCGAGCTCGGGGTTGCCGAAGCTCACCGGGGCATGCGGGACATACAGAACGTGCTGGGCAACGGCTTATCGCCGCTGATCTTTGCGGTGCTCTTCGCGATCTCCAGCGAGCAGCTGGAGACGCTCTTTCTGCTCGGCTTCTCCGGCTCAGTTGCGACGGCAACCGCAGACACCTTCTCCACCGAAATCGGGCAGGCAGACGGTACACCGAGATTGATAACGACGCTGAAGCACGTGCCGGTGGGCACGAATGGTGGCGTGAGTCTCCCGGGCTTTGGCGCTGCCGCGCTTGGTGCGGGTCTGATCGCGCTTGTCTCGCTCCTGTTCCTCGGCACGCGCGCCATAACGATCTTCGGCGCGATCTTCTTCATCATTTGCCTCGTTGCGGGATTTTCCGGCTGCCTGATCGACAGTTTTCTCGGCGCTACGGTCGAGAATCGGGATCTGCTCAGATTGAACAAGCATCACGTGAACATTCTGGCCACGCTCTCCGGCGGGCTGATCGCGATGCTGCTGGGCGCTTATATGAGTGTGCACCTGTAAGGGATAAGCATGTCAATCCTGATAGAGCGTGTCCTGGTGGACGGCAAGGAGCGTGATATTTACATTGACGGTAACGCGATAGCCGCGATCACCGAGGCGGGACGTGGACGAGCGACGGCGGGAGGGGGCGCGGACGTGCTGATTGATGGTCGCCATAAAGCCGCGATCCCGGGCCTCTTCAACGGGCATACGCACGCGGCAATGACCCTGCTCCGGGGCTATGCGGACGATATGCCCTTGCAGTCGTGGCTAACGACGGAGATCTGGCCGCTGGAGGCGAAGATGACGGAGGATGACGTGTACTGGGGCACGAAGCTCGCCTGTCTGGAGATGATCAAATCGGGCACCACCTTCTTCAACGATATGTATTGGTACTGGGCGGGCAGTGCCCGTGCGGTCGCGGAAAGCGGCATGCGGGGGATGCTTTCGGCCGTCTTTATCGACGGCTTTGACGAGGCGAAGGCACGGGAGCAGATCGAGCGCAACGAAGCGCTGTATCACGATTGGACGCGCCGCTCAGATCGCGTCATGTTCGCGCTGGGCCCGCACGCGCTCTACACGGTTTCGGAGGAGAGCCTCTGCTGGGTGCGCGATTTCTCCGAGCAGCATGATGTTCTTGTTCATATCCATCTATCAGAGACCGAGGCCGAGGTGGAAGAGTGTCAGGAGCGGTATGGCATGCGCCCCGTGGAATTCCTCAATAAGATCGGGTTCCTGAGCCCGCGAACTATAGCCTGCCATTGCGTCCATATCAGTAACAAGGAAATGGCGCTCATGAAGCAGCATGATGTGAAACTGGTGCACAACCCGGTCTCGAACATGAAGCTGGCATCAGGTACACTGCGCTTCGCCGCGCTGAAGGCGGCGGGCCTATACGGGAATATCGCACTGGGAACTGATGGCTGCGCCTCCAATAATAATCTGGATCTGTTCGAGGAGATGAAGGTCACCGCACTGGAGCAAAAGGCGTTCTCCGGCGATCCAACGCTCATGTCCGCAGAGGAAGCCTTCGGGCTCGTCACACGAAACGCCGCAAACGTGTTCAGAGTGAATGCGGGCGCGATCGCGGTGGGCAAGCTGGCAGATATAGCCCTGCTCGATTTACGAAAGGTCGCCCTTGTGCCGAACCACCATTTGATCTCGAACATCGTGTACGCTGCGCATGGCTGCTGTGTGGACACGCTGATCTGCGATGGCCGGGTGTTAATGGAAGGGCGGACCGTGGCGGGCGAAGCGGAGATCGTGGAGCGTGCACAGGCGGTTGCTCGTGATCTCGTCGATCGTGCCCGTGACTGATCTCATTTGGGGGTTCCGCAGGTTGTACGTACAGCAAAACGGCGATGAGACAATTCGTACTGTATGCCAGCAGGGCAGTAACGAGCCCTGAGTTCTCACTGGATGATCTCCCGGGCAGCGGCGGCCGCATGGACCTCGTGGCGCGCTGTGTCGGGAATGCGCTCTGGCTCAGCCACGCGTTGCGCCGTGATACCTGCATTCATGTGGTCGCCTGCGGTGAGCCACATCCCCCGGTCGTGCTCACCTTTGCTGGTGAGCGGCTGCGCGGGGTCTCGCCCGATGAGCGGAATATCGCGGCATGGATACGGAAGACGCTAGCGGGCACGCGACGAAATCCGGGGATACGGGTGCGTACTATCGGCTTTCAGGAATTGATCGAGGAGCTTGCAGGTGACGGAACGTTCTTTTACGTAGTGCATGAGAACGGAACCGAGCTGGGCACCCGAGCGCTACGCGAGCATGCTGCATTCGTCCTCGGCGATCACGTTGGCCTGCCCCCGATCGAGGAGGCGTTCGTGGAGCGCTTCGAGCACGAGAAGATCTCGCTCGGCCCGATCTCGTATCTTGCCTCGCACTGTGTCACCATACTGCACTACGAACTGGATAAGCGTGAACCTGGTTGGAGGAGAAATGAGCGCGGATAAGGGCGGAGGACAGCTGGGTGTGGAGATAGAGGTAAAGGCCTATGCTGCTGATCTCTGCGCGCTAGAAACGCGCCTGCAGCAGCTGGGCGCGGTCTTTACCGGTGCGGTGCACCAAACGGATAGGTACTTCAATCATCCGCAGCGCGATTTCGCGCAGACCGATGAAGCACTTCGCATACGGATCGCCGATGACCGCGTATTCATGACCTACAAAGGCCGGAAGATGGATAGGGTGAGCAAGACGCGGGAAGAGATCGAAGTTGCTATTGGCGATGCGGCAGCGGCCACGCGGTTACTCGAGCGTTTTGGGTTCACGCCGGTAGAGGCGGTCCGGAAGCTCAGGCGTGAATACCGGCTCGGTGAATTTACCGTCTGTCTGGACGATGTTGCAGGTCTGGGCACGTTCGTGGAAGTGGAGCGCCGGGGAGCAGCGGACGTCGAGAAGGCGCGCGATGGTGCACTTGCGTTACTGGAGCAGCTCAACCTGCACAGGACCGAGCGGCGGTCGTATCTGGAATTGCTGCTCGAGTCGGGGAGCGAATAAAACGTCTGTCGGGCGAGTCGTGAAGCCCGAGTATTGGCCTGCTTGCGCCGTCTATAGCGCCCATAAGGACTCGGTCAGTGGCTCACGACGAGCATGAGTGGCTCGCGAGTATTTATATAGGTTCACTCCACTACTTTATGGATCTAGGAGGTGTAAGGTCGATGAAACGGAAAGCAGAAATGTTCAGCGAAGATGAAGAAGAGCTGCTGCGTATCCTGAAGAAGGGGCAGCGGCAGAAAAAGCGCATGGACTTTGAGGATTGCTGGCTTGGCGTAGACGAAGAGGCATTCATATAACCAGAACGAAAGCCTAACGCTTCCCAGGAACAGCCGAAGTTGGGGGGAGATGAACACGGCGTGTTTGTTCTTCCCTTTTTATTGCCCCCCACCACCCAACGTCATTTCTCGAATTATCTGATCGTTTATGTGCTTGGTGCATCACTCAAGCCGGTGGCACTGGGTAGTTCGTCGGTATGGCGTAAGCACTGCGGTTTCGATCCGCTCTTTCTCACCTGGCGCCGTCGACTTCCCTTCCGATGCTTTCTTTTATGTTCATACCAGCTGCACGTTTAGCAGGTTTCGGTATAGGATTCAGAGCGTCCACGAGCCGCGCGCCGAATTGAAATTGAAAGCGGGTCTGTCAACAAATTGGGGGTTGAGGTAACCGTCCGAATTTCACCGTCCAGTACGCCATTTTCTGTGCGAGATAGGAGAGTACGCCGCGATTCGTCCTGTAACGCTTCTTCGTGCTCTCCG
>Ga0129302_1000063_pt1 | contig 66279 bp, 71 predicted proteins | sample BlaSprsedimmetaG_FD_94476 | JGI IMG/M metagenome (GOLD analysis project Ga0129302, IMG submission 94476) | Hot spring sediment bacterial and archeal communities from California, USA to study Microbial Dark Matter (Phase II) - Blank Spring... | ecosystem: Environmental > Aquatic > Thermal springs...
ATAAATCATAATGTGATGAAGCGATATCTTTCTAAAATGGTATTAATAGCCTTTGTGGTCTATCTATTAAGTATTCTGTTGATTAAGTTGATTTTAAAAGGTTACACCGACTTTAGCGGGCAATTCTTGAAAATTCTGGTTGAATCAATTTTAGCAGGGATAATTTTTGTTACCCTATACTTTGGATTTTTATGGTGTAGCTTAAAAGGCACTTTAGGCTACCTCGATTCCGATTCGTTCAATGAGCCTACCTATGGGCATAAACTAATGGATGTGATTGAAACAAGGATCTCCGATTTTAATAGTTTCAAGGATGTCTTTTTAAGGAATTACTCGCACGTTAAGTATTCCGAAGAGAAATCGGCAGTGAAATTTCTTAAAAACCCAAATTTCATTCGTTGGAAGATTGGTGGAATAGCATACTTAGATACTAAAACTGGAAACATTAAGATTATACTAATACCGAATTCAGGATATTCGCATGCTGCCGATAAATTATTGAATGAGGAAATGAAAAAGCTTAAGGTGTTACTCATAGGATGATTTTTATGCTTAAATTAGCGTAAAAATATTTCCGGTGATCTTACTTGTAATTTCCGATTTACATATCGATACCGGCGGTAAGCTAGGAACTTTTGGCTGGAAGACCAAAAGGTTCATGGCTACACTGGATAGTGTAATTGAACATTACGGTGTAGAGAAAGTTGTTTTGAACGGCGATGTGTTTGACCTTTACAAGTACTCGTTTAAGAAGATTGCCGCTGCAAATGTTAAGATAATAGATTACTTTAACTGTAGAGGATTTATTCAGATACGCGGGAATCACGACATTTCAGCCCCACACACCCATAACCATTTCCATATCACAAACTCCTCGGGGAAAACCATTCATATTGAGCATGGGCATAAGGCCGATTTTTTGAATGGAACCCGATTTGGACGATTCCTAAGCACGACCATGTATGCATTTCTGAAACTATTGATACGTATTCGGTGGGTGGAACGAACTTTTTATAGAGCTGTGGATTACTTCGACGATGTTAATCGTGTTCCCCGGAAATACAATACCATTAAGTATTTAATGTATGCTCTTCAGCTGCTTAAAAAGTACGATATGGTAATTCTTGGACACACCCATAAGCTCGAATCGCATAAGATATACTACCTGAATAGTAAAAAAATCTATTTAAACTGTGGCACCTGTTCGCTGGGGCGGCTTCAGGCGGTTGTTGTTGATACCGAAACCTTTAAGTACGAAACCATCAAGATTCCTAAAAAATCGGAACTTGAAGTTTCACAATTGCCTATCCTTAAAAGAAAGAAATAGACCTTGCAACAATTTGCTTCCAACCATTTTTAACAATCAATTTACATATCTTTTAAGAGTTTTCCATATATTCGAAAGTATTTTGTGTAACAACTCTTACAGATTTTTAAACTTATTGGTTTTTCAAACGTCATATGTAGGGTTTTACAAATAACATTTATGGTATGAAAAAAGCTATTCTTCCCATTCTCGTTTTATCGGTCATTACTTCTACTGTCAATTCACAGGAAACATGGTCGCTTGAGCGCTGTATTGAATATGCTCTGGCAAACAATATTCAGGTAAAGCAACAGGAATTGAATGTAAAAGTGAATGAGGTAAACCTGTTGCAATCGAAAATGGAGGCTCTTCCAACTCTTAATATCAATGGTAATCATTCCTATAGCTTTGGCTTGGTAACAAATTACCTTACTAATACCAAGGAAGCTTTTAATACTCAAGCATCCAGTTTTTCGATTAGCACAGGAATGCCAATTTACAATGGCTTTCAGCTGACCAATACCCGTAAACAAAACCAATTTGACCTTAAAGCATCGGTTGCCGACGTGGAAAGGGTTAAAAATAACATCGCTCTTACAATAGCATCGCTTTACCTGCAAATCCTATATCAGCAGGAATTGGTTGAAATTGCCAAGCGACAGGTTGAGCTATCGAAAATGCAACTGGAAAGGACAAAGGTTTTGGTTTCGGCCGGGAGTTTGCCCGAAGGTAACCTCTACGAGGTTGAGGCCCTGGTAGCTTCCGATGAGTTACAACTTGTAAACGCACAAAATCAGCTTAATCTTTCGTTCCTTAACCTTACCCAACTGCTCGAGCTGAAATCGCCAGAAGGATTTCAAATAGCAAAACCCGTAATACCTGCAGTTGACAGCGTTAAACTGATGAATGAAAGTGCTGTTCAGATATTCACCACAGCCGAGGAGATAATGCCTCAAATACAAAGTGCAAGGTATAAGCTACAAAGCTCAGAGCTTGGGCTTAAGATTGCAAGGGGAGGGTTACAACCCCGGTTATCGCTTGGAGCAAACTATAACTCGGGTGCACAGTATCGTATTCAGGATAATTACGATTTTACAGGCGATCCATTTTTTACACAAATAAAGAATAATGCCAGTAAATCGATAGGCTTAAGCCTAAGCATTCCCATATTTAATGGCTTAAGTGCACGAAATAGGGTTTCTACTGCACGAATTGGACTTATGAATGCACAACTTGCGTTGGAAAGCGAGCGGAATGCTTTGTACAAGGATATTCAACAAGCCTATGCCGATGCTATAGCTGCCGAAAAAAAACTGCAGGCTTCGCTGAAAAACAAAGCTGCATCGGAGGAGTCGTTCAGGTACAGTCAGAATAAGTTTAATGTAGGGTTGGTAACTGCTCTTGATTTCACATCAGCCAAAAACAAGTTAGCCCAAGCCGAAACCGATTTGTTACAAGCAAAATATGAACTAATTTTCAAAACCAAGATACTGGAATTCTACAAGGGATTACCGCTTAAACTTTAATATTTGATAGTTGACGAATCCTTAAAATAAACGCTAAATTAAAGTAAATAACCTATAAATACTAAACCAATGAAAAAGGGACTTCTTAAATACCTGCTTGGAGCATTAGTAATTCTAATCATTTTTTCAATTGTAGCCAAGAAACAGGGCTGGATTGGTAAACCTTTAACAACTGCTGTGTATGTTGAAAAGCCTGAATACAGAACAATAACTGAGGCGATAACTGCTAACGGAAAAATCCAACCCGAAGTTGAGGTAAAAATCAGCTCCGAGGTATCGGGCGAAATCATTGAGTTACCCGTAAAAGAAGGGAATTGGGTTGAAAAGGGAACCTTGCTTTGTCGAATCAAACCCGATACCTACATTTCGCTAAAGGAAAGAGCAATTGCAGCCGTTAATTCAGCTAACGCAAGGTTAATTCAGGCAAAAGCGCAACTTGCGCAGTCGGAGTTGTCGTTCAATAGAAGCAAACAGCTGTATGAACAAAAGGCAATATCGGAGTCGGAGTTTGAAACGGCACGAACTAACTATGAAGTTGCACAAGCTGAGCTAAAAGCAGCCAATTACAGTGTTGAAAGTGCTCAGGCATCGCTGCGCGAAGCCGAGGAAAATCTTCGCAAAACTACCATATACGCACCCATATCGGGGACAGTTTCAAAGCTTAATGTTGAGCTTGGTGAGCGTGTGGTTGGAACCATTCAAATGGCCGGAACGGAAATTATGCGAATTGCCAACCTAAACCGAATGGAGGCAAGGGTTAACGTTAACGAGAACGATATTGTAAAGGTTAAAATTGCCGACACTGCACTAATTGAGGTAGATGCATATCAAGGGCGTAAATTCAAAGGGGTAGTAACGCAAATTGCTAATACTGCTAATGTTCAAGGAATTACAACCGACCAGGTTACTAACTTCGAGGTGCGAATATTTATTCTTGAAAAATCATATAAGGATCTTCTCACCAGTACACAAACCAGCCCATTCCGACCAGGAATGTCTACTACCGTTGAAATTCTTACAAACACAAAGGAGAACGTGCTAACCATTCCTATACTTGCCGTTACAACCCGAATTGATGAAATAAAGAAAACTGGTGAATTGGAAAAGGTAGAAAATAAAACCCAATCCGAAGAAACCAAACCAACCAGGTTAGAAAAACCTAAAGAGATTGTATTTATAGCTAAAGGCGATACAGCCCGAATTGTTGAGGTAACGACAGGAATTCAGGATAACCAATATATTGAGATTATTGAAGGGCTAAAAGGCGATGAGGAGATAATTACCGCACCCTATAGCGCGATTTCGCGTAAACTGAAGGATAAGTCGTTAATCAGAAAGGTTAAAAATAAAGAAGAACTGTTCAAATCCGAGTAGTCAATTTTTTAAGAATGATAAAAGTACTTTGCATTGAGACTGGAACATCTGTTTGTTCAGTTGCAATAGGTGATGAAAACGGATTACTTGGGGTCAGAGAGATTTCTGACCCCAAAGCACATTCAACCCAACTGCCAACTCTTATTAACGAGGTTTTTAACTTAGCCAGTTTAACGGCAAAGCAAATTAATGCCGTTGCAGTAAGTAAAGGACCAGGTTCATATACTGGCCTTAGAATAGGAGTTTCCATGGCAAAAGGTATATGCTACACCGCCAGGGTTCCACTTATAGGAGTGGAAAGCCTACAAGCAATGGCTACGGGTTTAATACTATCAAACTCCGATTTGCCTGCCAATGCATTGCTTTGCCCCATGATAGATGCGCGACGCATGGAGGTTTACAGTGCGCTCTATAATCTTGAAGGCAAACTCGTTTCCGATGTTAAAGCTGTTGTTGTTGATGATAGCTCTTTTGCAGAATATCTTAAAGACCATATAATTATATTCTTTGGAAATGGCTCATCCAAGTGCAAGGATGTAATTAAAAGTGAAAATGCTATATTTATCAATGGTTTTGAGCCTTCGGCACGCTTTATGCTGCCCTTGGCATTAAAAGCATACATCAATGAAGAATTTGAAGATATTGCCTATTTTGAACCCTTTTACCTTAAGGATTTTGTGGCAACTACACCAAAGAATAAGATTTTTTAGGCGAGTTAGTGTAATTTCGTTTATGTTTTTTATCGTTTTAAATTTCAACCTTTACGCTCAGAATGGAACTAAAGCCTTTGTTGACGGAGAAAAGTTAAAGTACCAAATTTATTACGGATTTATTAAAGGCGGTGAGGCTGTGCTGCAGGTTAACAAAAAAATTTTTAATAATAAGCCAGCCTTCCATTTATATCTTAATGGCCGTACAGTAGGAATAGCCAATACCCTTTACAATGTGAACGATACCTACGAGAGCTATACCGACCCAGTTACGCATTGGCCTTATTACTCAATCAGGAATATTCACGAAGGGCGTTACCGGCATTACAGCACCCAAACCTGGGATCACTGGAGCCGACCCGATTCTTCCATTGTAATAAGTTCCAAAACCGGCAAGGTGGTCGTGGTTAAAGGGTGCCAGGATATTCTTTCATCGGTTTACTACCTCAGAAATAAGATGCTAACCATGCCACCGCTAAAGCCTGATCAAACCATTACAATTGATACCTATTTCACCGATGAAAAATACCCTCTAATCATCCGTTTTAAAGGATATGAAACCATAAAAACAAATTTTGGCATGGTAAAGTGCATGAAGTTTATGCCTGTTGTTATAACCGGTAGGGTTTTTAAAACCAAGAACGACATGACCATATGGTTTTCCAACGACTCAAACTTTATCCCAATCAGAATTAAGTTCAATATTTTTGTTGGCTCTGTTTACGCCGATTTAATTGAGTATAAAGGGTTCGCTAATGAATTTACAGCGCTTGAAAAGAAGTAAAGTATTGACTGATACCCCTTTTTTATTTCAAATGCAGCAAGTGGAAGTATTTGCCACACTCAGTTTTAGTTCCCCTTTTGATAAGTTTAACTGTTAATTATTTGTTTTTCTATTGAATAATATCGGTACATTATTTTCAATTTTACTATATTTGCAACCCATTGTAAAATAGAAATATATGGCAACTACAGCGGATTTCAAGAACGGACTATTTATTTTATTCAACGGAAAAATTTACACCATCGTTCAATTTCAGCATGTAAAACCCGGCAAAGGGGGGGCATTTGTTCGCACAAAGCTTAAAAATATTGAGAACGGAAAAGTAATAGAGAACACCTTTAATGCAGGGGTAAAAATAGATGTTGTTAGGGTTGAGCGTAGGCCTTATCAATTCCTATATAAGGACGAGTTGGGTTATCATTTCATGCACCAGGAAACCTTTGAGCAAGTATCGCTTGATGAGTACAAGATTGAGAACCCTGATTTACTCAAAGAGGGACAGTATGTTGAAATGATGGTTGAGGCCGATAATGAGAATATTCTTACCTGTGAACTGCCACCATTTGTAGAAATGGAGGTAACATACACTGAGCCCGGGCTAAAAGGCGATACCGCATCGTCAACTGCACTTAAACCCGCAACTGTTGAAACTGGAGCCGTAATAAACGTTCCGCTTTTTATAAACATAGGCGATAAAATTAAAATAGATACCCGTACAAGGGAGTACTCGGAAAGGGTAAAGTAATTTTTGAAAATTAGTTAGCCTACTATTGTTTTATTCTTAATTTTGCACTAACTTATTCCTTTTTTGGAATAAGTTATTTTTTTAGGATAAAACTACTATATGTCGATAACCGCCTCGCAAAACAGGCTAAAACTGAGTACGTTTAAACTAAACGCGCTCCTGGGTATGGCACAGGCTATAAGCGCTGAGTTGAAAACCGAGGAGCTTATCGACAGGTTTAAGCGTATCCTAAACGACGATTTAGGTATCGACAGGATATTGCTTTACAAGATAGAGGAGGGCAAGTGGCAACTGCTACTTAATAGCAATTGCCCCGATATGGTTGTTGAGAATATCAACGTAGAGCGTGATTTACTTCCCTTTAACGAGATCACTTTTGTTGGAGTATCGGAAAATCCCATACTACTTGAGCTCGATGTAATAATACCAGTAATTCAGAATAATCAACCGGTGGGGTATGTGCTGATAGGCGATACTAATGAGTATGAGAAAGGAGTAAGCGCAACCATACGCCATTTGAACTTTGTTCAAACCCTCTCAATCATCATTTTTGTTGCCATAGAGAACCTGCGTTTATTCCATAAAAGCTTGGAGCAGGAGGCAATGCGTAAGGAGCTGGAACTCGCCTCGCGCATGCAGTCGATGCTTATTCCTTCGCCTTCCGATATGCCCAAATTCCACGGTGTTTGCATAGGATCATACTATAGCCCGCACTTTGAGGTAGGAGGCGATTACTACGATGTTATTTCCCTTAGCCCTAACGATCTGGGTTTCTGTATAGCCGATGTCTCGGGTAAAGGTATTTCGGCTGCTTTTCTAATGTCAAACTTCCAGGCAAACCTAAGGGCATTATTCAGTAAGGATATTAGCCTTTCAGCGTTGGTTGAGAAACTCAACGAGAGGGTTATGGCCACTGCCAAAGGCGAAAAGTTTATTACCATGTTTATTGGCCGCTATAACAACCAAACCCGAAAGCTGGAATATGTTAATGCAGGACACAATCCTCCCTTCATGTTTGTCCGTAATTCAGGTAAAATAATTCAACTTTCATCCGGATGTGTTGGGTTGGGAATGATTGATGATATTCCTATTATCAATCAGGGCGTTCTAAATATAGATGAACCAAGCACTTTGCTTTGTTACACCGATGGACTTGTGGAAACCATTGATGGCGATACGGTGGTTTACAACACAAGTATTTTAGAAAAGAACTTTTCGCGAAATCAGAATGTGCAGCAAATAATAAACACCGTTGCTCAGGAGAGGGATTCGGATGCAGATGTTTTTGATGATATTTCGATTCTAGGTTTTGATTTTAAATAAAAGTACTCCATGGCCAAGATTAAAGCAGCATAACCCCAGAAAAGAACTGCAACCTTGTCCATATCCAGAAAATTATTCAAAAAACCATGCACAACATAGGTTATTAGCCCATGTAATACGCCTAATAAGATTACCCTATCGGCGCTTTTGGGTTTTAACTTTAAAGCCAGGTTAAACCCTTTGTAAAATAGGAGTACAATAATAAGGATAAATGCAAAAGCAGCGGGAAGGCCCGCCTCCGAGAGCAGTCCTAAATATTCGCTATGGGCATTCCCTTTTAGTCCAAGGTTTGAACTCTCCCGGGTTTTAAGATACGAAGCCTGGTAGGGTGCATACTGGAACATGTAAGTGCCTGGGCCCCAACCTAGCAGTGGCTTTTCCTCAAACATCCTAATAGCCGACGTCCAGCGGTTAAGGCGTTCCACGTTCGATTCATCGGTTCGGATATTGGCAATGGAGCTAATATGCTTTCTGATATCGCCGCTCGATGCGGTTTTGTGCTGGTTTAACCAAATCAGAATGCTGTCCTGAAAATAAAATATCGACCCCAAAAAAAGGATTGCCAGTAGAACCAGGTATCGAAGTCGAATTTTAAGCAACCATACAACCCACACTGCCACTGCCACCATTAAGCTTAGCCAGGCCGCTCTGGTGTACGAAAGCACAAAGGCTACTATGAGAACTATTGTTAATGCAAGAAAAAATATTTTCCACTTTGCTGATATGGATGAAATGAATAGTGCAATACTTACTGGAATTAGCAAAGCTAATACTGCTGCGTATGAAGTATGGTCAGTGAAGAAGGGATTGCAGGACCCATGTGCTACAAACTTATTGAACAAACCATTTTCCCACTGTTTTGATAGCGTTATTGCAATTACTGCAAGCAAACCTATAGTGTAGAAAGTAATAATTCTTTTGAATGTAATAGTTCCCTTAACAAGTAGAATGAAGGGGAGATAAAAAAGAACAATAAAGTAAAGTGTTTTGATAATCAAATATTTAATGGAAACCAATGGGATTGAACTGGTAACCGAAGTAATGGCTATCCATCCAAAAAAAAAGTAAATGGTTAGCAGTATAGGATGCCAAGAAAACCAACGGTTTTGATGATTTTTTGATGAAAGCATAATCAGGGTAACCGGAGCTAATGCCACAAGCATCAACTCCGATGGTAACCAGAGATCAATGGATATTTCCTGGAAAAATTCCGATAGAGGAATGGAGAGGGGGCTTAAGATTAGGTATGCCAAGTAGAATTTTAGGGGGAAAGAGAGGTAAACCATTAAAATGATAAACACAATGGGTAGAATTACATAAAAATTGCGCTCGGTTCCTATCAGGATAGCATTTATTAAAATGAAGGTAATGCTGGAAATAATTATCCATTTATCTTTAATAAGGCTTAATATCGATTTAATGACATCCATTAAAGGGGTAGTAGTTGAACCTGTAAAAGATATCTACAATTCTTTTTTTAAGCGCTTTAGGTATTGCTGAAGGAATAGCAAGAAAATAGCGAAAATTATTGCCGATAAGGTTGATGTTATAACAATTACAGTACGCTTTGGATAGGCCTTTTTATCGGGTATATCGGCATGGTCGATGATGAATTGGGTTGGTATTTCCTGGTTTGCCTCAATTCTGGCAACAACTATGCTTTTTCGTAACTCATTTAAACGTTCAGTTAAATCTTTAATTTCTCCAGCGTAACGTATACTCTTTGCGCCATGATCGCTAAATCGATACAACTCATTTTTCAATTTTTTGAGGTGAGCATTATCTGCTTTTAGTAATGCATTTATGTACTCCTTGTAGAACACGGTTGCCTGTCGTTTGGGGTTAATAGCCCCGTTAGATATGGCAAGTGCTAACGAATCCTGTAAGTTATTTAAATCATGTTCAACCATAGCAAATTGCTTTTCCAATGCCTTTAAGGCATTAACAGCCACTTGTGCTTTAATGGAACGCATAAGGCTATCGGAATACTCAACCACTGTGTTTACAATATTGGCAGCCCACTCAGGGTCGCGATCCATAACTTCAATGTTGATGCTTTGGTAACGAGTGGGTTTTATTTTGATTTGTTTATCAAATTTTTTGTAGCTCTTAAATCTGCTCCCCTTTAATGTGGAGTCGATACCCCAGTGATGCCGAAGGTTTAGCCTTGAAATCACTTTATCCTTTAATGTTCGAGAACTTAATACCTGGAGGAATTGTTCCATTTCCTCGGTTTCGCCAAAGGTTGTTAAACCTTCCTGTTTATTTTCGGTAATTAGCTCCTTTGATACCTGATTTGCCACTGGTGGGAATATGGTAGCCGTGGCTTTAAATTGATTTTTTATTAAAAGCGAAACAGCAGTGGAGATTACTACCGCAAGAATTCCTACAATAATTATAGTTTTTCGGCCATCCCAAATGGTTTGAGCAATGGAAAGCATTGATTTGTCCATGCTAATATCGTTGTTGTCCATAGCTAAAAAGTTTATCTAATGTTCAAATTTCATGGTTTGCCTAAAGAAAATCAAAGGCTTGCCATAAAACCATGTTGCAAGCCTTCAAAGATTTTCCATAATATATAACGGAATTAATCAACAGCAAGTATAATGCTGTAATTCTTTTTTCCTTTTTGAACAAGAATGTATTTGCCGTTCAATAGGGAATCGGTATTAATGGTGATATCCGCATTATCAACCTTTTGCTTATTGATACTTAACCCGCCACCCTGAACCAAGCGACGAAGTTCACCTTTTGATGGGAATACTTTTGTGATTTCGGCAGCGAGAACTGAAAAGGGAATCCCCTTGGCAAGTTCCGATTTTTTAACCTCAAAAGTGGGCACACCCTCAAAAACGGAAAGGAATGTATGCTCATCCATACGGTTAAGCATTTCGGTAGTGGCATTGCCAAAAAGCATTTCCGAAGCTTCAACGGCTTTACGATAATCGTCCTCGGAGTGAACCATAACCGTTACCTCACGGGCAAGCGTTTTTTGCAGCTTACGCAGGTGTGGTTCTTTTTTATGTTCAGCAATAAGGCTATCGATGGTAGTTTTGTCGAGCAGGGTAAAAATCTTGATATACCTTTCGGCATCCTCATCGGAGGTGTTGAGCCAGAACTGGTAGAACTTGTAGGGGGAGGTAAGTCGGGCATCGAGCCAAACGTTTCCGCTCTCGGTTTTACCAAACTTGGTTCCATCGGCCTTGGTGATAAGGGGAATAGTAAGGGCATAAGCCTCGCCGCCAAGCTTGCGGCGAATGAGTTCGGTTCCGGATGTGATGTTCCCCCACTGGTCGGATCCGCCCATTTGCAGCTTGCAGTTCATGTTTTGGTATAGCCACAGGAAATCGTACCCCTGAACGAGCTGGTAGGAGAATTCGGTAAACGACATACCCTCTTTGGACTCCACGCCAAGACGTTTTTTAACGGAATCCTTGGACATCATGTAATTTACAGTGATATGCTTGCCCACATCGCGGATAAAGCTAAGGAAGTCGTAACCCTTCATCCAGTCATAGTTGTTTACCAGAACAGCTGAGTTGGGTTTACCGCTCTCAAAATCCAGGAACTTTGAAAGTTGACGTTTAATACCCTCCAAATTGCGCTGGAGGATTTCCTCGTCGAGAAGGTTTCGCTCCTGGGATTTTCCGCTGGGATCACCTATCATTCCTGTTGCACCTCCAACAAGTGTAATGGGTTTATGCCCTGCGAGCTGGAAACGCTTAAGAAGTAATATTTGAGCAAAACTGCCAACGTGAAGCGACTCGGCTGTGGGGTCAAAACCTATATATCCGGCTGTCATTTCCTTAGTAAGCTGCTCTTCGGTTCCGGGCATCATGTCGTGTATCATGCCCCGCCATTTTAATTCCTCTACAAAATTCACGGCTAACCTGTTTATTGATTAAACAAAAAGGCCAAACAATTTGGCCTTCAAATATAGTTCATTTAGGGTAAATAGCTGAAATGAATCGTACAATATATGGTTATTATATTGCTTTTAAATGCTCAGAAACCGATTCAAAGTGAAGGTAAGGGTAAATGCCTGGGGCAAGCCTTGAGAGGGGCTTAAAAAGTATTGATTTGTTTTTTGTTTCTTCCGAGTAAAAGTTGAAACGCTGGTTGGCTTTTTCAACAAAAATAATAATCACGCTAATGATTAATGCATATTTGAGCACACCGAAAACCAACCCCAGAATCTTATTAACTTTACCCAGTGGGGTTAGGTTGAAAAACTTATCGATTAGTTTACCAGTAAAGTGAACAGCAATAACAACCACCACAAAGGTAATGGAAAAAGATGCTAAAGGTATGTACTGTCCAGTTAAACCAGCCTTTTCCATTAAAAGCATGGCAGTAAAATCGGAGAACCGGATTGCTATCCAAATGCCAAGTAAAAGCGCTGCCAGCGAGGTGACTTGCATTGTTAGGCCACTAATAAACCCCCTAATTGCACCAACCGCTAGTAGTATTGCAATGATGATATCAAAAGTGGTCATAATTTAAGTATTAAGCCGTACACCTTCCTACACAGTCAAGTATCTTGCCCAGATTCTCATTCCGGAGGAAGTAAACAGTGTTTTTGCCCTCACGCTTGCACGATAGTACCCCTCTATCCTTTAAAATGCCTAGATGGTGCGATGCAGTTGATTGTTCTATACCCAGTGTTTCATATATCTGGGTAACTGTTAATTGTCCCGATTTTTCCAATAAGCTAATAATACCAATTCGGAGTGGGTGGGCAATGGCCTTTAACATGCTTGCAGCTTGCTCCAACTGCTCAATCTTCAATTCTTCAACCTGTACCATTATCGTTCTGAATTTCAATCATATTAAATATATGCAAATATATTAATATTTCGTTTTGCCAACAATTGTTATATATCAATTTTTTAAACTTTGTTTAGGTAAACCGTGTTTAATATGGGTGAATTTTGGTTAATTTGTCCTTTAAATAGACAAGTAGATATATGCTAAACCAGATAAAGAAGCCTATAAGTAATCATTTGAATGACTTTGAGTCATTTTTCAGGAAAAACATAGGTTCCGATATAAAGCTGCTCAATCTGATAACTAACTACATAGTTAGGCGGAAGGGCAAGCAATTACGGCCAATGCTAGTATTCCTGAGTGCTGGTGCTTGTGGTCAGATAAACCAGTCAACCTATGTTGCTGCAGGGATGATTGAGTTGCTTCATACGGCAACACTGGTTCACGATGATGTAGTAGATGAGGCTTACGAACGAAGGGGTTTTTTTTCAATCAATGCTCTATGGCGTTCAAAGGTAGCGGTACTTGTAGGGGATTTCATCCTGTCGCGGGGTTTGCTGGTTGCCATTGAAAATAACCAGGTTGAGATGCTCAGGGTGATTAGTAGTGCTGTAAAGGAAATGAGCGAGGGTGAACTTTTACAGATTGAGCGGTCCAGAAAGATGAACATTGATGAGGAAACCTATTACGATATCATTGCAAAGAAAACGGCATCGTTAATTGCCTCGTGCTGCGCCAATGGCGCAATATCGGCTAATGCTGCCAATGATATGGTTGACAGAATATACCAATTTGGCAAATACTTAGGCATGGCTTTCCAAATTCGCGATGACCTTTTTGATTACCAACCATCGGGTTTAATTGGTAAACCAACAGGTAACGATATCAAGGAACATAAGCTTACCCTTCCATTGATTTACTCCCTATCGCAATCCGATGCCACCGAAAGGAAAAGGGTAATTAGGCTAATAAATAGTGACAAAAAATCGAATATTACCGATGTAGTTGACTTTGCCAAAAGCAAAGGGGGTATTGATTATGCAACAAGAAAAATGTTTGAGTTTCGGGATAACGCTAAGCAAACCCTTGAAGTATTTCCCGATTCGGAATATAAGAAATCGCTATTGCTTCTAACAGATTATATAGTTAACCGCGAGAAGTAAGGACTCTAAAGCGAAGGGAGTTTAATCCCTTTGAAAAGCTGATAGGTTTCAAGGGCATAGATATCGGTCATGCCTGATACATAATCAACAACAGCCATCATCTTGGAGTAGTTATCAGTGCTATCAACAAGGTACTGTTCAGGTATCAACCTAAGGGCTTTTTTTGAAATCGGCTTGGTAGGCTCAAGTACGGCGCTGGTAAAAATATTGAGAAGTTCGCCAATAATGCTAAAGCCAGCAATTTCAATTTCAACCACCTTGGAGTGGTTGTAAACCTGATTAACAGAAACTTTCCGTATTTCATCCATTGCCCTTGCCGATGCTCCTTCCAATTGGTCAATGAGTGGCTTAACCGGCTGGCCAGTCATAATGTGGTCATAGCTTTTTAAAAAGTTGGCAGAGCATTGCTCAATAAGCTTACTTATGGTAATAGCCCTCAGGTAAGCAATTCGTTCGTTTGTATCGTTAACCGAGGCAAGGGTTTCATGAATATCATTCTTTTTACTTGTGGGTTCATCATCAAAAAAGGAAAGGTAAAGGTTGGTTACAGTACTGGCTGGAAGAATACCTAACTTGTGAGCATCTTCAATATCCATTACCTGGTAGCAAATATCGTCAGCGGCCTCTACCAGGTAAACCAAAGGATGACGGCAATACCTTCCATCGCCAATTTTGATAAGGCCAGTGTGGTGTGCTATCTCATTAAATACAGCAGTTTCGGATTTAAAGTAACCAAACTTCTTTTTACTTAAGAAAGAGGGGTAGGGATACTTAACTATTGAGGCAAGGGTTGCATAGCTGAGACGGAAACCGCCGGTTCGTCTGCCCCTAAACTGATGGGTAAGCAAGCGGAGGGCATTTGCATTTCCCTCGAACCGGAGCAGGTCGCTTTGCTCCCAGCGGTCAAGTTCAGGAATTTGATTGTTGGAGAAAAAATGCCTAAAGGCATCTTCGCCGCTATGGCCAAAAGGTGGATTACCTAAATCGTGAGCAAGACAAGCCGCCGAGACAACTGTAGGAATATCGGCAATTAGCTGTGGCGGGCAATCAAATTTTTGGGGATGTATCTGGTTCAAAATGCTTCGCCCTAACGATCGGCCAACACTGGACACCTCAAGGCTATGGGTTAACCTGTTATGCACAAAAACGCTACCCGGGAGTGGAAAAACCTGGGTTTTATTCTGTAAGCGCCGGAACGGGGAGGAAAAGATCAGCCTATCATAGTCGCGTTGAAAGTTGGTTCGGGTATAATCAATAGTTGATTTCGATGACGATTCGCCTGTTCTGATTGGACTTAATAGTTTTTTCCAGCTTAACATAGGTAGAAGGATAAAAAAACCGGGTAAACCCGGATTTAAATTTGATTTTCGGATAGCAAATGGCTAACGTTGAAAGCAATTTTCATGATCTTGACTACATTCCCTTCAGCATCCCTTATTGGGGTGTAGGTTTCGTAGAATAGGTAGGTTTTATTGTTGATGCTGAACTTTGAGGTTTCCTTTCTCACAATGCCATTATTAAGATCATCCCAGAACTGTTTGTAGTTTTTACGCTGTTCCTCGGTAAATTCCATTTGGTAGGAGTGGTGCTTACCAATAACATCATTGGCGTTAAGGTTAAGCAGCTGAAGGTAGGCCTCGTTAATAAAGGTGACGTTTCCCTCAGGGCTATACTCAATAACGTAGGCGGAGTCGTTAATTGCCTTGTAGAGATTTTCAAGTTCAATCACTTTTCTCTGAAGGTCGCGCTGAAAGGTTTCTTCCTTTTCGGATTTCTTTGAAATTTCCTCTTCCATCATCTTGGAAGCGGTAATGTCGCGGGTTATGCCAAAAGTACCAATGGTTTCGCCATGGGAATTTTTCAGGGGTAGTTTTGAGGTTTCAGCCCAGGTTACTCTACCGTCGTTCATTACTTCCTTCTCAACAATACCGATAATTGGGGTATCGGTTTTGATAATTCGTTGTTCATCCTCGTAAGCTGGGCGGGCATGCTCCTCGGTAAAGAAGTCGAAGTCGGATTTGCCAGTAAGTTCCTCTTGCTTTGTACATCCAAAGAACTCGAGGGTTGATTTACTTACCTTGATGAAACGGCTTTTTAGGTCTTTAAAGTAGATTTTATCAGGCAGGTAATTAAGTAATGAGTCCAAAAGCGATTTTTCCCATTCCAGTTGTTTCTGGTTTTCCTCCATCTCGGCAGTACGCTTCTCTAGTTCTTCCTTAATGGTTTCCAACTCTTCGAGGTTTTGCCTAACCTCTTCCTCCTGGGCTTTCATTTCCTCGGCCTGTTGCTGGGTTTTCTCCAGCAGTTCGGCTGTACGGATATTGGTTCGAACCGATTGAATGGTTTGGCCAATGCTTTGGGCAACCCTTTCAACAAATTCAATTTGGAAATTCTCGAACTCTGAGAAAGAAGCAAGCTCAAGCACTCCATAAATTTTATCCTCAACCTTAAGAGGTACAATAAGCAAGTTACGGGGTTTGGCTTCGCCAAGTCCCGATGAAATGGTTATGTAGTTTTCAGGAATGTCTTTTAAGTAGATGGTTTGTTTTTCAAGGGCACACGTTCCAACCAATCCTTCGCCTAGTAAAATTTGTTTTTTTATGAATTTTTGGCGGTTATAGGCGTAAGCGGCAGTAAGTTCAAAGTAGGGCTCATCAGTGTTCTCGTTGATGTAAATGAAAAGTCCGCCCTGATTTGCATTTAGAATACCAACCAGATTTTTAACAATATTGGCACTGAGAGCCTCTAAGTTATCGTTGTTTTGGCGAAGTATATCGCCAAATTTGGCCAATCCCTCATTAACCCATCTTTGGTTTTCCTCGTTGCGCTGTCTGATTAGCGCCTCTTCCCTTGCCTTCCGAAGATTCTCATTCATTTCAATCAGCGACTTGCCCAAAACATCCTCATCGCTGAGGAGATCAAGTGAGGTGTCGTAATTACCCATGCCAACCTGTTTTGCGAATTCGGTTTTTCTGTAAAGGCCTTCAACGGTTTTGTTCAGGTGGGTAATCATGGTGCCTATTTCATCATTGTTGTCAATCTCAACAATCATGCTGTTGTCAACATGGCCCTTAGAAAGGCGTTCTAGATTTTGAGTTACTTTAGATATTGGATTGATAAGGAATTTTAGTGTCATGAGGTAAATGAAACCGGAAAGCATTAAAATGCCAATTAAACCAACAGTGAGGGTAGTCCAAAAAACATGACGGGCCTCGGCCAGAATTGTTTCGTGTGGGGTAATCAGAACAAACGACCAGTGCTGAGGGCATTTACCAACTGAAATGGGTCGGAAAGTAAAGTATGATAGCTTCCCGTTGATATCTGTTGCTTCAAATTCAATGGGTTCGCCATTAATTACCTTATCCTGAACGCCATGCAAGGTAAATATGGATTCGTAGTAAAACAGGGCATCGTCGCCAATCAAATCCTTATCGGGGTGGGCAATGAACTTAAACTGAGGGGAAATGATAAATGCGTAACTATTCTTGTAGGGAACAATGTTTTTGACAACCTGATGGTAGTTTGAAAGCGGGATATCGAGCCCGGCTGCACCAGCAAAATTCCCATCGATAATGCAAGGGGCAATAACGCTGGTCATCAGAATATTTTCGGTTTGACCCTCATAGTTATCAAAGTAAGGCTCTTCCAAACTTTCGGATTTGTTTGCTTTTAATGCCGCGTAAATTGCCGATGCTTCAGTCTTTTCAGTTTTTATGGTGTTGGTAAGTATTCTGCCATTTTCGCGCCAGGCATAGTTTTGAATTCGGCCGTGTTCGTATGTGTATCCGGGTTCAACAAATTTAAGTTCCCAGCTATCCCACACGGAAAGTAAATCGGGGTATTGCTCAAGTATTTTGGTGTAGAGATTGTTGTAATCCTGTATATTTGATGTATTCCCCTCTTTTATGGTTACTGCCATTGACGAGGCAATGGTGCGTGCAATAGACATACCCATTTCAAGCATTGCCTCAAATTTATTAACCTCTTTGTCAGCTATAAGGGAAACGCGCGATTTGGCTGTTTCCATGGACAGTCGGTTAAACCTGGTGCTGTTTAGGAAAAGAAGAAAAAAAAGAATAAGAGACGAGGTTCCGATGAATAGAAAAATAATTTTTTTCTTTAACGACAAATTCTTAATTGAAGTTAAAAGTTTAATCCCAGAAATCTTCATAATATCTGATTAATAAAAACTTTGGTACTTTTTGATACGAGGATTTACACACATTACGGGTATTTCAAGTTTTGCCTCCCGCTTGCTATTGAGGAAATCATCATACTTGTCCGACATGATAAGAACAAGGTCGGCCTCAATGGTACGGCCAAACCTGAAAACTTCCTCTTCAAACGTTCCCTTTTTCTTGGCGGTTTTAATACCGTAAACAATATTAACCCCATCGAGCATTTTTTTGGTGAAGTATATATTATTGGCCAGTTGTTTCTTTTTGCCATCGTCGGTTAGGTAAGGCTTAATGAGGTTAACGTTACACTTATAGTACTTAGCAAGGTAGATAATCCAATGAACAGCTTCCTTGAACTTCCTGTCGTAGTCCACGGGAATTACAATTTCAATATAGTGTGAGTGGATTGGGGCCTTGCTGACTATAATGAAGGGAAGGGTTGTTTCCTTAAAAAATAGGTTTTTGAGGTAATTAGAAATGCGATGAACTTCATTACCAATTTTATAGGCGTAATGAGCAACAATAAGGTTGACATTTGCTGCGGGTATTAACTCTCGGATGATACGTTTGGGATAGCCTTCTAAGACAAATGTTTGGGGTTTAAATCCGTATTTAACTTCGAGTTCTGAGGCAGTCTTCTCAATTTTGGCATTATAGGTTTCAATTTTTTTAAAATTCACCTTACGGTATATGGTGTCAATAATCCATGAACGTGGAATAATGTGTAGTAATATGATTTCATTGCCTCCAGCTTTTGCGAGCTGAAGAGCATGTTGAAAGGCAATTTCGGAACCTTCGGTAAAATCCCAGGGAACCAGAATGATTCTTTTAATATTAATATTATCCATAACCGGAACTTTGGGTCAATATTTCAACTTTAACTATACAAAATAGCAAATATTTAACGAATTAGTAAAAGTAATACAAAAAAATGTAAAATTCACTACAAAGATGTATCATTTTCTAATTCGCTCATCCAGCGCTTAAGATTTTTGAGCTGAACATCCTTGTTTACATTCCTTAATCTACGGGCTGTTTGGGTAAAATACTGGTGTTTCTGTATGAAATCAATTTGTATCGAATTCCAGTCGTGGAGCGAACCCACCATGCCATGCTCGTGGAGCTCCTTGTAAAGAGCATTCGATACAGGTATAAAGTCGGTTCTTCCCAAGTAATCCAAATCGGCATCGCAAATAATTTCCTCAAGGATGTTTTTGGGTTTTGGAGGTAACTTGGTAGCCATAATAATTTCAGCAACCCGGGTAATTTGCTCTGGAGTATAGCCGTAGCGGGGCAATATTTCATGCGCCATTTTCACGCTCATTTCCTCGTGCGTTGCATAATCAATTAAGTGGCCCATATCGTGGAACAATGCAGCGGTTCTAACCAGAAGCATGTCTTCGTTTGGTAGGTTTTCGGCCCTGCCAATTAGTTCGACCTGAGTATAAACGTCAATGGTGTGCTTTAAATTGTGGTAGTAGAGGTTTTTTGGAAGGCCCTTTTCCAGTTTCTCGAGAACAAATTCCTCCAGATCGGCTAACCGTACAAGCTGAAGTTCAACCCTAAAGTCATTATTTGGTGTATAACTGTTGGAGTCGGAGAATTTTGGCAGGAATCCTTCCACAAAGTACATGTTAACATCGCCCTTGTTCTTGATTGGAATCTTACCCTGGAACTTGCAATTGAATAAATCGCGAACAACCAGATAGGTGTTTTCTGAAATGTTGATTTTTCCGGGCTCGCTTGCCGATTCCATTCGGCTAGCAATGTTTACTGTGGTTCCCCAGATGTCGTATGATAACTTGTTACGGCCAACAATTCCGGCAATAACGGGTCCGGTATCGATACCAATTCTTAGCTCCCAGATTTCTTTGTCGGAATTGAGTTGCTGGTTTAATTTTTTCATGCAGCCCATCATCTCAACTGCCGCTGCAACAACTTCAAAAGGATTTGTTCTATTTGGATGTGGAAGGCCACCGGCACACATATAGGCATCGCCTATGGTCTTAATTTTTTCGATCCCATACTTTTCCACAATGCTATCGAATTCAAAGAAAAGCCTGTCGAGTTGGTCAATCAGAGAATCGGCATTTATTTCATCGATTATTCTGGTAAAGCCCTGAATATCGGCAAAGAGAACCGTAACCATCTGAAATTTTTGTGCATCAACTTTACCCTGGTCAATTAGTTCTTTGGCCTTTTCGCGGGGCAAAACTCGTGAGAGCAGGTTCTCGGTTTTCTGTCTTTCCCTGAGTAATTCCTCAGTTCTAACAAAGAGTTTCTGCTGTAGGGCATAACTCTTTTTGGTGTAGTAGTAACGTGCATAGAGAATCAAGGTAGCAAAAGTTGCTACTGCTAATAAAGCAAACGCTATAAAGGTTGAAAGGAAAGCCATTTGGTAAAACACAAAAAAATTCACACACTAAGATAGAGCGATTGCGAATCTTTATCAAATATTTTAACAATTTGTTTAAACAAATTTCTTTTGAACTCAATAAAAATAATAATTTGATTAAATTTGAAGGTGATTTATGAACGTGATGTTTTAGGGGTAAATGCCAAAAAATGACAAATATGACTGCTAAAAAATCAATTTTGGTTCCTACTGATTTTACTGAGGTTGCATGGTTTGCACTACAGCATGCCATAAGGGTTTCTGAAGTTGTAAAGGAGCCAATTCACATCCTACACTGTGTTCCGGAGCCAGAAAAACTTGCTGAAGTTGAAAACCGAATGGCTGAACTAATTGATTCTGTAAGGAGTAAATACGCTGTAACGCCAAAATCGATAGTTAAGGTAGGTAACTACATGACCGACATAGCATCAACCGCCGATGAAATAAATGCAAGTATGGTAATTATGGGCTCATCAACCGTAAAAGAGATGGATGAGCACAAGGTTTCGTGGGTGCTAAAGCTAATTACCGGTTGCAAGGTCCCTTTTATTACCATACAGGAACCACCGGTTAATAAGCGTTACGACGATATTGTTTTCCCCGTCGATTTCACCCTTGAAAATAGGGAAAAACATGAATGGATATCATATTTCAGCGACTACTACCTCTCCCGTTTTCACATCATAAAGCCCAACACATCGGACCCCAGGCAAATGGCACAAATTGATATAAACCTGGCTTCGGCCAAGAGATTTTTAGATGAAAGGGGCGCCAAGTACGTGGAGTACACCGTTCCCGGCATTAAGAAGTATGAGGAGGAGGTGCTCGATATGGCAGTTAACATAAGAGCTGACTTAATAATAATAATGACTACTCCCACCGACAAAGAAGGAAAATTTATTGTTGAGCCCGAGGAGCAGTACATTCTGGCCAATGCAAGGCATATACCTGTTATGAGCATCAATCCCCGATAACTATTCGGTATGGCTAGCAAAGTTTTGTCGCTTGTGTTTGCCACCAACAACTTACACAAGTTAAAGGAGGTACAACATGCTCTTGGCAATAGAGTTGCTCTGGTTACATTAAACGATGTTGGTATAACCGAAGATATACCAGAGGATTATGATACCCTTCAGGAAAATGCCATACAAAAGGCACGCTACGTGTACAGCAGAACTGGGAAAAATTGCTTTGCCGACGATACAGGCCTTGAGGTAGAGGTGTTAAACTGGCAACCAGGTGTTTATAGTGCACGCTATGCAGGCGATGCAAAAAACCCAAAGGATAACATACGTAAATTGCTCAGTAATCTTAAAGGAGTTGAAAACCGAAAGGCTCGATTTAGAACTGTTGTCGCATTAATACTTAACGGCGAAGAGTATCTTTTTGAGGGAGTAGTTTGGGGGAAAATCATTGACCAAGAACGGGGAGCCGATGGTTTTGGCTACGACCCCATTTTTGTTCCGAATGGCTTTACCGAAACATTTGCCGAAATGCCTTTATTGCTCAAAAATAAAATAAGCCATAGGGGAAAAGCCGTTGAGGAGTTATGCAAATTCCTAAAAGGTAAGGTTTAGCAATATAAATCAATCTTTAATCGTTTACTCTTTAGTTACACCGGGTAACATAAATCTTTAGTTATGGTAAAGAGGATATATATCCTTTTATCCTTTATGTTTGTGGGTATTGGCAAGGGCTACGCTCAACCTCCCACTGGGCAATGGCGCGATTACTTTGCCTTTAACGATGCCCGTGTGCTTAGCATTAGCCCTTCAAAGCTTTACTGTGCAGCAGCGAATGGCTATTTTACCTACGATAAAGGTAACGGGGAGCTCAACAAGTACTCAACGGTTAACGGTTTAAGTGAGGTTGATATTACTGCAGTATCAGCAATACCGCAAAAGCATATAACGTTTGTTGGATACAAATCTGGCAATATTGATGTAGTAAATGAAAACACCCAGCGAGTTGTTAGTTTACCATACATTAAGGATAAACCCATGCTGGGCAGCAAGTGCATTAACCATTTTTACTACTATAATTCATTGGTATACGTATCTACCGATTTTGGTATAGTGGTAATTGACCCCGATAGGCTTGAGGTTAGGGATACTTACTTTATTGTTGAAAATGCTGGCACCATAAAGGTTAACAGGTTAGTTGCCTGGAATGGAAAGTTTTGGGCAGCCACCAGTCAGGGCGTTTACAGCGCAAATATAAACGACCCTTTGCTAATCAGCTATGAACGTTGGAGCAGGGAGCAATTTTTTAATCACCCTGCAGCAGAATGCCTTGGAGTTACTGCTGATGAAACCTACTTGCTGGCTTTAGAAAAGGTTAGCGGTAACGATATTCTATGGATGAATTCCGGTTTAGGCTGGGTTGAGGTTGATAGACCTTTTGATGAAACCCTTGGAGTATCCATAGGCTTTCAGAAAATAGTTGCCTTTAGCAGTAATGCCATTCAGAAATATAGCTTGCAGGGCGAGAAGTTAGAACTTATTAGCAGTTACCTTTTTGGTGGCACTCCCAAAATTGCCGATTGTATACTGCTTGAAAACAATGCTTTGGCTGTTGCCGATGAATTTAATGGTTTAGTGATTCTCTCACCCGATAGCCATAGCGTTCTTTCCCCCATGGGGCCATTCAACAATAAGTTTTTCCATATCGATGCAAGCGCTAACATGGTAGTGGCTGCCTCAGGGGCATACGATGCTGCTTTCGGAAATTTCTGGAATCCATTTATTGCACACACCTTTTCCGAGGGCAGATGGTCGTACTATGCTGATTGGTTTAATCACGATGCGGTTAGGGTGAAGGCAGATCCCCGAAACCCGAATGCTTTTTTTGTTGCAAGCTGGGGCGGAGGCCTGTATAAACTTAATAGTGGAACCCTAGCCGAGCACTATAACCCCGATAACAGCACCCTGCAGAGTGTGTTTCCCGGACAGCCATACTGTAGAATAGCCGGTATGGATATTGACGCCAAGGGAAACCTTTGGGTTGCTAATTCTGAGGTTCCAAATCCTATATCGGTGCTAACGGCACAGGGGGTATGGAAGTCGTTTCCGTATTACACCGCAATTGGAACGTCAAGGATAATTTCGCTTACTGTTTCGCCAAATGGGATAATTTGGTTAGCTCTGGCTCGCGATAATGGATTGTTCGCCCTAAACCCAGGAAACGATGTGGAGAGCGCAAACGATGATATCTACCTTAAGTTTCGTCCTCGCGATGCTAATGGAAATACATTTCCCAATGAGATTACAGCGCTTGCTTTTGACAGGGATGGCTATTTGTGGTTGGGTACCAACCAGGGTGTTCTGGTGAGCTACAACCCGCAAAGGGTGTTACAGGGCGAAACTCGTTTCCAAAAAATAAAAATACCCGATGTGGTGGAAGGCCTGGCAGTTTACCTTTTGGAGACCGAGGAGATTACCTGCGTTGATGTTGATGGAGGCAACCGCAAGTGGTTTGGAACAGCTAAATCGGGGGTTTACCTTTTTTCGGCTGATGGAACCAAACAGATTCATCATTTTAACACCAAGAATAGTCCTCTGCCATCAAACGCCATTTTAAGTGTTAAAGCGCATCCGCTTACCGGTGAGGTGTTTATTGCCACCGATAAGGGGTTGGTTGCCTACCGTAGCGATGCCAGCCAGCCGGCTAAGACATTTGATAAGGTATATGTCTTTCCCAATCCGGTTCGCCCTAACTATGCCGGTCTTATCACCATAGCCGGACTTATGGACAATAGCGTGGTAAAAATTACCGATATCGCAGGCAATATTGTTTATGAGACCCGCTCAAACGGAGGTATAGCAACTTGGGATGGAAAAAATAGGAACGGGCAGAGAGCTGCCACAGGCGTTTACCTAGTTTTCTGTTCCGACTCCCGTGGTGAGCAAGCTGCGGTTACCAAACTTCTTTTTGTTAAATAGGCACATGCTACAGCACAACAGGGTAATTGTACTTAGGACTGTAAGGTTTAAAGAGAATAGCCTGATAGTTAGCTGTTACGCACAAAAGCATGGGCGTATCACTCTGTTGGTAAATAGCGCTTTCCCTAAGGGGAAAAAAATAGGGTTGAATGTTTACTTTCAGCCCCTATCCATTCTCGATGTGGTTTACTACTATCGTCCTAACGCTGAGATGTACAGGGTAAAAGAGGTTACCCCTACATATGCATACACCAGCCTACACCTAAACCCCATTAAGCTCACAATTACTATTTTTCTCAGCGAGTTAATTTACCGTACAGTTAGAGAACAGGAGACAAATCAGCATCTCTTCGCCTTTATTGAAAATTCAGTACAAATGCTCGATAACCTCAATACCGGTGTAGCAAACTTTCATCTGATTTTTATGGTGCAGCTTTCGCGGTATTTAGGGTTTTACCCATTGAATCGATGGAGCCCGGCAGAACCCTACTTCGACATTAAAAACGGTGATTTTTGTGGGGTAGAACCCGCTCACGGTTTTGTGCTTGAGAAGCAAACCAGCAAGTTACTGAGTAATTTGATAAATACTCCCATGCACAATCCTGAAAAGCTGAGTTTAAATCAAAATCAGCGGCAAGTACTTATTGAGGCCGTTGCATCGTTTTATCGCTTTCACCTTGGTTCCGGAATACGTTTCAGAACCTTACCAATACTTATCCAGCTATTCGAATAGTTGCTTTCATCAAGTAAACCTTGCATTCTATCAAAATTGATATGATAATTGAAAAACTATTTGTAATTTGTAAAATACAATGATTGTTTGAAAAACTATGACCCAAAAGATAGGAGAAATATCAACATTGAGTGACGATAGCTTGCAAAAGCTAATTAAGGAAAGTGGGGCCATCAATATGACATCGCTTTTACCTAGCGAAAAGGGATTTCAAGAGTTTTTCGATAGTAATGTTGACATATACAACTTTGGTATGGACTTTCTTGAAAACATCAATCCCTACCAAAAACTCTCGAATTATACCCTTAAAAAGTACTTTAGGGCAATCAACCCTGAAACAGAAATTGCCTTTGTAGGTGGAGTAAATCTGGCTGTATTTTTAGCCATTGCGTCGAGCGTTAAGGATGGTGATAGTGTAATTGTGTTCGAGCCCTTTACTTCTAACCTAAAAGCCGCGGTTGAACTTTGTGGTGCTCGCCCGGTATATATTCCGTTAAAAGGTCCCGAGTTTAAAATTGATTGGTGCGAGGTTCAGCGTGCCATTAACGCTACAACTAAACTCATGGTTATATCATCGCCTCACCTTTTAACCGGACAAGCTTTAACCGCTGAGGACTATGAAGAACTGCAAAGATTAATCAACGGTACCAAAATCAAGCTCGTTATCAACGAGTCGATGGTCGAGCTGGGTTATAAAAACCATGAAGGAACCAGCGTGAATTTCTATCCGAGGCTATGCCAGGTAACTTACCGAGTGGGTTCGCTTAACATTCCGGTTGCTTTAGCCGATAGTGAAATAGCATACTGTATTGCACCCGAGCAGTTAATGGCTACATATAGGAATATCCATTCAGCAATTGCCGCTAATCCTAACCTTAGCCGAGCCGAAGATTATATCAATATTCTGAGCGTCGAGATAGAAGGGCATATGCTAGCCGATTTTTTGGAAGAGAACTATAAAAAACTACTGGAAGCACTAAAGGAAAGCAAATTTCAACCCATTAGGCAAACGGCTGGGTATATGGTAATGATTGGCTACAAGAATTATGCCGATATCCGTGATGTTGAAATGGTGGAAAAGTTGATTGTTGAAAAAGGCGTTGGCCTTTTGCCGCTTTCATGGTTCTACCACGACAGGCAGTGCCATCGATATGTGGCAATGAATATCACATTACCGCAAAATGAATTTAGAGAGGCCATAGACCGATTGGCGAGCCTGTAATTAAGCATAAATGCTAGTGCGTACAAATGATGTTTAAAAATGGCTAAGATTTAATTCCTTAGACATTTTTGCATATCATATACATAGCCATTTAAGGTAATTTAAACCTCTCGCCAGGTAAAAGGACATCAATTTTAAGTCCTTTGGCCCCAAGCAGCGAATTGCTAGGGTTCAGTTTGGCTTTGGACGCATCAACCAAAATCACTTGGCCTACACCGCAAACAGTTACACTATCGCCTGAAATGAGCAGTGCAGTAGATTCGTCAATACCGGCACAAAGATAATCAGGATTTTCAATGCTTACAGCAATAAGCCTGTTCAGTCGTTCACGTTTTACAAAGTGTTGGTCAACAATTACCTTTTTTACTAATCCTAGCCCATCGGTTATCTCAATATTTTTGGGAACAATATGGCTATACCTATCATCATCGGGGAATTTGTGTTGTCGGCCACTAATCATTAGCTTGCTCATTACTGCAGCGCCAGCGCTGGTACCAGCAATAACTGCTCCGTTATGGTAAGCGTAAACTATAGTTTCCTGTATAGTGGTGCCACCCACAATATCCATAAACTTTTTTTGATCGCCACCAGAGATATAAATCAGCGAAGCCTTTTTAAGGGTGTCAACCCATCACTGTTTAATACTATCGCCCTTTTGAAAAATAATTGATAGGGTATTATTAATGCCCCGGTCAGTAAACTGCTTGGTGGCGTAGTAAGCAGCGCTATCGGGCTCTTCGCTTGCCATGGGAAGCACAACGAGGTATTTCTTTTCCTTCAGGTTGGCAAGATTAACGATTTGCTTAACCATTGCATCGGGGCGCTTCCCTCTTCCAATAATATAGAGTTTACCTTTTCTAGCATTTTGCTGAGTGCATTTCAGGAACGAAAGCGACACTATACCAAGTAGTAGGTATAAAAGGATGTTTTTTTCTGTCATATTCAAAGTTTTTTAATAATACAATTAAACAGGGGAATACACTTAATCGCAAAAAAATTATTTTTCTAAATGTTGTTAGAACAGAATTAATAAGATGATTTAAAATTCAAGTAGCCATCCAGGCTAAAAAAGAATCAACCCATTAAGAGATAGCTAAAAGTTGGGTGTATGTATAGTAACCTAACTTTAAAATTTAATGCCTATGAAGTCGAAAATTTTACTCACCACTCTGTTTGTAGCCATAGTAGGGGCAACTTTTGCTCAGCCGCTTTACTGGCGCGAGGATCTGTACGATCCACAAAAACTTCAACCATAACTCGCGATAATTCTGTTAAAAGCGAGGGTGATTATTCACTCAAGTATGTTTTTACCGACGACGGAACACCCTACTTTATATGCGACACCTTTGCAGTGACAGGAGGCGCAACCTATGAATTATCAATAGATTACCTGGATAACGATCCAGCCTGTAAAATCTCAGCGAGGTTGTGGTTCTTCTCCGCCCCAAACACCTCATACCTTGAGCGCCAAACCAGCAAAACAACAACCGACTCGGGCGACTGGCAAACCATAACTATCTCGGGAACAGTTCCAACAACTGCAACCCTTGCATATGTGGACATACGCATGAGTACCGATGCAGCCTGGGCGGGTAGTGGTACATTCTGGGCCGATAATGCCCGTTACTTTGAGAATGGTGGTACTACAAACCTGATAAAGAATGGAAGTTTTGAGGAGTGGGAAGCTCCAACCGAACCCGAATTCTTAACCTATAAGTTTGAGGGTTTAAATCCGGTAGTTACGGGTGTTATTGATAAAACTGCCAAAACCGTTGAGGCAACAGTCCCTTATGCTACTGAAGTTACAAGCCTTGTAGCATCGTTTACCACCAATGGTGCTACAGTAAAGGTTAACGATGTGGTTCAGGAAAGTGGTGTTACTCCAAACGACTTTTCGTCCCCTGTAACCTATACGCTTGAACTTGGCTCAGTGATTAACAACTGGGTTGTAACGGTAAATAAAGTTGCTCCTGCTACCAGAAAAGATATTCTTTCGTTCAAATTCGAAGGGCTTACACCTCCTGTTACCGGTGTTATTAATGCTGCTGAGCACAAGGTTACCGCCGAGGTTCCGTTCTCAACCGATTTAACAGCCCTTGTGCCAACCATTACCGTATCACAGTATGCTACCATATCGCCTGCAAGTGGTGAGGCTCAAAATTTCACAAACCCTGTTATCTATACCGTAACAGCTCAGGATGGTTCAACACAGGATTGGATAGTAACCGTAACCAAGGCTGCTGAGGGTCGAACCACTTTGCTTTTTGAGGATTTTGAAAATAAAGTATTAATTCCTTCCGGGTGGGTACTGATTAATGGCGATGGCTATACTTAAGCACCAGGCGAAGAGCGTTGGCAAGATAGCGCCTGGGTGGCTGCAACAACCAATCGTCAGGAGTTAAAAGAAACCCAGGTTGCAATGGCTTCATCGTACACCAGCGATATGCCTATGGATGGCAAGGCATACGACTGGATGATTTTACCTAAGGTAGATTTGGGTAATAATACTACCATTGCATGGCAGGCCATGTCAACCACAACCTCGGGCAACTATCCCGATGATTACATGGTAGTAATTGCTCCCGCAGTGGATGGTGTTAATCCTACCATTTGTTAATTTAAAACAGAAGGCAATATATTGCTTGAGGTTAAGCCGGAGAGCTGGTCGTAGTATGTTGGGCGTCCTGGCCAGGGTTTGGCTACCTGCTCAATCAACTTGCGTAATGCAAAAACAGCAAGTGCTCCCGATGGTTGGTTCAACCGTCCGGTTTGGATTGCTTTTGTACTGATTACCGACCTTTATGTAAATCCCGATACCGGAATTCCCAACAGTTCCCCCGGTGGTTCAAACCTTGCGGTTGATAATATCCATATATACAACGATGTTCTTAGCGGAATTAGCGATAATACTAAGAACATGCTTAATACCCTTGTTTACCCCAACCCAGCTTTCGAAAAAGCAACAATTCTCATTCCCACTCAACTGGGAGGAATGGTTGAAATTTTTGTAACCGATATTGTAGGGCGAATGGTTTACAGCGTTTCCATTAACGCTACCGAAAATCAAACCCGACTAAATTTTGAAACAAATAACTGGGGTGCTGGAATTTACATGGTTAAAACCACTTATCGTGACACAACCGGTATTAATAAGCTAGTTGTTAGGTAGACCTTCACTTTGACCCAAATAAAAGGGCTACCAATAAGGTAGCCCTTTTTATTTAATACTTGTTAACCATTTCCGCTTAAGGGGAATGAAATGTATACACATATTACGATAAATGACTAATTTTACCTGTCAATAAATGTCGAACTTTTGTGTATTTGAACGCTGTGAATAAAGAATTTGCGTGTATTTCGGTTCGACAAGGATGAAGCAAAAGGGTTTATGGAATCCAAACTTATAGTTGCAACGTTTTGCAAACTTTTAAGCCGCACAACATACCATTAACTGTTAGGTGCTTATTCTGTAATATGGTTAACTTTACTTTAAGAAAAAGCATTAAAATTGTAGTGCTGATGCGTTCGGGAGGTGCAATGGAACTCAGATGACGCAGATTGTCCAGATATTTACTGTGTTACCCTGTGTTAAACTCTGTGTAACTCTGTGATACTAATAAAACTGACTGGATATCGTTAATATTATTCCAATTTATTCCGAGTCATCCCACCTCATTCCGTCTCATTCCGACCCTTCCTGCAGCCTAGCTCTTGCTCCCTTCCTCAATAAGCCCTAAAACTCTTGTTCCTTTTGCTTTGGGTAATCGATGGAGTAATGTAGCCCCCTGCTCTCGTGCATTTCCTGTGCCGATTTAATTATCAGGTAACCAACATTTATCATATTGCGAAGTTCGCAAAGCTTTTGGGTAAGAATTGATTTCTTGTATAGCTCTTCGGTTTCGCGGTAAAGTATTTCCAGTCGGGTTAATGCACGCTGCAAGCGCAGGTTGGAGCGTACAATACCTACGTAACTGCTCATTATTTGCTGCATCTCGCGGTAACTTTGCGTAATAAGTACCATCTCCTCGTTATGAATTGTACCCTCGTAGTTCCATTCGGGTATAGAGTGGTTTACTTCATAATGCATATAGTGTTCCATGGAATACTGTGCGCCACGATGGGCATAAACAATTGCCTCAACTAGCGAATTAGAGGCTAACCTATTGGCTCCATGCAAACCGGTTGATGAGCACTCGCCTACGGCGTAAAGCCTTTTTATGGTTGATTGAGCATAAGTATCGACCTTAATCCCACCACACAGGTAATGCGCTGCGGGCACAACTGGTATCATATCTTTGGTAATGTCAATTCCCAGCGATAAGCATTTCTGGTAGATGGTAGGGAAATGATCGATTATCTCCTTGGGTTCCTTAAAGGTAACGTCGAGGTAAACAAAATCATCGCCCCTTACCTTCATCTCATTATCAATGGCACGGGCAACAATGTCGCGCGGGGCAAGCGACCCTCGTGGGTCGTACTTATGCATGAATTCCTTCCCGTCGATGGTTTTAAGCACACCTCCAAAACCTCGCATGGCCTCAGTTATTAAAAACGAAGGGCGCTCGCCAGGATTGTAAAGCGATGTGGGGTGAAACTGCACAAAAGCCATGTTCTCAACCTGTCCTTTTGCCCGGTAAACCATTGCAATGCCATCGCCCGTTGCAACGGACGGGTTGGTGGTGGTGTTATAGATGTTTCCTGTGCCACCGGTTGCCAAAACGGTTATTCGGCTCAAAAAAGTATGAACCTCCTGCGTTTTGAGGTTAAGCACATACGCACCAAAACAAGTAATATTAGGATTACCACGTTTTACCTCTTGTCCAAGGTGGTGCTGGGTAATTATTTCAACAGCAAAATGGTTCTCATAAATGGTAATATTGGGGTGTTGTCTAACACGGTTACTCAAAACCCTCTGAATTTCGGCACCGGTATTATCCTTATGGTGAAGAATGCGATGTTCAGAATGTCCACCCTCACAAGCTAAATCGTATTGGCCATTGGGTTTACGGTCGAATTTTACGCCCCATCCTATAAGTTGTTTTATTTGAGCAGGGGCTTCGTTAACCACCATTCGAACCACCTCCTCGTTACAAAGCCCATCGCCACAAATAAGTGTATCGTGAATGTGTTTTTCGGTTGTATCGGGGTCGTATGTTACAGCGGCTATGCCTCCCTGTGCGTATGCTGTACTGGTTTCGTTTAATCTATCCTTAGTAACCACAATAACCTTTGCGCGATCGGCTACTTTAAGGGCAAAGCTGAGCCCACCTATGCCTGACCCTATTACTAGAAAATCGGTTTCAATCTTGCTCATTGGGTTTAAGTTTTAAAGCAAAAATTGCCGTGTAATGTTTGAGCAAAGCTATGAATTACTATGATGTAAACAAAACTAAATGCTGATTGGAATCCGTTTTCGCTGTTTAAAGCCAATAATCTCTTTATACCCTATCGATTTAAGAAGATTTATCGCTTCGTCGAAATACTGCCCAATGTTCTGCTCCACGTGAGCGTCGCTTCCCAGAGTTATGGGAACACGGTAGTGGTGAAGTACTTCAAGAAAATTGACCGATGGGTAAAACTCAGCACAAGGTTTGTTATTTCCGCTGGTATTTAGCTCAACCACCACACCGCTTTCGCTGAAAATTCGGGCACACTGTTCGTAGATTTTTTGCATCTTAAAGGATGGGTAAACCGCAAACTTCTTTGCCAAATCGGCATGCCCAATAATATCGAACATTCCGGTTTGAGCAGCCTCACCAATCAGCCTAAAATAGGCACGGTAAAACATATCAATATCAATTTCATTATACCCGTTGATATCGGTATCAAAATTCCAATCATCAATAAAGTGAACCGACCCAATAACATAATCCAAGGGCATCGATTTGATTAAATTTCGGGTTTGGTCAACCAATCCAGGAATATAATCAACCTCGGCACCAAATCGAATGGTAACCGAATTCGACTTTTTCTGAATATGACCAATTAAATTGATCAGTTCAGGTAATCTTTTTAAGTCCATTGCCCAAGCAACGGGTTTAAGGGATATGTGATCGCTAAAACCGATTTCGCTAAATCCCGATGCCTGGGCAGCGTAAACCATTTCATCATGTGTATGATGTCCATCGGAAAAATTGGTATGCATGTGGTAGTCGGGATACATCACAAGTCGGTTTTAACTTCATAACAAAATTCTTCCTTAATGGGTTCATATCAAATATATCACATTTATTGCTATTATTGCCAAAATTTTTCCCGATTTGGTTGCAGTTGTAAGCATAATGGCTGGCGGTATGCTGCTTGGTTTTCTTTTGAAAGCAAGACAACGTGTGGTTTCGGCTAACGAAAAACTTATAACCTATGCTATTTACCTACTGCTTTTTATGATGGGTGTTAGCATTGGATCGAACGATCAAATAATGAATTCACTGAGTTCGCTTGGGGTGCTGGCTTTAATCGTATCGGCTGGCGCAGTGGCCGGAAGCATTCTAACGGGTTTTGTAATTTTTAAGATATTTTTTAAAAACGATTGAGGTTGAAAGGGAGTGTAATCATACTTTCGTTTTTTACGATGGGTCTATTATTTGGCCGCTATACGCATATAAACGAATGGCTTAGCGGTATCGATTATAGTTCGCTTTCGCTTTACCTGCTGATGTTTTTGGTAGGAATTAGTATTGGTTCCGATACCCGATCGCTTCAAGCTCTCAAAAACATGAACCTGAAAATCCTTTTAATTCCAACAGCAACCATTGTAGGAACAACTATAGGTGTATGGTTTGTGTCGATTTTCGTCGCTAGATATTCCCTTAAAGAGCTAATGGCTGTTGGTGCAGGCTACGGTTATTACACCCTTTCGAGTATTATTATCAAGAATAACCACAGCGATGCATTAGGCGTGGTTGCCTTGCTCTCAAATGTCATTCGTGAAATTATTACTCTGCTTCTGGCACCAATTATTGCAATTTATTTCGGCAAAATAGCACCAATCTGTTCGGGTGGTGCTACCAGTATGGACACCACTTTGCCTATCATTTCAAGTGCATCGGGTAAAGAGTATGCTATACCTTCGTTAATTCATGGAATAATTCTAACCATACTGGTACCATTTATTGTTACGCTTTTACTATCACTCTAAAACATAAAACCATGAAGATCAGAAATTTATTGCTTGCAGCAATTACATTACCGCTGATTATCGCGTGCACAGGGAAAAGCGAAAAAGAACAGTATAACCAGGATCACCTGATTTACGCAACTATTTGGTATCAAAACTCACCCGAAATAAAAGCCTTGTACTACCAAGGTTTCAACATTGCAGGCGAACGGGTAAAACAGTTTTCTAAAACCAAAACGGCAAAACCCAAAGCCGTAGTAGTTGATATTGATGAAACCATGCTAAACAATTCGCCATTTCAGGCTCAGGAAATACTTGATAACAAAGAGTTCTCAAGCGAATTCTGGAATGAGTGGAGCCAACTTGCCGGGGCCGAAGCTACACCCGGTGCCGTTGAGTTCAGTAAACTTTGCGATTCGTTAGGCCTTCCCATTTTCTACATCAGTAACCGAAAGGTTAACGAATCTGAGGCTACTCTTCGCAACCTCGATTCTCTTGGTTTTGCTTTTGCAAAACCAGAGTTCTTAATCCTCAGGGACAATGAGAGTAGTAAGAAAACCCGTCGCGAAAAGGTGTTGGAAAACTATGAAATAGTTCTTCTTATTGGCGATAACCTTAACGATTTTTCTGAGGTTTTTGAGGACCGAAGCGATAGCTGGGGTACACCCACCGTAGAGAAATTTAAAAAGGAGTTTGGAAACCGATTTATAGTTCTGCCCAACCCCATGTACGGCGACTGGGAAAAGAATATCTACCCCAAACGAGACATGCTGCCTGCCCAGCAGGATAGTGCACGCCAGTCGGTTTTAAAGGGCTTTAAGTAAAAGCAACATGTTTTCACCAAAAAGGGCGAAAAAATCGCCCTTTTTTATTTAGAAATACTGTCAATTATGGCGATTCATCCATTTGTTTATTAATTACTTGCATTATTTTAGTAATTTTGAATGCGGAGATGTTATTCCATATTTAGTATGTTTTAACCCCAAATTTTAATACCATTAGAAGTTTAATACGCCTGTTGATACCCGCACTTGTTTTGCTTTCATGTACAAAGTCAAAGCATGAACCAATAGCTTACTTTACTCAAGAAATTTCACCCGAGGGATTCATGAAGGTTTACAAGCAGATTTCCAAAAACCTCGAAGGCAAAGTAGGCGTTATGGTTCACTTTGACGAGGAAGGTAATACCTATTACGTTAAACCAGAGTTATTTAAGAACATTGTTCTGGATTGCCAGGGAACTTTCATTGAGACCAATGTTCTCTACAAAAGTTTAAGGCAAAAAACCGAAACCCATATTGCGCTAGCCAAACAGCATGGATTTACCTATGTGCCTATCGATATTTTAGACGATAAGGGGGAACTCGTAATTGAAAATGTGCCCGGATGTAAACACTTCAATAAGTTTTATTACGGGAAAAAATATTGATGAGTACATTTCATTCCTAATAATTTCACATTTTATAGGTCATGGTTCAGCTGGCTTTGGTGGAGTCATACAAAACATTTCGATGGGATTTGCAATCCCTCGAGGGAAACTAGCCATGCATAGGAATAATTACCCTGTATGCGATAGAGATAGGTGCACTAATTGCGACAGTTGTGCACTGCAATGCCCGGCAAATGCCATTTCAACTAATCCCTTTTGGATTGATGTAGACAAATATACCGGCTGAGGCAAGTGCATTGATGTTTGCCCGAACAAAGCTTTACGTTACCCAAAAGGCGATGTAGATGTTCAAACGGTATTCTATGAGCATCTGTCTGAATACGCTAAGGCTATTTACAATCGCCACAAAAAATGGTTTTCATCAATTTTTAGTGGATATTTCAACATCGTGCGATTGCTCCCGAAACCCGGAAAAACCCTTTGTGCCAAACATTGGTATTTTGGCCTCAACCGATATTGTGGCCATTGAAAAAGCCAGCCACGACCTCGTGGCTAAAGCCCATAGATGCGCCGATCCATTTCTGGAAGTTAACCGTGTAAGCGGTTACAGGCAAATTTAGTACGCTAATACGTTAGGCATGGGCGAAATGAATTATCGCCTAGTAAATTTGGACAACAACGAAGAAACCCTAGTAATTTCAGAATAGAGTTTGTAAACCAACAATTTTGTATCTGTTGCAAAAAAGTAAATAAAGTAATATCTTTGCCAAGCAATTTGGCCTTATAGTTCAAGGGATAGAACGGAAGTTTCCTAAACTTTAGATCCAGGTTCGAGTCCTGGTAAGGCCACAAAAGGGGAGAAATTACCCTTTTTTATTTTACTACACCCAACTTCAGGAAAATTGTAAATATTTGCAATATTTCTTGCATTTATTTTATCATTACATTATTTTTATACCAAATTTAATTACAAATTGTAACCTCTATGGCTGAAACGTACAAGGTTGATGCAATTGACCAAAAAATCCTGTCGTATTTGGTTAAGAATGCACGAATGCCATTTCTGGAAATTGCCCGTGAATGTGGAATATCGGGCGCTGCTATTCATCTACGGGTTAAGAAAATGGAAGATGCCGGCATTATTGCCGGTTCACGAATGGTTGTAAAACCAAAAGCCCTTGGCTTTGATGTTTGTGCATTTGTTGGGGTGCAACTTGTATCAACCAATCTGTATGAGGGAGTAATTAATGCCCTTAAGCTGATGCCCGAGGTGGTTGAGTGCCATTTCATTACAGGCGAATATGCCCTTTTGCTTAAAATTTTCTGTCGCGACAACGAGCACCTCATGGATGTTCTGGTTAACACCATTCAAAATATCCCGGGAATCTCCCGCACGGAAACCTTCATATCCCTTGACCAGGCCATTGAGCGTCCGGTTTACGTCAAGGATAAAATTATGATTAAAGGGTAATAAGAAGTTTTCTTCAATAAAAAAGGCTGAACCCTGGGTCCAGCCTTAATTTTATCTCGTTTTTTTAGTAATCTTCTTCATCATAGGCGTCATCATCATAGTAATCTTCAAAAGAGTCATTCAAATCGTAATCGTCCAGATCTTCAAACTCATCAATCTCTTCATAAAAAGAGCGCTTTAAATTCTTCTCCTTTTTAACGGGTTTCAACTTTTTGGCTCTCTTCAACTCGTCGGAATCGAAAGAATCGTTCTTTACGGGTTTCCGAAAATCTTTCTTTGACTTCATCACAAGAAAAATTAAGATGTTTCCTTTGTTTTTTACTATTTAAGGTTTAACAATAAAAATATCAACCACAATTTTAAGTATTTTTTTCGTTGCAAGGTATTGGGTTACTGTATGATTAAAAATTTTACGTTTAAAGCAGATTATTTTACCAAGTTACACTTCGACTACATAAAAGTCAATACTTTTTCATCGAATAACTATTTTTTTTTACATAAACACATTTAAGTACTTTTGCGATGTTTAAAAAGCAATATGGGCTCCGAGGTAATTATCCACCAGCTGCTAATTTTTGGCGTTTTAATGATAGTGGGCGCTTTAGGTTCCTACTTCGGAATCATTAAGGACGAAGCCAAAGACTTCCTGTCGCGCTTCATTATCGATATTACCCTGCCCTGCCTGATTTTTTCAACATTTGCTAAAATTGATAGTAATCCAGCGCTACTTATCAACGGTTTAATAGTATTTGGTTTTACCTTTGCTAACCTTGCAATAGCGCTTATAGCTGGAACTATCTCGGCCCGCCTACAAGGTTTGAATCAGGCAAACACTACCGTTCATAGCCTTCACACCATGTTTGGAAACATTGTGTTTTTAGGCTATCCGCTTTTTGATGCTCTATTCCCGGGCGGAATTGGTATTTTCTATGCAGCTGCTTATCAACTTGCTTCAAATTCGGTTACTTTCACCTACGGGATATACAGGCTAAGTTCTGGTCAGGCAAAATCGGGGCTAAAAAGTTTGCTTAACATCAACACCTTTGCCTTGCTCATTGGTTTTACAATTACCGCACTGGGCATAAAAATTCCAATATTTTTAGTAGATGCACTTAGCGGATTAGGGAAAGCAACCAGCCCTCTTTCCATGGTATACATTGGAGCCTTACTTGCGGGTATAGGTATACGTCAATCGGTTAGCCATAAGAGTATTTACCTACTTAGCCTCAATAAGTTAGTTTTACTGCCAGTATTATTGGGCATTATCTACTTATGGATATTCAGATTTTTCAACCTTGAAATATCGCGCGAAGCCTTTATTGTACTGGTTATGCAAATGGCCATGCCCTGCCAAACAATTATAGTGGTTATGAGCAGACGTTATGGTGGAAACTACCAGCTTGCTGCTGGTAATCTGTTTGTTTCCACGATAATGAGCATAGCAACATTGCCAGCCATATACACGTATCTGAACTTTCTTCTGAAATGATTTACTTCACAACCAGCTTTACATCAAGAGTAAAATCATCGTAAATCATATTATCGCCTAAACCTTGAAAAAACTTACCTGACCCGTAACGAACATTGTAATACGTTCGGTCAACCGTTATTTTCGAAGAGTAAACATTTCCATTACGGGTAACCTCAAAGGTTATTGGATTAGTTATGCCCTTGATTGTTAAATCGGCTGTTACTTTGGCCTTGTCGCCAGTAAACTTTTCGGAGCGTACATTACTCAGCAGTGCCACCTTATAGCTTCCTACGCTAAAAAAGTCGTCGGATTTAAGATGGTCTAACAATTTCTTGTTCCAGTCTGGACTTTGCAAATCCTCACAGGTAATGGTTTCCATGTTAATAACAAAATTACCTCCAGCAATCTGGTTATCGCGAACAACCAGCTTGCCTTCCTTTAGTTTTACCTGTCCGTAATGTTCACCGCTTACGTTTTTTGCATTCCATTTCAAGGTGGAACTACTCGCATCGGCAATAAACTCCAGCGACCAAACCGTGGTGCTTACCAAGAGTGCAGTTAGTAATAATAAACGCTTCATTTTCAGGTGATTTAGAGTTACACATTACTAACAAACCAAAGATAAATTTGTTTTTTAGTACCTTAGCCATATCATTAGTTTATTATCCGATGAGAGTAGTTATTCAGCGTGTAAGCCAAGCCAGCGTATCGGTAAACGGAAGCATAACCGGCACAATCGGCCAAGGCCTTTTAATACTGGCTGGTTTTGAGCATACCGATACCGACGAAGATATTGAATGGATAGTTGGAAAAATAACCCGCCTGCGAATTTTTAATGATTCCGAGGGCGTTATGAACCTAAGCGTGATGGATGTTGACGGACAATTACTGGTAGTAAGCCAATTTACCCTTCATGCAAAAACCAAGAAGGGTAATAGGCCCTCGTATGTTCAAGCTGCGCCCCCTGATATAGCCATTCCGCTTTACAAAAAATTTATGACTATGTTGGAAGATATTACTGGTAAAAGGGTTGAGCGCGGCATATTTGGTGCAATGATGGATGTGAGCCTCACCAATTCTGGACCGGTAACCATTATTATTGACTCAAAAAACAGGGATTTATGACACAACTTACACTCGATGATGCTCAAAAGATTGTTGACGACTGGATTAAATCCAAAGGGGTTCGATACTTCAATGAACTTACCAATATGACCCTCCTGGTTGAAGAGGTTGGCGAGCTGGCACGAATAATTGCCCGTAAATACGGCGAGCAATCGTTTAAGGAAGGCGAAACCGACCATGACCCTGCCCCCGAAATGGCCGATATTCTGTTTGTGCTTATTTGCTTAGCCAATCAAACTGGGGTTAATTTAACCGAAGCCCTCATGCAAAGTATTGATAAAAAAACTAAACGCGATAGCGAACGGCACCATCGCAATTCCAAATTGTTGTAACTTTGTAAACACAATCACCATCAAATATTGAAAGCCATGGAATTATCGTTCGAGAACAAGTTTAACATCGAGGTTGGTGTTACCGAAGTTGAAAGAGAAATAAACAATTTGAAGGATATTGCCCAATCCCGAAAAAGCGATATTGAGGTTTTGAAAAAATGCTTTAGCATGATTGACCTTACCACCCTAAACACCACCGACGGCTATGAGCGTGGTAAACTATTTGCCGATAAGGTAAACCAATTCCCTGAACATTTCCCAGGGATGCCCAACATTGCAGCTATTTGTGTTTACCCATCGCTTGTAGCTGCTGTAAAAGAAAATCTATCAGCATCTAATGTTAAGATCGCTTCAGTGGCTGCAGGTTTTCCTGCCTCACAAACTTTTCTTGAAATTAAACTTTCAGAGTGTAAAATAGCTCTTGAGCAAGGTGCCGATGAGCTCGATGTGGTTATATCGGTAGGTTCATTTCTTGAGGGCAATTACTTTACCGTATTTAGCGAGTTGCAACAGATTAAGGAGGTTGCTGAAAATGCAAAGGTTAAAGTAATTCTCGAAACCGGTGCATTACCAAGCTTGGAAGATATTAAACTCGCTTCGTTCCTGGCCATGGAGACTGGCGCTGATTATATCAAGACCTCAACCGGAAAACTCGAACCCGCTGCAACACCAGAGGCGGTTTACGTTATGTGTTTAGCCATTAAGGAATTCTATGAAAAAACTGGACGCAAGGTTGGTATGAAACCCGCTGGAGGCGTTTCTAACTCCTACGATACTGCGCTTTTCTATACCATTGTTGAACAGGTTTTAGGACAAGAATGGTTATACCCGGGACTGTTCCGATTTGGGACTAGCCGACTAGCCGATGTGCTTTTAAGCGATATACTTGGAAAGGAGATTAAATACTTTAGTCAAGCATCGAGTTCCAAATACTAAAAAAGAAAGAGGGCTTTTAAGCCCTCTTTTTTTCTTCCTATTTTAAAAATTTACATAGGATAATTTTTCACCACTTCCCACTCAACAACTGCGTGAGCTACAATATAAATAGGGCCAGATAGATTATCAGTGGTGTAAGTTGCACTTGTAGTAGACAAATTACCAATAACAATTGGATACTGGCCAGGGGCTACAGTTTCAACACCATTTTTCATAGGTAATATGTTAGTGCTAACATAAAGGTGATTTTCTAGCATAACGAAGCCCTGATTCATAGAATAGGTTACAGTTGCAACACCGTTTACGTAGTTTACTAATAAATTACCAACCAGAGTACCCTTTGAAATACCGCACTGTCTGGCAGCAGCCCAAATTTCGAAAGAATAATTTCCTTCTTCAGCAATGGCATTCGACTAACCCCAACGTGAAAATCCCCAATCAAGGAAACATGTTGCATAGTCGTAACCATATGCGAATGCAGTTTCTTTGAAGTAAATGGGTTGATCAGTACAGGCTTGCTTACAGTAATCAAATAAGATTGCCCAACTACCACTGGCATTTAGTTGACTCCCTGCGCCCCATGCTGTTTGCTTACCAACCAAAACATCGCCATCGTACTTTACCACAACAGCATGGTCTGAAACCACAAAGCAATCGTCGAAGTTTGAAAGATTAAATTTATAAGTTACCTCTCCAACTGGCGAAATAAAAGTCTCACCATAAGGGTATAGCACAATTTGTGGATTACCTTTTTTGTTTGTGGGAATTCTAGCCTGAGGCCCAACATACAAACGGGTTTCCGTAATCTGATAACCATTACTTGCCGAATAGGTAACATAAAGGTAATTGGAATCATTACTTACAGTTACAGTTCCAGCATCAATATGCTGACCTGCAGTTAACATCACTACTGTAGGAGTTCCGCAATATTCTCCTTCTGTTGTAGTCATTGCCTTCATTAGAACTTCGTTTTTAACCATAGCTGTTAAAGGCGCCACTACTTGATCGTCTCCCTTTTGGCAGGCGATTGCAATAGATAGATACAAGGACAATAATCCCTAGAATCTTTCCACTAATAGAAATTTTTCTCATTAGTATATTTTTAAATTCAATATAAAGATATAACATGATTTTACTTTAGTTAATCTATTTAGATTTATTTCAAATAGTATTTGACGAACAGGCTATTTTAAGCAATGAAGCTACTCGATTTTCAAATGATAAAGGCGCAAAAATTTTTGCGCCTTTAAAAATTAGTTCTATGAAGTATTTTACCACCAAAGGCTATAAAATAGAATTAGAATAGCTACAACACCAATAGACCCGATCACAAATGCCTTGCTGGTTTTAAACAACTCAAAGGAAATAGTAATTGCCTTCTCATGGTCTTTATTCCCTTCGATACGGGCAAAAATCCAAATTAAGAATAAGCTGAGGAGGAAAACTATACCCATACGGTCCATGAATGGAAGCATAGGCATAAACACCTTAAACAGAAGCGAGAAAATAAATGTTCCTATGGCAGCTGCTAATGCACCATTAGCAGTGGCTTTTTTGTAGAAGAAACCCGCAAGGAATATTGCTAATGCTCCAGGACTAACAAAACCGGTAAACTCCTGAATATACTGAAAAGCCTGGTCAAGATTTGAAAGTTGTGGTGCAATAAATACAGCTATTAGCAAAGCGGTAAAACTTGCCAAGCGCCCAACGCTTACCAAACGATGTTCAGTAGTCGACTTATTTATATACTCCTTGTAGATATCCATGGTGAATATGGTAGCCACGCTATTCATCATTGATGCTAAAGAACTTACAATTGCAGCTACCAAAGCAGCAAAGGCCAAGCCCTTAACGCCGGTTGGTACAAAGTTGTGGAGTAACCAGGGATACGCCTCATCGGATTTAGCAATGTCGGCATGTAGCGCAAATGCCACTATTCCAGGAATAACAACTATAAAAGGAAGCAAAAGCTTAAGGTAAGCAGCAAACACTAAACCATTCTGGGCTTCCTTAATGCTTTTGGCCGCAAGCGCACGCTGAATTATATACTGGTTACATCCCCAGTAGTAAAGGTTGGCAACCCACATACCACCAATTAGTACGCTAATGCCAGGTAAATCGATATAGGCATCCTTTTGTCCTCCTTTGCCATCGGGTATCATCAGCTTGCCTTTTTCCAAAATCATATCGAATTTTTCGGGAGCCTTTTGGAGCAGGGCTTTAAATCCTGCTATAACGCCATGGCCATCGCTTAGGAAGTCAAGGGCAAAGTATGTTGTAACCAAGCCGCCGCCTACCAGAAAAACCACCTGAACCACATCGGTCCATGCTACTGCCTTTAATCCCCCGTATATTGAATATAGAGCAGCAAAAAAGGCTAAACCAATTATAGCATAGGTCATGTTAATTCCCATGATGCGCTGCATAGCCAATGCACCAAGGTAAATAATTGAGGTAAGATTTACGAAAACAAAAACAAGCAGCCAGAATCCTGCCATAACGGTTTTTACGCGTTTATCGTACCGAACCTCTAGGAATTGAGGCATGGTAAAAATTTTCTTTTCCAGAAAGATTGGTAGAAAGAAAAGTGCTACAAGAATAAGCGTCAATGCAGCCATCCACTCATACGAGGCAATTCCAAGTCCTATGGCGTAGCCAGAACCTGACATTCCGATAAACTGTTCGGCCGAAATATTAGAAGCTATGAGCGATGCCCCAATAGCCCACCAGGGCAAGGCCCTGCCGGCCAAAAAGTAATCACCAGAGTTGGTTTCGGAATCGCGTTTACGAAACGAGACCCACAAGCCCAAGCTAACAATAAGTAAAGCATAGGCTATAAATACAATGTAATCAATTGTTGCAAACGACATATCAATTAGGATTTGGTTTAAGGTTAAAGGCAAAAGTAAAGCTAACAGAAAAATATCTATCTTAAATGAGCTACATCAATAGTATCACATTCCTAATTTTTACCTACTCCATATTGGTGATGGGTAAACTCCTTTCTCTGCTAACTCTTTAAGTTGGTTAACCACCATGGGCCTATCGCCGGGATAGGTAACGCCAAACCATTCCGCCATGGTTTCTAAAACCTTACAGCGAGCAATACCCTCTTTAATGGCGCGATTTACAACAGTGGGGATGTAAAACTCGGACTTAACGTTTCCAATCTGGTTACTGAAAAAGTCGGTCATTAACTTCTCGGTGTAGCCAAAAAAGTCGGGTGTAAAACCCCAAAAGTTCATCGATACCGGAACGTTTTCATCAACTTTAACCAGATTTCCGTTCTCATCCTTGTACTTTACTTGTCCATCGATGCGCTCAATATGGGTGCGCTCAACCACATCGAGTAAGTAACCGTTTTCATCGGTTGAACATATTCCCCGCGATACCGCTCCTTGTTCCGAAAGGGTATTGCCAAGCTTATAACCAACCATAAAGTAACTTCCTTTTTCTAGGTTAGGTTTGGATAGCTCTTGGGCCAACACCCTAAAAGTGTCGAAACCGTAAAAATCGTCGGCATTGATAACTGCAAAGGGTTCGTTAATTAAATGCCGTGAAACCCAAGCCGCATGAGCAGTTCCCCATGGCTTCTCGCGACCATCAGGCACCTTGAAGCCCTGTGGAAGCATATCGAGTTCCTGAAATGCAATTTCGACTTTTACTTCGGAGTTGAAACGGTTACCAAAAACTTCCAGAAAATCCTTCTCAATGCTTTTGCGAATAACAAAAACAACTTTCCCAAAACCAGCACGAATGGCATCGTAAACCGAGTAGTCGATAATGGTTTCGCCATTGGGGCCTAATGCATCAACCTGCTTTAAACCACCATAACGGCTGCCCATACCGGCAGCCAAAATAATAAGTGTAGGTTTCATATCTTTAGATACTTAGTTAAAATTATTCTAAAATCAATTTTTTGCCGTATTATTAACAACTGATTGGATCAATATCAAAAGGCACTTATTTGCTTTCAGCAAATTCTTATGGAGTTGTATTACCATTTCGGCAAAGTTATTCAATGGTTATAAAAACAAAAACTTAATTGACCATGAATAGGTTTATCTTTTTAGTTGTACTTCTTTATGTTTTGATAGTAAGCACATACGCTCAGAACAAAACAAAAAGTCAGCTGGAAGCCGATTTTGAAAAATATAAGAAGGAACGCGAGCAGGATTTTCAGAATTTCAAGCAAAAGCGCGAAGCTGAACTAAAAAAAATGGGACAGGAGTACCTGGACTACTACAATGAAATGACTGGGCTAAAGAAGCATTATGTTGAGAAAAAAGAACCCGAAAAGGCTCAAGTTGTTCAGGATATTATTGACTACGAAAACACCATAGCCAAAAGTTTGGGGTACAAAATTCCCGAAAGGGCAAAGGATAAAGTGGTTACCAAGCCAGAAGTTTATAAAAAAGAAGATTTTAATCAAGAAACCGAGAAAGCAAACGTTGACGGTAAAGCACCTGAAATGCCCACATCAACATTTAAACCTGAAGCTGGCACTCGCGATGGCATACCTGTACTAATACCCATGCTCAAAAGATTGGCTAAAATTACCTCGCCTTTTGGTGTAAGAATTCACCCAACCCTGGGCCACCCAATTAAACACAACGGTGTTGATTTTGGCACGGGACGTGGCGCTGAGGTTTTTGCCTCATCGAGCGGAAAGGTTGTTATGGCTCAGTATAACAGGTCGTACGGAAACTTCATCATTATTGAGCATACTAACGGAACCAGTTCGGTTTATGCCCATCTTGATAAAATAACAGTGTTCAAGGGTAAAACTGTAAAAAAAGGCGAAATTATTGGATATACTGGCAGCACTGGACGAAGCACAGGACCTCACCTTCATTACGAAGTGCGCATAAAGGGTATCCCTGTTAATCCCAAGGGATATTTGGCTGAAACCAAATAGAATTCATCTTTAGGTTAAAGAATGCTCAATGCCTTAAACAATTTAAAATTAGGGTAACACCAACTAATTTCCCTATTTTTGCAAAAAATTTGCAAATGCTAAAACGTGAGGAAATTGAGATTATGGCTCCGGCAGGCAATTTTGAGTCGCTCATGGCAGCCATCCAGGGAGGAGCAAATTCGGTTTACTTTGGTGTTGGGAACCTTAACATGCGGGCTAAATCGTCAATTAATTTTACTGTGGACGATTTGCCAGAGGTGGTTAGTATTTGCAAAATGCACTATGTAAAAACCTATCTTACCGTAAATACCGTAATTTACGATGCCGATATTCCCCACATGCGGGAAATTATCGATACTGCTGCAAACGCTGGGGTAAGTGCAGTTATTGTTTCCGACCAGGCAGCCATGCTTTATGCTCGTCAGAAAGGAATAGAAGTTCATATTTCAACCCAACTGAACATTAGCAATTCCGAGGCTCTTCGTTTCTACGCGCAATGGGCCGATGTTGTAGTGCTTGCCCGTGAACTTAATCTCGAACAGGTTAAAACCATATATCAAAACATTCACACCCACAACATCACCGGACCAAACGGTAAGCCCATCAAAATTGAACTTTTTGCACACGGGGCGCTCTGCATGGCCATATCGGGTAAGTGCTACCTAAGCCTACACGAGGCTAATTCATCGGCCAACAGGGGGGCTTGCCTTCAAATTTGTCGCCGTTCATACACGGTTACCGATAACGAAACGGGTGCACAGCTGGAGATTGACAATGAGTATATTATGTCGCCCAAGGATTTGTGCACCATTAACTTTCTGGATAAAATCCTTGATGCGGGCGTTAGAGTTCTAAAAATTGAAGGCCGTGCCCGTGGTCCTGAATATGTGAAAACTGTAACCCAATGCTATAACGAAGCGGTTACATCGGTTTGCAATGGTACCTATACGCCCGAAAAGGTTGATAACTGGATGCAGCGCCTTTCCACAGTTTTCAATCGTGGCTTTTGGGATGGTTACTACCTCGGTCGCCGACTGGGGGAATGGAGCAAAGCTTACGGCAACATAGCCACCGAGCGCAAACAGTATGTAGGAAAAATAACCAACTACTTCTCCAGGCTGGGCGTAGCCGAAATAACCATTGAGGCTTCGGAACTGTACCTTAACGACAAAATTCTAATTATAGGCCCTACAACCGGTGTTATTGAGTACGAGGTAAAAGAGCTTCAGGTTGATGAAAAGCCTGCCGAGTTTTCGCCCAAAGGAATTAAATGCTCTATTCCTGTTCCCGAAAAGGTTCGAAGATCCGACAAACTTTATCGCATTGTAAAAATGCATTCCGAACCGTAAAATAATTGTAAATTAGATGTTTAATTTTAAAGCAGATTGATATGAGTTTCAGCCAACTTTGCAACAAAATTTTTTGGGATTGCACATTGCACTATCATTCCATGGATAATGTTGATGCCCAGCCAACTATCACTTATCAACCGGGTACCATTGAATTCTCGCTTTTTACCAAGAACTGGATTGATGCCGTTCAGTGGCATCTCGAGGATATTATCCGCGATCCCCAAATAGATCCCGTTGAAGCACTTAAAATAAAGCGCCGTATCGATAAGTCGAACCAGGATCGAACCGATTTGGTTGAAATGATTGATAGCTACTTTCTGGAAAAGTATAAGGACATCAAACCTCAACCCAACGCCACAATAAACACTGAGAGTCCGGCATGGGCAATTGATCGCCTCTCCATTCTTGCCCTAAAAATTTACCACATGGAACAAGAGGTTAAACGAACCGATGTTTCAAAGGAACATATCGACAACTGCCAAAAGAAACTAAACATCCTGCTTGAGCAACGGGTCGATTTGTCAACCGCCATCGATCAGCTACTCGACGATATTGAGCACGGGCGCAAGTACATGAAGGTTTACAAGCAAATGAAAATGTACAACGACCCATCGCTTAATCCTGTACTATATGGAGCAAAACAGCAAAAGAGTTAAAGGTTATCCCCAAAAACTACTCGTGGTTAGGCTCAGCGCCATAGGCGATGTGGCCATGACCGTGCCTGCAATATGGTCGTTGGTTAAAAACCACCCCGATGTGCAGGTTACCTTTGTATCGCAAGGTTTTGCCCGCGATATTATAAATCAAATACCAGGGGTTCTTTTTGTTGAGGCAAATACTAAAAACCGACACAAAGGCTTGCTGGGCATTTGGCAATTGTTCGCTGATCTCCGAAAAATTGACAGGTACGATGCTTTAGCCGACCTACACAACGTTATCCGAAGCAAAGTTCTCCGAAATTTATTTTTAATCGCGGGGCTAAAAAAAATCACCGTTATCAACAAAGGACGAAGCGAAAAACGTAAACTGGTAAGGCTTAAAAACAAAAGGCTTGTTCCTCTTAAAACCACCCCAGAGCGTTACATGGATGCTCTCCGAAAGCTTGGATATACAATAAACGATGAGTTTGATTACCTTTTTCAGGAGGCTCGCTTACCTGAAAATATTACAATTCATTTAGGGTATAAAGATAAACGCTGGATTGGTATAGCTCCTTTTGCCAAGCATAAAGGGAAAATTTACCCGCTCGATAAAATGGAGCGCGTTGTTGAAATACTTTCCGCATCAAAAACCAATAAAATTATTCTAATTGGCGGTGGGGGAAAAGAACAAGAAATACTTGAGGGCTGGGAGAAAAAATACCCAAACACCATTTCCATTGCACGCAAGTACAGCATTTTAAATGAGCTTAAGATAATTTCGAATCTCGATGTAATGGTTTGCATGGATTCGGCCAATATGCATTTTGCATCGCTGGTAAATACACCGGTTGTTAGTATTTGGGGGGCTACCCATCCCCATGCTGGCTTTTACGGATGGAAGCAAAATCCCACGAGCGCCGTACAGGTTGACCTTTACTGCAGGCCGTGCTCCATTTATGGAAATAATCCCTGTTTCCGGAAGGATTACGCGTGCTTAAACCGTATTGAGCCGGAGGTGGTGGTGAATAAAATCAACACGGTAATTGACCGTTTCAACAAAATTTAAAATTATAAAATACATGACCTACGTAACCAAAGAAAAACTATTCAGCAAGGAGTGGTTTAAGGCATACGCCTTAATACTGGTTGGTTCATTCATTCTTGCAGCAGGCTTTGTACTATTCATCGATCCTCACAGAATAGCCCCTGGAGGTGTTTATGGTATTGGCATTATAGTCCATTACCTTACAAAAGGAATGTTCTCTTGGGCTCCCGAAGGTTTCCCAATTGGTACCGTTGGTTTGCTGCTAAATATTCCGCTTACTATTATTGGCATAAGGGTTTTAGGCCCAATGTTTGGAATTAAAACAGTAGTTGGTTTTGTACTTTCATCTGTTTTTATTGATACTTTACACCTTTGGCTTGGTTACGACCCGCTTGTTGACGATATGTTGCTTTCCTCAATTTTTGGTGGAGTTCTCGTTGGCTTTGGTTTGGGTTTAATATTTAAGTCCAAGGCAACCTCGGGCGGTTCCGATATCATAGCAATGGTAATTGCCAAATATACTCGCCTTCCCTTAGGCCAACTAATGATTTATGTTGATTCAACCATAGTTCTTTTGGCGCTGTTAGCTTTCCAAGATTGGAAAATTCCATTATACTCCTGGGTGGTAATATACGTAACCGGCAAGGTAATCGACATGACCATTCAAGGGGTTAGCTACGATAAAGCACTTTTTATCATCACCGATAGGCACGAAAAGGTTAAAAATAAGATTATTCACGATATTGAACGCGGAGGAACCATCATTAATGTTCAGGGTATGTACACTGGGCACGATAAGAAAATGATTTTCACAAACGTATCGCGCCGCGAGGTTCATATGCTAAAGGATTACATCCAGCAAATTGACCCGAATGCTTTTATTACAGTTATTGATGCAAATGAAATTCTAGGAAATGGTTTTAAACCGCTAAACGAGAGTATGTAGCATTTTGCAAATGGAAAAGGGATTGGTATTAAAGAGTACCGGAAGCCATTATAGGGTACGATTGGAGGATGGCAGAGTAATTGAATGCGTGCCACGCGGTAAGCTCAGGCTTAACGAGATAAAAACAACCAATCCTATTACCGTTGGCGACTGGGTAAGCGTTGAACTCAACCCTAGCGGGGTTGGTTTAATAACTGCCATCCAAGAGCGAAAAAATTACATTATTCGCAAGGCCACAAACCTATCGCGTGAGGCCCATATCATTGCGGCTAATATTGATCAGGCTTTGCTGGTGGTTACAATTACACAACCCGAAACCCAGCTAGCATTTATTGATCGATACCTGGTTACTGCAGAGGCTTACCGCATTCCTGCTGTTATTGTTTTCAATAAAATCGATCTGGTAGATTCAACCTTTCAACCCATGCTTGACAACTATATTTCAATATATGAGCCCATTGGTTATAAGTGCCTAAAGGTCTCAGCAAAAACAGGCCAAAATCTCGATTTACTTAAACAAATACTTCAAGGAAGAGTTAGTTTACTATCCGGAAATTCAGGTGCAGGAAAATCTACATTAATTAACTACATTGAACCAAGTTTGCATCTTAAAATCTCTGAAATTTCAAATGCTCACCTTAAAGGTAGACATACAACAACCTTTAGCGAAATTTTTGAGCTAAGCTTTGGGGGATTTATTATTGATACACCAGGAATTAAGAGTTTTGGCTTAGTGGACATTGAAAAGGATGAGCTTTATCATTTTTTCCCCGAAATATTCAAACTATCCGACAAATGCAAGTACTACAATTGCACACATATACATGAGCCCGGCTGTGCTGTAATTGAGGCTGTTGACAAGGGCGAAATTGCTCCATCGCGCTACTTGAGCTACTTGAGCATTTACGACGATGAAAACAAAAAATATCGACCCAAATTAAAGTAATAAACCATTTTTGAAACGTTTACAAATTTAAATTCAATTGCTTATGAAATCGCACGAAATTTACTATAAAATTATTGGAGAGTCCATTCAGCTGGTTGAAATTGAACTTGACCCTCATGAAACTGTAATAGCGGAAGCAGGTGCAATGGTTTACATGGAACGTGGAATTGATTTTGAAACAAAACTTGGCGACGGCTCAAATCCCAGCTCAGGATTTTTTGGGGAAACTGCTTTCTGCTGGCGCACGGGCCATAACCGGTGAGTCAATTTTCATGACCCACTTCACCAATCATGGCATTGGCAAACAGAAAGTTACTTTTTCTGCACTCTACCCTGGCACGGTTGTCCCAATTGATTTGTCAAAGGTGGGGGGAAATCTTATTGTTCAAAAGGACGGGTTCTTGTGTGCAGCTCTAGGTACAAGTATTTCACTCCATTTTAACCGAAAACTAGGAGCCGGCCTGGTTGGTGGCGAAGGATTTATACTTCTGCGTCTAAGCGGCGATGGTTTTGCCTTTGTACATGCCAGTGGCACTGTGATTGAAAAGCAGCTCAACAATGAGACCTCACGTATCGATACCGGTTGCATTGTTGCCTTTGAGCCTACAATTGACTTCGATGTTCAAACAAGCGGAAATCTTAAAAGCATGCTCTTTGGCGGCAAAGGATTGTTTCTTGCCACCCTCTCCGGTTCCGGTAGGGTTTGGCTTCAGTCCATACCTATCAAGAAGCTGGTTCAGGCTCTTGCTCCCTACGGCAAAAACAGAGGAAAAGAAAACAGTTCAATACTTGGTAATCTTTTAGAAGATTAAAAAATGACTTTAACCATTAGTATCGAGAAATTTATTGAACTATCAGATATATACCCTGTTATTGATGTGCGCTCACCTTCGGAATATGCTCGAGGGCATATTCCGGGTGCTTTTAATATTCCCCTTTTTTCCGACGAGGAACGTGCCGCCGTAGGAACTAAATATGTAAAGGAAGGGCGGCAACAAGCTGTTAGGCTGGGGCTTGAGCTAGTTGCTCCTAAGCTCAACTGGTTTGTTGACGCATTAAACTCAACGGTCAACCAAAAAAACATACTGGTATATTGCTGGCGGGGGGGTATGCGTAGCGCCAGCATGAGCTGGCTATTTGGTTTAGCTGGTTTTAAACCTTTAACGCTGGAAGGAGGCTACAAGTCGTTCAGGCGATACGCTCAGGCTACTTTCGACAGGAAATACAAATTTATTGTTCTGGGCGGAATGACCGGTTGCGGCAAAACCGAACTTATTAAAAAACTTAAGGCAAACAGTGAGCAGGTTGTGGATTTGGAAGGGCTTGCCAACCATAAAGGGTCTGCCTTCGGCTGGATAAACCAACCCAAGCAACCCACCACAGAACACTTTGAAAACCTATTGTTTAATGAATTACGAAAGTTAAACCCATCACAGCCAATTTGGATTGAGGATGAAAGTAAAAGTATTGGTTCAATATTTTTACCGCAATCAATATACATCCAAATAATTAACAGTCCAACAATTATTATTGAAACTGAATTGAACCACAGGATTGAAAGGTTGATAAACGATTATACTGTATGCGACAAACAGGACTTAATAAATTCAGTTCATCGAATACAAAAGCAACTGGGATTGGAAAAGGCTAAGCGTTGCATTGATTACATTGAGTCAGGAAACCTTCGCGATGCTATTGGCATTGCATTGGAATACTACGATAAAACCTATAGTTACGGAATTGCGCAAAAGAAAATACCACCAAAGTTTTTAACCTTTGATGGTACCGCTAACGATATGATAAGTAAATTAAAGTCGGTTAGTAAAAGCATTATCCACCCAGCGTTCCTGGATTAATGCAAAGTACTGGAATTTTGGCTTTGTTAGCAATTACGTATTGTTCTTGAGCCCCAAATACGAAATCGGTTAGGTCGATATTTGGAGTTGTCATTACAATTATCAGTTCGGCCTCAATATCGACTGCCAGGTTAACAATTTCCTCCTGAAAGCTTTTGCCTTTTGCGGCATTATGGATTTCCCAGTACAAACTGTTCGACTCTATATGCATTTTGGCAAAAGATAGGTTGTTGTTTATTTTTTTCTGAATGCCCGAATCGAAAGCATTTGGCACAATCACATGAATCTTGGAATCAAAGAGCTTTGCAAAACGAATTCCCCACTGAATTTTCTCTTTATCCTCATCCCGAAACTCAACAGGCATGACAATGTGTGAAAAACCCTTATCCATATCGGGTTCATCCTGAACAACCAGGAATGGTACTTCGGAGCCGGCAATAACCTTTAGCGCCCAACTTCCTGTTAACTTTTGCACCCCTTTGATTCCGTGAGTACCCATGATTACCATTTCAGCATTTATTTCACTGGCAAACTCGCTAATAGTATCAAAAATATTGCCCTCTAGTATGTGAGTTTTAACCTCAACGCCATACTCATTTACTATTCTTTGCTGATCGCCCTTAAGCTTTTGGCTTGCATCATCTTCGCTAAACTTACTTTTACTGAATAAGCCGCCGGTTTGAATAACATGAACAAGGTTGATTTCAATGGGTTCCTTAGCAAGCTTCATCAGCTTAATGGCATGCTTTAATGCATTTTCAGCAACTGGGGTAAAGTCCCAAGGAATTAGGTATTTACTAATTTTTTCGGCCATAGGTTTTATATTTTAGTTCCAAATTGGGTAGTTAAATTTAATAAATATTAATTTGAAATCAATCATTTAAACCAATTATCAATTTTTTCGGCCAATTAACTTTGTTAATATTTGATTAAGCACATCTTTTCTGGTTTCGCTCGCTTTTAATTGATTAATGGCTTGTGTGGCTTTATCAAAGTATGTATCGATAATGCTTACCATTTCCTTCTGCACTTCCGATTTATTGTAGAAATCCATTACCTTGCTAATTTTTACTTCGTCAGGCAGGGAATTGCTATTGTATAGCTCAATAAACTGGTTTCGTTCAGTCCCATTTAGCTTTTCGGCAGTAATAATGGTTAGCATGGTTTTTTTGGCAGCAACAATGTCGCCACCAATGCGCTTACCAAAAGTACTTGAATCGCCATAACAGTCGAGCAGGTCATCCTGAAGTTGAAAGGCTAGCCCCATTGACCTGCCAAACTCGCCAATGAGTTCAACATCATCCTTGCCAGCACCTCCAATTACTGCACCAATCTGCAAAGCTCCTTTAAGTAGTATTGATGTTTTTAGCTCTATCATTTTAAGATGCTCATTGCGAGAGACCATGTTTTTTGACTCAAAATCCATATCCATTTGTTGACCCTCGCATATACCCATGGCAAAAGAGTTAAAAATTTCAACTACCTCGGGCAGTATTGTTCTATCAACTTTTACAAGTAAATTATAGGCAAGTACGGTCATAGCGTCGCCAGAAAGAATAGCAATATTGGGATTCCATTTTTTATGAATAGTAACCGTACCTCTACGCATATCAGCGTTATCCATAATATCGTCGTGAACCAAAGTAAAATTATGGAAAACCTCAACAGCTAGGGCAGCGGGTAAGGCTCTATCAATATCGTCGGAATAAAGGTTACATGCAGCCAGAACCAGTGCAGGGCGGATTCGCTTGCCCCCCATACCCATTATGTATACAATTGGCTCATAAAGGTTTCTTGGCTCTCCATTTAAATCAAGTTGCTTAATTGCTGAGTCAACTTTCTGGTTAATTGATTCTAGTGTATACATTCTGATTAATTTTTTAACTCTTCTTCGTCGAAACCGCTACTCATTTCCATAACAAGTTCTTCCTCCTCGGGTTTCAATGGGATTGGTTTATCAAATTGACGTAAAACCGAAGGAAGAACAAACAGGTTTGTTATAACGGCATACAACAGGGTTATAGCAACTAAAAGCCCAAGCGCTTTGGTTCCTCCAAATCGTGATGCAATAAATACGCTAAATCCAAAAAATAACACTATTGAGGTATAAATCATACTAATACCGGTTTCACGAATTGCGTGAAATATTGACTCTTTGATATTGAACCTGGTTAAATATAATTCCTGACGATACTTGGTAAGAAAATGGATTGAGTTGTCAACCGCAATACCTAAAGCAATGCTAAAAACAATCACGGTACTTGGTTTTAAATTTATCCCAAGAAAGCCCATGGTGGCAGCAGTGAGTATAAGGGGAATAAGGTTAATGCCAAGGGCAAATAGAACCATTCTAAATTTACGGAATAGCCATGCTATTGCCAGGGCAATAAGTATTATGGCAAGAAAAAGGCTCGATGATAAGCTATGCACCAAATACTTAATTCCATAGGTAGTGATTACGCTGGCCCCAGCAATATGAACATTTGAATACTCATCTTCAAAAACCTGCTTAATATCAGTGTTTATGCTGTCAAACAAAATACTCATTTTTTCGGAACCAATGTCGGCCACGTTGTACATTATCCTTACATACTGACCAGTTGAGTCTGTCATTCGGGCATAAACATCGCTAGCGCCAATGCTTCGGGGAATATATGACATTATGAATGCGCGTTCAAAGGGGCCAGGTAGCCGGTATTGGCTCTCGTTACCATTATAGTAAGCTTGCCGGGCAAATTTTGCCATCTCGGCTATTGAGAAGGGTTTGGATAGTTCCGGATAATTGCTAAGCTTTTCCTGTAATCTGTTAATTTTTTGGTATACCGAATAGTTTTGGTAACCATTGGGTTTTCCGGTGTTGTAAACAATTTCTAAGGGCATCACACCGGTAAAATGGTTTTCAAAAAATTTCAAATCGCGCTGTACCGGGTGATTATGGGGAACATCATCAACCATGTAGCCATTAGCTTTCAACAGCGACGCCCCTGCTATTCCAATAATCAAAACAAACCCAGTAATAACAAAAACCCATTTGCGCTTATAATAGGTTGTTACCACTATACGAGAAACTGCTTGTTTAAAAGTATTCCGACTAAGGTGGCTTAAGTGTCGAGCTTTAGGAGTAGGGCTTATGCTAAAGAAGAAGGGTATAATAATTAAAGATATAAGAAAAATACCCAGCACGTTTAAAGAGGCAATCAATCCGAACTCACGTAAAATTTGTGTTTTAGTAAAAACAAATGTCACAAAACCCAGTGCAGTTGTTAAATTGGTTAAAAACGTAGCACTACCTATTCGGTAAATAACCCGGTAAAGGGCTTTGATTTTATTGCGATGATAAGCTATTTCATGATGATACTTGTTAATTAGGTAGATACAATTGGGAATTCCAATCACTATAAGCAATGGCGGCACAACTGCCGTTAGCAGTGTTAAATCGTACCCGAAAAGGGTAAGGGATCCTAACGACCATATTGCTGCAATCCCCACAACCACTAATGAGATAAATAGTACACGGAATGATCGGAAAAGTATTAAAAGAATAATTGCAGTGAACATTGCAGCAAGCCCAACAAAAAGAAACATTTCGTATTTAATCATTTCTGCTACCACAGCTCTTATGTAGGGTAAGCCCGAATAGCGTAGTATGTTTCCCGTTATAGATTCGTATTCTTGTGTTGCTTCCTTTACCTGATTTATTATTTTAATGCGGTCAACCCGGGTCATCTTTTCTCTGTTCAGGGTTATAAGCATTAAGTAAGTGTTGGTCGTAGCATTATAAATCAGCCCCTTGTAGAATGGTAGGTTTTTAACCTGATTACTAAGAGAATCCGTACTAATTGTATTTAAGTTATCCAGCAAATTTTTAGCTACAAACTTCCGGGCTACTGTATCTTTTTCGAGCGTTATAATATCGATAACAGAAAAAACGTTTTCTACACCATCTACTTGCTTGATTTTATTGGACAAATCCTCCCAGAGCAAAACTCTTTCGCGATTAAAAAAGGCTGAATCCGTTACCCCAATAACCATAATATTCTCACCCTTCCCAAAAAGTTTTGCCAATCGCTCATTTTGGATATATATGCTATCGGTTTTGGGAACTAGGGGAATGGGTTTATAGGATAACTGTACCTTGGTTGCCTTCCAGCCCATAAACAAAGTAAATGCCAGTAAAATAGAAATAAGGATAAATCGACTCTTGAGAATAAATCGCGCAAGTTTATGAAACATTACTTTACCATTAGGATTCAAGCAGCAATATTATAAATAATTTGAATATGTTGTTGCAGCAATAGCTAATCAATTCCTAAAATACTGCTTTTTGATTTATCCTGTTAAAAGTTACCTTTGCAAAAAATTGGTTGCGTTTTTTTATGCCTTAATACTTAAACCAAAATATTCCAATGAATTACGGACTTCTCGATCTTTTGAACTTAATTGGTTCGCTTGGGCTATTCCTTTACGGAATGAAAACGATGAGCGAATCGCTCCAAAAGGTAGCAGGTGATAGGATGCGAGCCATTTTGAGCTCTATGACTTCCAACAGGTTTATGGGAATCCTAACAGGCTTTCTTGTTACAACAGTAATTCAGTCATCATCGGCCACAACGGTAATGATGGTAAGTTTTGTAAATGCCGGTCTGCTATCGTTGGTTCAGTCAATTGGTGTTATAATGGGTGCCAATATTGGTACCACGGTCACAGCGTGGTTAATATCGTTACTAGGTTTTAAGTTTAGCATAATACATGTTGCAGTCCCGTTAATAGGTGTTGGCTTTCCCCTCCTGTTTTCGCGTAAGTTAAACCTCAAGTATTGGGGAGAATTTTTAATTGGCTTCTCGCTGCTATTTATTGGTTTGGAATTACTGAAAAATTCCGTTCCACGCGTAGACCAAAACTCCGAAATGTTTGCATTCCTTTCCAAATACACCGATATGGGCCATAGGTCGTTACTGCTCTTTCTGGGTGTTGGTTCGCTTTTAACCATTGTAATACAATCGTCGAGCGCAACCATGGCACTTACGCTGGTTATGTGCAACCAGGGGTGGATTTCATTTGATATTGCAGCAGCAATGGTGCTAGGTGAGAACATTGGGACAACCATTACAGCAAATATTGCTGCAATTATTGGAAATGTATCGGCCAAGCGCACTGCTAGGGCGCACTTCTTTTTTAACATTATTGGAGTAATTTGGATGCTAGGAGTTTTTTTTCCTTTTACTCATATTATTGCCAATGTTGTAGTTACCATAACAGGTAAATCGCCGTTCACCGATACCGCTGAGATCCCCTTAGCCCTTAACATTTTCCACTCATCATTTAATCTTATAAATACCTTCGTACTAGTATGGTTTACACCATTACTTGTTAAACTGGTAACCTGGTTAACGCCTTCGAAAAAAGACGATGACGAAGAGTTTAGGTTGGTTCATATCAACACCGGTTTAATGACTACAGCCGAACTATCATTGGTTCAGTCTCATAAAGAGGTGATAACTTTTGCCAAGCGTACTCATCGCATGTTTGGATTTGTTCGTCAACTTTTTAATGAAACCAACAATAAGGAGTTCGACAATATCTATCAGCGAATCGAAAAGTACGAATTCATAAGCGATAGGGTTGAAATTGAAATTGCTACTTACCTCAATAAGGTTTCAACTTACGAGCTAAGGAATGATAGTTCACGCAAGCTGCAAGCCCTATTCAGAATAATTAGCGAGATAGAGTCGGTTGCCGATAGCAACTTTTCTTTAGCTCGAACCCTAAAACGCAAGCGTGAGCAAAAGGTATGGTTTAACCAGGAAATGCGTGATAATTTGAACAAGCTGTTCGATTTGCTCGACGAGGCATATAGCATCATGAAGGAGAATCTTGAAATTAGCCAGCGTAGCGTTTCCATTAACTTGGGACCCGTGTACGATGTTGAAAGCAAGATTAACGAGTTCCGAATTTTCCTTAAAGAGAATCATATCAGAAGCATTGAAGCCAATAAGTACAAGTACCAGGCCGGTATTATTTATAGCGATTTGTTTAACGAAGCCGAAAAAATGGGCGATTACATAATAAATGTTTCAGAAGCAATAGCTGAAATTGAAAAACCAGTAAAGCATAAATCCTACCCTACCGGCAAATAGAATTTCATGCCTTAAAAAGCGCACTGTTGCCCGCTTTTTTTTACTTACTGCTCAACGCATTTGCACCCGAAACAATTTCAAGTATCTCCTTAGTGATTGCCGCTTGGCGTGCTTTATTGTATTCAAGGAGCAACTGATTGTGTAAGGCTACGGCATTTTCTGTTGCTTGATGCATGGCTGTCATACGGGCGCCGTGTTCAGCTGCTACACTTTCAAGAATTGCCGAGTGAATCTTGTTTAAAAGATAATAAGGTAAAATACGCTCAACCAACACTTGCGGATCGGGTTCAATTATGGGTTTAACTGTATTTGTCTTGTTTGTCGTCCTTGAGATATTTATTGGAAGTAACTGTTCAGCAACCTGTTGCTGCGATGCTGCGCTTTTAAATATATTGTAAATTAGAAAGATTTTATCGGCTGAACCATTCTTAAACTCATTTACAAGGATATTAAAAATATCTCTTGTATTTTCAATATTAGGTTTATCGAGCAGTTTATGGTTCAGCTCAATTACATTTAAACCCCTTCTGCTGAGAGCATCATATCCCTTTTTACCTAAAGTATAGAATGATATCTTGGCGCTTGGGTAACTGGTAGATAAGAATTTATACTGTTCAATTGAATACTTTATTATGTTTGAGTTGAATGCTCCACACATGCTATTGTTGGAGGTTATAACAATTAAAACAAAATTATTAACTTGTTGTCTTTCTTTCACATAATCGCTACTTAATAAACCAATAAATTCTATCGACGACTGTAATATTTTGTTTATTTGGTAGTTAAAAGGTCTAAATCGTAAAACATTGGTTTGCGCTTTTTTGAATTTGGCTGCCGAAACCATTTTCATGGCACTAGTAATCTTCTTGGTCGAAGCTACCGATGCTATTCTAGTTCGTATTTCTTTCAAATTGGCCATCCCAAAAGTTTATTCATATTCCTTGTAGTTTTTTGCCACCTCTTGGGCAAGGTTTGTTAAAGTGTCGGCAATTTGGTCGTTAAAATCGCCTTTTGCAATTTGTTCCAATTCCGATTTCAGCAAAAGCTGGCAACGTTCCAGGAAATCCCTTTCAAAATCACTAACTTTATTCAGTGGAATATTTTTAAGAAGTCCTTTTGTTCCACAGAAAATAATTGCAACCTGAAGTTCAACCGGTAATGGCTGGTATTGTCCCTGTTTAAGTATCTCAACATTTTTGGCTCCTTTTTCCAAAACGGCCAGTGTAGCTGCATCTAAATCAGCACCAAACTTGGCAAAGGCTTCTAGTTCGCGATACTGAGCCTGATCCAACTTTAGGGTACCTGCAACCTTACGCATCGATTTTATCTGAGCTTTTCCCCCAACTCGCGAAACCGATATACCCACATTGATGGCTGGTCTAATACCGTTGTTGAACAGGTTCGATTCAAGGAATATTTGTCCATCGGTAATAGATATTACGTTGGTAGGGATATACGCCGACACATCACCTGCTTGGGTTTCAATAATAGGCAAGGCGGTTAGCGAACCTCCCCCCTTAACCAAAGGTTTAAGGGGCGATGGCAAATCATTCATTCTGGAGGCTATCTCGTCGGAATCAATAATTTTTGCAGCTCTTTCAAGCAAGCGTGAGTGCAAGTAGAATACGTCGCCCGGATATGCCTCTCGCCCTGGAGGGCGGCGTAGTAGCAACGATACCTCTCGATACGATACTGCCTGCTTCGATAAATCGTCGTATACCACTAAGGCATGGCGCCCGGTATCTCTAAAATACTCACCTATGGTAGCACCGGCAAATGGTGCATAAAACTGCATGGCAGCAGGGTCGGAAGCTGTAGCAACAACAATGGTTGTATAATCCATTGCGCCGTTGTCCTCAAGCATTTTAGCAATGCTTGCTACTGTTGACCCCTTTTGTCCAACAGCAACATATATGCAGTAAACCGGATTGCCCTTTAAGTAATTGTTTCTTTGGTTGATAATGGTATCTAGGGCAATTGCTGTTTTCCCTGTTTGGCGGTCGCCAATAATAAGCTCTCGCTGTCCTCTTCCTATGGGAATCATAGAGTCAATTGCTTTGATGCCGGTTTGAAGTGGTTCTGACACAGGTTGTCGGTAAATAACACCTGGAGCTTTGCGTTCAAGAGGCAGCACAATAGTTTTTCCGGTAATCGGGCCCTTCCCATCAATTGGTTCACCAAGTGTATTAACAACTCGGCCTAGAAGTCCATTACCTACAGGAATGGAGGCTATCTCGCCTAACTGCTTAACCCTATCGCCCTCCTTTACCATTTCGGTAGGGCCTAAAAGAACTATACCAACATTGTCCTCTTCAAGGTTAAGGGCAACCCCTTTTACACCTGATTCAAACTCAACTAACTCGTTCGACTTTACTTTGTTTAGCCCAAAAACCCGAGCTATACCATCGCTGACCTGTAAAACAAATCCAGTCTCTTCAAATCTTGCCTTGGTTTGAATACCTGCAAGTTCATCCTTAATTAGTTGAGCTATTTCGGTAGGTCTTATTTCTGCCATTGCTCACCTGTTATCAAATTTTTTCTCAAGCAATTTTTTCTTTACGGAGCTAAGCTGCCCCTTAACACTCGAATCGAAAACCTTACCATTTACTATTAATATATACCCTGCAATTAACTCAGGTTTGACCTTAATATCTATTTCACAAGCCGAATTTAAAGTCTTTGCCACTTTTGCCTTAATTTTCTCTAGGGCTGAAGGTGGTAGCTCTTCGGCCACCAACAACTCCACGTCAAGAATATTTTTGCTATGAAGGTAAATACGACGAAAAATCAAAAAAGCATTAAGTAAAATATTGGCTCTATTCCTTTTAATAATCAAACCAATAAATTGTTTCAATGTTTTGGGTAGAGTACTTCCGGAAACGCGTTCGATCAAGCCAATTTTTTCGTCAGCAGAAAGGGTAATATCCTCTAGCAATTCGATCGGTTTCGATTCCTTTAAAAGGGTTTTACGTAAATGGTATATAAAGGGATAAATGCTTTCAAGTTCGTTTTTTTCCTGACAGAACTCAAAAAGCCCTTTAGCGTAACGCGATGCTATTGATCCGGAATTCATTTTTAGTTTCTAGGTAATTCGTCGAGCAAACGTTCAATGTACTCCTGTTGTTTTTCTATATCCTCAAGCTGTGCACGTAAAACTTTTTCAGTTAGGCTTATGGTTAACTCTGCAACAGTGGTATAAAGTTCCTTTTTTGCAGCCTCTTTTTCCAAAAGAATTTGCTCACGGGCCTTGTCCAGCATCTTTTGAGTTTCAACACGTGCGTGCTCTTTGGCTTCGGCCAACAGTTTTTCCCGCAAAATTTTAGTTTCAGCTATTTCGTGTTCACGTTCTTGTCGAGCCTTTTCTGCAATTTGCTTACTCTCCTCCTGCAACCTTGCAATTTCAGCACGGGCTTGTTCTGCAAGCCGCATTGAACGCGCTATGCTTTCCTCCCTGTTTTTAAGGGCTTGCAGTATGGGTTTCCATGCAAACTTTTTAAGAATAAAAAGCAGCACCCCAAACGATAGCAGAGCCCAAAACAACAGGCCGTAGTCGGGTGTAACAAGACCCATAAACTAAATTTTTAAACAAATAATACTATAATAAGTATGATGAGGGCAAAAAATGCAACCCCTTCAATAAGCGCAGCCGAAACAATCATATTGGTTCGGATATCGCCTGAGGCTTCGGGCTGCCGGGCAATAGACTTTAGGGCGGTAGTACCTATACGGCCAATGTTAAGTCCTGCAGCCAAAACAATAATCGAAGCACCTAATGCAATACCTAATTTTGCAATTGCTGCTCCGTCGATTAATTGAAGTACAATGAGTAATGTATTCATATTTCAATTATTTAAATTGTTAATGATGTTCTTCTGTAGCCATTCCTATATATTGTGCTGTTAGCAAAGTAAAAACGTATGCCTGGATAAGGGCAACCAGCAGTTCAAGTAATGACATGAATACAAGGAAAACCAGAGAAATGGGTGCAACTGCAAATCCTAAACACGCTTTCATTGACGAAAATATGAAAATCAAACTAAGCAGAACCGTGGCCACCATGTGCCCGGCAAGAATGTTGGCAAACAAACGGACCATTAATACAAATGGCTTGATGAATATTCCAATAAATTCTACAAGTGGCATGATGGGTATGGGTAATTTCAGAAATACCGGTATACCAGGAGGGCTAACAATGTGTTTCCAGTACGCTTTGTTGGCATTCCGGTTTATTGTGAAAAATGCAAAAAGGGCAAGAGCCATGGTTACCGAAATATTGCCGGTTACATTGGCTCCACCTGGAAATATTGGAATTAGGCCTAATAGGTTGGAGAACCAAATGAAAAAGAATAGAGTTAAAAGGTAAGGCATAAAGTGAATGTACCGTTTATTGCCTATGGAAGGTATAGCAATTTCGTCTCTAATAAAAATGATGAAAGGTTCAAAAACATTTTGTAATCCTTTAGGAGGTGAACTAGGGTCGCTTTTATACCTTTTGGCAATGCCAATAAAAATTAATGCAAGAAGTATGGATGTAATTATTATGGAAAAAGCATTTTTGGTAATGGAAAAGTTGTAGGGTAAGGGATTGGTTTCATCGAGTACACCCTTTTCATTTAACTGCACTATCCTTCCCTTAAATTTTCCTTCAGTTTCTATTTTAAAACCTCTATAAACTCCATGTTCATGATGAAACTTGTTGGAGAGAAATACATGCAAACCTGTTTTTTTGCTGTAAAGTATTACGGGAAGCGAGATGCTAATGTGATGGTGATTAAAGGTTAGTATATGCCATTCATACGAATCGCTTACGTGATCAAAAATGAACTCGGCAGTATTAAATCCTTGGGAATCGCTTTTATGCATTTCGTTAGCTTGCGCACAATTTATGCTTGCGACATAAATGAACAACAAAATTGATACCGATAGGTTAATTCTTTGCTTCACTCGTATTCCTATATTTAACTATGAAATATGTGAAATGTAAAAGTAAAACCAGATACGATATCAAATATACGCTAACAAACAGAATTTTGTGACCAAAACCAGCAAAAAAAATCAAGATAACTGCTACAAGATTTACTAAAATATTGATTGACTTAATGATAAAATACTTACTTACATACTTAATTCTTGGGAAAACTGATTTTGATGAAATTAAGGCGAAGGCTATAAAACTCAAAGAAGCAGGAACTAAAGGAGTTATCCTTACTAATGTTTCACTGGTGGTAAACCATAGAACCAACAGTAAGGATAACACTATAACTAATTGAGTAAAAGAAAATCTTAATATAACACTCATTTTATTAATTCTTGCCCTAAAGTAACTTCTTTATTTTCCATGCCTAGCATATTGCAGTAACCCGTAAACTTGCAGCCGGGTTCTATGGCTAACTTACCAACTGTAACATCACCATTAATCCTAGCCGTAGACTTAAAGGATAGTAATTCTTCAACTGTAATTTTTCCTTCAACAACTCCTGAAATGTCAGAATTTTTGCACACCAATTCACCCTTGATCCTACCGGTCTCTCCAATGACAACCTTTCCCTTTACGTTAAGGTTTCCTATTAGTGTGCCATCAATTCGCAAATCGCCGCTACTTTTGATATCACCATTAATTTCAGTACCTAAACCAACTAGGTTGATGTTGTTAGCATTAAATTCGGGTTCGTTTATCTTTGCCATAGGTTAAAAGATTAATGTTTAGAATCACAAATATATAAATTCCGTTCAAAGTTTTTTCTTATCGCTATTGTCAAAAATTTCAGTATCCCAATATTCCGGAATATCATCATTATCCTCAGGCGTTTCGTTCATCCAACTCCAGGTTTGTGGAGGAGGGCCTTGCTTTCGGTAAATCAATGCAAGTATTGCACCGGTTACTCCTCCAAAAAGATGATACTCCCACGAAATTTGTGGAAATATTGGCAATACCCCCCAAATCAATCCACCATAAAGAAAAATAACCAATAGGGAAATGGCCATCAGGTTTATGTTCTTGCGAATGACTCCACTAAAAAAGATAAACGATGCTATAGCATATATAAGACCACTGCAACCAATGTGGTAACTAGTACGTGCAGCTATCCAAACCATCATTCCGCTTAATAACCAGCTCATCAAAAGAATTTTATACCACAGATCTCTATAAAAATAAACTAAACCTGTAATTAATATAAAAATAGTTATTGTGTTGTTTAGTAGATGATTAAAATCTGAATGTATAAGTGGTGCTGTAAATATTCCCAATAAACCGCTAAAACTTCGAGGTAAAAGGCCATGCTGAAAAAAAGGCTCCCCTTCTATTATCTCGATGAGTTTTACCAGCCATATAAACATGGAGAATAGCGTTGCTACCTCAATGCTTATCTTTAACCTCTTTACTTCTATATCAATTGACGAGTTATTCATTCCTGCAATTATCTATAAACTAACGTTTAATTAGTGGGGTCGGAAAGGGTTTGATAAAAGCCATCGATATATTCAAGTTTATTATCCTTATGTCGCTTTGTTAAAAGTGTATCTGCATAAATCACCTGATATATTTGCTCTTTTTTTGTTTAGAAAATGGTTTATTGTGATTTGCAACTCGAACAACTCACGGCAATTGTCCCTATAGTAACGCTCCCTAGCATCTTTTATTGCAATTATTTCGGGAAGTTTTGTATAAGGGGGATTTACAAAGCAACAAAAATCGAAATCGTAAGGAACTAGTTTAACCGATGCTAGAGAATCGTGGTATAATAGTTTTATATTGTGCAACTTAGGAACCGACCAATCGGTATTGCCAATAAGGTACTGGAACATTGTCATTAGGTCAAGAACTGTTCTATGGGTGGCATTTTGTATAATTCCTTGGGTCTCTATCTCTTTAGTGTTTGTTCGTTTTACTAACTATTTTACAGGATTAAAAATTCAAAAGTAACAAAATTCATGTACTCGCCAAGCCTATTATCAAGATTTATAATCTTAACTAATCGCACCTTAATGCTATAGTATGTTAGTATGTTATAGATGCGGTATGCGTAGTACTCCTTAATAATGTGTTGTTGAGCAGTAATGGTGCTGATGCAGGGGTTAACAAGCTTTATTCTTTTCTATGTGTTAAAAATTGGATCGTTTATTTTTTGTGGTTTTATGGCAAGGGGTGGAATTTTGCAGTTGCAACATCGAAAGATTCCACTTGTCATGGCTTTGGCTGGCAACGAAACAGAAGAATCACCATCGAGGTAGTATATAATTATGTCGTGGTACCGGGCATTTTGTGGATTAACGTCGTTGAAGAGTACTTTTAAATCACCAATTATTTCTATTTCAATAATTGACTGTTTATCATATATTTTTCTCTGTGCATTTAAATTTAATGGTAAGATGCACAAAAAGTAAATTTGCATTATTTTTTTTAACCTAGTCACTTATTAAAGAGCGATAACCATTAATTGAACAACTCCAAAACTTTCGGTTTTCAACAATAAGTAAGCCTTGTGGTACAATACCTCTGCGGGCAAAAGGAACGTTGATGGGAAATAAGGCACCACCATACAAAGGGGTAATACTATCTACTTCAGTATGACCAATAAACATATATTTTGCACCAAATGTTTTCAACACATAATTTATCTCTTCAAGCGTTGCTTGGGGTATTTTAGGGGTTTGGAGTATGTAACCCCTATACCAAAGTAAATCATACTCAGAGAATATGAGGTTTAGCTCTTCTATAAAAATATCGAGGTCAATTTGAAATGTGATTTCGGGGTTATATAATTTTTCAAGCAACAGGTTCATTCTTAGCAAGGGAATGTTTTTTTTGTGCTAGTTGGTACGATTTTCCAGCATGAACAAAGAGTATACTATCAATTACTATTCCTGCCCTAAAGTTTCGAATCATTGCACCAGGCCAAACATTCTGGGAAAAAAGGTCAGAATAGGACATTTTATTCCCGCGCGTCAATATTTGATACTTTTCGTGTACATAACGGTTGTCGCTGTTCAATACAATGGCTTCATGGTTTACCATTATTGTGTGAACGGTTCCACCTGAAAGCTCTGCCTGTCGGGATAATCGGTAAACCAGCCAAAGATCATCGGTAACCCGTTCGCCCCTATCAACCAAATCGCCTATAAAAACCAAATGCTCATCGCCAAAAGTCCAGTTAAGATTCTTATCAACTATTGAGTAGCTAAACAGCAACTTTACTAAGCTATTGTATTCGCCATGCACATCGCCTACGGCAAATATTTTTGCTTTTAAATTTATAAGCGTCTCGCTTGGTGATCTTTTCCTTGGCTTATTGAATTTAACAATGGCAAGATTCAAGTCACAAATGCAACTTTTGTCTTTGTTAATAATTGGTTTTTTACAAATATAGGACTTTTATAGCTATACCGCTTCCTTGGCCTGCTGTTAATTCTGTTCGCAACAAACTGTA